>CXWL01042150.1_pt1 | contig 10121 bp, 12 predicted proteins | sample 590931 | NCBI WGS metagenome assembly CXWL01 (sample SAMEA3498368, study PRJEB10139) | groundwater metagenome | biome: water well; material: biofilm material | place: Germany | collected 2015-04-27
CCCCAAGAATTAGGCACCTCATAAATTCGTTTGGTATAGGTCTCGATACTCATCGAGCCATAGCCTGCCACCGAAATTGTCGTTCCCTGAGGGTAGTCTTTCTTTAGCTCAATTCCGCCGCCGTAATAGGCTCGCAGGATCTCCTCCGCATTTTGGCCGGATTTAGCCCGACCGTAGGCCCCATATTGACTCATCCCGTTGAAGTGGGGCGCCCCAAAGGAAAAGACCGCAAACGCCGGTGAGAAACCCGGATTATAATCCGGGCTGGAGTTCGGATCGTCCGCCAGGGGCACGTCACCAACGCTCGTCGAAAAGGTTGATTGCTTTTCTCCCAAGATTTCCTGTTGTCTGGCCGACAGCACCGCGATTTTTCCACTCAAATCCTGTTGGTATTTCTTGGCTTTCGCCACCTCGCCCTTAAAAAAGTCCGCCTGCTTATTTAGGTTTTCCTGTAGCGCCGCTAGCTTCACCTTCTGCTCCTCCAAAGTCTTTTTATCACTCTCCAGCCCAATAATTTCTGAGGAAAAACCAATGATCAGTTGCCGGTCCAGATCGCTCGCCCGGCTTTGATAGCCAATCTCTCGACCCAGCTGTCCCGATCCTACCGAAGACAGCAACTGAGTTAGTACCGACCGCTGTCGTAGTTTCTTGTATAGTTCCTCCGTCTTCTTGGTCAGAATGACATAATGCTCTGCAATTTTTTGCTCTCGGTCATCAATACTTTTCTCCAGCGCCTTCTGCTTTTTCACCGCCGCTGTAATGTTTGCCTGGAGCGATCTAATTCGGCTATCCAGCTTCGAAATCTCGCTTTCCAGAGGTGTTGTCGCCGCCACCGAAGATGCTAAATCCCTTTGTAAATCACCGATACATCGTCCGATTTTATCTGCATCAGTCTCATTCGCGCCGCACTCCTCCGCCCGGGCAATACTAGTTCCCCAAAACCCCACCCCCAATAGGCACAGCAATAATATTAATATCCACTTTCTCATCACTAATTAGTTTAACTCATCACCCTCGTGATAAAATTACCGGTGAACGTAACTAATTTTCTCCCCTTCGACAGGGTTGGGGCCAAATCATGAAACTAAAATTATTCTTATCTTTACTTCTCGCCACTCCTTTTTTCCTGGCCAATTCTTCGAACATTCTCGCCGCCGCCTGCGAAATCGCCAGTTGGAACGAAAATTCTCGTACTCTAAACGTTTGTGTAGGAGAATTTAACTCGCCCACAGAACTTAGAGGCGCTACCGCCAATGTTAACTGCTTAAATAACTCGAATTTACTCGAAGGTGGTTTTTGTACGGGTATTACCGGACCAGCCTCTTGGGATCTTTCCTCAACTCCTGACTCAGAAATCACCGCCGATACTACCGGGAAATATTACACCTGCTTCGATGTCATTGGCGTAAATCGAGCTATCGGCGAACTCAACGTTAGCTTTTCCGGAACCTCAAACTGCGTCACGGCAAATATTATTACTCAACCATCGGATTGGAATCCTTTAGTCGAAGGCAATATCTTTGGTCAAGCAGCAACAGCCGTGGTGAACTCTCCGGTCATTGCCGGAGGCGGTTGCCAGGTCAACGGTACCCAAGGCATCAATACCGCTCTCGGTTGTATCTCTATCGATGCCGCCGGCGGCGGCTTCGTCAGATCCCTTCTTGGTCTCGCCATTGGTCTGGGTGGGGGCATCGCCCTACTTCTCATTCTCTATGGTGTCTTCATCGTCACCACTTCCGCCGGCATTCCCGACAAGCTCAAGGAGGGCAAAGAGCTCATTTCCTCTGCCATAGCCGGCTTGATCTTCATCATTCTGGCCATTTTCCTCATGAATCTGGTCGGTATTCAAATTCTCAAGCTTCCTGGTTTACAATAAAGACAATGAACGACGTCAACATCAGCGGTCTCACCTATCCCGGTCAGAAAATTAACCCCGGTAACCTCGCCAGTCTACTCACCGGCGGTGGCTTCAACTTGATCACCTTCGTCTTCTTTATTGCCGGAGCGGTTTTTCTCTTCAGCCTCTTACAAGCCGCCTGGGGTTACGTCAACAGCACCGGTGATCAGAAAAAAGTCGCCGAGGCTACCAGCCGGTTGCTCAACGCTTTTTTCGGCATCATTATCGTTTTGGCCAGCTTTATCGTCGTCCGCCTCATCCTGGCCGTCCTGGGTATCAGCGATATTCTCAATATCAGCTAATTTCCGCATCTTCCCCGCACTTTCCCCGCTTTGTCTCGCCATAGTCTCGACGAAGGCGGACGATACCTCCTGATAGGCTCCGTTTTGCTATAATTCTAAAAAGCTATGATTCCCCCCCTCAACCACGTCGCCATCATCATGGACGGCAACCGCCGCTGGGCGAAACTCCGCGGCCTGCCTCCGGTCAAAGGTCACGAGGCCTCCGTCAAGCAAGCCATCGAGCCCATCATCCGGCACCTGGCCGACAAAAAAATCCCCTATGTCACTTTCTGGGCCTTTTCTACCGAGAACTGGAAACGCGATGAGGCAGAAATCAAGGCCATCTTCGACATATTTCGAATGGGCCTAAGCACCCTCGCCATCAACCTCATCAATAGCGGCGCCAGATTCAGGCTCTTGGGTGATATCAACAAGTTCCCCAAAGACATCGCCCAGAAAACTCTTGACCTAATTAGCAAATCAAAAGGCAACACTACCATCACCACCACCTTCGCGCTCAATTACGGCGGCCGAGATGAAATCTTGCGCGCCGTCAAAAAAATCATCAAAGACAAAAAGAAGCCGGAGAAAATTACCGAGCAGTTATTTAGCGGTTATTTGGATACCGCCGGAATTCCCGATCCCGACCTGGTCATCCGTACCGGAGGAGAGAAAAGGCTCTCCGGCTATCTTCCCTGGCAAACTGTCTACTCCGAGTTAATCTTCACCCCCACCCTTTTCCCCGATTTCACCCCTGAGGAGCTCGATAAAGCTCTGGCAGAGTACGCCGATCGTGACCGTCGCTTCGGCGGCGACACCACTCCCACAAATAAATAATTCCTTGTTCAATCTCCCGACTCAATTTCTACTCCAGTCCACACTTCTTTTGGCACTGCAATTCCAAAAATTCCCCCCAAAACCTCGGCAATAAATTCATCTTTGCAACCGATTTGCCTCAACCTCCCCTCCAGCTGTTCCGCGCTCACTACTGGGATCTGTCTACCCATCATTGTCAACATTCCATTCTCGTAATAAATTCTGGGACAATGAATTCCGTTTCGGTGTCGTAATACTTCTGCTGATGAAAAAGGCGAGGCCATAGATAGCCATTAAACCCCCTCCCCCCTCTCACCTACTATCAGAACCCCTCTCAAACCCTATCAATAATTTTTCCTTAACCCCCTCTCTGTACCAACGGAGAGGGACGTCGCTACTGCGAAAGGGTGAGGCCGGTAAAGTTATCAGACCTTCCTCTCTACCATATACTCAGCAATCCCTCTCATAAAGTCAGTTCCTTCATTCTCGGCAAAATCCGCTAGTTCCGTTATCGCTTCCCTTACCAGTCTCAATGATTCGTTTTCCGCTTCTTTCAAGGCACCCGACTCTACCATCTTGTTTCTTACCCATTTAAGGTCTTCTTCCTGACCGGACCGACCATAAACCGAAGAAAAGATCTTTCTATCGTTTTCACTAAGTTTGGCTCTCAACCTACTCACCAGAAGCGTCTTTTTCCCCTCTTTCATGTCGCTATTTACCGGTTTCCCCAGTTCCGCCTCATCGCCAAACATCCCCAAAATGTCGTCCCTTATTTGAAAGGCGACACCCAACTTCATACCATAACTTGTTAGACGTTGAATCTGTTTTTCGCTCGCCCCAGCCAAGATCGCACCCATCTGAACCGGGCCGGCAATTGTATATACCGCGGATACATATCCAATTGTTTTTAATAACTCCTCCTCGCTACTTTCCAGACCCATTGTACTGATCAATTCTCGGTACCACCCCGCCGCAGTCTGAAAGGTTATCTGATCAAACTTCTTCCTCGTCTCATTCAATAATGATAACTCAAAACCGGAAGACATCAGGGCGTCATACGAGAACATATGGGCCAAATCACCAATAATAATCGCCGTCGAAATACCAAAATGCTCCTTATCACCAACCAGGCCCAGACGATTATATTCAGACTCCATCAGTTTGTGAACCGTCGATCTTCCTCGCCGTAGAGTTGAACGATCAATAATATCGTCATGAATTAACAAAAAAGATTGCAGCAACTCCGGTGTCCGACTTGCTAGCATTGCCTTCATTTTCTTTCTGCCACCTACGGATAGATAGGCGAAATACATAAAAGCCGGTCTAACCCTCTTTCCCCCACGAACAATAAAATCCTCAAGACAGTCGATAAAGACACAATATCTTTCATCAATCTCCCTCGCCTCGTCTTTCTTCTTTCTAATATATTTGAGTAGTACCTCATCAAAGCTAGACTTAAATTTTTTTAGTTGAATAAGTGCGACCACTGAAGACATATTAGCCATTATTCTACAACCTGTTAAAATAGACCTATGATCAGATCCGTTTTCGCCGCCGAAGATCTCTCCACTATCTACAAACCCGGAGGCGCTCTCGGTGGCTCCAGCGCCACCCTAGGCAAATTCCTCGCCCCTCTGATCCAAAATACCATCGTTCTCACAGCCCTTGCCTCTTTCATCGCCATCATCCTCGCCGGCTTCAATCTGATCAGCAGCCAAGGCGATAAGGCGAAAGTCCAACAGGCCACCAATATGCTAAACTATGCCTTAGTTGGCCTCGTTCTAGCCGTCGCCGCATTTGTCATTACCCAAATCGTCGGTCGCGTCGGAGGCTTTGACTTTTTGAATCCAGGCATATGAAAAAACTCCCTCGACTACTATCAGTTACTATCAGTTACTATCTATTACAATTTGTTACCGCGCGTAGCGCTTTCGCCCAGGACATCGTCGGCCCTATTACAGCTCCGAATACTATTGTCAGAGATATTAGTCAAACCGGCAGTTTCATCAGCGCCATTATCCGCTTCATCACTGTTATAGCCGGTGTCTGGGCTCTCTGGCAATTTCTCACCGGCGGTTTTGCCTACATTAGCAGTAGCGGTGACAAAGCGAAGGTCCAACAGGGCATGCAGCAAATCATGATGGCTATCACCGGTCTGGCTATCATCGGCGCTAGCTTCATCATCGCTGCCGTCGTCGGCCGAATTCTCTTCGGTCCTTCGTTTAATATTCTTTCCCCTACCCTTCAATCAGTCCAATGAAAAAACTCTCCCAATTACCACCCATTACGATGAATCTTCATAAGTTACTATCAGTTACCATTAGTTACTATCTATTACAGTTTGTTACCGCGCGTAGCGCTTTCGCCCAGGACATCACTCTCGGCACCATCGAGGGCACCGGCAAGTTCCAGGAAAGCGGCACCGCCCTTACTCAGTTGAGTCCCTTTATTTCCACTATGATCAATGTCATCACCGTGGTTGCCGGTCTCGCCTTCCTGCTCTACTTCGCCATCGGCGGCCTGAAATGGATTACCAGTAGCGGTGAAAAAAGCAAGGCCGAGGAAGCCAAAACCGAGCTTACTCAGGCTGCCATCGGTCTGATCGTCGTCGCCGTCAGTTATTTCATTGCCGGTATCGTGGGCGGCGTAGTTGGCATTGACATTCTGAACCCATCAGCCTTACTCGGCCTCTAAAAAATTCCGAATCCCAAATAACAAACCACAAACAATGTCCAATAACCAAACTACAAACTACAAACAGAACTTCTTAAAGTTTAGTGCTTGGAAATTGGGACTTGTTTGGATCTTGGGATTTGTGATTTGGAATTTGAAAATTAATCCTGCCTTCGCCCAACCCAAAGAAATCACCAATCCCGCCCTCGGCAAAGACATCGTCGGCCTCTCGGCTGGTGCTGGTCTCGCTTTCTACATTGCTCAGCTCTGGAAAACGGTCGTCATCGTCGGTGGCCTGGCCGTCATGCTCTATCTGATCTGGGGCGGCCTCCAATGGCTCATGGCCGGCGGCGACAAAGCTAAGCTCGAAGAAGCCCATCACAAAATCACCAATTCTCTCATCGGTTTGGGTGTCCTCGTCGCCTCATTTGCCGTCATCTACTTTATCGGTGGTGTCCTAAAAATTGATTTACTCAAGCCAGTTTTCCCCACCAACTACTAATATGAAAAAACTCCCCCAATTACTACCAGTTACTATCAGTTACTATCTATTACAATTTGTTACCGCGCGTGGCGCCTTTGCGCAGAGCAACGACGGCGCTGTCGACATCGGCACCAACGTTTCCGGTTTCTTCGGTTTCAAATGTATTACCGAATTTGTCTTTCAAGTTGTCGACGTCGCCATCATCAGCTCAGGCATCCTCCTTCTTGTCTACCTCGTCTACGGCGGTATTGAATGGCTTGTTTCCAGTGGCGATAAGGCAAAAGTTGAGTCCGCCCGGGCCAAAATCACCAACGCCCTCATCGGCGTCGCCATCATCGCCGCCTCTTTCGCCATCTGGAAGGTTGCCCTCACCTTTTTTGGCATCGACGCTCCCAATATTTGTAGCAAAAATCCTCTGGGACTTGTGGTGAACTTAAGCCGAACCATTTGACAGCCACCCCAAAAGGCGCAATAATCATTAATAGTTAACAAAATATCATTTGAAATGAAAAAACTCGCCTCACTCGCCACCAGTGCCTTAATGGCCTTGGGTCTTTCTACTCCCGCTTTTGCCCAAAACATCGGCATTGAGCAACCAAAAGAAGCCAGAATTACCGACCTTGGTCGTCTTATCAGCACCGGTGTCTCCGTCGTTATCATCATCGCTGGTATCCTCGTCTTCGTCTACCTCGTTTGGGGTGGTCTAGAATGGCTCACTTCCGGTGGCGACAAAGGCAAGACCGAGAGCGCCCGCAATCGTATCACCGCCGCCCTCGTCGGTTTGGCTATCATCGCCGCTTCCTGGGCCCTGGTTCGGATCATCGCCTACTTCTTCGGAGTTGAATCCGGAATTGGTGGTGCCCTTACCATCCCCAAGCCTTACTAACAAAGGCATCCTTTCTTGAATCAATAACCCCACCATCCGGTGGGGTTTTTAGTAGGATATAATCATCTTATGAATTGGTCAGCCGAATGCGTTCAAGACGGAGTTGCTACCCTCTTGGGTATTACCTGCGTTATCAAAAATCTCCTTGGACCTCTCCCGGGAATTATTGCTCTGGCCGCTCTTGCCATGGTCATCATGTCAGGGATCCAGCTGATTAACGCCGGCGGCGATCCCAAAGCCTACGCTTCCTCAATGCAAACCTTCCAATGGGCAGTTATTGGCTTAATCCTCCTATCGGGCGCTTGGCTCGTCCTCGTTCTCATCGAACGCTTCACCGGCGCTCCCGTCACCCAGTTCGGCATCCCCTAAAAATAACGATTTCATTTTTTTCCCTCTCAGTATTTCGTAGCGAAGCGAAGATCCCGAGTATTCTCGGGAAGGAGACTGCTCTGACAGGGTGAGGCTTTGAGAATGAGCGAAACTTTTGATGAAATATTCGTGCAGGAGTGATGCAAAACCACGCGCAGATCAAGCGAACCGGTTGAGCGCGATGCCGATTCCCAAATCGGCGAACCCTGGCCTGATCAGATCGGGGCGAGCATGGGATTTGCGCACTCCGAACGAATCACCGTTATAATTAGGCTGTGCGAAAACTCCTTCTTGTCTTAGCTTTATCCATTTTCAATTTTCAATTCTCCTTCGGCTTCGCCAACGCCGCCACCGAACCAAAGTGCTGGTGTACTGGCGATAACATGGAGGGTTGCACCCTCTATAGTCCGGATTGCCCCAATGGACCCCCGGTAGATTATGAGGGTTTTTCCATCTGCTGCAATGAACCCAATCTTTACAATTCCGTCTTTGCCCTCAAATCTCCCATCTGCGGCTCTGCCCTCGAAAAACCCATCCTCGGCTGCGAAAACGGCACCTTCGCCGATGGCAACACCATGCTCTTTTGTGTCGGCAATGAGTTCCGTCAGGACAATAAAGCCATTGGTTGTCCCGGCACTTCCCCCGTCTTCAACGGCAAAGATAACGTCAATTTCGACCCCGGCGGCAGTTTTTGTTACAACGGCAATAGTTATAGTTCAGGCAACGTTTACGTCTGCAACTCCATTGCCAGCTGCTGCGCCCAGGGGGGGGCCGGTTTCAAGTGCGAAGATATCTACAAACCAAATCCTTCAACTCCGCCTTCGATCGTCGATAACAATGCCCTTCCTATCGGTAAACGAGCCGCTCTCTGTGGTCTGGGACCCTCCGATGATGATCTCGTCCGCTATGTTCACACCAACACCGATGAATATGAAATCACCTGCGCCGATGTTCCCGTTGTCGATATTATCCGCAATACCTGTAGCGAAGATGCCGGAGGTGAAGGCGCCCCCTATTTCAAAGTCACCCAAAAAGATCCCCTCACCGGTAGTGACTACATCGACGCCCAAGCATTGGTAAGTCTAGCCGGCGCCAAACTGGGTGGTTACGGTCCCGATCTTTCTACCCTTCGGAGCAAAAGTCTCGATGCCCTGGCCCGGGTCTACCCTTTCAATGCTCTTCTCAATCAATCGCCCGCCAAAAACTCCCCCCGGGAATCTTCCGGCACTTTCTGGCGCCTCCTCGGCCAGCTCGAACAAATGAACGCTAAGGCCAAACTTATGCTCCGCTATAAGCAGCAAACCCCGCCAATGCGCGATCAGGAAATTCTCTATGCCGGCACACAGGCCGCTCAAGAGGGCGAGGCTGACGGCCAAGGTCTAGCCGCTTACATGAACGCCATCATTGCCGGCGTCGGGGCCAATCCCAAAATCAAACTTCTCTCCCCTGCTTTCAACATTACTAGCCGCTTTACCCCGCCCCTAATTGGAAAGATGATTTCCGCCGGAGCCAATTTCTCTGCCCTTGCTGGTTGTGCCGGTAATACCTATACCGTTGATGGCAAGGGTGCCCACGAATGGTATCTCTCTTTCCTCGCCCAAACCGGTCTAGCTGGTAAATGTAAGGGTTTTGTCTTTACTGAGTTTGGCGATTTCGATACTTTTGGCAAACCCCTCGACGGCCGATCAGACGTCATCGTCAGGATGACTGCCGAATACAACAAAACCATCGCCGATACTAGCGTCATCAGCGCCATTTATTTTAATGCCCTCGGAGGTAACCCTGAATTTCGTGGTCATCAACTTTCCCAAACCGAATATACTACCATCGTCGCCTCGAATCCAGGCCAGGCTGGGGTCAATTCCGCTAAGGGTTTTGATAACGGTGCCTTCCAAACCGAAGCTGCCAACTATACCAACAACTCCGGCTGGACTCTCGAAATTGCTTTTTCACCCGGCGACGAAGACTCAGTGGTCAACTCCATCAACACCGCTCTCTCCCGTGGCCTCACTCCCGTTATTCGTATCTGTGTCGGCAACACCTGCGACTTCTCGGATCCCGCCACTTACGTTAATTTCTTACAAAAAATCTCCTCTCGTGTCTCCGGGCCCTTTTATGCCATCGCCGGCCCCAATGAGCCCGAACGCGAACAATGGCTCGGTAGCGATTCCACAGCACCACCTACTCCTCCTCCTCAAACCATCAAACTTAGCGAACTGATGACCAAACTCCCTGGTTGTCTGCGAACTTTTCCGGTCTGCAAGGAAGCCATCACCGTCTATGGCGCCCTCGATTCTGACACCAAAATTAAATACGACGCCCTTATCCCTTTCAACCAGGATAACCTCCGCGGCTATCTGGCTCTCCGTTATGTCGAACCCGTCGACAAACAAACCGACGTTGGCATTCTCACCGAAGGTCTCCCCTATATCGAGTCCATCAAAGAAGCCCTCGATGATCCCAGTTATGGTATCGTCTCAGCTCTCTCTCCAGGCTGGCTCAACGATGCTCGCGCCCCTCTCTCCACCTCCGAGACCTATATTCCCAAGGAACAAGAAAAAAATAATAGAAGTGTCATCGAAAAAGTCGCCGACCGTGCCAAACAAATCTGGGCCGGTGATACCAAAGTAGACGACCCACCCTCCATTCCCCCCGGCTGTTATCTCCACAAAAAAGGTTCTACCCTCCCCGCCCCCACTACCTATCCCCGTGATT
>CXWL01104738.1_pt1 | contig 10121 bp, 11 predicted proteins | sample 590931 | NCBI WGS metagenome assembly CXWL01 (sample SAMEA3498368, study PRJEB10139) | groundwater metagenome | biome: water well; material: biofilm material | place: Germany | collected 2015-04-27
TGTGGGCCCATCGGCGCGCCGCCGTAGACAGCCACAACAGTTACGCCCGGCATTTGCTTGGCGTAGGTTTCGAAAGCGGTTGCAACTTGTAGCGCCAACTCACGAGTTGGGGCCAGGATCAGAGCTTGCGGCTCGCGCTTGGACGGATCAATGCGGTGCAGGATAGGCAGGGCAAAGGCAGCGGTTTTACCGGTACCGGTTTGCGCCTGACCAATCATATCGTGACCGGCGAGGATGATCGGGATCGACTGCTGCTGAATGGCCGAAGGCTCTTCATAGCCGGTAGCGACTACTGCAGCGACAATACTAGGGTGAAGTTCAAGAGCGGCGAAGCCGCCGATTTCCTGGGTCATGGGTCTGCCTCTAAGTGCATCCNNAGACTCAAGAGTCGCCCTGGCAGCTTTGTCGGCGGGGATTTGCGAAAACGAATGAATGAAAAAGAATCGTCAAGGAAGAGTCCGCTGGCGGACGTGCAGCCGAAGCTGACTTCGGGGAATTGCGCTACCTAAACGCGGCCCGGCTAAAGGCCGGCGCGTACTATACCGGAATTCGTTAAAAAAGGGAGCTTTATTTATATGAAAACGCCAGCTCACGCAGGAGTGTCCCAGGCTTTGCGGATAATCGTACAAGGGTCTATTTTTCAAAGGCCCGGTCCTGCTGGTCATCAAGCTTAAACGGTTCACCCTGCAGACTGGTGCCGTCGCTCCGAGACGCCCCTACCCGCCCGAGGATTGCCAGCATGAATCAACCGGATTGCAGTCGTGTCAGCCGGGAACGGCGCGGTCATGTCTGGCTGATCGGACTCGACCGCGTGGCCAAGCGCAACGCCTTCGATATCGAACTGCTCAACGCCCTGAGCCTGGCCTATGGCGAATTCGAAGCGGACAGCGAGGCCCGCGTCGCGGTGGTGTTTGCCCACGGCGATCACTTTACTGCCGGACTCGACCTGGCCAGCGCCAGCGCATCCCTGGCCCAGGGCTGGCAGGTACCAGCTGGCGGTTGCGACCCATGGGGGGTGTTCGCCGGCCCACGAGTCAGCAAACCAGTGATTGTCGCGGCTCAAGGGTACTGCCTGACCATCGGCATCGAATTGATGCTCGCCGCCGATATTAACCTGTGCGCCAGCAACACGCGCTTTGCCCAGTTGGAAGTCCAGCGCGGGATTTTTCCTTTTGGTGGCGCGACGCTGCGCCTGCATCGGCTGTCCGGGTGGGGCAATGCCATGCGCTGGCTGCTGACCGGGGACGAGTTCGATGCCCACGATGCCTTGCACATGGGCCTGGTGCAGGAAGTGATGGCCAGTGAGGACTTGCTGCCGCGCGCCCTTGAGCTGGCCGAACGCATCGCCCGCCAGGCGCCCTTGGGCGTTCAGGCAACCTTGCAGTCGGCGCGCCAGGCCCACCTCGAAGGCGAGGCTGCAGCCGCCCTGGCTTTGCCGCTATTGGCAAAAAAACTGCTCAACAGTGAGGACGCCAAAGAAGGCCTGCGCTCGATGATCGAGAAACGCAGTGGGGTATTCAAGGGCTATTAGGTCGCCGGACGAATCGCCTTGATCAGTGGCTGCAATGAATAACCCAAGCGTGGCGCCAGGGCGTCGGCGCGGGCGCTGAGCCCGGCGATATCCAACCCTTGATCGAGATCGGCAGGCACCAGCAGGATGACGTTGCCCTCCTTTACCGGTAACTCCCAATAATGTCGGTGATAGAGCCCGCGCAACAAGGCCGCGCCCAATGGCTTGCCGTCATCGGTCGCCCACTGGTTGATGACCAGCCAGCCACCGGGGTTAAGGCGCTTCTGGCAGTTTTCCAGGAAACTCCAGGCCAGATGCCCTACACCCGGCCCGACATCGGTGTACAGGTCGACGAAAATCAGGTCGGCTGGTTCCGCCGTTTCCAGCAATTCCAGCGCATCGCCGATACGGATGTACAACCGCGGATCATCGTCCAGCCCCAGATACTCGATGGCCAGGCGTGGCACATCGGGGCGCAACTCGATCGCCTCGACGTCTTCCAGCGCCAGGAACTTCAGGCACGCCTGGGTCAGCGTCCCAGCCCCCAGACCGAGGAACAGCGCGCTTTCCGGCTGTTCATGGCATAACGCGCCGATCAACATGGCGCGGGTGTAGTCGTACTCGAGCCAACTCGGATCAGCGGTGAATACACAGCTTTGCTCGATCGCATCACCAAATTCGAGGAAGCGATAATCCGCCACTTCCAGCACGCGAATCATGCCGAACTCATCGTGCACTTCGGCGAGCAGATGCTCGACGCGCTCCTCAGTCATTTCCTCTCCTGGTCGTTGCCCGGCTGTTCCGCGGTTGCGGCAAAAGCGCAATTGTCCGCCAAGGGTCGGGAGCAGGTCACGCACTAATTTGCTGATAACATGAGGGCCCCGAGCGTAAACACTAGAGACCGTGATGAGCCAACCCTGGAGCCCTGAAAGCTGGCGCGCACTGCCGATCCAGCAACAACCCCACTACCCTGACGCGGCGCATTTGCAGGCTGTCGAGCAGAGCCTGGCCAGCTATCCTCCCCTGGTGTTTGCCGGGGAAGCCCGGGAGTTACGCCGTCAGTTTGCCGAGGTCACCCAAGGCCGGGCGTTTCTGTTGCAGGGCGGCGATTGCGCGGAAAGCTTCGCCGAGTTCTCGGCGGCGAAGATTCGCGATACGTTTAAGGTGCTGCTGCAAATGGCGATCGTCATGACCTTCGCCGCAGGTTGTCCGGTGGTCAAAGTCGGCCGCATGGCCGGGCAGTTCGCCAAACCCCGTTCGGCCAACGACGAAACCATCGACGGCGTAACCCTGCCGGCCTACCGTGGCGATATCGTCAATGGCATCGGCTTCGACGAAAAAAGCCGGGTACCGGATCCTGAGCGGCTGTTGCAGTCCTACCATCAGTCGACTGCTACCCTGAACCTGCTGCGGGCCTTCGCCCAGGGCGGCTTTGCCGACTTGCACCAAGTCCATAAATGGAACCTGGATTTCATCGCCAACTCGGCGCTGGCGGAAAAATACAGCCACCTGGCCGATCGAATCGATGAAACCCTGGCCTTCATGCGCGCCTGCGGTATGGACTCCTCGCCGCAACTGCGCGAGACCAGCTTCTTCACTGCCCACGAAGCCTTGCTGCTGAATTACGAGCAAGCCTTTGTCCGTCGCGACAGCCTGACCAATGACTACTACGACTGTTCGGCCCACATGCTGTGGATCGGCGATCGCACCCGCCAGCTCGATGGCGCCCATGTCGAATTCCTGCGCGGGGTGAACAATCCGATCGGGGTCAAGGTCGGGCCCACCATGAATACCGATGACTTAATTCGTTTGATCGACGTGCTCAACCCGGACAACGACCCCGGTCGCCTGAACCTGATCGCCCGCATGGGCGCCAATAAGGTCGGCGATCACTTGCCGCAACTGATTCGCGCCGTCGAGCGCGAGGGCAAGAAAGTGCTCTGGAGTTCCGACCCGATGCACGGCAATACCATCAAGGCCAGCAGCGGCTACAAGACCCGCGACTTTGCACAGATCCTCGGCGAGGTGAAGCAATTCTTCCAGGTCCACCAGGCCGAAGGGACCTACGCCGGCGGGATCCATATCGAAATGACCGGACAGAACGTCACCGAATGCATCGGCGGCGCTCGCCCGATTACTGAAGATGGCTTGTCGGATCGCTATCACACCCATTGCGATCCACGGATGAATGCCGACCAGTCACTGGAGCTGGCGTTCCTGATCGCAGAGACCCTGAAACAGGTTCGCCGCTAACCTGCATCAGCCCGCCAACGCCACCCGCAACCGCGCCGCACTGGCGCGGGGGCAATTGAGCTGAATGCTGGACAACCCCAGCCAATCGGCCAGACGCCGCAGATTCAGAGCCAATGCCTGCATACCCTCCTCATCCAGCCCTCGGGTTTCTTCATGCACCGCATGCACAGCCAGGCGATTCGACGCGCGCTCGGCCCGCAAATCGACCCGCGCCGCTATGCGTTCGTGGTGCAAAAACGGCAAGACGTAATAGCCGTACTGGCGCTTGCCCGGCGGCGTGTAGATTTCCAGGCGATAGTGAAAATCGAACAGGCGCTCGGTGCGGCTTCGCTCCCAAATCAATGAGTCAAAAGGCGAAAGCAAGGCACTGGCGTTGACCTTGCGTGGCACAGTCACTTCCATCAGGCAGTAGCCTGGTTGCTTCCAACCCTGCACTTCGCAACGTTGCAACAAACCTTCCTCCACAAGTCCGGCCAAGGCCTGGCGACACTCCAGGACGCCGAGCCGGAAATAATCGCGCAAATCCTTTTCAGTGCCGACACCTAACGCAGCCGCAGCGTGCAGCACCAGCGTGCGCTGCGCCTCGGACTCGCCCAGGACAGGCTGCTGAAGAATAGATACGGGAATCACTCGTTCCGGCAGGTCGTACAACCGCTCGAAACCACGGCGCCCCGCCACTGTGACTTCGCCGGCGGCAAACAACCATTCCAAAGCGTGTTTTTCAGCGCTCCAGTCCCACCAGGGTCCGGCCCGCTCCTGACGCGTCGACAGGCTACCCGCGCCCAACGCGCCCAATTCTTCCACCGACGCCAAGACCCGGCGAATGGTGTCCTGTTGCTCACGCCCAAAACGTGCGAGCTGCTGATAGATCCCCTGACCCTGCGCCGCACGCTGCATACGCCAGCGCATCAGCGGGTACATCGACAACGGAAGCAGCGAAGCCTCGTGCCCCCAATACTCGAAGAGGGTGCGCTTGCGCCCCTGACTCCAGGCCGCCAGGTCGAGTAGTTCGGGAGCATAGTTGCCGAGGCGGGAAAACAGCGGCAAATAGTGCGAACGCACCAGGGCATTGACCGAGTCGATCTGCAACACCCCCAGGCGTTCGATCAGTCGGTTGACCTGTGTCGACTTGACCTGCGCTGCTGGCTGGCGCCCGGAAAAGCCCTGGGCATTGAGCGCCAGTCGCCTGGCCTGTTTCAGAGAGAAAGCGAGGGAAGTAGTCATTGCGCGACTTTTTGGGGGGGACTCCCTTACCTTAGTGGCAAGCGAGACCGAGGCCAAGCAGATGGGTCAGCGTTTGAGGGGGTCATCCCAAAACGGCCGGGAGGTCTCCCTAAGCACATCCAGCCGATTCAGGCCAATGTCGCGCAGTTGCTCATTACTCAAGCGCGCCAACTCGGCGCGGTTCTGACTCAACTGCCGCCAGCGGTTCACTTGCGCCACAGCGCTGCGCAGGCGTTGACCGGCGGTACGGGCTCCAGCTCGAACGGTTGTTCTTTGTCGTTCCATGACACTACTCCTCGAAAAATGAGGGCGCAGTCTTGTCCAGGTGACGATGCCGGCCCAGCAAAGAACCGTGACCGCCGATGTCCTCAACGGCACAAGCCTCAACGCAGAGCCTTCGGCTATATGCGCTGAAGCCGTGACCGAAGATTTCAACAAGCGCTATTTACCTAACCCCATGGGGTCTTCCCAGAAATGTCGCTCAGACTCCTGCTCGACATCCGCCCGGCTCAAGCCAATGTCCTTCAACGCCTCATCACTCAGGCTGGCGAGCAACATGCGCTCGCGGTGGAGTTGATACCAACGCCCGAGTTTTTCCAGCATCAGGTGCGCTGAGAAACCAGGGTGGGAAACTGAATCAATCTGCTGGTACGCTTTTTGACCTTTCATCGTCTTGCCCTCCGTTGTGGATGGCTCAAGTTTCGCTCCGGGTTTAAGATCAATCCAACGAATGTTTCTAATGCAACACATCTCGGAGATTGATGAGTGAGCCAATTCCCCAGCATCGAGACCGACGTTCTGCGCACTTTCGTCGCAATTGCCGACCAGGGTGGCTTCACTCGCGCAGGCGAAATGGTCAATCGCACGCAATCGGCCGTCAGCATGCAGATGAAACGCCTGGAAGAAGATGTGCTGCAACGCCAGCTGTTTCAGCGCGACGGGCGTCAGGTCAAGCTGACCGCAGAGGGTGAGGTGCTGCTGGGTTATGCGCGGCGTATCCTGAAATTGCACAGCGAGGTGTTCAATACCCTACGCGAGCCGCACATGGTGGGCACCGTACGCATTGGCACGCCGGATGACTATGTGATGCGCTTTCTGCCCGGAATTCTCTCGCGCTTTGCCCAGTCCTACCCGCTGGTGCAGATCGAGGTGCATTGCGAGTCGTCCAAGCAACTTCTCTTGCGCCAGGACCTCGACCTGTCCATCGTGACCCGCGAACCCGGCAACGAAATCGGCCAGCTGTTGCGCAAGGAGCGTTTTGTCTGGGCCCAGGCCCAGTGCTACAACCCTGTCGAGCAATCACCCTTGCCGCTGGCGATGTTCAACAGTGACTGCTTCTGCCGTCTTTGGGCCTGTAATGCGCTGGATGCCGCCGGACGTGAATACCGCATCGCCTACAACAGTTCGAGCCTGTCGGCGCTGATGGCAGTGGTCAGCGCCGGGCTGGCGGTGACCGCTCAATTGGAAAGCCTGATCCCGCAGGACATGCGCATCCTCGGCGAGGCCGAAGGCCTGCCCCAACTGCCCGAGGCGAGCATCATGCTGCTGCGCAATCTGCATAATCCGTCGCCGATTACCGAATGCCTGGCGGAGCACATCGTCGAAGGCTTCAAACTTTAAAGGCGAGCATCACCGCGCAGAGCACCAGAAAACCGCAGAACAAACCGCGTAGTAGCCGCTCCGGCAGGGCGTGGGCAATCTTCACGCCCCAACTGATACTGAGCAGACCGCCCACCGCCATGGGCAACGCGATGTGCCAGTCGACTTGCTGGTGCAGGGCGTAGGTCGCCAGGGTCACGCCGGTGCTGGGTAAAGCCAGTGCCAACGACAGGCCCTGGGCCACCACCTGGGTGGTGCCAAACAAGCTGGTCAACACCGGCGTTGCGACCACAGCGCCGCCCACCCCGAACAAGCCACCCATGACGCCGGACGCCGCGCCCAGCACCCCGAGCCAGGGCCACGAATAGCGCATCTGCGCAGTCGGTGCCGCCGCAGTCATGAACATGCGCATCAGGTTGTAGACCGACAAGGCCACCAGAAACACCACGAACCCGATGCGCATCACCTGAGCGTCGACCCCCACCGCCCAGATCGAACCGAGCCAGGCAAAGCAGAACCCCATGGAGGCCAACGGCAGCGCGTGGCGCAACTCGATGCGATTACGTTGGTGATAACGCCATAACGCCAGCATCACGTTCGGCACCACCATGACCAGAGCTGTGCCCTGGGCAAGCTGCTGATCCAGGCCAAATAACACGCCCAGAGCGGGAATGGCGATCAAGCCACCGCCGATTCCAAACAAACCACCTACGGTCCCCAAGGCTGCACCGAGCAGCAGGTACATCGTCAACTCAATCACAGGTCAAATTCCCTCACGTCAATGGGTGCATCCTACGCAGTCGGGGCTAGCGGGGAAACGCACAGCAACGCACAATGGCTATGCCAAATTCGCACAAGCAATCCTCCATGAACCCCACAACGCTCACCGATCAATTAGGTTTATTCCTTGATGTCGTGGAAACCGGCAGTTTTTCCGCTGCGTCCCGACGCCATCCGCTGACACCCTCCGCCGTCGCCAGGCGTATCGATAGTCTGGAACAGGCGCTCGACAGCCAATTGTTCGTGCGCACCACTCATGCTGTGCGTCCTACTCCAGCGGGATTGGCGTTTGCCGAGCGAGCCCGACGCATTGTCGGCGAGTTGCGCCTGGCGCGGGCCGAGGTCGCCTCCCTGAGCAGCGCGCCTGAAGGACTGATTCGGGTCGACGCCCCCGCAGCCTTCGGCCGCAGGCACCTGGCGCCGGTGATCGCCGACTTTCTCCTGCTCTACCCGGGGCTGGATGTGCAACTGCACCTGATCGACAGCTTCGTGGACATGCACGGCTCGCACCTGGGCAAAGTCGATCTGGTCCTGCGCGCAGGTCAATTGGCGGACACGCGCATGGTGGCGACGCCTTTGGCCAACATGGTGCGAATTGCCTGCGCCAGCCCGGAGTACCTGAAGCGTCGTGGTACACCGCAACAACCGAGCGAGTTGGTTAACCACGACGGCCTGGACTGGGATGGCCTGGCCCCGCCGTTCGCCTGGCGTTTCGAGCAGGACGGGCAAATGCAACTGCATCGGCCGCAACGCATCCGCTTGAGCGCCAACAATGCCGAAGCGTTCCTCTACGGTGCACTCTCGGGCTTGGGCATTGCTCACCTGCCCACTTGGCTATGCAGTGAATACCTGCTGCGTGGCGAATTACTGCCATTGTTCTGCGACAATGGTCTGCCAAAACCCGAGAACTCCGGGATCTATGCCTTGCGCCTGGAGCAACAGGCCAGTTCGCGCAGCCGCTTGCTCCTGGAGTACCTCAAGAGCCGTTTCAGCCCGGTGCCACCTTGGGATCTGGCACTGCAGCGCGACTTCAACCGCCTGTAACTGAATAATCCCTGGCGCGTTAAACACTCGCCCACTAGATTCATCACGACCACCGTTCAAGGTTTAAACATGACCCGCCAGAGCGATACCCCGGACCCTTGCGACAATCTGTTGTTGGACAATCAACTGTGCTTTGCCCTGCACTCCACCTCCCTGATGATGACCAAGGTCTATAAACCTCTGCTGCAGGCCTTGGGACTGACCTATCCGCAATATCTGGCGATGATGGTGTTGTGGGAAGAGGACGGGCTGACGGTAGGCGAAATAAGTGCCCGTTTGCTGACTGATCCCGGCTCCCTGACGCCGCTGCTCAAGCGTCTGGAAAGCGAAGGCCTGTTGAGCCGCACCCGCAGCCGCGAGGACGAACGGGTGGTGATCGTCAAACTGACCGAACGCGGCCAGGCCCTCAAACAACAAGCCCGCGACGTGCCGCCCTGCATCCTGGGCGCCAGCGGTCTGGCGCTGGAACAAATGCGCAAACTGCAAGAGGATCTGCAAAACCTGCGCAGCCATTTGCAACACAGCCTGTAATTCCTTCCTGACACGCGATCCGTACGCTTGATCCCACGCCACTTCCAGACAGTCACCTCGCGCTCGCGCTGATTTCGACAGACGAACGGCGAAACAAATTCGAGCATTTATCTTGCGCGCAAAACATTAGCGCGATACATTTATCTCGCACTTACTTAGCGCGCAAACCTTTAGCGCAAACACCCATTCAGAATGAGGCTCCCGTCATGCAAACCCTCTACACCGCAGTCGCAACCGCTACCGGTGGCCGTGATGGCCGCGCCGTCTCCAGCGACGGAATTCTCGATGTCAAACTGGCAACCCCCAAAGAACTCGGCGGTGCCGGTGGTGCTGCAACCAACCCAGAGCAACTGTTCGCCGCCGGTTACTCGGCCTGCTTCATCGGCGCATTGAAATTCGTTGCCAGCCAGACCAAGCGCAAAATCCCCGACGACGCCTCGATCACTGCCCACGTTGGCATCGGCCAGATCCCCGGCGGCTTCGGCCTGGATATCGACCTGCACGTCAGCCTGCCCGGCCTTGAGCAAACGGACGCGCAAAGCCTGGTTGATGCTGCGCATCAGGTCTGCCCTTATTCGAATGCCACCCGCGGCAATGTCGATGTGCGCCTGCACGTCAGCGTGTGATCCCTGGCAAACGCGCACAAAAAAGCCCGACTCAATGGTCGGGCTTTTTCTTGCCTACAAGAGCAGTGCTTATTTAGCACGGCCTTTGTANNAGCAACCGACAGCTCGGTACCGTTCTTCAGTTTGGCAGGCTTCATCACCTTGCCGGAAGTGTCGCCGCGAGCGGAACCTTCGGTGTAGTCAACCTGACGCACGATGGTGGTCGGCAGCTCTACGGAAACCAGACGGTCTTCGAAGAACACGGCTTCGCAAACGTCGGTCATGCCTTCTTCCACGAATGGCAGAACGCTTTCGATGTCTTCAGCGTTCAGCTCGTACATGGTGTAGTCAGTGGTGTCCATGAACGTGTAGGTGTCGCCGCTGATGAAGGACAGGGTCGCTTCTTTGCGGTCGAGGATCACGTCGTCCAGTTTGTCGTCGGCGCTGTAAACGATCTCGGTCTTGTAACCGGTCAGCAGGTTTTTCAGCTTGGTCTTCATGATCGCGCTGTTACGACCCGACTTGGTGAATTCAGCTTTCTGAACCAGCCAAGGATCGTTTTCGAGACGGATCAC
>CXWL01090440.1_pt1 | contig 10120 bp, 11 predicted proteins | sample 590931 | NCBI WGS metagenome assembly CXWL01 (sample SAMEA3498368, study PRJEB10139) | groundwater metagenome | biome: water well; material: biofilm material | place: Germany | collected 2015-04-27
ACCGCCTGGGTGAACAGGGTCTCGAACGAGAAGTTGAACTTGCTGAAGGCGAGGAACATCATCACCGTGCCGCCGCCGAGCAGCAGGCCGGCCTTGATGATCTGCACCCAGGTGGTCGCCACCATGCCGCCGAAGGTGACGTAGACGATCATCAGGATGCCCACGCACACGACGGCGTAGTTGTAGTCCAGGCCGAACAGCAGCTGGATCAACTGGCCCGCGCCCACCATCTGCACGATCAGGTAGAAGCAGACCACGGTCAACGAGCCGAACGCGGCAAAGGTGCGTATGCGGTTCTGGTCGAGCCGGTACGAAGCGATGTCGGCAAAGGTGAATTTGCCGAGGTTGCGCAGCCGTTCAGCGATCAGGAACAGGATCACTGGCCAGCCGACGAAGAAGCAGATGGTGTAGATGAAGCCGTCGAAGCCCTTGGCGAAGACCAGGCTGCTCAAACCGAGCAAGGTGGCGGCGGACATGTAATCGCCGGCAATCGCCATGCCGTTTTGAAATCCCGTGATGCCGCCGCCGGCAGTGTAGAAATCGGCCGTTGACTTGGTGCGCTTGGAGGCCCAGTATGTGATGCCGAGGGTGGCGAGCACGAACACCATGAACATCGCGATGGCGCTGAGGTTAATCGGCTGTTTTTGCACGGCTTCAAGCGTTCCCGGTGCGGCGCAGGCGGCAAAGGTCGCGCCCAACAGGCAGCAGGCAAGGAGCGCAGTCAGGGAGCGTTTCATTGGCCTGCCTCCGCGAGAATTTCGTTATTGAGTTTGTCGAACTCGCCGTTGGCGCGACGAATATACACCGCCGTCGTCAACCAGGAGCCAACGATGATCAGCGCGCCAATCGGCCAGCCGATGGTAATGATGCTGCCTTCACTGATTGGCTGCGCGAGCAGGGCCGGCTTGAAGGCCGTGACCATCATGAAGGTGTAGTACGGCACCAGGACGATCAGCGACAGCAGGATCGCAAGGCGCGTCCGCTTGGAGACCATTTCGGCAAACTTTGGGTTCTGCCGGATTCTGGTTTGGATGGTGGGTCGATGCATGTTGCCTCCGTTAGTTATGGATGAAGCGATGGCATGATTGGCGGCGGCTGCCGTGACGATCTGCTCGCTATGCGCTTTGGGTAGCTTGTTTTTCTGCCTCTGCCATTTCTGCATTGACCAACTCTCGCAGTGACTATTTTTAGCAAGTATGGTAAAAAATAGTTTCAAAACTATTGCGGAAATGTGACGAATGGTTGCAACCGAAAAATGGGGTGATGTGTAGCCGATGGGATTGCCGAATGGAAACACCATATATCCCAAGTGCTGACCTTGAGCGTTTCTCCATGCTGCAGGCAGGACTCGATTTGCTCGACCAGGGCCTGACCGTGTTCGATGCCGATCTTGGCCTTGTCGCGTGGAATGAACCGTTTTTGCGGCTGCTTGAATTTCCGCCTGAAATGGCTTACGTGGGCGCGCCCTTCGAGAGTTTCATCCGGTACAACGCCGAACACGGAGAGTACGGCCCGGGCGATATCGACAGCCAGGTCAAGCAGCGGGTCGCGACCGCCATCAATTTTTCGCCGCACACGACCGAACGGGTGCGTCCGAACGGCCGCGTGCTGCTATTGCGCGGAGAGCCGCTGGCGCACAAGGGCTTTGTCACGCTGTACACCGATATCACGGAACAGCGTCGCATCGAACGGGTGATCCAGCAGCACAATATCCAACTCGAGCACCGTGTCCTGCTCCGTACCGCCGAGCTGGAAAACGCCAATGTCAAGCTGTCGCTGGCCAATGACGAGAACGCCCGAATCGCCGCGGCGCTGCGCCGCAGTGAAGCACGGATGCGCTTGATCAACGACAGCATGCCCTTCCTGATCGGCTTCGTCGACAAGGATGAAAAGTATCAGTACGCGAACAAGGGTTACTCGGACTGGTTCGATGTGCCGATCGACCAGGTAGTGGGCAGCCATGTCCCTGACATTATCGGCGCGGAGGCGTATTCCCAGGTCAAGGGATATATCCAACAGGCGCTGGCCGGGACGCAGCTGACCTACGAGTATCAGATGGAGCGCCACGGCAAGACCGTGTTTGCCCGCAGCACGCTGGTGCCGGAACGCTCGCCGGACAATGAAACCATCGGTTTTTTCACCTTCTCGCAGGATATTACCGAGCAAAAGCAAATGCAGGCCGCCCTGGTGCAGGCGCATAAAATGGAGTCGCTTGGCCAATTGACCGGCGGCCTGGCCCACGATTTCAACAACCTGCTTACCGTCATCATTGGCACCCTGGTTGTACTGCAAGAACATCCCCCCAAACCGGGCGAGGTCAACGAGTTTGTCGAGCCGGCGCTGCAATCGGCGCGCCGCGGCGCCCAGCTGATCAAGCGCCTGCTTTCCTTTTCTCGGCAACAAGCTCTCGAGCCTGTGTCGGTCGACATCGTCCGGATGATCAGCGACATGAGCAAACTGATTCGTCGTTCGCTCCCCGACTCGATGACGGTGTCCACCGATTTGCCCCCTGCCCCGATTCATTGCATGGTCGACCCGGCACAGCTGGAAAGCGCGCTGTTCAACTTCGTCATGAATGCGCGCGATGCCATGCCGGAAGGCGGACGCCTGCATATTTCTGCGCGTGCCGTCGAACTGACAAGCGAGGCCGCGGAATTCGCGGTGCCCGCTGGGCCTTATGCGATGATCGAACTTGCCGATAGCGGTTGCGGCATGGATGCAGCCACACTGGCACGCGCATATGAACCCTTTTTCACGACCAAGCGCTTCGGCATGGGCAGTGGCCTCGGGCTGTCGATGGCTTACGGCCTTGTCAAGCAGTCGGGCGGCGGCATCACCCTGCGAAGCGAGCCCGGACAAGGCACCACCGTGCTGCTGGTGCTGCCGCTGGTGCGGCGTGAAGCCGAGCTTCCCTCCCCCGTTCGCCTGGACAGCCTCGTATTACCCCACGCCGGGGAACTGGTCTTGCTGGTGGAGGATGAGGCCGATGTCCGGCGCGTCGTGCGCCAGCAATTGATCGACCTGGGCTATCCCGTGATTGAGGCCGAGAATGGTGCGCAGGCGCTGGAGATGGTCGCCCACATACCGGAAATTGCCATCATGCTGTGCGATGTCGTCATGCCCGGTGACATCGATGGCCGCCAATTGGGCAAGCTGGTCCTCGCCAGGCACCCGCAGATACGCATCTTGCTCATGAGCGGTTACAGCGCTGGTGCTGACGAAGCACACACCGGCGATCTGCCCCTGCTCACCAAACCGTTTATCCGGCAAGACCTCGCACTCGCGCTGCTCGTTGCCGGCAAAGGAAAACCGTGAAAACCGACGCCGAGCGCCCGCCCCAGGAGCTGATCGCCATTGTGGAAGATGATCCCGATGTCGCCCGCGTGATCGAACAGGTGCTCGGTGATTTTTCATTCCGGACAGTCTGGTGCCGCACCGCCGCGGACCTGCTGGAACGCCTGCGATCACTCGGCCCTGACTTGTGCATCATCGACCTTGGCCTGCCCGACATGGACGGCATTGAGCTGATGCAGCGCGTGCGCGCCCAGTCGTCGTGCGGCATTCTCATTCTCACTGGCAGAGCCTATGTCAGCGACCGTGTGATGGGGCTCGAATTGGGCGCGGACGATTATGTGCTCAAGCCTTTTGAACCGCGGGAGCTGGTGGCGCGGGTGCGAAGCATTTTGCGGCGTAACGAAACCGCGCCGGCGGCCGAGGTGCCGGCCCCACCGCAGATCGCGCAATTCTCCGGTTGGCTGTTTAATATTGCCAATAACATGCTGTGCGCGCCAAATGGTGTCCAGAACCAGCTCAGCACCTCGGAAGCGAACTTGCTAAAGGTGTTTGTCAACAACCCTAACCGTATCCTGCAGCGCGAACAGTTGCTGGGCACGCACGATCTCAGCTCCACCGATCGCAGTATCGATGTGAGCATCTCGCGCCTGCGCCGAAAGCTGGAACCGGAAACTGGTAGCCCTGCATTCATCAAGACGGTGTACGGAGCAGGCTATCTGTTTCTTGCATCCGTTACCTGGGCGCGCGGGAACCACCTTTGACCGCCAATTGGGGTTACATCCCCAGAAATCCCAGGGTCCTGGCGGAGAGCGGGATTCGAACCCGCGCTAGGCTATGTGCCTATGTCGCAGGGGATCTTAGGGGATACAGAGGGGGCCGGGACCGTGCACCGCGTCAAACCCGATAGCGCAACGCATCAACCAGCAAAGCAAAGGCGGGTGAGGATTGGCGGCGGCTTGGGTAGTAGAGATGGTAACCGGGAAAAGCCGGACACCATTCTTCGAGCACCCGCGTGAGACGTCCTGCGGCGATATGGTCCTGCGCCATATCCTCGGGGACGCAGGCCATGCCGAATCCGGCCAGTGCCGCCCTGAGCATCGGCAGGCTGCTGTTGAACACCAGCTGACCTTCGACGCGTACGTTCAGCGCGTGCCCATCCTTCTCGAACTCCCAAGCATAAATGCCGCCATGGGTTGGCAGGCGCAGATTGATGCAGTCGTGTGCCGCCAAGTCCTGCGGCGCCTGCGGCGACGCCCGCTTTGAGAAGTAGCTCGGAGACGCGACGATGGCCATGCGCAAGTCCGGCGCGATGCGCACTGCGATCATGTCCTTTGCCACCTGATCGCCGAGGCGCACGCCGGCTTCGTAGCGCTCGGCGACGAGGTCGTCTTGAGGTGGTCTCGGCCCTCGGATTCGGCTGCATGGGAATGAGCTTTGGCTACGGCCCGACGTCCCTGAGCCGCCAGGAACAGATCGCCGTGGCCCAGGGTAAGGTCAAGCACTTCGGCTTGTCCGAGGCCAGCGCTGCGACCATCCGCCGCGCCCATACCGTGCAACCCGTCAGCGCTTTGCAGACTGAATACTCGCTGTGGAGCCGCGATCCCGAGAACGGCCTTTTGCAGACGGTAGAAGAACTGGGCATCGGGTTTGTGCCTTGGAGCCCGCTGGGTCAGGGTTACCTGACCGGCAAGGTGAGCGACGACACCACGTTCGGCGACACCGACCTGAGAGGTACTTTTCCGCGCTTTACGCCTGAGGCGCTGAAGGCGAACCGGGCCTTCCTTACCCTGATCTCGAAGGTGGCCGACCGCAAGGGCGCGACTCTGGCGCAGGTCGCCCTGGCTTGGCTGCTGGCGCAGAAGCCGTGGATCGTGCCGATTCCAGGGACGCGCAGCATCGCGCGCCTGGACGAGAACCTCGGCGCCGTGAACATTGAACTGAGCGCTGAGGACCTGCGTGAAATCTCCGCCGCAATGGCGAACGCGCCGGTTGCGCAACCGCGCCTGTCGGAGGCGCACATGGGCTTCATCGACCGTTGATACAGCGTTCTTCAAGGAGACATTGATGACCAGGATCCTGATCCTCGGCGCCAATGGACAGTTGGCGCGCAACACGACAAAGTTCCTCCTCGAACGCACGGACGCTCGCCTGACCCTGTATCTGCGACAGGCGAGCCGGCTGCGGAACCCTGATCCGGATCGGGTGACGATCGAAGGTCGAGGGGGCACGTGGCGCGACGTCATTCGCTACAGGCTGATGGCGGCATCGGCCAGTGATAAAGAGAATTGAAAATGAATACCGACAAGCCTCTCACCGCCGCGCAACAGGCCTTCGGCGATTTCGCGCCGAAGCTCGCCGAGCTCACCGACGAGGTGCTGTTTGGCGATGTATGGGAACGCCCGCAGCTCTCGAAACGCGATCGCAGCCCGATCACTTGCGCGGCCTTGGTCGTCAGCGGAAAGACCGAGCAGATGAGCTTTCATTTTCCGCGTGTTATCGAAAACAGGGTCGCGAAGGAGGAGCTGATCGAGCTCATCACCCACCTGGCGTTCTACACCGGCTGGCCGAACGCGATGTCGGCCATTATGCGCGCGAGAGAGCTGCTCGGAACCAAGCAACCTTAGCAATTAGGAGCAACACATGGAATACCGCAGATTGGGCCGCAGCGGCCTGAAAGTATCCCCCCTCTGCCTGGGAGCGATGGTTCGGCGACCAGACGGACGAGGAAACGTCCCGGCGCATCGTCGACAAGGCGCGGGAGGCCGGCGTGAACTTCATCGACACGGCCGACGCGTACAGCGGCGGAAAGTCGGAGGAGATCGTCGGCCGGGCGGTGAAGGCCGACCGCGATCGCTGGGTCATTGCTACCAAAGTCGGCTACCCGGTAGACTCCACGCTTCCAGGCGACCTCTCTCGCAAGTACGTGATGCGTGCCGTGGACCAGAGCCTGCGGCGGCTTGGCACCGACTACATCGACCTCTATTACCTCCATCGCGACGATGCGACCACGCCGCTGGAAGAGACCGTGCGCGCGCTGGCCGACCTGGTCCATCAAGGAAGGATCCGCTACGTCGGTGTTTCGAACTTTCGCGCCTGGCGCCTGGCAGATGTGGTTCGTCTTTGCAAGGAATTCGGCATCGACGCGCCGGCCGCCTGCCAGCCGCAGTACAACTGGGGTTCTACGAGGATAGAATTGCGGAAGCGGTGTCCGCCACAACTACAGGAGTCGGCAGCAAGTTCCAGCCTTCGAAAGGCGATATCCCCCAGCGATCGAATGCAAGATGCGCCTTATGGGTGTCTCCCCAGCTATTGCGATTTCTTGGTACGGTAGTCCATTTGTGCGCGGCTGAGGCCAAGCAGCGTCGCAGCCTTGCTGACGTTGCCGTGGGCCGATTCCAGCGCAGCGTGCAGCAATGCCGCTTCGATCTGGCCCAAGGTGGCGTCCTGGCTCCGGATGATAGTCGCGGCCCAATCATATATTGTCTCACCCGTCCCTTTCGAGCGCTCGATCGAACGCGCCGAGTCAGGCGTCAAGGCTCCGAGTTCGCTGAGCCCTAGTTGCGTGGAATTCGCCGGATTCTCCTCCACACTGAACAGGTGGGGAATATCGATCGCACCGCCTTCGTCGGCCAGGATGATGCCGCGCTCGAGCACATTTTCGAGTTCGCGAATATTGCCCGGCCACTGGTATGTGAGCAGGGCCTGCATGGCGCGACTGGTCACGCCGGAAACTTGCCGGCCGTGACGCGCGCACAGTTCGCGCAACAAGCGTTCCAACAGCAATGGAATATCTGCGCGCCGCTCGCGCAGCGGTGGAATCAGGATGGGAAAAACGTTGAGGCGATAGTACAGGTCCTTGCGAAAGCGTCCCTCTTCCACTGCAACGCCAAGATTTTCATTGGTGGCCGCAACCACGCGCACGTCGACCTTGCGGGTCTTGGTGCTGCCCAGGTGCTCAAGCTCCCCGCTCTGCAGCACGCGCAGCAATTTCGCTTGCGCCGTCAGGCTCAGCAGTGCAACTTCATCGAGGAACAGGGTTCCACCGTCCGCCGCCTCGAACCTGCCGGTACGCGACTCGGTAACGCCCGTATAGGCGCCCTTGTCGACGCCGAAAAGTTCCGATTCCATCAACTGCTCAGGTATCGCCGCACAATTGAGTTGCACAAATGGCTTGTCGGCGCGACCGCTCTTGCTGTGCACTTCGCACGCAAACATGCTTTTTCCGACGCCGCTTTCGCCCAGCAGCAGCACGGTGGCGCGGGTCGGCGCGACCCGGTTGATGCGATGGATGACGCCGAAGAATCCGGCCGATGCGCCAATCGCCACCGGGCCTGATCCGGTCGTACAACTGACGGCCGTGACGGCGCCCGTTGGCACGACAGGGGCATGAACTGCGGCGCCAACGTTGCCGGCGCGACCGCCCTGGCGCGGCGCCAAGGGTTGTGCCTGCAGGTATTGCAGGTCCTTCTCCGGATCATCCCACTCTTCCACCGGTTTGCCGATCACGCGGCAATTCTTGGCGCCGGCAGAGGTGCACTCGGTTTCGCGGAACAGGATGCGCTTTCCCATGAACTCGCTGGTGTAGCCGCTCGCATAGCCGGTCTGCATCCAGCATGCCGGCTCCGAGCCGACTCCGTAGATCGCCATGTGCGATTCATCCTCCGACGAATCGGTCCACAGCACCTCGCAGAAAAAATGGCCGGTGGCGCTGTCCATTTCCAGCTGCACAAGTTCGACGCGCACAATGCCTTCCAGGCCATGCATCTGCGGCCCCACCATGAACGCGCTTTTCTCGCAAGCGCCAGGACGCACCTTGCGCGCCAGTGCGGCATCCTTCGATCCTGCCAGGTAACCCATCCGCGTGAGCAGGCCGCGCGCGGACTCGACGCCCAACGATTCGATCAGCTCCTGGCGCAGCGCGCCGAACGCTTCCGTGCGCAACAAGATCATCCGGCTGTCGTCGAGCCAGATGCGCCCATCGCTTGGACTGAAGTGCAGCCGCTCCGCCAGGTCCCGGATATCCGGGAAGGCCTTGTCCAGCATATTCGCGGGAAGGTTGATGCGCAGGTCAGCGCGGGCGCCGCGTTTTGGCCGCGCCGTCTTCGATGTCAAGTCCATATTTGTCTCCTCGTCCCTGTTCAGGTTCCGCGCCGGTTTGGTCCCGGTCTTGGCGTGAACGTCTTCATCATTTCATGACATCGGCAAAATGCGCAAGTGCGCAAATTGATAAATAGTTACCTAGAAGCAAACTTGTGCAAGTGCAGCAATTTACCTCACGTTTAGATCATTCCAATAGGAGAAAAGACCAAACTGCAGTGCAGCGAATCATCACCCGGCAGCTTCTGGCACGTCGCTTGCTATAGCCACTGTGCATAACCGATATATGAATATCTTATTTTTATAATGGAGCGGTTCCGTGGCAGAAGTCAATGCAAATAATCGATGGGTGCGGGTCCTGCGCACGACAAAAAACGGTTTCGTCGAGTTCGAATTTTTCGTTTCCGACAAGGATCTGTGCGTCGAACTCATCCTGCCTGAGGCGGCCTTCCAGGAGTTCTGCGCGATGAATCGCGTCCGCTTTCTTGAAGGCGACAGCAACGCCACTGCGTCCGCCGGCGGCCTGCTCCAGCGCATCAAATAATTACACTACAGGAGACGTTGCATGCAAGTCGATATCAAGAGCCTCAACATCAAGCCACTGCGCAACACCTTCGACCAGGTGGCGCGCTTTACCGGCACCGACAAGTCCGCCTCGCGCTATCTCGAGGCTACCATCGGCGTCCAGCCCGAGACAAATTTCCACTACCAGCCACTCTGGTCGAAGGATCGCGCGATCTACGACAAGCGCAATACCGCGATCCTGATGGCCGACTGGTATCGCCTGCTCGATCCGCGCCAGTATTACTACGGCGCCTGGACCATCGCCCGCAGCAAGCAGCAGGACGGCGCGGAGCGCAATTTTTCATTCGTCGAGAAGCGCGGCATGCTGGCGGGGATCCCGGTCGAGCAGCGCGCCAGGATCGAGCACTTGCTGCTGCCCCTGCGCCATGTCGAATATGCAGCCAACCTGAACAACTGCTACATGGGGGCCTACGGTTACGGCGTGTCCATCACGCAGGCGACGATGATGTGCGCGATGGACCGGCTCGGCATCGCGCAGTACATCACCCGCATCGGCCTGATGCTCGACGACGGCGCCGACCAGGTCCTGAAGACGGCCAAGGCAGCGTGGCAGAACGACCCGGCATGGCAAGGCATGCGTGAACTTGCCGAGAACATGCTCGTTACCAAGGACTGGTTCGAGCTGTTCGTGGCGCAGAACGTCGTGCTCGACGGCCTGCTGTATCCGCTGGTGTACCAGTCGTTCGGCGGAGAACTCAACGCGGCCGGCCAGACCAGCTTCGCGATGCTCACCGAGTTCATGAGCGAGTGGTTCGACGAGCACGTGCGCTGGTGCAACCAGGTGATGAAGATCGCTGCGGCGGAGTCGCCCGAGAACCGTGCGCAACTGGCGCAATGGGTACAGAAGTGGCATCCGCAAGTGGTCGCGGCCTTGCAACCGCTGGCCCAGCGCGCGCTCGGCGACAACGCCGGCGCCGCCCTTGATGCCTGCGTCGCACAACTGGCGGAGCGCCTCGCCAAGAGCGGCGTTTGCTAACCGGACCTGGAGAAAAGACATGAACGAAAAAATGGTGTTCCTGGCGTTGCAGGACAACGAAGACGCCCGCCCGATCCGTGAATCGATCGAGGCCGACAATCCCCTCGCGGTGATCACCCAGTATCCCGGGGTCTACAAGATCGACGCGCCGGGGCGCCTGGTGGTGAA
>CXWL01007713.1_pt1 | contig 10119 bp, 9 predicted proteins | sample 590931 | NCBI WGS metagenome assembly CXWL01 (sample SAMEA3498368, study PRJEB10139) | groundwater metagenome | biome: water well; material: biofilm material | place: Germany | collected 2015-04-27
AAATTTTGCGGGGCCTGCCGTTGGGTTTATTGTTTTTGGCTTTTTCGGTCAGGCACTAATTATGCTGAGTATGCAAGCCCCAGTTGAGAATGGAACCTATTGAAAACCGAGAATAATAGCAATTGGCTTAAACACTACTCGGTATTATTCGGTACTCAGGATTATGACGTTAATGCCGAGCTCGGCATTATCGGCACAGCTACGCTACCCATCTAATCGAAGCGGGCGTCGCCTAAAGCGCCTACTGTTGGTGGGTGCGATTCAAACTGATGTGGCCTCAAGCTGCCTTTTTATCATGCAACCAATATTCCCGCCATCGTTTATTAGCCCGATTTAATCTCAGTGCCAAGAGGTGTTCTGCATGATCAATCCGCCACCAGGAGCCGGATCGTTTCAATCGTTGCTGCACGATATAGCGATGGGCACTCTCAATCTCACCCGAGCCAATAGGCAGTTCGTGATCTAAAGCATGCTGATAATCCAATTGCGATAGTCGTTGACTTAAATAGCGATGGCAACGCCGCACCGGAGCGTCCGTGTCTTGGGTGGACGGAGCTTCGATATTCAGGGACAGCACGTCAATGACCGCATGAACTCGTTGTGTTTTTAACCGTTCTTTTTGTTCGTTCATCCAGTTCTCCACTTCCGATTGGGATACAATCGCGTGAGCCGCTGCATTTAAGTATTCACAGACAGGATAAAAATCAATCAAATAACTTCCCTTAGCGCCAAATTGTTCTTCCACCTGTGCGGCAATCCAAGGGGCGCCATCACCTACGGCATGTACACGACTGTGTCGACCAAATCCTGCCGCCACCGCACAAGCAAATAATTGCTCACCCGCCGCGACCACATCGCCTTGGACAACGCCGCCATAGCTCAGGGTTCGGCTCCCTTGAGCATGGGCTAAACACAGTTTCGCTTCCTTCCAGCTTAATACTTTACCTTTGCGTTTGTCCGGCTGACTCTCTCCGGCCTGGACAATTGGAACCATGCCGCCATCCATTTCAGCAATCACGACTTCAGACACGGTCTGCTCCGGCCAATCCGTGTCCGGTTTTTGTGCTTCGTACAGGCAACGCGCATGTTTTTGCGTAATCCGCGCCACGGTCGTCTCAGATAACAAGACGCCATAATGCTCAACTAACTTATCCATCGCCTGCGCAAAAGGTGCATCCGCCCCAAAGTCGGTCATCACCCGCTGCAAGGGCCGCGAACAGCATCGCTGACTGACTTGGGCGCTATGCGCAAACGGCCTGAGCCGATGACTCCCTTGACGATATTGCGGTTCTTCTACGCTTATATCTCCAAAGGTGGTATGCCAACTCAGTTTTTTTTACCCTCTCGCCAAACCGACTCTTGTTCTGCCATTTTCTTGGATCGTTCATGCACCTGACGGTTGGCCCACGCATGTAAGGTCTCATGACCTATTCGTCGCATTTCCTCTATCACGCGCATTTCCGCATCATCGGCTAACCTCAGGTCGCCCGATTCATCTTCTATCGCCGATAGTATTGAGCCTATTCGGTTTCGTAACGTCGGATGTTCTTTAAGCTTTCTGAGTAATTCGTGATCTTCCAACGTGATTTCGGTCGTCAACATTAGCCCTTCTCCTCAACAATGCGAAAACTTCAGTTTACTCCACATCAGTTTGAATCGCACCCACTGTTGGTGACCTGCTTGAAGTCCAGAAAATCCTTGGTCACCATAGCATCCTGACCACCGCGCGTTATACCCATCTGACCGACACCACAAACCAGCAAGCCGACCAGTTAATCAATGCGCTGATGAATGGCTTTGCCATTGACTGGCGGGGCATCAAATGATTTTGCTCTCGTCGATCATCCAAACCTTTGAAGCCGAATTTTTGGCAACCTATCAGAATGTGTTGCCCAGCCAGCAGAAAGCCCTGGCCGCCCTGAAACAGTGCCGCACCACGCAAAGTCCGGTGATGTTGGCGCAATGCGACGGCTGCGAAAAACAAGTCTTCATCCCGCATTCCTGCGGCCATCGCAACTGTCCCCATTGCCAACACTACGAGAGCCAGCAATGGCTGGAACGCCAACTCCAGAAACAAGTGCCTGCCGAGTATTTTTTGTTGACCTTCACGTTGCCCGAAGAACTGCGTCCGCTGGCCTGGCAACATCAGCGTATACTCTATGACTTGATGATCCGTTGTAGTTGGGAGACCGTCAAAACCTTCGCGCAGAACGATCCGCAATTGCAGGGCAAGACGGGTGCCATCAGCGTATTGCACACCCATTCGCGCCGATTGGATTATCATCCGCATGTGCATGTGGTCATGCCTGCGGCGGCTATCGATGCCGATGAACGGCTATGGCGGACGAAAATCGGCAAAGCCAACAAATCCTACCTGTTCAACCACAAAGCCTTGGCGAAAGTGTTCCGTGCCAAGCTGCTTACTGCCATTCGCGAGGAAGGCCTTGAGCTTCCGGCCTGTTACGCCCCACAGGGAAGTGGGAAGTGCAGAAACCGCCAGGAGCGGGTTTCTGTCCCGAAGACTTGGGTAGTGGATGTCAAGTCCGTCGGCAGCGGCGACAAGGCGCTAGTCTATCTGGGTCGCTACCTTTATAAGGGTGTGATTCAGGAAAAGGATATTGTGGGCTTGCCGGGATGGTCTGGTGACTTTTCGCTACCAAGACAGCAAAACCAAACAGATACGAACCCGAACGCTGCCGGGGCCAAAATTCTTGTGGCTGATATTGCAGCATGTGTTGCCCAAGGGCTTTCGGCGCACCCGTAACTTCGGCTTTTTGCATTCCAACAGCAAACGTGTGTTGGAATTGCTCCAGCAGTTGCTTAGGCTGAACCCGGTTAAGATTCTGACAGGGTTGGCAAAACGTCCCCAGATAAACTGCCCTTGTTGTGGCGGTGCCATGCGGATTGTGCAAACGCGAATCCCATCCCCGTTGGCAGTCGAGCGGCTTGCGTCATCCGGCTAACGGAGTGGAGGCGTAACCGGTTATGTAACTGCATCCATCATTCCGAGGGAGCGAAATCGGCATTTTTAAGTCGAGGGCCGCGCTTGGCTTAAAAAAGGCTGTTTTTCGTCTTAAATCTTCACCACTTGCTAAAGGCGTTACCAAAGCAACGCGTTCGGCTTGTTCTTGACTGTTACGGTTATAGATTCCTAGCTGCAACCAACAAAATCCGAAAAGATATTTTCTTATGAAAGTCGGCCTTTCGACTACCACCGGGCTTGTCCAACAACCGGTTCAGATTGTGGTTCGCTATCGCTCACACAATCTAACCTTATTCGTTAGGCTTTACGATACCATGCAGCCTTTCGACTGTCTCGTTATCAACTGAGATACTTGGTCAACTAGAATCTGGATGAATCGCTCTGGCTCTTCGAAGGGCGGATTGTGCGCAGAATGTTCAAACCATATGAGTCGCTTACATGGCGCATGAATAGTGTTGAAATACTGCTCGGCAAGGACGGCGGGTACGTGCCAGTCGTAGCGACCCAAGAGAAAGACGATCGGAACTTGGAAGGTGTGATAGCGTGTAAGGTCGAGCTTCGAATATTCTGGGCGCAAGCTTTCCAGAGAAAATCGGTTTCCCTGCCCAAACTTCACCAAGTCTACGAGATTGGCCTCATCCGTGCTTAATGCCGCCAGGATCAACTTGCCCGTGGAGAAAGATTGATGGAACACGCCTCCGAAAGCCTCCACCCACTCGCCCTTGGCCAACTCGTCGTCGACCGACTTAGGTCCAGGACTTATGGCACGTAGTGCCGCGATGGCGTTTCGATTGTTCCGCGTGGTGGCCTGATTCAACGCCCACTCGTAGGATACCCGCTCGCCCTCGGCGACGTTGGCGACCTGGGCGATACCGATATATGCGGCGATCTTCTCAGGATGCTGATAGGCATATATTGTCCCGATCTCGGTGCCCCAGGAATGCGCTAACAGAATGATTCTATCCTTGCCGAAACGCTGCCTGACAAGGTCAACTACCTCGTTGAGATCGCGCTCGAACTGCGCGATAGTCATGGAGTCACGAGTGATGCCGGAATGGTATGAGCGTCCTGCTCCGCGTTGTTCCCAATACACCATGAGAAAGTGTTGCTCCAGAGCGGCATCGTAATGGCGAAACAAGGCTGATTCACTGGCACCGGGTCCTCCGTGCAATAGAATGACCGCCGGTTTGCGCACATCCATCCCTCGAAACCAGATACTTTGGGAAATGCCACCGATGAGCACTTGCTCCATCGTCGCGATACTGCCGGGTATAATGTGCCCGTCTGCGTCGGTAAATGGGCGAGTACCGGTACAGCTGGCGATAGACAGCAGTAAAGCCATCCCCAGAATGATAGTCAGGTTACGAGGCATGAGTCGCGTTTTCTCGAACTCAGCAAGTCCGAGTGAATGTCGTGCCGCAGTGTTAGCCGCCAGTTTGGGCATTGCAGGCCTTGCGAGACTATGGTGTGTATGGCTCATGAACGATTCGCTGTGAAATCCACCAAATGTTTCCATGTGCATCTTTGACCCCGCCTTGGCGATCACCGTATGGCATATCAGCGACCTCCATTTCGAGCGTGGCTCCATTGGCCAGAGCCTTCGCCATGGCGGCGTGAGAATCTTCGACGTACAGGTAGAAGGAACTTGCCATGGGCTTGTATTGTTCACTGGCCTCACTGACCATTACCGCAGATGTGCCCAACTGGACTTGAACATTGGCAATCAAACCATCGGGGCGCATGGTGCGAAGGATTTCAACGCCACTCAAGCCAAAGATCAGAAACTGCACGAAGGACTCGGCGTTCTGTACGAAAAAGTAAGGCGTAACCGTGTTGAAGCCTGGCGGAATGTAAATGATGGGTGATTCACACCATTGTTTGAGCATTAGTAACGTCTCGCCCCAAGCGAAGTTGCAGAATCCGAAATACTCACTGCCCTCATCCCAGCCAGAGTGGCGGAACTCGATAACCGCCATATGAGGTACTTCATCGCTGTTTCCCAGCCAGTGACCCGGGTTCTTTCTTTCAGTTATTTCAAAACTGATATGTGTGCCAGTCCAAGCGGAAGCGGGGCTGCGGCTCGGATGGTTGCTGATGATCTCCCATTCAATTCGCTTGTCTTGGGTCGTATCCAGCACCTTCATTCTTACCTCGCCATGCTCCGTGCCTGCACCGTGCGCCAGTACAAGTCCAGCATCCGTTTCTGTGTATGTATGTGGAGCCCACCACCTGCCAAGTCCGTCGGCGGTGGCAAGAGCTTCGTACACTTTCGACACTGGCGCATTGATCCATACTTGATGAGAGAGGGTTGCCATGTTGAATCTCCTTCTGAGCGGCTAACGTAAAATTATGTGTGACTTGCATTGAAACTCAGCTATGAGAGCCAAAATAAAACTGCGGCACAAAGCGCCAAGCCGATTAAGTGATACGAACCGACCACGGCGGCATACAGGCCGGGGTGACGCATGTTCGGAGCGATGGCGTTTACCATGGTAATAGTTGCGCCATACCCCATACCAACCAGAAGCCCAACTCTTAAATAGTCCGCGAGCAACTGGGCTTGTGCAAGTTGTGCAAGGTAGGAAGTTGCGAAGGCCGCGACCAAGCAACCCAGTAATGGGCCGATGTAGTAGACGGCACTAGGCCGCCATTTTGGCGGGCGTTCAAAGCCAACGGCTTTGTCCCACTGCCTACCAAACAACGGCGTGAACCAAAGACCACCGAGTGCAAAATACGCAAAGCCAGCGGCAAGAATTGGAAGCAGTTTCATGCGCATATCTCCATTTGTTGATACGTCCAACAAGTAATTATAAAGTTTCTGTATATTATCCCTAATTTAGGACTACCGACAAAAAATTGTCATTTAGCACAACATTTTCTAACTGTATATCATCTCAAAGTAGAGTGATAAACAGTTCTGGAGTTCATGATAAACAGATTCTTGCCCGATTATTTGAAATTCCAATATCTGCTTTCAGTTTTCCGTAATGTTTGCACATTCCATGAATCATCCTTCATGTTAACCAAAATTGACCCGCTGTTGGCTGTGTTTAGCCAACGTGTTTTAATGTTCTTGTATCGCGACAACACCTCTTTATGAGGATGACCGAATTGATTTCGGTAACCGGCTGGAATCAATATAGTGCTAGGTTGAACAGTTTGCAGAAAGTTGGCGGTTGACGACGTGTTGCTGCCATGATGCGGGGCAACAAGAACATCGGCTTTCAGTTTTTTTCCATAGTTTGCAACCAGCCAGGATTCCGCTTCGGCCTGTATGTCGCCGGTCAATAATACCGTTAAATGTTGGGATTGAATTATCAATACGCAGGAATTATCGTTTTCTGATGTAAATACGGCCGGTGGCGGTGACAGCATCGTGAAACTGACTTGATCCCAGTTCCAGGTTTGGCCGGATTTACATTTAACCGGCGAATAATTGACTAACTGCTGCGGTATGCTGGTCAAAATATTTTTGGTGGGAATCCCTTTCATCAAAGATTCGGCGCCACCGATATGATCGTTATCGCCATGACTGACAATCAATAGGTCAACCATGCCGAGACCCTGATGATGCAGAAAAGGCAGCAATACGCTTTTACCCATATCGCTATCGTTATTGAATTTTGCGCCGGTATCGAAGACCAAAACATGATTGGCCGTTTGCACGACGGCGGATAAACCTTGTCCGACATCGAGTAAAGTCATCGAAAACTCGCCTTCTTCCGGTTGAGGTTTATTTGTGAAGATTAAGGGTAAAAACAGGGCAAAGCCCAGCCATCGTGCCGGAATGCCGGACGGTGCCAACAACAGAATAATACCGGGAATAGCAAACAATAACGCCCAAATAGACGGCGTCGGGTGTGTAATTGTCGCCATCGGTATGTTGGCCAGCTGAGTTAATAGCCAGCCTAAACTCTGCAACGCAATATCAACCGGAAACAGCAGCATTTTTGCCAGCACCGGTGAAAAAAACAGTACGATAACGGCTATCAGTGACAGCGGCACAATCAACAGACTGATGATGGGTACCGCGATGAAGTTTGCTAACGGCGCAATCAAAGAGACCTGTTGGAAAAAAAATAACAGCAGCGGCGATAAACCGACTGAAGTCGCCCAGTTTATTTTAATCAGGCTTTCAACATAGCCCGGTTTGCCGAGGCGTCCGCCGATGGTATAAATAATGAGAGCGACCGCCAGAAACGACAGCCAGAAACCGGCTGACAGCACAGCTAGCGGGTCATGGATCAGTACCAGGATCAGAGCGATGGCTAAAATATTGAAAGGCCGGGTATTGCGTTGCAGGATAATAGCGGTCATCGCAATAGCCAGCATAATCAGGGCCCTTTGAGTAGGCACTGAAAAACCAGCCAGTGCGGCGTAAATGACACCAACCAGCATAGCCGAAACCGCAGCAACTTTCTGCGGCGGCCAGGCTAAAATGCCGGTCCAGGCCCACAGCCGCAGCACCATAAAATAAACCAGACCTGCAACAAGGCCGATATGGGAGCCGGAAATGACGACCAGATGGGTAGTACCGGTTTTACGGAACAGTTCCCATTGGTCTTGGCTGATGCCATTGTCATCGCCAATCGTCAACGCTTTTATCAATCCAAGATTGGGAGCATCACTTTGTAGCTGATTCAACCGGTCAACAATGCTCTGACGCCAGACCGCAATGCTGGTCCAGGCCGAGTTCTGCTGTAGCAGAACGGGTTTTGGATAGGGCCGGACATAACCGGTTGCACCCACACCTTCGATAAATAACCAGCGTTCATAATCGAACCCGCCCGGATTCAAGGTGCCGTGAGGCCGTTTTAATTTTACTGTGAAAGACCAATGCTGACCGGCTTTGAGGGCCTGATCCGGATAATACCAGCTTAATTTCAATTTTTTGGGCAGTTTGGGGGGCGCTTCGATAACGATGAAATCAAACCGGCCTTGCTTTTCATCCTGTTTGGGCAGCTCAGCAATAGTGCCTATAATCGGAATATCGACGCCTTCCAAGGTTTCGGGCAAGCGATCTGCCAGTCTTGTACTTGCAAAAATAATCGCCCACAGTATGCCGGTTACCAAAGCCAGCCAACGCCAGTACCGTTGCCAGATACAGATGCCTGCGATGACAATGCCTGCTAACAGCCAGGGACTCGTTGGTAAAACAGAAAACTGCTGAACAAGGACTATTCCGGCCAGAAATGACAAAGCGTAAATAACCATTGTGCCCTTGTTATTTTTTGAGGTTGATAAAAACCTGATAAACTTAGCTTAACAAATAACTACAACTATAAATGACAATGGCTAAAGAATTTATACAAAAACTGATTCACAAGTTTATACCGGATCATGATGTCATTAAACAGCACAAAAACCTTCAGTTTTTGGGTGATAAACTGCATGAGCCCAATTTGTGGCATTTAAATCGGCGCTCTGTCGCCAAAGCCTTTGCAGTAGGTCTGTTTTGCGCATGGATTCCTACGCCAACCCAAATGGCTTTTGCAGCGATCGGGGCGATATACTTCAGGTCCAATATACCGCTGTCTGTTGGCTTGGTCTGGATCACCAACCCGATTACGATGCCGCCGCTGTTTTATTTTTCGTATCGGGTCGGCTTGTATTTCCTGAATTTGCCGGACGCCTCGTTTTCACTGGATGCACTACTGTCCGGTGATATTTTGTTTCCGTTCTTAACCGGTTGTTTGATTATTGGGCTGGTGTGCTCGTTAGCCGGTTATATCGGCATTGACTATTTCTGGCGCCATCATGTGCAGAAAAAATGGACGGAAAGGCAGGAAGCCCGCAAGAATCAAACGCCCAAAAAGAAAGAACCATTCAAGGCCGCAAACTAAGCTGTTTCACGACGCTGAAAGGATCAAGGCCCTATACGTTAATGATGCCATCCTCCATATGAAGCACTTTGCCCATTTTTGAGGCCAGATCATGATCGTGAGTCACTACCAGAAAACTGACATTCAGTTCCTGATTTAATTCCAGCATCAGTTGATAGACCTGTTCAGCCGTTTTACTGTCCAGATTACCGGTTGGTTCATCGGCCAAGACTACGCTGGGCTTGTTTATCAAAGCGCGTGCTACCGCTGCGCGCTGTCTTTCTCCACCGGATAATTCGCCCGGTTTATGTTCGATACGATGACCAAGCCCCACGCGCTGCAAGAGTTCACTGGCGCGCTTACTGGCTTCTTTAACCGGCAGGCCTCCGATCAGCAAGGGCATGGCTACATTTTCCAGCACGGTAAATTCACCGAGAAGATGATGCGACTGGTAAATAAAGCCCAGGGATTTATTTCTTAGTTTGGCTAATTTTGACGGACTGGTTTTATTGAGATTAACCCCGTCCAAAATCACTTCGCCCCCCGTGGATTTCTCCAGTCCACCCAGCAAATGCAGCAGCGTACTTTTGCCGGAACCGGATGCGCCCATAATCGCGACGCGCTCACCTTTAGTGATCGATAAATTTACGCCTTTTAAAACTTCAACATCCAGTTCGCCCTGGGTATAGCGTTTGGTCAACTGTCTGCACTGAAGAATGCCGGTATTATTCATATCTTAGGACTTCCGCCGGGTTGATTTTGGATGCTTGCCATGCAGGGTAAAGTGTGGCTAATAAAGACAGCAAAAAGGCCATTCCGGCTATTGCATAAACATCTGCCCATTCCAGCTTGGACGGTAAATAGCTGATATAGTAAACATCCGCCGCCAGAAACTGAACCCGGAATAATTTTTCAATCGCAGGGACGATGGTTTCGACATTCAATGCCAAGGCGATACCGCCGACGGTTCCCAACAGGGTTCCGACAACGCCGATGATGGTTCCTAAAACGATAAATATACCCATCACAGACCCCGAAGTCAGACCCTGGGTTTTTAAAATGGCAATGTCACCGCGTTTATCGGTGACGACCATGACCAGCGTAGAGACAATATTGAACGCAGCCACCGCAACAATCAGCAGCAGGATGATGAACATAACGCGCTTTTCGGTCTGGATGGCTCTAAAGAAATTGCTATGCGCCTGGGTCCAGTCACTGACCTGATAGGTATCATAAAACTCTTCGGCCATAGAGCGCGTGATGGCCGGGGCATTGAATACATCATCGAGCTTTATGCGTAAGCCTGAAACAGTA
>CXWL01011281.1_pt1 | contig 10119 bp, 8 predicted proteins | sample 590931 | NCBI WGS metagenome assembly CXWL01 (sample SAMEA3498368, study PRJEB10139) | groundwater metagenome | biome: water well; material: biofilm material | place: Germany | collected 2015-04-27
ACGTCAAGTTGCCGACGCAGCGCGGCTGATCTCGTCGAGCTCGCCCCACGTGAGGCCGTCGCTGGCCCAGATCCGGTCGAAGGCGGCATCGGCGGCGTCGCTGAAACCGTGGCGGTTGCGGAAGTTGTACCGCCACCGTTGCTGGTTCACCTCGATGCCCAGGCGCACCAGACGCCCGACGCAGTAGGTCTCCCACGCCGCCATCTGGGCGAGCGACAGCTCGTCGTCGGGCGGTGCCTCGCCGAACCCGCCGAGCAAGCGGTCGCGGGCGCGCAGCAGCACGCGGCCGAGCGTTGTGGCGGTGGCGTTCTCGCTCTGCTGCCGCGGTCGGCGCGTGTCTTCGAACGCGCCGCTCTCGACGCGGATGCTGATGTTGTCGACGACGCCCATGTCGTCGGACAGCGCCACCGAACTGCGGGCCAGCGGGGTCGTCTCGTCGACCTCGATCGAAACTGGGTGATCCTCGAGCCCCAGCGCGCCGACCAGGCTCCGGGCGACGCGACCGATCAGGTCGGCGTCGAAAGAGACGTAGCTGAACGTCTGCGGCGTGACCGTGATCGTCATCTGCCGGCGAACTGGCTGGCAGCTTCGGCCTGCAGGCGCGCCACCGCGTCCTTGCGCTCGTTCAGCGCGGCCAGGCTGACCTCGGCGATGTCTTCCACCTCGGAATCGGTGAAGCCGGCCAGCTCGCGGAACCGGCGGGCGAGCCCGATCGGCGACTCCTCGCTGTCGCTGCGCGTGCCGCCGTAGCTGAACAGCTTGTCGACGATTCCCTGGAACTCGAGCGCCTTCTTGCGTCGCTCGGGATCGTTCTCGGTCACCTTGCGCAACCAGTCGCTGCCCATCTTCACGTGGGTGACCTCGTCGGCGAGCATCCAGTCCTCGCAGAACTCGAGGAACGGATCGCCGGCCAGGTCGCCGAACTCCTTCATCGTCGTGAACACGTCGATGGCGAGGCCCTCGAGGGCGCGGTTCACGCCGGCAAGCCGCAGCACCGGATCAGTGCTGCACGCCGCCTGGAACAGCACGGTGTTCTCGGCGATCTCGCCGATCTCGCCGCCCATCCAGTCGCTCAGCTTCACGCTGATCTCCACGTGTCGGGCTTCGTCCCACGCCTGGCGGGCCATATCGAGCTTCAATGCGAACGGCACCGCATCGGCGCCGCTGTCGTCGCCCGCCGCAGCGTCTTGGGCGCGTCGCGCCTGGTCGCCGGCAGTGCGGAAGTCGTGGCACGTGCGACCGGCGCCCTCGAGGGCCTGGATCTCGCCGACGAAGATGCCGTGCATCAGCACCCGCGCCGCGGTGCTGGCATCGGGGCGGCTGGGCACGAGGCGGTTCGACGACGGCCGTACGCCGTCCTTGCCCAGCACGGTGCGCGGATCGGCCATCCGGTCCTTCATCGTGATCTGGTTGAACCGCCCGTCGCGGGCCAGCTCCTCGACCGGGAAGAACTTCCTCATGCCGCGCTCCCGTTCTGTGGACCGTTCGCCGAAGCGCCGGTGCTCGTCATTCCGATCGAACCCGGTCCGGCGATGCCGCCGGCCTCGACCATGATCGCTTCGAGCCTCGCCTGGTGCCGCGCCGCTCGCTCCACATCATCGGGCGTTTCGATGAGCGACTGGAGGATCATCTCGCCGTCACGCCAGTCGTCGAACTCGTCCTGGAGGATGAAGTTGATCGACCTGATCGTGGGAGCGTCTGTGATCTGGCTGGTGTTGTTCTTGTGGAACGTGTACGCGGCGATGAACCGGGGGATGAACACGCGGTACACCCCGACGAGCTTCTCGATCGTCTGATCGGGCGCCTCCGGCTCGGTCATCGCCTCGACGAAGCGCACCATCGCGTCGTTGGCCGGCTGGGTGAGCCGGTCGGGGTTCATCTCGCGCAGCTCGGGCAGGCGCTTGTGCCACAGGTCGGCATGCCAGGCGTGCTTGTAGCAATGGGTGCCGAGCCGCATCTTCACATCGAGCTCGGGCACCGTGGCCACCCAGCCGCCGAGGGCCTCGAAGAGCTTCATCTCGGCCCACTTGTAGTTGCCGACGCGCCGGGCCGAATCCTCGACGTCGAACGACCCTGGGAGCTCGCGTCGGTCCCACGGAGCGAACGGTGCTCTCGGCTTGTAAGGATCGGCCACGATGCCCCCCGGCTGATTCGGGCACAAGTGAGATCAGTTGTGCAGTACAACCATAGTGCCGCCGCCGCGGGCCGGATCAAGACACCGCGCCATTGGCGACCTCGCGGACCGTGGCCTGGGCCAACAACCGGGGAAGATCGGCCGGGGCCACCGGCTCGCCCACGGCCGTGCCCTGGATGCGATCGGCGCCGTTGTCGATCAGCCAGGCCGCCGTTGCCTGGTCGTCGACGCCGATCACACACATCATCAGACCGAGCTTGTGGAAGATCGCGGCGATGGCCTGCAACACCTGGCCGTCGCCGCGGCACAGGTCGTTGGCGAAGGCCCAGTCGATCTTGAGCGCGTGCGCGGCGATGTGAGGAACCGCGGACATCGGCGATGTGCCGGTGCCGAACTGATCGATGGCGATCCAGATGCCGGCGTCGGCGAGACGGCGGGTCGACTCGCCGCTGATGCCCGAGCCGAGCATGAGGTGTCGTTCGGCCAGCTCGAGGCCGATCGTGAACGGTGGCAGCCCGGCATCTTCGACCTTGCCAATGATGGAATCGACGAGCTCGGCGTCGTGCACCGTGCCGCCGCCGACGTTGATCGAGATCGGAACGACGTGGCCATCGGCATGCCAGGTCGTGCACTGATCGATGGCCACGTCGAGGCAGTAGCGGACAAGATCGCTGTTGAGGTTGCTGAGCTCCATCATCTCGATCAGGTCGCCGGTCTGGAGCAGCCCGAGCGACGGGTGCCGCCACCGCAGCATCGCCTCGAACCGCACGGTTCGGCCGGTGCTGCACTCGATCATCGGCTGGAAGTGCAACTCGAGCTCGCGGTCGCCGATGGCTCGGCGGATCTCGCCCATCAGCATCATCCGGTGCGGTGCCGAACTGTCGCTGGCGGGGCTGTAGATCTCGATGCCACTGTGCAGCCGCTTCGCTCGGTTGACGGCGACGTCGGCCTGACGGAGCAGCTCGTCGGGGGGCGTGTCGGCCCGGTTCTTGGAGGTGATGCCGATGCTGGCCGAGGCCTGCAGGGTGAGACCGTTCGGCAATGTGAACGGCCGTCGCAACGCCGCCTCGACCTGGCGACCCAGCTCGGCATGGGTGGCGAGACCAGGAGGTGCGAGGATGCCGAACTCGTCGCCCCCCAGCCGAGCCACCGACACTCCGTCGGGTGCTTCGGCGAGCACGCGGGCGACCTCGACGATCATCTGATCGCCGCACGAATGACCGAACGAATCGATGATGTCGGTGAAGCGGTCGAGGTCGAGCACTGCGAGCACGCTGCCGACCGGCGCATCGACCAGCATCTTGCGGATGCGGGCCCTGTTGGGCAGCTCGGTGAGCGGATCGACGAAGGCGGTGCGCTCCAGCTCGCGCCGAGCCGTGTGGAGCTCGTGGAGATCTTCGACGATGACGGCGATGCGGTTTCCAGGCAGGGGGCTCACCCGCAACGAGTGCAGGCGGACCTGCCCGGCGACGGGGAGGTTCGCGTCGGGGACCGAGAAGGGCTCACCGCCGGCAGCTACCGCAGCCATCATGAACCCGAGGCCGCGATGCCGTTCGGTCTCGAACAGGCGCGGATCGATGTCGATCAGGCGTCGTCCTATCCGCGCGACGTTCGCATTGATCCGGGCCGAGGCTTCGTTCTCGTACAGCACGGTGAGCGACGTCGGGTCGGCCGGATCGACGAGGTGCATTATCGAGATGGCCACCGGAAGGCTCTCGACGATGTTGTCGAGCCGGCTCAACTGCTCGCCGGTCTCGACGGTGGAGTCGATGTCGTGGGTGAACCCGCTGACCCGCACCGGAATTCCGGCGTTGTTCACCTCGACATGGCCAACCTCTTCGATCCATGGGTACGTCCCGTCGGCCTGACGCTGCCGGTAGCGCACCCGATAGTCCTTGCCGGCGTCTATCGACTCGTCGATCGTGGCGCTGGCAGCGGCGTCGTCGGGGTGGAGCAGCTCTTCCCAGTGGGTGTTCGTGAGCACCGGGATGACGTTGGGGCCGAAGACCTTGGCGAGGTTTCCGTAGACCGTGGTCACCGTGTAGGGCTTGATCGGCAGGTCGTCGATCTCCCACAGGCACAGACCGAGCGCGTCGGCGATGCCATTGGTGGTCGCATGCCAGCGGTGCAGAGTTGCCGAGGCCAGTGAGATCGGCAGCACGATGCCGATGACGGCGAGTGGATAGAAGGCGACGGGTAGCCGGGCCACCTCGTCGCCGGATGCCAAGGCGGCGACGGAGATGGCGATGATCGAGGAAACGGCCAGCACGTTCGTCGAGTTCCGTTCCATGGTGTACGAGCAGAACGCCAGGATCATCAGCGAGCACATCATCGCCGGAACGAGGTACGGCGGCGCGATCGCGGCGAAGAAGGCGACGCCGATCAGGTCGCGCAGCCAGACGTGCGGCGCCAGCACGCCGCGAGCCTTCAACGTGAGCCAGGTGACGGCGATGCCGGGGTAGGTGAGGAACACGATCAGCAAGAGGAACGGAAGCGAGCGATCGCGCAGCAGCCAGATCACCACGGTACCGAGCACGGCGATCACGATCATCCGGAGCTGGCCCGCCAGACGGAAGTAGCGACGACGATCCACGCCGGCCATCGGCATGACCGCGGCCGAGGAGAGCAGCCGTCGTAGCTCTCGAATGACGCCGAGCAGTCGGCCCATGACCCCCCTTGCTCTCCCTCATTTGAGTGGGTGTGGGAAACCTGAACGCTACTACGAATACGAGTGCCGAACCAGGGATGTCGGAAGGTATGTCGCAGGGTGTCGGGTAGCCGGTTCGCCAGACCGCGGACGGTCGCCAGACCGTGATCAGCCCAACCGCCAGCGGTGCTCCGATCGGCCGAGATCGGTGACCGGTTCGGCATCGATGCGGTACTCGAGCAGCATGGCTCGCCATCGGCCGGTGAGCTCGAGCTTGCCGAGCAGCGCGCTCACACCCCACACCACTCGATCGAGCATCAGGAACGAAGCCGGCATGTCGATGCGTTTGATCACCTCGGCGTACGGTCCGTCGACGTCGACGATCCGCTGCACCGTGTCGCGCATGAAGGCCCGATCGAACGTGAACTCGTCGACCAGGTAGGGCCGGTACGGGCTGCTCACGTAGTCGTACACCTCTGCCGGGTCGAGGCCGTGCCCCGGCCGGAGGAAGCCGGAGTGCTCCATCGCACTCACCAGCCCTTCGGGGTCGCGATCGACGATGATCGCGTCCATGCACGGGGCGAGGCGCTCCCACTCGCCCGGCGACCAGCGCTTCACCATGCCGAAGTCGAGGAACGTGACGTCGCCGTGGGCGCTGAACAGGTAGTTGCCCGGATGCGGGTCGCCGTTGAAAACGCCGAGGCGATGCACCGAGTGCTGGACGAATCGCCAGATGCTCTCGCCGGCCCGACGCCGGGCCTCCGGCGTTGCCTGCGCCACGAATGAGTTCCACGTCAGCCCGTCGACCCATTCAGTGGTGATGACAGCGCGACTGCTGAGCTCGGCGAGCACGTCGGGAAGCGACACGAACGGATGGCCGGCGAAGTTGGCGCGGAACGTGCGGATGTTGTCGGCTTCGATCCGGTAGTCGAGCTCGTCGTGCATCCGCGACCGCAACTCGTCGACGAGCGCCCTGGTGTCGAGACCTTTCAGCGTGAACGCGGCGAGCATCCGGTAGAGCACGTCGGCGTTGTCGAGGTCGGCTTCGATGGCCGCGGCCACCCCCGGGTACTGCACCTTCACGGCCACCACCCGACCGTCACGGGTGACGGCCCGGTGTACCTGGCCGATGCTGGCGGCTGCGACCGGCGTCGCCGACCAGTCGAGGAACACCGAGCGGGGATCGCGACCGAGCTCGGCGGTGACGACGGATTCGGCGAGCTCGACCGACATCGGCGGGGCGTCGCTGTAGAGCGACGACAACGCCTGTTGGGCCGGCTCGGGGAGCGCCTCGACCACGAAGCTGATCAGCTGCCCTGCCTTCATCAGGGCGCCCTTCATGTTGCCGAGCTCGCGCGCCACGTCGTCGGCCGTGCGGAGCGCGAACCGGTCGTCGAGATGTGGGCGCCGCGCGTGGCTTGCGAACCGGCGCCGCAGCCTGTGCCAAACGAAGCGGGCGGCGTTGCGCGCGGTGAGGCGCCACACGCGAAACGTTCGGCGGACGCGGACCCGCCAGTGCGTCACCGATCCGTCGCCCGCCGCGCCGTGGGATCGGCGTCGAGGGTGGCGTCGGCAATGGTGGCTCCGGTGACCTCGTCGTTCCAGTACTGCCCCGAATCGAGGCGCTCGAGCGCCAGCTCGACATCGACCAGGTCGCCTTCGATGGCATCGAGGTCGAGCGGCGGCGCCGCGGCGATCTCGGCCTCGGTGCTCGCAATCGGGTTCGGGCTCCACTCGGACACGCCGCGAGGCTACCGACGCAGCTGCCGCCCCGTCGATCGCTGGTGGGCCGATCGTTGGTGGGCCGATCGTTGGTGTGCCGATCGTTGGTGGGCCGATCGTTCGCGTCTCGATCGTTCGCCGGTCGACCGTTCGCGTATGGTGCGGTCGTGGCCAGCGTCCGACTCGAATCCATCTGCAAGACCTTCGACGGTGTCGCCGCTGTCGACGACGTGAGCCTCGAGATCCACGACCACGACTTCATGGTGCTGCTCGGCCCATCCGGGTGCGGGAAGAGCACGCTGTTGCGGGTCATCTCCGGTCTCGAGGAACCCACGAGCGGCGACGTGTTCATCGGCGACGTGCTGGTAACAGAGGTGGAGCCCAAGCAACGCGACGTGGCCATGGTGTTCCAGAGCTATGCGCTGTACCCGCACAAGACCGTGCAGGCCAACATCGAGTTCCCTCTGAAGGTCCGCGGCATCGCCACGAAGGATCGTGCCGCGAGGGCTGCTGAGGCGGCTGAGTCGCTCGGTCTCACGGAGTACCTGCACCGCAAGCCGGCGCAGTTGAGCGGCGGTCAACGACAGCGCGTGGCCTTGGCCCGCGCCATCGTTCGTCAGCCCGCTGTGTTCTGCATGGACGAGCCGCTCTCGAACCTCGATGCCAAGCTCCGCGGCGAGACCCGGGCCGAGCTCGTGGCGCTCCACCAGCGCTTGGCCAGCACGTTCGTGTACGTCACCCACGATCAGGTGGAAGCGATGACGATGGCGACCCGCATGGCCGTGATGAGCCGCGGGCGCCTCGAGCAGGTCGGCACGCCGGCCGAGGTCTACGCCCGACCGGGCTCGGTGTTCGTCGCCCAGTTCATCGGCATGCCACCGATGAACATCTTCCCGGCCGGCGCCGTGGAAGCCTCCGACGTCTTGGTCGGGGTGCGGCCCGAGCACATCGCCGTCGACGATGCCGCGCCGTTGCGGGCCACCGTCTCGCACGTCGAGCAACTCGGGCACGAGACCCTCGTCCACTGCCGCGTGGGCGGTGTCAACGCCGTGGTGCGCCTCGATTCCGACGCGCCGGTGCCGGCCGCACACTCCGAGGTCGGCCTCGTGCTGTCCAACCGGCACCACTTCGATCCGGTCACGACGAAGCGCATCGACACAGCGGGCGACCGATGACTCGTCGCGGCCCCAGCCGAGTCTCGAGCCATGCCCACGGTCGCTCCCACGGTCGCGCCCGTCGCGACTGGGGCCTCGCCGCGGCACTGCTGGCGCCTTCGCTGTCGATCCTCGGTGTGTTCGTGCTCTACCCGCTCGGGAGAGCCATCCTGCTGGGCCGCCAGCGATGCGACCCGAGTGGCGACAACTGCCGCACCAACGGCTGGCACCAGTACGTCGACGTGTTTCGCAGCCGCGAGTTCCAGCAGGCCTTCGGGGTCACCTTCCGCTTCGCACTGATGACCGTGCCGATCGGACTCGTGCTGGGTGTGGCGCTGGCGGTGCTCGTCGACAAGCAGCTCCGTGGCATGGGGGCGTTCCGCACCATCTTCTCCTCCACTGTGGCGACCAGCGTCGCCGTCGCCTCGCTGATGTGGTTCTTCCTGCTCGAGCCGAGCGTCGGTGTGCTGGCCGACTGGATCGGGGGCACGGCCAAGAACCCGGGGCTGCTGCACAGCGAAGGCACCGCCTTGTGGGCCGTTGCCGTGAGCAGCATCTGGGCCAACCTGGGCTTCACCTTCATCGTCGTCACGGCCGGACTGCAGGGCATACCAGCCGATCTCTACGAAAGCGCGTACGTCGACGGCGCCAGTGGTTGGATGCGGTTCAGCAACGTGACGTTCCCGATGCTCGGCCCGACCCTGCTGTTCGCCAGCGTGGTGCTCACCGGCCGAGCGTTCCAGAGCTACGGCGAGTTCGATCTGCTCACCGGTGGCGGCCCCAACGGATCGACGACCTCGCTCACCTACCTGATCTACGGCAACAACTCGCTGATCAAGAACGATCAGGGTCTGCAGTCGGCCAGTGCCGTGCTGCTGTTCATCGTGTTGCTGGCGCTCGCTCTGCTCCAGATCCGGGGCGTCGAGAAGAGAGTGCACTATGGCAATTAGCGGAACCGATCGGGGCTGGCGCCTCGCCGCTCGCTACGCGCTGCTCGGCGCCGTCGCCGTCGTCGTGCTGTTCCCGATCTACGTCATGGTGATCGGGGCGTTGAAGCCCGGCAACAAGGTGCTGCAAGATCCGTTGCTGCCCACATCGGTCACCGCCGAGACCCTTCGCCAGGCATGGACCGACGGCAACCTCGGGCGGGCGTTGATCAACTCGACGGTCGTCGCCGTCTTGGTCACGGCGGCGCAGATGCTCACCTCTGTGCTCTCGGCCTACGCGTTCGCCTTCTTGCGGTTCCCGGCCAAGACGTTCGTGTTCGGCATCTTCCTCGCCACCCTCCTCGTGCCGTTCGAGGCCACCGTCGTCGTGAACCGGTCGACCATGCAAGACCTCGGCTGGCTCAACTCCTACCAGGGTCTTGCGGTGCCGTTCCTGGCAACGGCGTTCGGCACGTTCCTCGTCCGCCAGGTGTTCCTCACCTTGCCGAAAGAGCTCCGTGAGGCGGCGCGGATGGACGGTCTCGGCCATCTCGGGTTCCTGCGCGAGGTCGCCGTGCCGCTGGCTCGGCCAACCCTCGGCGCACTCGCGCTGTTCGGCTTCCTGTCCACCTGGAACCAGTACCTGTGGCCGACGTCGGTGAGCACCGAGGACGACTGGAACACCGTGCAGAGCGGCCTCCGGGCGCTGTCATTGGCAGAGCTCGACAAGCCGAACCTGGTNNCGACAGCTGGTACGGGGGCTGACCGCCGGAGCAGTGAAGGGATGAGCGCGCTGCGGTTGCGCATCACCATGCCGGCGCTCGCGGTGTGCCTCGGTCTCGCCGCGTGCGGGTCTGGCCAGAGCATCCTCCAGGCCGGCAACGAGCCTCCTCCGCCGACCACCGCGGCGCCGTCCACGCTGCCCGGTCAGACCACTGTGCCCACGCTGCCGCCCACCACATTGCCGCGCCCGATCGATTCGCTCCCCGGCTGCGATGTCGAGGCGCTCGACATCGCCGCTGCCGGCGGACCGGTGGAGATCGTGTTCTGGCACGGCCTGTCGAACGAGCTCAAGCGCGAACTGGAGCGCATCACCGACGAGTACAACTCCTCGCAGGATCGCGTACGAGTGCGGTTGGAGGCCCAGGGCACGTACGAGGACAACATCGACAAGTACCTGCAGAGCAACACCGACAACCGTCCCGACCTCGTGCAATTGCCGGAGTACGCCGTGCAGCTCATGATCGACACCGAGAGCAGCGTGCCGGTGCAAGCGTGCATGGAGGATGCCGGCTACGCAGCGGCCGAGCTGCTACCGGCCGCGCTCACCGCCTACGCGTCCGAGAGCGTGCAGTGGGCGATGCCGTTCAACGTCAGCAACCCGGTGCTGTACTACAACCGCAAGGTCTTCCGCGACGCTGGTCTCGACGACGACAAGCCACCGCTCACCTTGGCCGAGGTGAGCGCCTACGGTCAGCAGATCCAGCAGACCGGAGCCGCGAGCTACGGCATCTCGCTCGACAGCGCACCCGACGG
>CXWL01000427.1_pt1 | contig 10118 bp, 5 predicted proteins | sample 590931 | NCBI WGS metagenome assembly CXWL01 (sample SAMEA3498368, study PRJEB10139) | groundwater metagenome | biome: water well; material: biofilm material | place: Germany | collected 2015-04-27
CGTGTCGAGCGTGCCAGCGGCATTCACGCGTGCGATGCGGCTGCGCGCGATGCCGCCGACGGTAGTGAAGTCGCCCGCGAGCACGATCGCGCCATCCACTTGCAAGGCCATGCTGTAGACCACAAAGTTGGGACTGGGATTGAAGCTCGCGTCGAGCGCGCCAGAAGGGCTCACCCGCGCCAGGCAGTTGCGCGCGGTCCCACCGACGTTCCCAAACGCGCCAGCCAGCACGATGCGACCATCCGGCTGCACGACGATGCCGTAGACGGCGTTGTCGACATTGGGATCGAAGCTCGCATCGAGCGTGCCAGCGGCATCGGTCCGTGCGATGTAATTCCGCGCCTGTCCGTTGACCGTGGTGAAGCCACCCGCGAACAGGATGCTGTTGTCGGGCTGTACCGCCAGGTTGGTCACGATCGCATTCGCGCCTGGACTGAAACCCGGGTCGAGCACGCCCGCGGCGTCGACGCGCGCGAGGCGGTTGCGCGCGGTTCCACTCAAAGTAGTGAAGTCCCCGCCGAGCAGGATTTTGCCGTCCACCTGCATCGCCATGGCGCGCACGAAGTTGTTCGCATTCGGGTTGAAGCCCGCGTCGAGTGCGCCCGCGGCATCCACGCGCGCGATGCGGTTGCGCACGGTCCCGCCCACACTGGTGAAGGCGCCCGCGAGCAGAATCTTGCCGTCCGCCTGGACCAGCACGCTGATGATGCCGTCGTTGGCATTGGGATTGAACCCGGCGTCGAGCGTGCCATCGGCATTGAGCCGGGCGATGTTGTTGCGCGGCTGGCCGAGGACCGAGGAGAAGGCGCCGGCGATGACGGTCTTCCCATCCGGCTGCACTGCCGAGGTGGCAACGTTGGCGCCGACGACGTTGGCATTCAGGAAATCGACGTCCCCGGTTCCCGGCAAATAGGTGTAGATGGCGGCGGCCGTTGTGGTGCGGCCTGGCGTCGTCACGGTCAGGTCTACGACGCCGGGGAAATGAGCCGCAGTCGTCGCGGTGAGGGTCGTGGCATTGACGACGGTGAAGATCGTGGCGGCCGTTCCGCCGAAGCTGACTGAAGTCGCGCCCGTCAATGCAGTGCCGGTCACGGTCACATTCGTGCCGCCGAACTTGCTGCCGCTGGTCGGGGAAATACCAGTGACGGTGGGGACTGGCGCCATGCTGCCGACCTGCTCCACCACGCCAGAGCCACTGTTGAATCCGCCGCCCGCGGTGCGGCCACGAGCGCGCAGTTGGCCGCTGGCGGGCAGGGCCAGACCGGCGAGCTGCCAATTCGCCGTGCTGCCCACGCGCGTGGCCATGCCACCCAACGGCGTGTAGCTGGCGCCGCCATTGGTGCTCAGCTCGAAGCTGACCTGCGAAAGATCCGGCGCGCTGCCGCCCCGGGTCCACAGCACTTGCGTCGTGCCCGTGGCGGTCAGGCTCATGGTCGCGGGGTTATTGTAGAGACGCGCCAGATAACCGCGCACCGTCCCGCCCACGGTGTTGAAATCGCCTCCGAGCAGGATCCTGCCGTCGGCATGCACGGCGACGCTGTGGACGACATTGTTCGCGTTGGGATTGAACGCCGCATCGAGTGTGCCGGCGGCATCCACACGTGCGATGCGGTTGCGCGTCGTTCCGCCAACGCCGGTGAAGTAGCCTCCGAACAGGATCTTGCCGTCCGCCTGCAGCGCCATGCTGAGGACAACATTGTGCGGATTGGGATTGAAGCCGGTATCGATCGCGCCGGCGGCATCCACGCGTGCGAGGTAGTTGCGCGCGACACCGCCGACGCTCGTGAAGGCGCCAGCAAGCAATATCTTGCCGTCCGCCTGCACCGCCACGGCATCGACCACGTCGTTTGCATCGGGGTTGAAACTGTCGTCGAGCACGCCCGAGGCATGGAATCGGGCGACATGGTTGCGAAAGGCACCGCCCAGAACTGAGCTGAAATAGCCCACCGCCAGGATCTTACCGTCAGCCTGTATCGCAATGCTGGCTACGCTGTTGTTCAATGCGACATTGAAACCCGGGTCGAGGGTCCCGGCGGCGTCCAGCCGCGCAATGGAGATGTGCTCGATGGCGCTCACGGCGGTGAATCCTCCGCCGAGCAGGATCATGCCGTCGGCCTGCAGGGCGACGCTGGAGACGGCGCTGTTCGCGTTGGGATTGAAGCCCGCGTCGAGCACGCCGGCGGCGTTCACTCGCGCGATATTGTTGCGCCCGATGCCGCCCACGCTGCTGAATATGCCGCCCAGCAGGATCTGGCCATCCGCCTGTACCGCGAGGCCGTAAATCGACCCGTTTGCATTGGGATTGAAGCCCGCGTCCAGCGTCCCATCAGCATTGAGCCTGGCGATGTTGTTGCGTGGCTGGCCGAGGACGGAGTCGAAGGTCCCCGCGATGAGGGTCTTCCCATCCGGCTGCACGGCGGTGACCCTGACCGTGACGACAGCGCCGCCGAACGACACATCGAGCGGATCAACCGACCCCGCGGCGGGTGGAACGACGGTGGCCACTTGCACCGCCGCGCCGCTGCTGCCGACACTCGTGGTGACCACCGCATTCAGTGCGCCGAGCGTCAGCCCGGACAGGCTGGTGACAGTCAGGCTGGTGGCTGTGGACGCAGTGACGGTGCCGGTGCCCGCGGGCGTGAACACCACGGTATTGCCGCTCGGCGTGGCACTGAAATGGTTGCCGGCGATGGTCAGCGTCGTCGCGTTTGAAGCGAGATTGGCGGTGGACTGCGTGACCACCGGGGCATAGGCGTAGCTGGCGATGGCTTCGACGAGACCCGACGAGCCACCCCCATAGCCGTCGTGGGTGCGGCCGCGGGCGCGGACCTGGCCGCTGCCGGTCAGCGCCAGGCCGGTGAGCCGCCAGCTGGACGTGGAGCCGATGCGGGCGCCGTTGCCGAGCAGCGTCCAGTTCGCGCCGCCGTTGGTGCTGTTGTCGAAAGTCACCTGGTCGACATCCGGCGCGCTGCCACTGCGATTCCAGGTCACCTGGGTGGCGTCCGGAATGCTCAAGCTGGTGGGTGCGGGGTCATTCAGCAGCCGCGCGAACTTGTTGCGCGCAGTCCCGCCCACGGTCGTGAACGTGCCGCCAATCCAGATCCGGCCATCCGCCTGCAGCGCCACGTTGAAGACGGTGGCGCTCGCATTCGGATCGAAGAGCGCATCGAGCGCGCCGGTGCTGTCGACACGCGCGATGCGGTTACGCGCGGTCCCGCTCAGCAGCGTGTACTGGCCACCGACCAGGATTCGGCCGTCGGACTGCACCGCCACGCTGAAGACGGTGTTGTTCGCATCCGGATTGAAGCCCGTGTCGACCTGGCCGAACAGATTGACGCGCGCGATGCGGTTGCGCGTCATTCCGCCCACGGAGGTGAACTGCCCGCCGAGCAGAATCCGGCCATCCGCCTGCACCGCCACGCTGTTTACGATACCGTTGGCTTCGGGAGCGAAGAACACGTCCAGCACGCCGGCCGCATTCACCCGCGCGATACAGTTGCGCGTGTCTCCGCCCACCATGCTGAAGAATCCCCCGAGCAGAATCCTGCCATCCGCCTCGAGCGCGATCGTCGATACGATGTTGTTCGCATTGGGATTGAATCCCGCGTCGAGCGTGCCCGCGGCGTTGACCCGCGCGATGTAGTTGCGCGCCGTGCCGCCGACGCTGGTGAAATTGCCGCCGAGCAGGATCCTTCCATCGGCCTCCAGCGCCAGGCTGCTGAGGGTGCCGTTTGGGTTGGGATTGAAGCTCGCGTCCAGGGCGCCAGCGGCGGTGACCCGCGCGATGTAATTGCGGGCCGTGCCACCCACCGCGGTGAAACTGCCGCCGAGCAAGATATTGCCGTCGGCCTGCACCGCCACGGTGGTGACGAAGTGGCTCGCATTGGGATTGAAGCCCAAGTCGAGCGTGCCATCGGCATTCAGCCTGGCGATGTTGTTGCGCGGCTGGCCGAGCACCGAGGAGAAGAAACCCGCGATGACGGTCTTGCCGTCCGGCTGCGCGGCTGCCGCCAGGATGTAGTTGCCGACAATGGCCCCATCGAACGCGTCGAGATATCCGGGCGCGGCGCCCAGGTTGACGCGTTGCGGAGTGGTATCGACCGGATTGGGCGAATCGTTTCTGCCGCGAAGCGAATCGGCGCCGCTAGCGGCGCACATGGCCGCGAAAAGGAACCCAAGCCCTGCGAGCAGTGGACGCAGCGCTTTCATGGTGCGTGCCTCGATGGAGGAACGCGAAATCGGCGCTCGGCGACTATCAGTGCTTCAGCATGACACGCTTCGCGCACGGCAACGGTCGTGGCAGAAAAGTTCCACTTCCCGGCGATGATTGCAGTCCAGGAACCGCTCCGGCCCAGCCAGCCTCCCGCCGGTGTGACCGCTCCAGGCTCGCGTCTTCGAGACGATATCGCCCCCGCCCCACAGCTATTGTCGCGGGCCCGCCCAAGCCCAAGCGACCCATGTCCGCGCCCGAGCCTGCCGGCCAGCGGCTGATGCCGTGGCTCGCCTTTGCTGCCTGCTGCCTGATCTGGGGGTCGACCTGGATTGCGCACAAGTGGGCGCTGGCGGATCTCACGCCGCTCGGGCTGGCGACGTTGCGGTTTGCGTTCGCGAGCTTGATCTGCCTCCTGATCGCGCGGCTCTCGGGTGAGGCGTGGGTGCGCCGCGAGCAGCTGGCGGCGCTGCTGATCGCGGGCCTGGTGCTGGTGGGTGCGTCGAATGTGCTGACGTCGTGGTCGCTTCTGCACATCCCGTCGGGCGTGGGCGCCGTGCTGCAGGCGCCGATTCCAGTCTGGTTCGCGCTGCTGACGTGGCGGACGGAGCCGATCCGCTTAAGCGGCTGGATCGCGGTCTTCCTGGGCTTTTCGGCGTGGCGGTGGTGATGTGGCCGGATGGCGCGCATGCGCTGGACGCGCCGGCCGCGGTGGTCTGCGCCGGCACCGCGGCGGCGTGGTGCTGGGCGTCGCTCTACCAGCGGCGGCACGTACGCAGCGGCGGGCTGTTCGGCAACGCGGGGCTGCAGATGGCATTCAGCGGCGTGCTCGGCATCGCGCTCACGCTCGGCACGACGGGATTTACGCATGGCCACGGCCTCGGCCGGCAGGGCGCCATCGCGCTCGTCTATCTCGTGGTTGGCGGCTCCTGCATCGCCTTCGCGTCGTACCAGTATCTCGTGCGTGTATGGCATCCAGCGCGCGCCGGGAGCTTCGCGTACATCAATCCCGTGATCGCCGTATTGCTCGGCTGGCTGCTCGCCGCGGAGCCTCTGCATCCACGCTTGTTGGTCGGCATGGCGATCATCCTGGCGGCGGTGGCGGTGCTGCAATACGCGACGCGGCCACGCATCCGCGCGGACGATGCGTTGACGGCGCCGGCGGAATGAGTTCGCGGATCACCGACTGGAGCGATTGCCTCCGCCCGGCGGACGGCCCACATTATGGGCAAGGCAGCCCGCGAGCACATCCCTGATCAGCCTATCCGCGAGTAATTCACTCAGGATCAGGATTCGCTTCACGGGAACATCATTTCGCATGGCACCGCCTTCAGGCCGTCGATGGGTGTCCAACGTGGTCGGGGGCAAAAATGGACCGTCGAGCGCATCGAGGACTGTTCTTGGCGATGGTGACTGTCTGCGCAGGCAGCACCATTTCGCCGAAAAACCAAGAAGAATCGACCGCGCAAGCACGGACCCACAAGGAAAAGCTCAGTGCCTCACTGTTGACGGTGCGGAAGACCTTACGGCACCCATTTGGAAGCCCACTCTTCGTATGGCTGCAGTTTTATGCCTTGCGATCGCGCAAGCAGTAGGCAACCACTCGCGATTGAATTCGGAAAGACCAAATCCGAGAGGACTAAGGTCAGCCGATCAGTAGGGCGATGCAGTGACGCAACGCGCGTTGATCGTCGTCTGCCAGGCGGCCCAGGAGCTTGCGAACAAGCTTGACCTCCATGGTGAACAAGATGGGCTTTACGACGCCGGGCATAAGCAGACCGGCGGCGCCGGTGCCGGCGATGGGGACGTCTCCAAACTGCGTGGATCCCTGAGATTGGCTGGTGATCGGCATCAGGATGAGATCGGGCCTTTCGCGCTGGTATCGATCGGAGCAGACGACGACGGCCGGCCGTTGCTTGGCACCGCTCTGGTCGGTAAACGGGAACGGCACCAACAGCAAATCGCCGAAGCTATAGCCGGTCATAGGCGGCGTCAGTTTCGTTGTTCCAGAGCGTGGCCAGACCAGCTTCGCTGACACCTTGTGTCGCGCGCACCAAGCGGCGTTCGTGTTCGCGGGAGGCGATGAAGTCGACGAAATCGACTACTTCTTCGAGTCGATCGGGAGGCAGTTGTGCGAGTTGCATCGTAATGTGCGCGATGGCGGTGCTCATGGGCACGTGCTCATGGAGTCAATGATCGACAGCATAAGGCTTCGAGAATCTCGTCGCATGGAAGTGCCGCGCGACATTGCATTTCCATCAATCAGAATCCTCCGACACCAGATCGACGGCATTTGCAGGAGCGAGAGCAAAAGCGAAGATCGCGGGCGAGCCCGCTCCCACTAGACCACGTCCGACGGAAATAGGTCGGAAGCCACCTCCCACTGCATCGGCTCCACCGGATATCGTTCGCGCTCGACGCCCGTTCCGAACGATCAGGAATCGCCATGCCCCGCCTCCTTCGCATCGCCGCACTCGCCGCGGCTACCTCCTTGTCGTTGTTGTCGCTGCCCGCCTTCGCCGTAGATGCGGAGCCTGCCGAAGAAGCAAAAGCGCCTGCCGAGCCGAAGGCCGCGCCAGCGCCGGCACCGGCAAGCGCGGAGGCGCCGACATCGACTCCCGGTGGCAAGGCGACGTTCCTGGTGCCGGACGGCTGGGGCCAGAAGGTGCAGGGTCACGCGGTGGTGCTGACGCCGCCGGAAGCGGATGGTTCGCGCTTCGCGATCCTCGACTCCAGCGCCGACGATCCGGATGCCGCAGTGGCCGAAGGCTGGAAGTTGCTGGGCCTGACGCCGAAGTTCGTGGTCGCGACCGACGCCGCGCCGCGTGATGGCTGGGAGCAGCGGCGCTTTTACGAGTATGACGTNNCAAAACGCGAAGCGCTCGGTCAGCGCCGGGGCGTATCGAAACGACAAGTCATGGACCGTGGTCGTCGTCGACTTCGACCAGGCCATCGCCGAGAAGCGCGGTTCGCAGTTCGGCAAGCTGTTCCAGCGCCTGCAACCGGCCGGGTACACCCGCGAGAGCTTCGCCGGCCGCACGGCGCACAAGCTCGACGAGGCGCGGCTCAAGAAGATCGGCGACTTCATCGAGAAGATGCGGAAGGACTTCGAGGTGCCGGGTGTCGCGATCGGCATCGTGCAGGACGGCAAGGTGGTGCTGTCGCGCGGATTCGGGGTGCGCACGCTTGGGCTATCCGAAAAAGTGGACGGCGACACGCGCTTCATGATCGCGTCCAACACCAAGGCGCTGACCACGCTGATGCTGGCCAAGCTGGTCGACGCCGGCAAGCTGGACTGGAACGCGCGCGCCGAGGATGTCTATCCGAAGTTCAAGCTCGGCAGCGACAAGACCACCGACCAGGTCCTGATCAAGCACCTGATCTGCGCCTGCACCGGCTTGCCGCGGCAGGACTTCGAGTGGCTGTTCGAGGGCGAGAAGCAGTCGCCGCAGACGGTGATGACGACCCTGGCTACCATGCAACCGACCAGCGGCTTCGGCGAACTGTTCCAGTATTCCAATCCGATGGCGGCTGCTGCCGGTTTCATCGGTGGTCAGGTCGCGCATCCCGGCACCGAACTGGGTGCGGGCTATGACCTGGCGATGCAGTCGCTGGTGTTCGATCCGCTCGGCATGACCAACACGACCTTCGATTACGCGAAGGCGCAGACCGGCAACTACGCCAGTCCGCACGGCTACGACATCGATCGCAAGGTCGAAATCATGGAGATGGACCTTAACGACACCATCGTCGCCTCGCGTCCCGCCGGCGCCGCCTGGGGCACGGTGAATGACCTGCTCAAGTACGTGCAAATGGAAATCGACCGCGGCCTCAAGCCGGACGGCAGCCGCTACATCGGCGAAGCCGCGCTGCTGCAGCGGCGCGAAGCGCAGATCTCGCTCGGCGTGGACCGCGATTACGCGATGGCGTTGATGGTCGACAAGGGCGACGGCGTCAGCGTGATCGACCATGGCGGCGACATGGGCGGCTTCCATTCCAACATGATGTGGTGGCCGGAGCAGAAGGTGGGTGCGGTGATCCTCACCAATGCCGACGAAGGCGTGTACATGCGCGGGCCGTTCAAGCGCCGGTTGAACGAACTGATGTTCGATGGCGAGTTGCAGGCCGAGGCCAGCGGCGCGGCCGTCGCGGAGGCCAATCGCCAGTCCTTCGCTGCCTACCGCAAGCTGTTGCAGGTGCCGGCCGATGCGAAAGCGATCGAAGGACTGGCCCCGCGCTATCACAGCGAGGCGTTGGGCGAGCTCGTCGTCACGCGCAAGCACGGCAAGGCACGTTTCGACGTCGGTGCGTTCTCGTCCGACGTCGCCACCCAGCCGCAGCCGGACGGCAGCCTCGCCTTCGTCACCATCGACCCCGTCGCCGCCGGCTTTCCGTTCGTGCGTGCCGACCAGGACGGCGTGCGCAAGCTGATCGTGCGCGATGGGCAGCACGAGTACGTGTTTGAAGAGGTGAAGTGACACACACACGCTCGCGCCGGGCGGCCTGATGCTGCCGCCCGTGCGAGCGGTCCAATGCTCGCGAACTGGGCGGAACTCTTGAATCACGATCGGTGACTGACTTGTGGCTCGCGTACGCCACAACCTTCGTCGATGATCGACTCTGGTCGCATTTGACGAGTAACCGAATGTGTCCCTCAGTCTTCCTGGAAAATCCCATGACTCGAAGTTTCGGCCCGCAATGGCGGGTCGGCGTGCATGGCCTGCTGGCATTGCTGCTGCTTCTCGGGTCGCCGACCAGCTACGCGCAATCCATCGCAACCGATACGACGAACAGTGGAAGCTGGCAGTCCTTTGGCGGGCTGGCGAATGGTTGCAACGGACTGGTGCTCGCGCTCGCGCGTGCCGGGAACGGCGATGTCTACGCCGCAGGTCAGTTTTCGATGTGCGGCGACACGCCCGCCAACAACGTCGCGCGCTGGGACGGCTCCCTCTGGCACTCGCTCGGAAGCGGTGCCGACAATGGCGTGAACCAGACTGCGCTGGCCATCGCAATCGAAGGTACGCAGGTCTATGTCGGTGGAAACTTCACCGAAGCGGGTGGTCGGTCGGCTTGGTACGTTGCGATGTGGGATGGGCAATCCTGGTCGAGCACGAACTACGGAATCAGCGGAACGGTCACCGCGCTGGCCATTTACGCCGGGCAGCTGTACGCCGGCGGTCCCAACTTCTTTCTTTTTGGCGGAGAGTCCAGCGCGGTTGCACGCCGGGAGGGCAATCAGTGGCGCCCGGTGCGCGAGGGGACCAACGCTGGAGTGGCTGGCTACGTCGCGGCACTGCAAGTCCACGGCGGCTCACTCTTTGCCGGCGGCGGCAGCAACCTTCTGGTCGACGGCGTAGCTGCTCACGGGATCGTCGAGTGGAACGGAACGAGTTGGAAGATGCTCGGGGCCGGCGTCAATGGTTCGGTGTACGCGCTGGCGCCGTACGGCTCGGAACTGGTCGTCGGGGGATATTTCAACAGCGCGGGAGGCATCAATACCAACGCCATCGCGCGTTGGGACGGTGCAGCCTGGCACTCCTTTGACACCGGCGATCCCAATTCCCTGAGCTCCTCTTACGTCCTTGCCGTGGCGGTTTTCGGAGGGCAACTGCATATCGGCGGGGGATTCGATGGGCCGAACGGCTATCCCCAGCGCGCAATCCTCCGTTGGACCGGCAGGGCGTGGAAATCCCTTGGAATCGACCTCGCCAGCGTCAGCGCGCTGGTGGCGACGGGGTCGTACCTTTACGTGGGCGGCGACTTCAAGGACGCCGCGGAATCGAATGCAAACCATGTGGCACGCTGGAACGGCAGCGCCTGGAGCGAGGTCGGCAGCGGCACGGGTAACGGCGTCGACGGCCAGATCAATGAAGTCGAGATCCATGGCGACAAGGTCTACATAGCCGGC
>CXWL01002265.1_pt1 | contig 10117 bp, 8 predicted proteins | sample 590931 | NCBI WGS metagenome assembly CXWL01 (sample SAMEA3498368, study PRJEB10139) | groundwater metagenome | biome: water well; material: biofilm material | place: Germany | collected 2015-04-27
TCGAGACGATCTGGATCACCGCGGCATGCCCCGCGGCGAGGTCGCCATCGACGGCGGCGATCAGCGATGGCGTCTTCATCGCCGTGATCAAATGATTGAAGAAACGCTGCTTGGCGCCTTCGAACGCCGAGCGCGCCGCCGATTTGGCCTGGGCGTTGAGCGCGCCGGCATCGCCAATGATGTTGGCGGCTTTGAGCGCCGCGTCGAGATTGTTGTGAATGATCTGGAAGGCGCCGGCATAGGCATCATAGATGCGGGTCTGCTCGTGCGTGAGCTGGTGTTCGAGCAGCTCATAGGCGACGCCCTCGTAGGAGAGCGATCGGGCAGTGAACAGCCCCAGCGCCTTCATGTCGCGCGCCAGCACTTCCATGGCCGCGACGCCGCCGTCCTCGATCGCCTCGACGAATTCGGCGCGGGTGGAGAACGGAAAGTCCTCGCCGCCCCAAAGGCCGAGCCGCTGAGCATAGGCGAGATTATGCACGCTGGTCGCGCCGGTGGCGGAGACATAAAGCACGCGCGCATTGGGCAGGGCGTGTTGCAGACGCAAACCGGCGCGGCCCTGTTGCGACGGCGCCTGGCCGCCGCGCTCGCCCTTGTTGGCTTTGGGGCCGCCGGCCGCGTTGGCCATGGCGTGGGCTTCGTCGAACACGACCATGCCATCGAAGTCCGCACCCAGCCAATCGACGATCTGGCGCACGCGCGAGGCCTTTTCGCCGCGCTCGTCCGAGCGCAACGTAGCGTAGGTGGTGAAGAGGATGCCTTCGGCCAGACGGATCGGTGTTCCCTGCTGAAAACGCGAGAGCGGCGTTACCAACAGCCGCTCCATGCCGAGGGCGGACCAATCGCGCTGCGCGTCTTCGAGCAGCTTGTCGGATTTGCTGATCCAGATTGCGCGCCGACGTCCTTGCAGCCAATTGTCCAAGAGGATGCCTGCGACCTGACGGCCCTTGCCGGCGCCGGTGCCGTCGCCCAGAAACCAGCCGCGCCGGAATCGCACGGCGGCGTCCGCATCCTCGCGCGCCGCCGAGACAAGGTCGAACGTTTCATCGATACTCCACGATCCAGCGAGATGTCCGCCATGAGCCTCGCCCGCATAGATCACGCTTTCGATCTGCGCGTCGGACAGGAGGCCATCCGACATGACCTTCGGCGGCAGAAACGGACGATAGCTTGGCTTGGGCGGCGCCACGGACGCCATCGCCGCCGACTGCACCAGCTTGGTCGGGTGGGCCTGTGCGCCGGAAATACGGAGCGACTGCAAACAATATTCTTCGTAGAGCGCGTCGGTGATGCGGCCATCCTCGACCGGCTTCCAATCCACGGTGTCATAGCTGAGCGCGACGGCTTCGGGACCGGGCGTAATCGCCGGTACGGGAGCGGGGCGCGACGGAGCGCGCTGTGGGCGGGTGGCGATTGACGGCGTGGCGCGTTGCGGGATGGCGACGGAGGCTGCGAGCGGCGGCCTCGGCGGAACCAATTTCGTCACCCATGCGAGCAATGTCGGGACATCGGGGGCCATGCCGGGAGACGTGGGAAACACATTTGGGTCTTCAGCGGGAACCCGATCGATCACCGTCAAGCGCGTGTCGATAGTCGTTCCGTGCTTGGCGAACACCGCGCCGTCGATGGCGGCCGAGAACACCACGCCTCCGCGCTCCTGCAAGCGAACAAAAGCGTCGGTCCAAGCCGGATTGTCCGGCGCGCAAGCAGCGCCGGTGATGGCGACGAGGCGGCCACCTTCAGCGAGGCGCGCCAACGCCGATGAGACATGGCGAAAAGCTGTGTCGCGCGTGCGACCTTCGACATGCGCCAGCGCCGAGAAGGGCGGGTTCATGAGCACGACGCTGGGCGTGAGATCGGCGGCAAGATGGTCGTCGATCTGCGCGGCGTCAAAGCGCGTGAGCGGGGTGGAGGGAAACAGAAGTTTGAGCAGATCGGCGCGGGCGCCGGCCAATTCGTTGAGCATGAGGCCGGCGCCAGCAAGCTCGGCGTGGATCGCCAGCAGCCCTGTGCCGGCCGAAGGCTCCAGCACCAGATCGGCCTGCGTGATCGCGGCGGCGGCGCTCACCGCGAGGCCGAGTTCCAAGGGCGTGGAGAATTGTTGGAAGGCGTCGCTTTCTTCCGAGCGGCGCGTGTGCGTCGGGAGCAGGCAAGCGACCTTAGCCAGCATCGTCAGCAAGACAGCGGGCGAGGCGGCGCGTGCGCGCATCGCCGGCCCGAATTTGCGCAGAAACAGGACTGCCGCGACCTCGCAAGCCTCATACGCGGTCTTCCAATCCCACGCGCCTTCGCAATCGTCGCCGTCGAAGGCCGATTGCATAGCTGCGCGCAACACGGCCGCATCGACGCGCGCGCCGCGTTTAAGCTGGAGAAGCAGAAGATGCGCCGCCGCGACGATGGTGGCGGCTTGGTCGTGGCCGCTGGGCGCGGCAATAGCAGGCGTGACCGCAAGCGCGGCGATTGGCGAATAGGTCATGAGAGTTGTCCTGAAAGAAAGCGAGCCCGGCGCGATGGCCGGGCTCGGAATGAGGGAAATTGGCTTTGGCGCCCTTGCGCTATCGCGCGGCCGTCGCCGGCGGCTCATCGTCAAGCTCGGCCTCAGCTTCGTCGTCATCGGCCAGGAAGTCCGGCAGCTGTTCGGTTGAAGCCGCGTTTCCGTCATCGCCGATGCTTGCGAGACGCAGCGGTTCAGGCAGCCAGCCTGCGCCGTCGAGCAGCCGCTCAGCCTCTTTCGCCATCTCGCTCTTCTTCAGATGGTCGATCAGTTGCGCAGACGTTTCGCCCCTGGCTTCGCGCACGGCGTCAAGAATGCGGGGCTTGGTGACGCGGCCGAGATAATTGTCCACGGTCGGGCGCCATCCGGCCTTGCCCATGTCGAGGCCGACGGCGCGCGCCAGCCGATCGGCCTGGTCGAGCCGTCGGCGGATGCCCTGCGCGGAGGGACCCGCGCCATAGGGATTGGCCTTCTCGTAGAGCGCGTTGACGCCGAACGAGACGCAATGGGCGAGTAAAGCCGCGCGGGCGTCGCCGTGGAGCGCGGCAAGCGTGTCCCAAAGGGCGTTGTCGTCCTGGGGCAGATCCTCAGCCCATGATTTGTGGCGATTATCGATCGCCAAGGCCGACGCGCTCGTCTTGAGATCGGGCGCCTGTATCGGAAAACCAACCTGGCGCACGGAAATCTCCAGACACCCGCCCGGGGACGTGTGGTGGAAGGCGTCGAGGCAGAGCTTGTGCAGCAAAGCCGTCATCGCGATCTCTGGATTTCGCGCCAACCCGTCACGAAGCGCGAGCGTCCGATGCGCGGTCAGTTCGCTGACCAGCCGGTCGGGCAGCGGCTTGACGATGTCGTCTTCGTCCTCCTCGTCGTCGGGGACACCGCCAATAGTGATGATCGCGCGTTGTGAGGCTGGAGTGAACGACGCGTCGCCATCGGATGTCCCTTCTGCGGCTTCGGAATCCGCGTCCGCGCCTTCTGGCGTTTCGTCCTCGGGCCGGACATAACCGCGCTCAACGCAAAGATCGCCGTCGGCATCTATGCTGACGAAGACGCCCGCGCGTGCGATGTCGGCGGGCAGGTAGATCGCCGGCCTCTGCTCAAACGCTTCGAGCGCGGCCTCGATTTCCCCAAGCCGCTGGTCGATTTCGTCCGGCAGTTCCTCGGCGTTCGCGTATTCGGCTTCGAGCTTGTCGTATTCGGCCTTGAGCGCGGCGAGCGTTGCTTGTTCTTCGCCGGTGAGGTCCGCGGGCGCGCCTTCCAGTTCGCGGAGGCGGTCGGCGTGGCCATAGGGGAAATCGATCGCGACCTCGATCCACTTCCAACCTTCTTCGGCAATCGCCTCAGCCGCCGCCTTCAATTTGTCGGCGACGAACTGATCGAGCAGCGCCACATCCTGCAGCCAGCCGCCATCGTCCTGGTGGAAGAGATCGCGCAGCACAAAGCCGCCGCCTTGCTCGTATGCTTCAACCCCGACAAATTGCGCGCGCCGGTCAGAGGCGCGGACCGCGCTTTCGGTGAGCATGCGGCGGATCTGGTAGGGCTCCTTATTGTAGGAACCGCTCAAGCTTTCCCAGACCTGTTCCTGGCGCGCATGGTCGTCGGTCACCGTGAACGCCATCAACTGTTCCAGCGTCATGGCATCCTCGGCGTAGAGGTCGAGCAGCTTGCCTGAGATCGCCGCAAGCCGCAGCCGTTGTTTGACGATCGCCGGCGTGACGAAGAAGCGAGCGGCGATCTCTTCCTCGCCGAGGCCTTTCTGGCGCAATTCCAGAAAGCCGCGGAACTGATCGAGCGGGTGGAGGGCGACGCGCTGGGTGTTCTCGGCCAGCGAGTCTTCCTCGGCGATGCCGCCGTCGCGCACCACGCACGGCACGGCTTGGGTCTTGGCCATGCGCTTTTGCTTGACCAGGAGTGCAAGCGCGCGGTAGCGCCGCCCGCCGGCGGGCACTTCGTACATGCCGGTCTCGGCGCCGTCGGCGCCCAGCACGGCGCGCACGTTGAGGCTCTGCAGCAGCGTGCGCCGGGCGATGTCTTCGGCGAGTTCTTCGATCGAGAGCCCGGCCTTTACGCGCCGGACGTTGGACTGGCTGAGCACCAGTTTGTTGAAGGGGATATCCCGCGAGGGGCTGAGGGTGATTTTCTGAATTGTGGTCGCCATGGCGCCGGTCTCCGCGACGGGCGCCGAGAGCTTTCTCTCGCCTTCAACCCGTCACGAAACCCCCGTCACGCCTCTCACTCTCATGGGTTGTGTGTTCGCGTGGCCCAGCTGGCGCACAAACCCAAATACTCGACGCGGACCCCCTCAGGCCTGCAGTACTGACGGCGAACCCAGATGACCAGGGACTATGGGGCTGGGGCGTGAGGCGAGATGAGCATGGCTAGTCGCTGGGCGAAGTCCGGGGCGAGCGCTCGTGCGTTGCCGGTGGGCGAGTAGGCGCCCAGCACGTTTGTCGCCTTGGCGCCGCGCGCCCAGGTCATGGAGGCCACGCGTTCGCCTGTCAGTGCATCGACGACCTCCGCTTCGAGCGCCAGAGAGCCATAGTCAACGGCGCCGAATACGGCGGTGGTCAGCGCATTCAGAGCGACGTTCGACGTTTCCACCTCGACGATCGCGTAGCGCACGCGCAGCGTATCTGCGCTGGGTGAGGTGACAATCTGGCGGTCACGCGCAAGTTCTGATTGAAGCGCTGCGGCTAGTGCGTTGCGGATCGCGAGCGCCTCGGAATCAGAGAGTCGCGCCTCCACCATGGCCGGCTCATCGATCATGATTGTTGTGTATCTTCCGAGCACATCGGCCGAGGAAACTGAAACACGCACCGCCCCGGTTTCGTCGGACGCGCGCAATTCGTGGTACGAACCAAGGAAGCCCGAGGGTCCGACATCGGGCGTGGCGCAGGCCGTGAGGGTGACCAAGACGGCCAGTGCGACAAGGTGGGGCGCGCTGAGGCGACCGGCCGTAATCGTTGACATGGCTCTTCTCCATTGATGTTGGGGATGGGCGCTGACCAGCTGAACCTCCCGTCACCAGGCGCGCGGGTTCGTTGCGATGCACAAGGACGGTGGGGAATGCCACCGCCGCACATAGCTGACTTCGGCCTACGCGAGCGGGAGGTTACAAGCCGATGGTCGTCGTGGCGGCCACCCGGGCGGCCTCGCGCGGTTCCATTGATCGGCGCATTAGGCCCCGGCGAGGAGTTTGCCGCGGGCCATGTCGCGCAAGACCCGAGCTTCGAGTTCCGTGCTTTCGAGGCGCGCCTTGACGAGGTCGCCGATGGACACCAACCCAAGCAGTTTCTCGCCCTCGACGACGAGCAGATAGCGCACGCGATCGCGCGTCATGCGGGCGAGCGCATCACCGACGGAATGGTCTGGCGCGCATTTGGGCGGCGGCGCGCGCATGGCGAGACGCGCGTCCTGGTGAAGGCACTCCGCGCCCAGTTCGTTGATATTCGCCACGATGTCAGGTTCACTGACGATGCCAAGCGGGCGGTCGCTGAGATCGAGCACGATGACCGAACCTACCTTGCGCTTGGCCATCAGTGTGACCGCGGCGATGAGTGGCTGATCTGCGCGAACGGAAACAATCGACGCACCCTTCACGCTTAGGACATCCGACACGCGCATTGTGTTCTCCAGGAGCAAACCACCGCTTCCGTAATTGGCTTCGTGAGGGCGAGGCGGATCGTTACGGGCGATGTGGTCATGGGTGTCAGGCGAACACTCGGCACAGAGGCGCCGCCCTTGTTGGCGCGCGCAAAAGTTATTCTGAGAGAGGCGCGCTTTCGAGTTTCGCGGAAAGTGCAGCGCGGGCTCGCGCTAGTCGGCTCATGACGGTTCCAATGGGGATGTTGAGGGCCTTCTCGACCTGTTGATAGGAGAAACCCTTTAGAACAACGAGAGAGAGCATCAGTCGTTGTCTCTCCGGCAAGGTGCAGATTGCATCTCTCACGCGCAGAAGGTCGTCGTGCGTTTCCATGGCTTGGCGCGCCTCCTCTAGGGATTGGGGGACGGTCGCGGGAACATTGGTGCGTTCTCGAAAGCTGCGGTCTCGCCGCTCTCGCCGCCATTGTGCGAGCAGTTCTCTGTGGAGGTGCTTTTCGAGTGCCGATGAAGAGTCGAAGGCCACCCCCTTTCCGAGGGCGTCGGCCACGGCGGACTGCAGGAGGTCGTCCGCCGTGTCATGAGCTCCGGCTAAGGCGTTCGCGCAGCGCTTGAGGCGCGGAAGCAAACCGGCGATCCAAGAAGGTATGGGCGACGCCGGCATTAGGGTGTCGTGTTCAGCGCCCAGTCATAGGCGTTGGAAGAGATGCGCGTCGCGGCTCGCAACTGCTGCGTCAATGCGGGCTCCGCGTAGCGGCGTAAATGGGCGATCACGCCCAAGTCGTTGCCGCCGAAATCCTCCTTGAACCATTCGTAGATGCTGGAGACGCGCAGCGTCCCGTCGGCGAGAACTGTCACCGCGCGCGGGTGGTTGACGTAGGCGCGGGCGGCGCGGTCGAGATCCTGCTCAAGCGTCTCGGCGCGCCAAGCTGTGCGCTGAATGTTGGGGCATCCGATCGACGCGCAATTGACCGAATAATGGACGCGGGCGTCGCGGGCCAACGGGCGCAGTGTTTGGTGCTCGATGTCGTCGAGGGAGAGGCGCCGGCGTTCGACTGTGACGCGCTTGGAGCGCCACGGGCCCAAGAAGGCTTGGGGGTCCAGCATCACGCCCTCGCTGCGGATGTCGCGGATGGAGGCGACCGGATAGCGGCTCAGGACGACTTGGAGGGTTATGGCGTTGTAGAGGTTAGCCCAGTAGGCGATGGCCTCGGCGCGCGCCATTCGCGACGGCGCCATCCGCTCCAAGCCCGTGACGACGCCGTTGAGACGGCCCATGTCCGAAGCGTTGGCTTTCCAGCCTGCGTAATTGACCCGGTTGATGCTGTCGGCGTGCTCGGAAACATAAAGGGTGAGCAGCGCCGAGAAAGCAGCGACAGGATCGTCGCTGACGTTCTGTGCGTGGGCGGCGCGCGGACCGGCGAGGGTGCCGACCATTGCGGCGCCAATTGTCCCGGTCAGTGCGTCTCGTCGTGTCCAATGTCGCATGCCAGCTCCACATGGAAATCGTTCCCAAGCCATAACGGCTTCGGGGGGGCAGGCGGGTTGGTTACGGCCGCGCGTAACCGCGCGCCGCTTCCTCCCGAAGCCGCATGTGAAAGCCAAGGAGCAGCGCTTCGATGCGTGCCGCGTTAGCGATAGAGATTGGGCAGCCAAGCCCCGCGCTGAGCACGTTTGCGCGTGTCAGCGGGCTGATGGGCATTGCCGCAGCGCCGCGGGACCTGCATCGACCTGGACCGGCGCGATTAATTCTGAAATCTGCACGTGAAGGCGCAATCGCGCAAGCGCCGGGCGCCTTGAGCGCTGCGCGGGCCGGGCGAGCGGATTGGACAAGATCGCCCCACTCGACTACCGCGCGATTGGTTTTGGGTCGGCGGTCTGCGGGTGAACGCGTGAGCGATATCGAGGATGAACTGCACGACCTGATGATGCGAGGCCTTGCGGGTGACGCCGCGGCGCATCAGCGGTTGCTGGAGACGCTTGGTCAGCGCTTTCGTGTCTTCTTTCGGAGCCGGATGCGGGTGGGGGATCCATCCTATATCGAGGATCTGGTTCAAGAGACGCTGATCGCGATCCATACGCGGCGTGAATCCTACAATCCCCAGCAGCCTGTGCGCGCCTGGGTTTACGCGATCGCGCGATACAAATTGATCGACCATTTCCGCCGCACCAAGACCATGGGCGTATCGGTGCCGGTGGACGAGGTCGATAACCTCTTCTCAAACGAAGAAGCCGACGCCTCCGATCCTGCCCGCGACGTGGCCGCACTCCTCGATCAGCTGCCGCCGAAACAGCGCATGGCGATCCAATTGGTGAAGCTCCAAGAGCTGTCCGTGCGCGAGGCGGCGGCGCGAACAGGCATGTCGGAATCGGACGTGAAGATTAGCATTCATCGAGGCATGAAGAAGCTGTCGGCGCTTGTGGCCAAGGGAGCGCAACAATGAAGACCGATGCTCTAATCGCCGCTCTGGCGCACGATATTCAACCGATTCGGCTGACGCCGACGTGGCGGCGCTTCGCCGCCGCTGGCCTCGTCGGCGCGGCTCTCGCCAGTCTAGTTGTCTGGGTCGTATTCGGCGTCAGGGAGCACCTGAGCGACGCTATGTTCGCTGTGCTGACCAAGAGCGCCTATAGTCTCGTGGCCGTGGCGATCGCCGCGCCGCTTGCTTACGCGTTGTCTCAACCAAACACGCGCATCCGAGCTTGGATCGCGCCAGCGATCGTGTTGATCGTTGCGAGCCTCCTGGTGGCCGGCTTTGTCGTGGCGATGGCGCCGACGGAGCAGCGCTTGTCGGTTTGGTTGGCGGGCGGGTTCCCCGAATGCCTGCGCCGTATTCCGATGCTGGCGGCGCCGGTGGCGGTTGCGCTCTTGTTTGTGGTGCGCGGCCTGACGCCAACACGGCTCACGTTTGCGGGTGCAGCCGTCGGGGGACTGGCGGGCGCGATTGCGGCGGTGGCCTATTCTTGGTTCTGCCCGGTGGATTCCGTCGCCTATGTGGCGACCTGGTATCTGGCGGCGATCCTGCTCTGCGCCGGCCTTGGGGCGGTCTTCGGACGGTGGCTGTTGCGATGGTGAGGGCGGCGCATGAATGACCGGGGCCGCCCGGTGGCGCATTCCAGCCCGGCATAATCGGTATTCCGAGTTTTGGGGAGAGGCGGTGCGCCCCTTGGGCAGCGCTTCGTCCCCTCTCGTCTCAGGGACCAAGTAAATGAGTGATGACAAGAAGACCGAGATGAGCGCGCCGGAGGTGGGCGGTGTCACAGCGATCAGCGCGAAGGAAGGGCAGCGTGGGCACCTGGTCTGGCGTCTCTTTATGGTCGCCTTGGTGGTTCTTGCTGCGGTCGCCGCATGGCGAACTGGAATATTCGATCTTCTGAGCCTGGAGACATTGAGGGAGCGCCGCGGCGAGTTGACCGCGTTCGTCGCGTCGCACCAAACGCTTGCGTTAGCCGTGTTCATCGGAATCTACGCGCTTGCGACGACGCTAGCGCTCCCGGGTGTGCTGTGGATCACGATCGCAGGAGGTTTTCTGTTTGGTCTGGTGGGCGGGACGCTTGGTACAAGCATCGGCGCCACTGTGGGCGCCACGCTACTTTTCTTGATGGCGCGCTATCTTTTTGCCGACGCATTGCGAAGCCGGGCGGGTGCGTTCTTGCAGCGCTTCGAGGCTGGCTTCAAGCGCAATGCAGTGTCTTACCTCCTGGGCATGCGCTTCATGCCGGTTGTGCCATTCTTCATCGCCAACATTGCACCGGCCTTTCTTGGCGTGCGCACGCCGCTCTTCATTGTGACGACGTTCGTTGGCATCTTGCCCGGCGTCATCGCCTACACATGGATTGGCGCGGGCCTTGGCGCTGCGTTCGACGCGGGGCAATCGCCTGATCTCGCCACCTTCGCGCGCCAGTTGGCGCCTGCGTTCGCGGCGCTGGCCTCGCTCTCGCTCGCGCCGATTCTGATCCGCCGCCTGCGGCCGACCGCACCAGCGCCTGAAGAAACGTAAGGACTTGCAGACATGACGA
>CXWL01019287.1_pt1 | contig 10114 bp, 10 predicted proteins | sample 590931 | NCBI WGS metagenome assembly CXWL01 (sample SAMEA3498368, study PRJEB10139) | groundwater metagenome | biome: water well; material: biofilm material | place: Germany | collected 2015-04-27
GCACGTAGACCAACGTGGGTGCCCTTCCCAGAGAGGAAAAGCAAGCGAGCTTGGAAGGATCAATTAGATGAATGGTGGCCGTTCGATGTGCGCAGTAAAGAACAATCTGCCTGCTCCCTTTGGGGAAGTTGGGAATTCAGAAGGCCCTCGCCCACCCATCCCTTACGAGGACGACGATGATCTATACCCATGTCCTCAACTGTGGACCGGCGGGCGTTCGTAGTCCGCTGGACGGGCTGTGAACCCATCTGAGGAGGGTGTGTTACACCGATCCGCATAAGAACCCATGATATATGATCCCACAGTCGCAACTCATTGAAACGGCAAAGGTTATGGCGTATGGTTCACGAACAGTCGTGGTGTGTTATACGGACAGAAATTGGCAGTTCCGGCTCTTATGCGGATCGGCTAAACATTGTTAGGCGGTTGCTCCATGCGAATTCTCATCCGAAATAAGGGCGCCTTACAAAAGTTCGTAGTCCTCGAATCTAGTGACCGAGACGGATCGCTAACCTTAGTGATCCGCAGGGAGGGGGCTAGTACGTCACGCACATCGTGGAGCACGAAGGCTGGGGAGCAAGAACCAACAGAGTTAGCCTTTGAGAATCCTCGCCCCAAGAGCAAACGGATTACGATTCATCAGTCTGGTCGTGTGAATTATAACGAGAATGGTCGAACGATCTTCATCGAACCACTTACGCGCACCACTCGAGTGTTTTGCATTTATGGCTACCGTGTCCCCGCACTTGAGAAATTGGACTTGCACCCAGACACCAAAGCCGCAGAGGACGTCGAATTTGACCTGTCGGAATTGAGTGATGGGCCGGTGTATTTTTCAATCTTCGTAGGGCCGAAAGACTTTATCCCTCCCGGTAAGGCGATCAAACTTGCGTACGATGTAGAGGGCTTCTCGGTGGCCATCTCAGTCGATACAGCACCTTTTGTTGTGCCTGCGGGCTACGAAAACCACTTCACCACCCTGACGCCTGAACGGGGTCCGTTCCTTGATCAGCAGATGGCAGAAGATCAAGCGATGATCTCCTACCACCAAGCCCTTACAGGCTCGACGGGGCCGACTCTTTATCAGCCAAACGGCGAAGGAGTCATTCGGCTGATCTTCTCCGTGCCAATGTGCATAGCGCCAAAGTTCAAGGTTGAACTCGCTGACCCAGACCTCCACGTTTCCGATCAAGATGTACAGAGGGAGGGTAGGTCAGAGAAGGTTATGCTGAAATTTAAGGTCCGAAATCAATGGACAGAACAGATCATTCGACAGGCAATGGCTGTCAAGTCGATCGAACTCGATGCCGAACTATGAACGCCGGCCCGCATCCGCTGTCGACGGGCGGCCTAACTGGTCATGCCACTGTACTGCCTTCGTCAGCCGGTGAACTCAAGCGTTAGCCCGCATAGAATCGAGGAGAGGCTTCTTGCGCTGGATCGCGACCCCCGCAAAAGACACGACAACCGTCACCATCGAGAAGCGCCCCTGGGGCGCCGCCGACCAGTTTCGCGCCAACTCTGGCCTAAAAACCCAGGAATACTCCGGCCCCATACTCGGCCTCATCTACGGATACTTCCTCGGCGATTTCGCCCGCGCAGAGGGGTACAAGGGCGCCGAGTTCTACACGCCGGGGAGCATCGTCAGGCTGCTGACCGAGATCATCGAGCCTTTCCACGGGCGCATCCTCGGCCCCGCCTGCGGCTCCGGCGGCATTTTCGTGCAGTCGGCGCGCTTCGTCGCCGAACACCAGAAGACCCCCGCGGCCGAGCTTGCCATATGCGGCATCGAGATGCGCCGCGACGAGCTATGCTCCGAATGCATTTGCCCATGAGCCTAGTCAAGTCAAAACAACGTGTCGCCGACCATGGGGAAGTATTCACCCCGGCGTGGATGGTCGAGGCGATGCTCGACCTGGTGAAGGACGAGACGGAGCGTATTGACTCCCGCTTCTTGGAGCCGGCGTGCGGGAGCGGGAACTTCCTCGTCCGGATCCTGCAGCGCAAGCTCGCCGCCGTCGAACTCAAGTTCGGAAAGTCCGACTTTGAAAAGCGGCACTATGCCCTTCTCGCTTTGATGTGCGCATACGGGATTGAGCTTTTGGCTGACAACATCGCCGAGTGTCGCGCGAACGTGCTGGAAGTCCTCGCCGACTATTTGAATCTCAACCAGTCGGATGACCTTTATCTTGCCGCCTCCTATGTGCTGTCGCAGAACCTCATCCACGGCGATGCCTTGACGATGAGCGCCAGCGACGGCCAGCCTATAACCTTCGCGGAATGGGGCTACCTCGGAAAGGGCAAGTTCCAGCGCCGTGATTTCCGTTTGGACGTGTTGACGGGGGCGTCGGCATACAGCCAGGAGGGAACGCTCTTCGCCCACCTCGGCAAACACGAGATCTTTACGCCAGCCAAGACATATCCGCCGATGACGGTACGCGAGCTTGCCCGCGAGTCCCTCGGCGATGCCGCGAAGAAAGTCGTATGAACGGCCAGGTAAGCTTTTCGCTCCGCGGACGCAACCCGGATGTGTTGACGTGCATTGCGAACCTGTCCAACGACGAGGTGTTCACGCCGCCCGAGTTCGCCAACAGGATGCTGGACACCCTCGCCGAATCGTGGGCGGCCGACAACAATGGCGCGAACATCTGGGCAGACAGTTCGGTAAGGTTTTTGGATCCATGCACGAAGTCCGGCGTGTTTCTCCGAGCGATCACCAGCCGTCTGACCAATGGCCTGGCGACCGCGATGCCGAACCTCGAGGAGCGCGTCAATCACATCCTGACGAAGCAGGTGTTCGGCATCGGCATTACGTATCTCACCAGCCTGCTAGCGCGCCGGAGCGTGTATTGCTCGAAACGCGCCAAAGGCAAACACTCCATTGCTAAGTCATTCGCCAGCGACGCGGGCAACATCTGGTTCGAACGCATGGAGCACCAGTGGGCGGATGGCAAGTGCAGGTATTGCGGGGCAAGCCAGAAGACGTTCGAACGCGGCGAAGGGCTTGAAACCCATGCGTACACGTTCATTCACACCGACGATATCAAGACTCGGATTGGCGAGTTGTTTGGAGGCGATATGCAGTTCGACGTGATCATCGGCAACCCACCGTACCAGTTGGACGACGGCGGCTACGGCAAGAGCGCGGCGCCGATCTACCACCTCTTTGTGGAGCAGGCAAAGAAGCTCGAACCGCGCTATCTGTCGCTGGTCATTCCTGCCCGTTGGTTCGCCGGTGGCAAGGGGCTGGATGAGTTCAGAGAGTCGACGCTCACTGACAATCGCGTGCGCTCAATCGAGGACTATCTCAGCGCATCGGACGTCTTCCCGGGGGTGGGCCTCAAGGGCGGCGTTTGTTACTTCCTCTGGGACCGGGACAATCCCGGGCCCTGCCGAGTCACCACCCATTTCAAGGATTGGCCTGTCTCGACAGCCAGTCGTCCGCTTCTTGAAGAGGGCGTGGACGTGTTCATCCGCTTCAATGAAGGGCTGTCGATCCTCAAGAAGGTCGTTGCTGTCGAGTGTGGGGAGTCGCAATCGCTGTCCTTGCCTGACAGTAGGCGTTTCGACCGACTGGTTAGCTCCAGAAAGCCGTTCGGGCTAGAGACAACGTTCAACGGCAGGGCAGCTAAGCGCGCCGGTGACGTGCTGGTCTATCAGAACGGCGGTACGGGATACATACCTAGAAACTCTATCACGACTGGCACTGACCTCATCGACAAGTGGAAGCTTTTCGCAGGCTATGCCGCGCCGGGGACCGGTAACAAGGACACTTATCCGCACCGGATTATCAGTACGCCGTTCGTCGGGGAGCCAGGGAGCATCTCTTCAGAAACGTATCTCTGCATTGGCCCGTTCGACTCGAAGAGTCAGGCTGAAAGCGTTTTGTCTTACCTCTCCTGTCGGCTGACGCGCCTCCTCATACTTCTGCACAAGCCATCCCAACACGTCACGCGCAAGGTCTACACCTTCGTGCCAACCCAGGAGTGGACCAGGCAGTGGACGGACGCGGACCTCTATGCAAAATATGGTCTCTCCGCGAGTGAGATAGCCTTCATCGAGAAGATAGTCCGTCCGATGGATCTCACAAGCGACGCTTCCGACGAGGCGGTTTCCGACGACGATGAGTAAGACCATCGAGGAAATCCTCGCGCCCAAGCCGGAAGCTCGACCGCGTATCTACGCCTACTCGATCGACGACCGGGCGCACAAGGGTCTCCTCAAGGTTGGGCAGACGACGCGCGACGTGAAACGGCGCATCGCGGAGCAGGTCAAGACCGCCGCCATCAAGAATTACAAAATCGAGCTCGACGAAGGCGCCGAGCGCGACAATGGCACGATCTTTACCGATCACCACGTGCGCGCAACGCTCGTCAAGAAGGGCTTCGCGAACACCGAGTTGGAGTGGATGCGCTGCTCCGTTACCGATGTGCGGACCGTGCTCACTGAACTTCGCACCGGACAGCAGTTCACCGGCACCCATCACGAGACGTTCCCGATGCGCCGCGAGCAAGCCGAGGCCGTGAACAAGACGCATGCCTACTTCCACTCGATCTGGAAGGAGGACATGCACGCGGTCCCGCGCTTCCTCTGGAACGCGAAGATGCGCTTCGGCAAGACGTTCACCACCTACCAGCTCGCCAAGAAGTTGGGTGCCAAGCGCGTGCTCGTGGTGACCTTCAAGCCCGCCGTGGAGGATGCATGGCAGACAGATTTCGAGTCCCATGTGGACTTCGAGGGCTGGCAGTACCTCTCCCGCAACTCCGAGAAGGATCCCACCAAGATCGACCGCAAGAAGCCGGTCGTCTATTTCGGCTCCTTTCAGGACCTTCTTGGCCGCGACGAGGTGGGGAACATCAAGCCCAAGAACGAGTGGCTCCACAAGGTGAAGTGGGATCTCGTGGTATTCGACGAGTACCACTTCGGCGCGTGGCGGGAGACCGCGAAAGAGCTTTTCGAGGGCGAAGACGAGGTGGTCGCCAAGAAGGAGGCCAAACTAGAATATGCCGCAGGCCTGGAAGGGGTGAACGAAGACCTCAGCGTGCTCTCGGAGAAGGAGACCGAGTTCCTTCCCATCACGACCAAGGCGTATCTCTATCTCTCCGGCACGCCGTTCAAGGCGCTGGCCACGGGCGAGTTCATCGAGGAACAGATCTTCAACTGGACGTATACCGATGAGCAACGCGCTAAGGAAGAGTTCGCCGCCAGGAACCCCGGCAAGTGGAACCCCTACGGTGCGCTCCCACAAATGCGCCTGCTCACGTATCAAATGCCGGACGAGCTGCTCGCGATCGCGAGCGCCGGAGAGTTCGATGAGTTCGATCTCAACGAGTTCTTCGCCGCGTCCGACACGGGTAAGGACGCGCAGTTCAAGCACAAGAGCGACGTGCAGAAGTGGCTGGACATCATCCGAGGCTCGTACGTGTCGCAAGCAGTCGAGAACCTCAAGACCGGGACACGGCCGCCGTTTCCGTACTCGGACGTCCGCCTGCTGCCGTACCTCCAACACGCATTCTGGTTTTTGCCTAACGTCGCAGTCTGTCATGCGATGGCAAACCTGCTGGCCGAGAAGCACAACACGTTCTGGCGCGACTACAAGGTCGTTATCGCGGCCGGTGTATCGGCAGGCATCGGGCTCGATGCATTGCCGCCCGTGCGTACGGCTATCGGGAGCGGGTTCGAGACCAAGACGATCACGCTCTCGTGCGGCAAGCTCACCACCGGTGTCACCGTGCCGCAGTGGTCCTCAATCCTGATGCTGCGCAATCTCAAGTCGCCCGAGACCTACTTTCAGGCCGCGTTCCGGGTGCAGTCGCCGTGGTCCATCAAGAACCCCAACGGCGACAACCCGAACGAAGAGGAGATCCTCAAGCCCGTCTGTTTCGTGTTCGACTTCGCGCCCACCCGTGCGCTCCGGCAACTCTCCGAGTACGGGATCGGACTCTCGCCAAGCGAGGCCAACCCGGAGAACGCCGTCAGGGATCTCGTGTCGTTCCTGCCCGTGCTGGCCTACGACGGTGCCAATATGAGGCAGATTGACGCAGGCGGCATTCTTGACATCGCGATGGCGGGCATCTCGGCCACACTTCTGGCTCGCAAGTGGGAGTCCGCGCTGCTGGTGAACGTGGACAACGACACCCTGCGCCGCATCCTGGACAATCCCGAGGCGATGGCCGCCGTGGAGCGTATCGAGGGCTGGCGCGCGCTTGGCGACAACATCATCGAGACGATCATCAACAAGAGCGACATGGTCAAGGGACTCAAGAACAAGGCCAAGGACGGAGAACTTACGACCAAGCAGAAGAAGCAACTGACCGACGAGGAGAAGGAGTACAAGTCCAAGCGCAAGCTCGTCCAGGAGAAGCTGATCAAGTTCGCCACACGCATCCCCGCGTTCATGTACCTGACCGACTTCCGCGAAAACACGCTCCAGGATGTCATCACCAAGCTTGAACCGGACTTATTTCTGACGGTCACCGGCCTGACGGTGAAGGACTTCCACCTGCTCGTGCGTCTGAAGGTGTTCAACACCGAGCAGATGAATCAGGCCGTCTTCGCCTTCCGCCGCTACGAAGACGCCTCGCTCCGCTACACGGGAATCGAGAGCCACGAGGGCCTGACCCACTACGGGCTCTATGACACCGTGGTGGCGAGGGAGTGAAAGGGCGGCGACCGCGCGATGCTGGACAAAACAAGCGCATAAAATGGGGTCAGGCATGAGTAGTGATTTGTTGGACAGCGCGGCGGGCACTTATGTCGCGTCATCCATAAATAAGTCACTACTCATGCCTGACCCCAGATTTCGCTCGTACGAAGACACGGCGAGGGCGAAGGGAGCTGTTTCCATATGGCGAGCGCCGATCGACGAGTTGCGGCGCCTATTGCTGCACTACCCTGCAGTCGCCTGGGAATTTGTCTCGCTTCTCGCGCTGCGCCAGCGCCAGATGGAACGCAGGCTCGAAAGCTTCGCGTTCAAACGAACCGAGGCGCGGTTAGCCGAGACGTTCCGTGAGTTGTCAGGAGGGTTTGCCACTCGCTGCGAGCATGGCTTCGGGCAACACGTTCGCCTCACACAACAGGAGTTGGCCGACCTCGTGGGAGCGAGCAGACCGGTTGTGAGTACGATCCTCAACAAACTCCGTGACAAGGGAGTGCTCGGATACAATCGTGAATATGTGTGCGTTCGCGGGATTGAAGCGATTGCGAAGCTGATCGAGTCTTGAACCTGCTGCGGCACTGTTATCTAGAGAACAGACAAGTCATGTTCGACCTGTCAGATTGTCGGCACACTCCCATTGTGGGAGCTTCGGCGCGGCGATTCCGCGTAAGCCGACAGGAGGAGAACATGATACAAGCATATCTCGAAATCACGATCAAGGTGTCCGGCGGGGATCGCGCGAAGGCCGGCGCGGTGTACTCAAAGTACAAACCGCCGTTTCTCGCGACGATCCCGGGCGCCAAGTCCAAAGACCTCCTCCTCCGTGAAGAGGATGTGCAGGTGCTTCACGGTTTCGATTCACGAGCCTCAGCAGAAAGCTACCTGAAGAGCGCGCTGTTCGGCAACGATGTCGTGAGAGAGTTGAAGCCCTACCTCTCGGCGGATCCAGAGGTCCGGGTTTACGAACGCCAGTAGAACGCGATCTTCGAGAAGGCGGCCTCACAACCGGTTGCAGCGGACGGCGCTTCACGCCGCCGCTGAACCGGGACGTTCGGCCAGATTAGCTCTGTTATCAATTTAGAGGAGAATCATCATGAATTCCAATAAAGCACTGTGGGAAAAGGGCGACTTTACTGAGATTGCCGCCTTGATGCGTCAATCGGGAGAAGCCGTCGTCAAGTCGCTTGAAATAACGCCGCCGCTGCGGGCGTTGGACCTCGGCTGCGGGGATGGCACGACGGCAATCCCCCTCGCACAACTGGGCGCNNGCCAAGGAGATGGTCCGAGTCACAAAACCAGGTGGTCGTATCGTGATGGGCAACTGGATTCCAAACGATCCCACTTCATTCGTGTCGCAGTTGTTGAAGATCAGTTCATCGTTCACGCCTCCGTCGCCGGAAGGCTTTATCAGTCCGATGACTTGGGGAGTGGAGTCGCACATCGTCGAGCGGTTCGGTCAGGCCGGAGTGCCCAAGGAGAAAATATCTTTGGTGAAGGACACATTCTACTTCAGGTCGCCTGACCAAAGTCCAACCCAACTCATCGAATCATTCCGGCGATTCTATGGCCCGACCATGAACGCTTTCGAGGCAGCGGAGAAGAACGGGAAAGTGGAGGATCTCCACCGTCAACTGGTGGAACTGGCAAATGCCCAGAACAAGAGCACGAACGGCAGCACATCAATCCCGGCGACGTTCCTGCGAGTGACGGTTTCCCTTTGAGTTCATGAAAAATCCCTGGGATTTTTCATGCTCGCCGCGTGTAAGCCGATGACCGGTTAAAGGGACCGAGCAGTGTTCTCTGGCCAAAGCCCGGTCTAACCGACACACCTGACGCGAAGCAACAGGAAGTTCAATGAATGTGGAAAGTCTTTCCCTCTTACGACTGACAACAGTCCTCGGTGTCCTAGCGATTCTCCTGTTAATCGAGTCATGGACTCCGTTCAGAGCTTCGATCCGATCAAGGCTCCGCCATATCGCCACCAACCTCTCCATCGCAGGGAGCAACGCTGTAATGGTGAACCTTCTGTTCAGCGGGGCATTGGCGCTCGTGAGCCGTCAGGTGGAAGGATGGGGACTGCTCCATTACCTTAACGTAGGTTCTCTCGGCAATGTCGTCGCGTCTATTGTCCTACTCGATCTCACCTTCTACGGTTTCCATAGGGCCAATCACATCATCCCGTTCCTGTGGCGTTTCCACAGAGCTCATCACAGCGACCTGGAAATGGACGTTACGACCGCTTTTCGATTTCACCCCGGCGAAGTGTTCATTTCAATGCTGATCAAGACTGTCGCTGTCATACTCCTGGGCATACCGGCAATCGGGCTGCTCTCGTTCGAAATCCTACTGGTCGCCGCAGCTGAATTCCAACACAGCAACCTTCGATTGCCGGAACCGCTCGACAAACGTCTGAGACTGCTTGTCATCACCCCACACATGCACTGGATCCATCACTCTCAACTTCCCCTGCACCACAATTCTAATTTCGGAACGATCTTTTCAGCGTGGGATCAGCTGTTCCGTACCTATTCCTTACCGGTTCGGTAGGAGGAAGTTCGAATTGGGCTCGAACGATACTCTGCTCCCGAACAAGTCGGCCTTCGCCGATTTTATGCGATGCCGTTAGAGCCCTGATGCCGAATTCCGTCAATTGGTGAAGAAATAGGGACATTCTGATTTTCTTGTCGTATGAAGGGATAGGAAAATGTACGTGGAGTCTTTTCTGGCCTGGTGATTCATTGGCATACTGATTTGACCGCCTCGCGTTTCCTGCGCTATCAAGACCGACGTTCTCTTCGCTTGCTTCTCCTGATTCGTGTGTGCATCATTTGTGAATATTTACACATTCCATGTCGGGGGAGCTATGCGTACCAACATCGTGATCGACAATAGCTTGATGCGGCGTGGACAACACAAAGGGGTCAGACCCCTTAATCTGACTCGCTCTGGCAAGCCAAGCAGCATGTGAAGCTCGGCAAGGTCAGGAAAGTCAGGCTCACAGCGGCCTAACGGGCGCTTCGAGGCGGACAGGGTAAAACGTCGGGGGGAGGTGCATGTTACGCGATTGGCTCGTGCAACGCGCGCATTCGAGGATCGACCAGGCTACTCTTGGAAATGAAATTGAGGATTAGGATAACGCGCAGAGTGGAGACCCTGCCAGCTGACTCGCTTGACTGTCAGGAAATCTGGTACACCTGCCCAACCGACGGTGGAGCGATGACTTTGCTGAGAAAGTTTTCACGCACTTGCTCCAGATGCCGCATGGTTTCGGTTGAGTAATAGGCCTCGCCACATTCGTCGCACACCTCCGTTTCTACCGGCACCATGAGATGGTCGGTTCCGATTCGAAGTTCTGCCTGGACTGTTCCCGATTTCACCGTGCCTCTCTTACAAATGACGCAGTGCATTAGCGCTTCCTCCTTCGCAAGTCCTTGTCCCATCGGTTTGGGTCCGGCT
>CXWL01113203.1_pt1 | contig 10114 bp, 11 predicted proteins | sample 590931 | NCBI WGS metagenome assembly CXWL01 (sample SAMEA3498368, study PRJEB10139) | groundwater metagenome | biome: water well; material: biofilm material | place: Germany | collected 2015-04-27
CGGGCAACCTGGCACGCTATCCGGCCGGGCCGCTGCTGTTTCCACGGCTGGGCCCCGACGCGGCCGTGTTCATGGATGACGCCGACCGGCCGGACGAGCGGGCCATCCTGGCGCGCTGGAAAGCCGAGTTTCCACTTTTTGCACAGAGCTCGCGCCAGTGCGAGAAGGGTTGCGCGGTGCTGATGGCGCCGCATCGCTAGCAGCTTTGGGCCGCGCGCTGTCAGCCGGCGGCCAGCGCAAGCTCGGCGCGACGGCGATCGGCGTTTGCGAGGTCCGCGATCGGCGACAGGATCTCGCGATCGAACTCGCCGATCGGCTCGCCATGGCGTACACGGCACGGCCAGTCGGCATGCGTCAGCGCCATGCGTCCCAGCGACACCACATCTGCATCGCCGCCCTCCATCAGGCTCGCCGCGCGTGCCGGGTCGTGCAGCGAGCCGTTCGCAATCACCGGCAGGCGGGAGTGCCGCTTAGCCAGCGCGGCCAGGCTTGGGCCGTCGCCGAAGGCGCTCTCCCAGGCTTCGAACTCGGTCGTGTGCAGGTAGTCGAGCGGCAGCTTGCCAAGCGATCCGAAGATGACCGCCGCGTCGTTCTCCGCGCCGCTCCACTTGTGGGAGAAATCGTTGACCTTGCCCTGCGAAATGCGCACGCCGACAAGGAAATCCGCGCCAACCTCGCTGCGCACCGCTGTTGCGACGTCGATAATCAGGCGCAAGCGCTGCTCGACCCTGCCGCCGTAATCATCAGTGCGCTCATTGCTTCCTTCGGTCAGGAACTGGTCGAGCAGGTAGCCGTTCGCTCCATGGATTTCGACGCCATCGAAACCGGCTTCGCGCGCGCGTGCGGCCGCTTCGGCAAATCCGCGGATGGCTTCGGCGATCTCCTCACGGCTCATGGCATGCGGTAGCCGGTAAGGACCGGTACCCCGGTAGAAGGCCATCTGCTGTCCCTTCGGCCGCACCGCGGACGCGCTGCGCGTATCGGCGCGGTGAGGATTGCCCTGAGACAGCGCGCCAGCATGCATCAGCTGGGCGACCACCCTTGCGCCGCCTGCGTGTACTGCCTGCACCACCGGCGCCCAGGCGTCGCGCTGCGCGCTGTCGGAGAGCCCTGGCTGTTGCAGGTAGCCTTGCGAGTACGCCTTGTCGGTATAGATGCCTTCGGTGATGACCAGGCCGAAGCCACCTTCAGCAAACGCGCCGTAATAGCGTTGCATGTGTTCGGTCGCGCAGCCGTCGGCGCCGGCGCTGACGCGGGTCATCGGCGCTACCGCCAGCCGGTTGCGCAAGGCCATGCGGCCGATGGTAAGCGGGGCGAAGAGCTGATGGCCAGTTGCAGCGCCGCTGGGATCGTTCGCGCCCATGTCAGTTCCCCGCGCTGCCGGACACGGCGGCGATGGCTTCGATTTCGATCATGGCCGCTGGATCGTACAACGCTTTGATTTCGGCGATCGTGTCGGCTGGATACGGGGCCGAAAAGAACTGTCGGCGAAGCTCGACAACGTCCTTGAAATTGCTCATGTCGGTGACGAAGATGGTGACCTTGACGACATCCTGCAGGCGCGACCCGCCTGCTTCGAGTGCGCGGCGAAGGTTGGCGAACGCCTGCTCGCCTTGGGCGCGGAAACCGCCTTCGACGATCTTGCCGTCATCGCCGGCGCCTGCCTGGCCGGAGATGAATAGCAGCTCGCCGAACCTGATGCCTTGTGAGAGCAGGAAAGGCTCGTAGTTGTCGGGTTGAGTGATGATGCGTTCGAGCATGTTGGACTCCTGGAAATGATGGTGGATTAAGCGACCCGTGGGCCGGTACGAGAACGATAGGCCTGTGCCGTTCCGTTGACAAACTCGAAATTGTCAGGCATAAGCTGAATTAATTTCATCTGTCCTCTATCACCGGCCCACCATGCGGCGACTTCCTTCCCTCTCTGCACTGCGCGCTTTTGAAGCCGCGGCTCGGCACGGCAGCTTCAAGCAGGCGGCCAGCGAACTTGCGGTCACGCCGACCGCGATCAGCCACCAGATCCGCTTCCTTGAGGAGTACACCGGGCTGGTGTTGTTCGAACGGCAGGTGCGCAAGGTGGTCCTGACCGATGCTGGCGCCGAGCTCTATCCGGTGCTGCGCGACGGATTCAACGCCTTCGAAACGGCGTTCCAGCGCCTCGGCGCAAGAGTAGAGCGGCAGCAGGTGACGATTTCGGCGACCAACGCCTTCATGGCGCGGTGGCTGGCGCCACGGATTGCGGCATTTCGCCAGCTTCACCCAGACGTCGACCTGGAACTGCACGCGTCGGACCAGCCCGTCGATCTCGGCGCCGACGTGACCGACCTCGCGATCCGCTACGGACGCGGCCCGTACCCTGGCATGCTGGCGGAGCCTTTGTTCACCGACCATTTTGCACCGATGGCCAGCCCCGCGCTCGGGGCGGTTGACGTGGCCGATCTCGGCAGCGTGCAGCTGATCGATTTCAACTGGGCCCGGAATCACCCACTCAATCCGAACTGGAAGAACTGGTTCGCGGCGGCTGGCCTGCGATGGGTGGCGCGCCGCGGCCAGCTGCGGTTCTCCGACGAGGGCAGCGCTATCCAGGCGGCTCTCGCCGGCCAGGGAGTGGCCCTGCTCAGCCTGGAGCTGATGGCCGACGATCTCACTGCGGGACGGCTGGTGCGCCTGCCGGGACCGACTATCCCGGGCCACACCTATCATCTCGTGCGTAGCGCCGGCCATACCCCCGAGCCGCACGTCGAAGCTGCGCGGGCCTGGCTTCTGTCGCAGGCCGTTCGTTAGCTTGAACGGCGGCGGCAGCGCAAGATGGAGTGCGCAACCTACGCTGTCGATGTCGGAAAGCCGCGACGCCGGGAAAACCAGATCATCACAAACGCTGCCAGCAGCAACACCAGTAGCGCGGGGGCGAAACTGCCGGCACCGAACTGGTCAAGCAAAAGACCGCCGATGACACCGCCGCCGGCGATGGCCAGGTTCCACACAGTGACCAGCATGGACTGCGCGACATCCGGTGCGTCGTTGGCGGCCTGCGCAAGCGCTGTCTGGAACAAGGTTGCAGCTCCGCCGAAGCCAAGTCCCCAAATTGCGACCGCGCCATAAATAAGGGCGGGATCGTTACTTGCCAGGTGAAGCCCAAGCGCGGCGAGCGCGAACAGGCACGTGCTGGCGAGCGTGAGCATGCGCAAGTGGCGATCGATCATCACCCCGATTACCCAAATACCCAGTAACGAGGCGGCGCCGAAAATGAGCAGGACAAGGTCGGTCCTTTCATGCATTCGGGCAATCGCGAGGAAAGGGGCGATATAGGTATAGAGGATGTTGTGCGCGAGAACGAAGGTAAGCACGACAAACAAGATCGGGCGGACACCGGGAATCGTGAACACGTCGCTGAGCGACACCTGCCCGCCGTTGGCCTGGCCGGCGAAATCGGGAAGCTTGACCCTTATCCAGATGATCAGGAGCAGCGCAAGCAAGCTCATGATGGCAAAACATAGCCGCCAGCCTACGACCGTGCCGAGTAATGTACCTGCGGGGATGCCGAGCGCCAGCGCCAGTGGGATGCCGACCATGGCAATGGCGATTGCCCGGCCCTTTCGATGTTCGGGCACCATTCGTGCCGCGTACCCGGCCAGCAGCGCCCACAGCAGGCCAGCCGACACCCCGGCCACAAAACGCGCAACCATCGTCAGGACATAGTCGGTGGAAACGGTCGTGACAATATTGGCGATAGCGAAACCGGCAATTGCGATGAGCAGCAACGGCCTGCGCCGCCAGTGTTGGGTGACTGTGACCAAGGGAATCGCCGCCACGAGCGAACCGATCGCATAGATAGTGACAAGCTGGCCAACCATGACCTCGGAAACCGAAAGGTCATGCGCAATCTGTGGCAACAACCCCGCGGGCAAAGCCTCGGTAAGTATGGTGAGAAAACCCGCCATCGCGAGGGCTAGCAACGCAGCCAGCGGAACACGGTCTTGCGTAGCGACCGATGGCGTGACCTCTAAAGGGGCGCCTTGGCGTTCCGGCGTCGTCGAGATCATTGCGCCGCCTCGCGAAAAATGGCGCATGCGCTCCTCGTACGCTGAGGGGATGTGACAGTAGACATCGTTACTTCCTTTCTTCATTGAATGTGTCCACGAATGATAGGAAGTCGGCCGTTAAAGAAAAAGTCAGGTACAGTTCCGTGTTCTGCGGACATATCTGTCCGCAATGGAGATGACGCAATGGATAGCCTGAGCGGTTTTACGGTGTTCGTTCAAGTTGCTGAAACGCGAAGTTTCGTCGCGGCCGGCCGACTGCTGGGCGTCTCGGCCTCTGCCGTTGGCAAAAGTGTCGCCAGGCTGGAGGAAAAGCTCGGCGTGCGGCTGTTTCACCGCAGTACGCGCAGCATCACGTTGACCGCTGAAGGCACGCTGTTCCTGGAACGNNACGGGAGCGCCACGGGGCCGCCTGCGCGTGAGCCTGCCGCTCGTCAGCTCGCTTGTATTGTCGGTGCTGGGTGAATTCATGCGCCAATACCCGGACATCGAACTGGATCTGGATTTCACCGACCGGCTTGTCGATGTTATCCATGAAGGATTCGACGCGGTGGTCAGGACAGGCAATCCCGCTGACTCGCGCCTGTCGTCACGCAGGCTCGGTTCCTTTCAGTCGATGCTGGTGGCCTCTCCCGATTACCTCGAGCGTCGCGGGGCCCCCATGGCGCCGGCCGACTTGCTCGGTCACTCCTGTTTGCACTACCGCTTTCCGCACAATGGCAAGCTGGAAACCTGGCCTCTGAGCCGGACTGCAACCGAACCCGATCTCCAGCTGCCGACATCGATGATCTGCAACAATGTCGAGACACGCGTGTGCTTTGCACTGCAAGGTCTCGGGATAGCGTATCTCCCGGATTTCGCGGTCAGAGCATTCCTGGCGGATGGCCGGCTGCGCCAGGTTTTGACTGATCATACGGTGCGGACAGGTACTTTCCACGTGCTTTGGCCTGCGAGCAAGCATCCTTCCCCGAAAGTGCGGGCACTCGTCGATTTTCTACACCAGCGGATGTTTCCAACTGATGGATCGGTCGCGCCAGGGTCAATCTGACTGAATGACGCTAACGCCTTTCAGGATTCTCACTGATGGGCATGTCCCCAAAAATGGCTCCAGGTTCGTTCGCCCAGTCACCGCGCGAAGCCCCGCTCCGCCGGCATCAAGACCAGCGATTGCTTCATCAACACGGCCTCTTCACCGGGAGTTCGCCCGAACATGCGCTTGAACTCCCTGCTGAACTGGGACGCGCTCTCATAGCCCACTTGGGCACACGCGACGGACGCCGTCATGCCATTGCGGATCATCAGCAGGCGCGCCTGATGCAGGCGCGTCGACTTCACATATTGAATCGGCGAGCACTGCGTCACCGACTTGAAGTGCACGTGAAACGCTGGCACGCTCATATTTGCCTCACCGGCAAGCATCGCTACATCCAGGTCCCCGGCGTAATCGGCGTGAATCCGGCGTAGGGCACGGGCCACTCTTCCGAAGTGGCTTTGGCTGGTCAGCGCCGCCCGCATCGCGCCGCCTTGTTCGCCCATCAGCACACGGTAGCAAATCTCGCGCACGATTCCCGGTCCAAGCACGCGCGCTTCCACCGGCGAGCTGAGTGCTTCGAGCAAGCGCAATACGGTACCGGCCAGGCGCTCGTCCATCATGGTGGACATCATCCCCAGCGGCGCGGCGTCCTTGCTTTTATCATCGATCGCCACCATCAGCTCCGCAAGAGATATGCGGTCGATGCTGATTGCCATCGCAAGCAGAGGTTCATCCTCGCTTGCCTCGGTTTCGGTATGGAAGGGCAGGGGCACCGACAGCACCAGGTAATGCTGCGGATCGTAAACGTAGGTCTCGGCGCCCAGATAGCCACGCTTGCGACCCTGGACCACGATACAGATGCATGGCTCATACAGAACCGGGGTGCGCGCCACCGGCCGGTTCGAGCGCATGAACTTCACTTCGTCCAGGGCCGACAGCGTATATCCCTCGGACGGTGCGAGTTGGCTTAGCAGCGCGGCCATTCGTTCCATGTCTTTCCCCTTGTCTGGTGCGTTGAATGGAATGATCCATCAAACACCCGCTTTTCGCCATACCCAAGGGTCGGCTCAATAGAAATAGGCAAAGACGGAATAGTCCTGTGTATTCACGCCCGATCGTCCCCTTCGTAAGATTCACTACCGGCTTGCAAAAGCCGACCTCGTCAAAAACCAATACAGGAGTTGCACATGAATTCAGTGAACCAAAATGATCGCAAGGTCATCCTCATTACCGGCGCGAGCAGCGGCATTGGTGAAGCAACTGCGCGTTTGCTGGCCAGTGAAGGGCATCACGTCGTTCTGGGCGCGCGCCGCACCGATCGCTTGACTGCGTTGATGGCGGCGATCCGGGCGGACGGCGGCTCCGCCGAATGCTTCGCGCTCGATGTCACGCGGCTCAACGACGTCCGCGAGTTCGTCGCCTTCGCCCAGGAAGTCCACGGCCGCATCGACGTCATCATCAACAACGCGGGCGTCATGCCGCTATCGAAACTGGAAGCGCTCAAGGTGGAGGAATGGGACCGTATGATCGACGTGAACATCCGCGGCGTGCTGCACGGGATCGCCGCTGCGTTGCCGCTGTTTCAAGCGCAGCGTTCGGGCCAGTTTATTAACCTGTCGTCCATTGGCGGGCATGCGGTCAGCCCGACCGCCGCCGTGTATTGCGCCACCAAGTTCGCGGTCGGCGCCATATCGGAAGGGCTGCGGCAGGAGGTCGGCGGTGATATTCGCGTTACCGTGATTTCCCCTGGGGTGACCGAATCCGAACTGGCCGATTCGATTTCGGACACGGCAGCGCGCGAGGGAATGCGCGCGTTTCGCAAGGTGGCGATTCCTGCCTCCGCGATTGCGCGCGCGATCAACTTCGCGGTGACGCAGCCGGCGGACGTGGATGTCAGCGAGATTATTGTTCGTCCGACGGCGAGTCCGTACTAAAAGACTGCGGCGCTGGGTGGTGGGCTCGTGAATGTGCCGAAAGATGCCGGACTTGGTTCTTTGATACCAAGCAGGGTTAGTTTGGATATACTCAATTTAACCTATCAACCGGAGCACCCAAATGAGTACCGCCGTATTTCTTCATTGTCGCGCCTGGATGGTCATGGAGAATCCCAGATAATAACTGGAATTTCCACAACCATCCATCGGCTTGGCGCATGACACGCCAAGGCCGTGTTACTTGCCGCCGGCTGGCGGTGGCGGAGGTGGTGGCGACGTGTTGCGTGGCGGGTTAGCTTGCGCCTGGAGACCGGCGATTTGATGCATCCGGAGCTCAAGCTGCTCCTTCTCCATCTTGTTGCGGGTGGCGACCTGAAGGTTCGTGTCGGCAACGAAGGCCACGGTGGATTTTTCCCATGCGCTGTGCTGGGCGACCATCTCGGCTGCGCCGGCCTGGGCGGTGTCGGCAACCCCTGCGTACACGCGGTCCAGGTGCGCGCGGGCCTTGTCGAATTCGGCCTCGGTCATCAGGTCGAGGACATCGGCCGGAATACGCTTACCCGGCGGCATCGCATCGGACAGATTGGCGATCATGCCGTTGTAGCAGGTGGTCCAGGCGTTGTAGGCCGCGCTGGTCGCGGCGATCTCGCTGTTGGACTTGGACAGGGCCGGCATGGCCGGGCGATCGCAGCGGTATTTGCCGGACGTCAGGTCGGCGCCGTCATATTTCGCGGTCCAGTACGCGATGTCGGCACTGCGTTGCGCGCGCAGCGCGGTGCGCCCCATCGCGGTCTTTGCGTCGGCGATACCCGCCGCGGCCGCTTGCGCGAACAGGGCGTCGCCCTTGGCGCTGTCGGCTGGAACCCCCTGGCCGTACCAGTACATTTCGCCGAGCCGGAAGCGCGCCTCCGCATTGCCGGCCGCGGCCAGCTTGGTATAGAGCTGCAACGCTTGCGGGTACGATTTAGCAGCCAACGCCTTGTTGGCGTCAAGCAGGTCGTCCGCGAAAGCGGCGCCCGGAAGCGACAGTGCAACAGCGAGTACGAGGGCACGCATGATCTGTCTCCATCAGAAGTTAAGAACCTGATCATACGCCGCGTTTCGCGTTATGGAACATCACCTAGCAAATATGCTAGGTTGACATGTATTTACAGCGCATCCCTGAAATCCGCCAGCAAATCCGCCGTGTCTTCGATGCCCACCGACACCCGGATCAGCGACTCGGCGATGCCCATACTGGCGCGGCGTGCGCACATCGTTCGCGCAGTGTTTCGCGCACCGGCTGCTTGAATACGTACAGCGAGATCCAGCTCACGATTTTTACGCAGAACGCATTATTCATTTCACTTCCTGGTGAAGCAAAAAAGCGCACACAAAGTTGGGATGACCTTTAGCTCGACCACTCGCTATCTGCGTTGCCGTGCGCAACAATACCGTGTTTAAGCACGAAGGTGTTGTCACTGCTGTCCACCGCGATCACGGTGCTGGCGGATCGCCCCAGCTCTTGGATCGTCCATAACACCCGCTCATTGCATGTAGAGATCGGGTTCACCAGTCGCTCGATCTTACGAGACAATCGAAACGGAACGACCTGCGGCAGCCGAATCCGAACTCGGAACGAGGGCGCGCCATCCTTTCGCGCGCCGTCTTTATCGGTGTACTGAGTGACGCGGCCGTCAGTCGCTGTCTTTCCGCCAAAGCTTGCGACCAGTAATTCGACGGCAGCAGTGAGGTGCGGGCTGGTGCTGCTGAACTCGATAGTCCCGTGAGTGTTGGCTACCGAGCCGTCCGTATCCATTAAGCCTTGTAGCAGCGCGAGACGCACCTTTGCGGAATTGTGTAGGTAGATATCGGGCACGAACTTCTCACCCGATAGCAAACCATGCAATCCGAACCGCCGTAGGATCTGGGTGAGCGGGTGGCCATCGACCGCGCGCCCGCCTCGGCCATGTCCCTTCCCACCTGGGAGAACTAAGCTGTAGTCATACATGCTTGTTTGACGCATGCCCAAGTCAGGCGGTAGCAACGCCGCAACTGCGTCCACGATCTCTTGGTCCGCGGTAGAAATCGTTACTCCGTTGCGCAGGCATCCATCACCTAGGATTACGCCCAACAGATACGGGTCGATAGGCACCCGCTTCGCTGTCATGCGTATTGACCCGGAAGCTGGAATTAGGAAGCGGCGGGGGGGCAGCGGAGCCGCGCCCGACATGACTAACATAGCGCCGGCGGTCACTACTTCCCATGTGTCATACCTGGGGTTTGGCTCGACCTTCCCGTGGCTGTGGCGTGTAGGGAAACGGGCGGCCGGATGCAGCACCCGCCATGTCTGCTCGGTTCCGCACTCAACATGCACACCTCTGTCAAAAGTCAACCGCAGCATTCGCATGGGGCGCTTACGCAAAATGCCAAGGACGGTGCACGCGGTTCCGTCCCCTCCAATCACTCGGTCGCCAATTTGCAGTCGCTCGATTGGAGTAAAGCCATTTGGCGTCCAGACCAGTGTGCCGTTTTTCAGACCGGCGCTCGATTCTGCCACGTCTGCGGTTTACACGCAGGTGAACTGAAGGTCATCATCATTAAGCGGAACATGACCTTGGTAGGTACGAACATGCGCCCCTCGATTTTCTCTAGCGCGCGGAGGAATGCTGGCAGCTCATCAGGTGTAATCGCCGCGTGGTGGCCCTTAGGACTTGGTTTAAGTGCGCCCCGCAGACTAGGCACTGGGTCGATGTCCGCCTTACCGGACGCAATCGCATAGCGGAAAATCTCCCGCACACTTGGCCCTGACGTTTTGCCATGTCCAGAGCACCGCGCTTTTCGATCTGCCGTAAAACGTCCAACATGACCGGCGCCTTGATCTCGGCGATAGGGTGTTTGCCGATCAGGGGAAACACGTCCTTCTCAAGCCGGTGCAGGATGTTGGTCGCGGTGCGTTCCTGCCAGGTTTCCAGTTTCAGTGTGTGCCATTCTCTTGCCACAGCCTCGAACGTGTTGGCTGCGGCGCTTGCTTTCTTTACCCTCTCGATCCGCTTGGTCTGGGTCGGGTCGATGCCGGCGTTGATTTGCTTCTTCGCATTGTTGCGGGCATCGCGTGCCTCGGCAAG
>CXWL01010986.1_pt1 | contig 10113 bp, 8 predicted proteins | sample 590931 | NCBI WGS metagenome assembly CXWL01 (sample SAMEA3498368, study PRJEB10139) | groundwater metagenome | biome: water well; material: biofilm material | place: Germany | collected 2015-04-27
GTATAAGATAACCGCTCAAGGCAATTGGCTTAACGGCAATCCTATTTTTTATTTGATGAATGCGCCGGCGTCCGGTGTGGTGAAGCATTTTCTTTTGAAGGAATGGATGGCCGTGCATCCCGGGTTTTGTTACGTCGTCGGTATATTGATTGTTTGTGTTGAATTTTTGATGCCGTTTTTTCTTTTTTTTCCTGCAACACGCGTCTCCGCGATATACGCCGGCATTTTCTTTCATATTCTTTTGATTCTGACACTTGATGTCCCTGCCATCTTTTTCTTTTTGTTTCCGGCGCAGCTTATGCTTTTTATCAACCCCGAACATATTTTACGCTGGATCGAGGGAAGGCGGGCGTATCATTCGGTTTCTCTGAGGCCTAAGCTTATTTACGACGGGAATTGTGGATTTTGCCGCGAAAGTGTTCAAAAGCTCAAGGTGATGGATTTGTTTAATAGGATTGAGTATGTGGATTTTCAGACGCATCCGGATTTGCCGCAGGTTCATCCGCTATTAAACAAAGTTGCCGCGGTAAGTCAAATCCATTTAGTCGAGAATGTTCAACCGCAAAGCGCAAACAAAAACCTGATTGGCGGTTTTTTTGTGTTTCGAAGGTTGTGCTGGATGGTGCCTATGCTTTATCCGGCCATCTTGATTTTTTATTTTCCAGGTTCCGGCATCGTCGGGCCGATGCTTTATCAATGGATTGCCAGAAATCGTTATCTATTACACAGAAATAAAACCTGCACGAATAATGCGTGTTATCGGTAAAGGCATCATGAAACCGATTGAAGTGTTCCAACTTTGATTGGAATATAAGGAGCTCTTAAGATTTTATATGATCAGCTACAGAAATCTTTCTAAAAGCATCTGGTTTTTCTCGATATGCATCATGGCCACCGGCCTGATTACGCTTTACAGCGCCTCATATAATAATTCCAGGGTGGGGCGCGATATTTTTTTTGATCAGATGTGGTGTGCGTTTTTGGCGCTTGCCCTCATGTTCGCTCTTTCCCGTTTGGATTACCGCAAATTTTTCGATTTGGCTTATATTTTTTATGCGGTGAATATTTTGTTGTTACTCTGGACAGATTTCGGCGGAAGATCCGCATTAGGTGCCACACGTTGGATTAATATCGCTGGCATCAGCTTTCAACCTTCGGAGTTGACCAAAGTAACCATGATCCTCATGCTCGGTCGTTATTTGAGCCAGCGGCGGCCGCGTTTGTCGTTTACGTTTTCTTCTTCGCTTAAGACGCTGTGGTGGGATCTTCTAGTTCCGCTTATACTCGTTGGCATTTCTGTGTTTTTGATCTTCAAGCAGCCGGATTTGGGTACTGCGATTTTGATGATGGGGATTTTTGTTGTCATGCTTTTTGTCAGCGGCATCGATTCAAAATTATTTGCCGGTTTTATTGGGGCTTGTTGTGTGGCAATGCCATTCGGTTGGAATATCCTTAGGCAATACCAGAAAGACCGGCTCTTAGTTTTTCTTAATCCTAACATTGATCCCATGGGGGCGGGTTATACGATTATTCAGTCGAAGATCGCGGTCGGCTCCGGCGGATTCTGGGGTAAGGGATGGCTAGCGGGTTCGCAGAACCAGTTGAATTTTCTTCCTGAGCGCCACACCGATTTTATTTTTTCTGTTGTCGGCGAAGAATGGGGGTTGGTGGGATCGCTTTTTGTGGTGTTTTGTTTTTTGATGATTATTTATAGCGGCTTTAAGATTGCGGAATTCGTCAAAGATAAATTCGGCCAATATGTCATTATTGGGATCGTGACGATTCTGGCGCTGCAAGTGGTTATCAACATCGGGATGGTGATGGGGATGTTCCCGGTCGTGGGGATCACGTTGCCTTTGATCAGTTATGGACGCACGTCGTTTCTTGTTTTTGCAATCATGTTGGGTTTCTTGTTGAATCTGTGCAAAAAGCGTTCGGTCTTTTAGAAATGTCCGTGATAAATTGACAAACCCTCGGTGCATAAGCTATAGTACGTTCACATAAATATTAATATTAGCTTCCTCAACCCCCGGGGTGGAGGAAGTTTTCTAAGTCGAATTTTGATATGAGGCATTTTCGTAGAACAACTAATAAGCATCTTGGTGAATTGCTCGTCGAGCGCGAGATCGTCACTCGTCCGCAGGTGCAGCAGGCGGTGGAATATCAAAAAATTAACGGGGGACTCTTCGGCGAGGTTCTAGTAACATTGGGATTTGCGACCGAGGAGAACATTGCCCAGGCCCTGACTTCCCAGTACGGCTTTCCTTATTTACCGCTTGCCAATTACGAAATAGATCCAGAAGTTATCAAAACAGTGCCGGAAAATGTTTGCCGGCAGTTTTGCCTCATTCCTATCGATAAAATCGGAAAGAGCCTTACCCTTGCGATGTCTAATCCTCTTAACGTCCAGGCAGCAGAGGATGTGGAGCTAATCACCGGCTGCATGGTCCAGGTGTTCGTGGCGACGGCCAGCGATATTATTAGCTCAATCAGTAAGTATTATTCTTTGAATAAATAATCCAGCTTCAAAAACCTTTCTCACCTAAGGGGTGAGGGAGATGTCATAAGAAATTAGGATTTATTCATCAACTGTCGCTGACACATGGCCTCCCTTAAAGAACGTCTTCAAGAAATTTTGGTTCGTGATCAAATCATCACCTCAGTTCAGCTTGAGGCGGCGATCGAAGAACAGAAAAAATTCGGCGGAGAATTGAGTAAGATTCTTGTTAAGCTGAATTTTATTTCTGAAGACCAGTTGACCAACCTGTTAAGTGAAGGGTTGGGCCTTCCATTGATGAACATCTCCCGTCTTAAAGTTCCTGTGGAGGTTGTGCAACTTATTCCTCAGGATGTGGCGCTTAAATATAAAATCCTTCCAATTGCGCGCATTGGCGATCATTTGACGCTGGCCATGGTTGACCCGCTGGACATCTTTGCCTTAGATAATGTGAAGGCGCTAACCGGGCTTGTTGTCAATCCCGTCGTGGGAAGAGCCAAGGATATTGTTAAGGCCATTGGACAGTATTACTCGACGGACTCAAACGTCACGTTCGACCAGATCATCAAGGACATCAAAGATACGGAGGATCTTGAGCTCGTTAAAGAAGGCCAGAAAGGCATGGGCAAGAACGAGATTGAGAGTCTCACGCAAGATGCTCCTATCATTAAACTCACTAATACAATTATCCAGCAGGCGGTTGTTGCCAAGGCGAGCGACGTATTTATCGAACCCATGGAGGGCAGCCTGCGCATCCGTTATCGCATCGACGGGATGTTACGCGAAATCGACCGTATGTCCAAGGTTCTGCATTTTCCCATTGTCTCGCGCATTAAGGTTATTTCAAGTTTGGATATTTCTGAACATCGTTTGCCTCAGGACGGACGTTTTAAAATGGTGACCTCGGACAACAAGGAAGTGGATTTTCGCGTGAGCGTTCTTCCGACGGCGCTTGGAGAGAAAGTGGTTTTGCGCGTTCTAGATAAAAATTTGGAAATGTTAGATATAGGAAGGCTTGGTTTTGAGCCGCCGGCCATTCAACGCCTGAAGGATTGCTGTGTGCGACCACACGGCCTGATTCTGGCGTGCGGTCCGACGGGTAGCGGGAAAACCACGACTTTGTATTCAATTCTTAAGTTTGTTGATTCTCCGGGTAAGAATATCGTCACGGTCGAAGATCCCGTCGAGTACCAGATGAAAGGGTTTAATCAGGTAAATATCCGCGCCGATGTTGGTTTGTCTTTCACGTCATCCTTGCGTTCAATCCTGCGCCAGGACCCGGATGTGATCATGATCGGCGAGGTTCGTGATAGTGAAACATTGGATATTGCGGTCAAAGCAGCGCTGACTGGCCATTTGGTCGTCAGTTCTCTGCATACTACAACCGCTCCGGGATCAATCACCCGTATGATTAATATGGGCATCGAGCCTTTTTTGATTACATCGTCTTTGATTTGCATTATTGCCCAGCGTCTTTTGAGGAGGATTTGTCCTAAGTGCAAGGAAGGAATTGAGGTGCCGGAAATTCTTTATGAACGATTGTGTATCGGGAAAATTGTACCGGGCAAGGACCGGCATTTTTTTCACGGCAAAGGTTGCCCTGCCTGTTTTAATACCGGTTATTATAGCCGTGTGGGAATTACAGAGATCATGGTTTTGACGCCAAAAATAAAAGAGCTGATTTTATCTGATGCCGGCGAGATTGATCTTAAGCAGATGTCCCGACAAGAAGGTATGGCGACCATGAGAGAAGACGGTATCATAAAAGCCTGTCAGGGATTGACGACGTTAGAAGAAGTGGTGCGTGTGACAGCGCCGGACGAAGTGGTGAAGTAGAAAGTTAAACGTGAAGAGCGAAACGTATGACGATTTACGAACGATTTTTCACATTTTTAAATCGACTTGTATTTTTAAAGGTTTGATCGAGCATGCTTGAGACCGTCAGAGAACGTATTTTAAAAGCTATCACCCAGCTTCCTAATATTAAAGAGGAAGATGTTGAGCTTGCTGTCCAATGGCAGAAGAAAATGGGTATCGGCCTTGGCAAGGCCTTGGTTGAACGTAATTTGATTTCAGAAAAAGAGCTCATGATCCTTCTTGTGCGTGAGCTGCACATTCCGTCGATTGATCTGAGCAAATATCGATTCGACCCCAATCTTAAAACAGTCATCCCCGAAAAGATCGCGCGCCAGTATAAAATCATTCCCATTTCAAAACTTGGGGACACGATTACCATGGCGATTTCCGATCCATTAAACGTGTTTGCCATCGACGATATTAAAAGCGTTACAGGCAAAAGTGTCGACGTGGTTATGGGAACGGAATCGCAAATACTTAAAGCTATTAACGCGTTTTATGGCACAGAAGCTCCTAAAAGTGTTTCGCAGATCAGTAAAGGTATTGACATTGAGGATTTTAAAATTGTTAGCGATGGAGATGTAACTCAGGCGAATGTTTCTGATGCGGATGCGGGCGAACAGGCGCCGATTATCCGTATGGTTAACTTGGTTATCAAAGAAGCGATCAAGCAGCGCGCTTCTGATATTCATATGGAGCCTACCGATCAGGACATGCGCGTGCGTTATCGCATCGACGGGATTTTGCAGGACATTTTGAATATTCCTAAGGAAAGCGAAGGGGCTGTGGTCATCCGGTTGAAGATCATGGCGCGCCTCGATATCACGGCAACCCAGGCGCCTCAGGACGGCCGGTTTAAAATGCGCATTGCCTCCCAGGAGGTGGATTTTCGTGTGAGCGTATTGCCGACGACGCATGGTTCGAAAATTGTTATGCGTATCCTTGATAAAGCTAATCTTTCACTCGGTTTTGTCAAGCTCGGGTTTTCCCAGCGCGCGATTGAAATCTTACAGGCGAACATCATTAAGCCGTTTGGCATGGTTCTTGTTACCGGCCCGACGGGAAGCGGAAAATCCACAACGCTTTATTCTATTATCAACCAGCTTAATACGGTTGACAAAAATATTATCACCGTCGAAGATCCGGTTGAGTATCTGATTGACGGTTTGACACAAATTGATGTTAAGCCCGATATCGGTTTGACCTTTGCCTCTGGTCTTAGGGCGATTCTTCGTCAGAGCCCTGATATTGTCATGGTGGGGGAAATTCGCGACGCCGAGACCGCTGATATTGCTATCAAAGCCTCTTTGACCGGACAAATGGTTTTCTCGACGCTGCATACTAATGATGCATCCGGGGCTTTGACTCGGTTGGTTGATATGGGTATTGAACCGTTTCTTGTCGCTTCCAGTCTGGTCATGGTTTGCGCCCAGCGTTTGTGCCGGAAGATATGTCCGTATTGTAAAAAAATCGTCAAGATTTCTGATGTTGTTCTTGAAAGGATTGCCGATAAGATTCCTTCCGGAACGGTGTTTTATGAAGGCAAAGGGTGTGAGTCATGCCGGTTTACCGGTTTTCTCGGCCGTCTCGGGATTACGGAAATTCTGGAGATGGATGACTCTATACGGGAAATGCTTTTGAAAGGTGAATCATCTGACGAGATTAAAAATTACGCTATTAAACATAAAGGAATGAAAGTCCTTTATGATGATATTGTCGAAAGGCTTTGCGAAGGCCAGACGACAGTTGCCGAGGTTTTCCGTGTGACCTCCGACGAACATTAATAAAATAGGAGCCAGGTATTGACATCGAGGATTCTAAACGCCTTTTGATTGGTGAAATTCTTCTTGAGCGTAAAAAAATTACTCCCACTCAACTCGAGCAGGCGCTTAAAATTCAACAAGATGGCCATAGCTTTCTGGGAGAAATTTTGGTAAAACTAGGATATCTGGATGATCGAGACATCGTGGTTGCGCTCATCATTCAGTGCGGCTTGCCGTACATTTCGGTGAATAAATACAGGATAGATCCTGAGATCATCCGGATTATTCCCGTCGATGTAGCTAAGGAACACCATGTGATTCCCTTAGACCGTATTGGAGATGTTTTAAGTGTGGTCATGACCAATCCTTTGACGGACGAGTTGAGGGAAAAATTAGAGTCGTTAACTTCTTGCCGCGTGGCGACATTTATTTCCACAAAGGTGGAAATTGATGAAGCCATCGCGCGTTCTTATCCGCCTGCGTAAGAATACCACGGCTTTTAGACTTGATTGAATGTGGGCTAAAAGCCGTGGCACTCCGGCGGATTCCGCCGCTAAAGTGGCAAGTGCGGATAACCCCGAAGCATGCGCAGAAGATTTCGAAGAAATCTTCAAGCGATGATGCGAGGGGGTCAATTAGAAAAGAACCACGGGCTTGCCCGTGGGCTTCATCAGAAAGGATAATTCCCATGGCGACTTTTAAATATGTGGCCAAAGACCAGGATGCCCGTAATGTCACTGGAAAAATGGCCGCCGACGATCAAAGTGTGGTCATCGAGGAGCTGCGTAAGCGAAAGCTGACGATTATTTCGGTTGAAGAGGATAAGAAGACGGCGGGGGTAAAAAAGACAACGCAGCGAGCCCGTCGGGTAAAAGCTGAAGATTTGGTTATTTTTACACGTCAGCTGGCAACTATGATTGATGCTGGGATTCCTATCATCCAGGCTATCGACGCGTTGCAAGAACAAACAGTCAATCCGAGTTTTAAATCTGTTGTCGTGCAGATCCGCGATGACATTCAGTTGGGTACGAGTCTTTCAGCATCTTTCGCCAAACACACCCAGGTTTTTGACGTTCTCTATATCAATATGATTCGCGTCGGTGAGACCGGCGGTGTTCTGACCGCGATCCTTGAACGTATTTCCACCTATCTTGAGAAGACCGCGGCCTTGTTGCGCAAGGTCAAATCTGCGCTCATTTACCCGGCGGTGATTGTGTCGATGGCGCTTGTTATTACCACAGTTTTGATTGTCAAGGTCGTTCCTACTTTTGCCTCGATTTATGGGTCTTTTGGTAAAGAGCTTCCATTCATGACGAAAATCCTTATTGATTTTAGTTCTTCGTTCTCGAGGGCTTTGCCTTTTTATATCGCGTTTATTGTCATTTCAGTTTTTATGGTGATTCGTCTTCATAAAACTGAAAAAGGCGGTCTTATGATTGATCGGCAGATTTTAAGGATTCCTATTTTTGGCGATTTGATTACAAAGGTGGCGATCAGTCGTTTTTCCAGAACGTTGGCCACATTGATGCAAAGCGGTGTTCCTATTTTGGAATCTCTGGAGATTGTCGGCAAGACCTGCGGCAATAAATTATTGGAGAAAGTTGTCGAAGGAGTTCAAGCCAGCGTTAGAGAAGGTGAGGGAATTTCCGGGCCGTTGTCCAAGAGTGAAGTATTTCCTCCTATGGTCACGCGCATGATTGCGATCGGTGAGAAATCCGGGCAGATGGAAAAAATGCTTTTAAAGATTGCTGAATTTTATGACGACCAGGTTGACGCTGCCGTTTCTGGTCTTACCAGTTTGATTGAGCCGATTATTATCGGTGTTTTAGGCGTTGTTGTCGGTTTTATTGTTATCGCCTTGTTTATGCCTATTATAAATATTACGCAGATCATTAATGGTTAGAGTGATTAAGGTTTTTTATGATGATGAGATTTAGCATCATTCTTTGTTTTGGGGCATGCTTCGTTTTCTGGACGGGAAGCAGTATCTTTGCTGCTTCTTTGGATCCGACGGAGCATTCTATTGACGAGTTGTCTCAGGGGCTTCAAAGTCTTGTCGACAGTTCGAATCAATTGGTGCAAAATAATGATGCTTTAGTTGTGCGTAATCAAAACTTAAAACGAAAAGTTGATTTTTTAGAGAGGACATCGCGTACGCTAGGAGAGAATAATGCCCAGCTTGAAAAAGATTTAGCCGGGTACGAAGAAAGAAATAAAGATAAGCATGAGATCGTTAAGCAAAATCAGGTTGATGTACAAGCCGCGAAAGATCAGATGGTCAATATCGGTCAACAAATGGCTATGAAAAAGATTGCATTTGCCCAGCGCCAAAAGCAACAAAAATATATCTTTGAGTTGCTGACAATCGCAAATAACGGGGGAAGTATTGTTCAGGATATAGAAACGGTAAAGGACACTCAAGCAAAATTGGCTAAGCAAGTTACTGATGGGCAAAATCGACTCCGAGATTTGGAAGGCGAGTGGAAGGAATTGTCTTTTTGGTATGGAGATATTTCGATAAGTCTGCCTAAGTTAAAAGCAACCCGGGATCAATTGAAAATGCATTTGGCTGATCTTAACAAAACAGGTATTTCTGAACGATGGTCGCGGGATCAAAATCAAATACAACGGCTTGAGGGAGAAATTAAGGGTTTGGCCAAACAGAGGGCAAGCTATTTAGAAGCATTGAAAGCCATTGAAAATAAATATGTTGGAAATTCAATATCCTCTCAATCTCAAGCAGATGAGCAAAAGTTAGAAGCAAATCTAAAGAAACTTAAGAAGGATAATAAGATATTGCAGAAGCAGACAGCGGATTTAAGGCTGGAAATGGTCGGCTTGGACAAGAAAAAGTCTAGGTTAGAGGATATTCTTGGCTTAAATAAATAGATTGATGCGTTTGACAGTGCAGTATGGGCATGTTATAGTTTCAGTGATGTTCGCTCTTTTAAAAGTGTAGATATACTGCGGTAAACCATTCGTAAGGATGGGGCACAAAGCTATAGGACCCTACTTAAGCTGTACCAGGGCAGCCAGTTGCTTTTTAGAGTCTTTGAACCCTATTCCTTATTCGATAGGGTTTTTTATTTGATATTGAAAGGAGGAGGTTAAGGTAAATCTTTTAATATCATAGCCGGGATCATAGTACGTCAGAGAATCTGTAGTGATTGTCATCATTTTTCCTTCATACGATCTCCTGATGGTTTGATTCTGTGCTATTAACCACAAGGAGAAAAAAATGAAACGTCTAAGAAATCAAAAAGGTTTTACGCTTGTTGAAATCATGATCGTTGTTGCCATTATTGCTCTATTGGCCGCGATCGCTATTCCTAACCTGTTAAGGGCTAAGATGGCCGCGAACGATGCGTTGGCTAAAGCGACGTTGAGGTCGTTGTCGACATCTTCGGAATCGTTTGCGACGTCGAGCTCGGGTAACTATCCCGGCAACGAAACGTCGTTGACTGGTGCTACGCCGCCGTACTTAAACACTAGTTATTGCGGCCAGACAATATCCGGCTATTCGTTCGGCTGTACGTGGGGTCCCAACACCTACACGTTCGTAGCAACACCGGGTACGGTTGGTACTTCGGGTACCCAGACATTCACCATCACAACCGGTGGTGTTCTGACTCCGTAATAAGTTAAGTATGGTTTAGTTTTAAAGAAGAGAGGCCTAAACAGCCTCTCTTCTTTTTTATTGTCGCGAAAAAACCCTGCCGTAAGGCCGGGGATGAAGCGAATCCGATAATTAACATCAGTGAGCGCTTGGACGAGCGAAGCTCGGACAATAAGATGTCACGGGCCGATGAGACCGTCCGGATTCACTTTATTGAGGAGTGTTTAGATTGCGAGGAACAAGGCGTACGTGGCTCATTTCTTGCGCAGCCAGATCTGGCCGACCTTGTTTGCTGTAAATATCTGCGAGATCCAGATAAGTTTCTGCGGCTTGAGGGTTCAGTGCCCGAGCGTTTTTGATGCAGATGGCCGCATCATCAT
>CXWL01018273.1_pt1 | contig 10111 bp, 8 predicted proteins | sample 590931 | NCBI WGS metagenome assembly CXWL01 (sample SAMEA3498368, study PRJEB10139) | groundwater metagenome | biome: water well; material: biofilm material | place: Germany | collected 2015-04-27
ACACACGCACCGGTCAGCGCGCCGATCTGGCGCTTTTCGATATGCTCCAGGCGGCGCGACGGTTGTCGCGCGCTGATACTGATCGTGTCTTTCTCTTTGGCTTTTCAGGTGGCGCGCAATTTTCGCATCGTTTGGTTTTCGCTCACCCAGCGCGCGTACGAAGTGCAATACATGTCAGCGCCGGGTGGTACACATTCCCAGATCAGGCAAAACCTTATCCGAAAGGTCTTTCGGAACCGTCGCCGATCGACTTCGACTTGGCGAACGCATTCAATGTCCCGCAACACGTTATCGTCGGCGATAGGGACATCGAGCGGGATAGTTCGCTCCGGCAAAGCGCCAGGCTTGACGAGTATCAGGGAAGCACGCGTCTCGAGCGCGCGCGGCGCTGGGTCGGCGCGATGACGAAGGCCTCCCCGCACGGGGAGGGACCTTCTTTGCAATTAATTCCTGGCGTCGCGCATAGTTTTGTCGACGCCGTTGAAATCGGTTCGTTACCGCGCCGCGTCTTCGATCTGTTTTCGAAGGACGTCAAAATGGTGCGCATCTAAGGGGGAATACTAATGCCAATCTCTGTACGTGATGTGGTGGGCGCGGCCATCGTGTGCTGTGCGCTCAATGGCAATATTGCTCAGGCTGATGACGGTCTCGATGCCAGTCGGACTGGGCTCACCTACGAGGCCGGCGATTTTTCGGTGAATCTCGGTGGAAGATTGCACTTAGATGCTGCGCAAATTGATGACACGGGCATCAGTATTGACGATCAGGATGTACGCCGCGCGCGCCTCGAATTGAGCATGCGTTACAACGATTGGCGCCTTCGCGTAGATCGGGAATTTACGAACGGCGGCGGCTGGCGCAACGTCTGGCTGAGCTACGATGTCAGCGATGACCTCACCATCAAGGCTGGGAATTTCATCGCGCCGTTCAGCATGGAAGATGTCGGCAGCTCCAACGAGACTATGTTCATGGAGCGCTCGTTGGTGCAGGCGCTGGCGCCGGGCTTCGGCGTCGGATTTGGCGCCAGTTATGAAGGGCGCCACTTTGGTCTGTCGGGCGGCTATTTCACCGACGCGATTGATGCCGAAGACAATAACCCGGCCGAGAAAGGCGATGGCGTCTCGCTCCGCGCTACCTGGAGTCCGATCGAGCGGCGCCAAAATACGATCCACTTTGGCATTGGTGTTGATCGCCGCGAGTTCAGCACCGGTGACACTCGAACCGTGGCCACGACGCCCGAAGCTTCCTTGGCGCCGACGGTGCTGACATCTGGCGTTCTCACCAATCTCGACACCTCAACGAGCTACAATTTCGAAGCAGCTTATTCGGTGGGGCCATTGCTGCTGCAGGGGCAATTTGTGTCATCGACCTTCGCGCGCACCATAGGAACAGATGTCACCGCCGATGGGTACTACCTGCAAGCGGGATGGGTAGTGACCGGTGAACGGCATCGCTACGGCGATGCGGCGGGTGTGTTCTCCGGCCCTCGTCCAGAGCATGGGTGGGGAGCTGTTGAAGTCGCTGCCCGAGTGAGCTCGCTTGATCTGTCGGAGGCCGGCGCAGGCGCTAGCGGAACAGCTGACGACTATAGCGTCGGCGTAAATTGGTATTTGGGACGAAACTTCCGCTTGATGGGCAACTACGTCCATTCGGAAGTAGACGCGATAAATCCCGCGCTCGACCGCGATGTCGACGTCATCCAAGCGCGTGCACAATTGGATTTCTGAACGATTAGAAGCGCTAGCACTGTTGGTTGGGAAGACGGGGGCGTTGGCCGTCTTCCCAACCCTTTGGGGACAACGATGGGCGCGCCCATCATGAGGCGCTCGGCTGCCCACGATATGATGTCGAGGTGCGACGGCGGACTGGGCGCGTTCGCCATCGCTGACTACGCAAGTGAGATCATGTGGGAAAAACTCGATACTCGCGGCCACTTGGGTGAAGTGCGCGGCGAATGACCGGACCGGATCGATCTCGCCATGAGGGTACAGTGGCGGAACGATAGGCCGCGTAGCTGGCGGCAATGCATTCGACTAAGCCATTCATTCGTTGGCGCTGAGCCGGGCTGTCGGAAATGGTCGAATATGGGCGCAGTCGGTAAACGTCATCTGTTCGTCACCACTAATGCAAAGCAGTGGCTGTCACGACTAAGCCTCCGCTTCGTGATCCTTGCAGCGTTCTCGCTGGCCGGCGGCGGCTGCGCACATGTACAAGGCGCACTTCTCCCGATAGCGGCGGAACTCAACGGATCGATCGACGGCGTCGCGATCACAAGCGGTCCGCCGGACACCGACGTTGCCGCGGCCGAAATGGCGACCTTGCGCGGAAGCTGGAGCGAGCAACGCATCGAACAGGCGCGTGCCGATAACCAGTTCGACGCGTTTTCCGCGTTCGCGCCAGTTTTGGGCGCCGAATTCACCGCCGACGAATATCCGCGGACGGATCACGTGTTCGATCGACTACGGGCGCCGCTTGGCGCCGCAGTCCTCCTGGCAAAAAGCCGGTTTGCGCGCCAAAGGCCCTTCGTGTTGGACCACACGCTGCCGACTTGCGTTCAACCGACGGACCAACTGCGCGCAAGTGGCTCGTACCCCTCGGGCCATGCCGCTTTCGGTTGGGCCTGGGCGCTCTTGCTCGCAGAACTCGTTCCGTCGCGCGCCGATGCGCTTCTGCAGCGAGGGCGCGACTATGGCGATAGCCGCGTTGTTTGCGGTGTCCATTTTCCGAGCGATGTAGATGCTGGCCGTGTGATCGCCGCTGCGGCGATCGCGCGATTGCATGCAGAGCCTGCATTCCGCCGCGACTTGGAGGCCGCCCGTCTCGAACTCGCTCGAGCGTACGGGAGTTAGCCGTAGAGACCTCTCAGCGGGTGACCGCTACCGGCGAGAACACGCCTTTGCGGACGCAGCATAGCTTAGTTTGGAGCTAGAGGTCTCCAAACGCCTCTAAGAATGCCAGAGTCCCCCAGACGATGTAGGACAACCATCCGACGACCAGAACCACGCTCACCGCGATAAGGCCGGCCTCCTGTTGGGGTGGAATGCCTTGCGCTAAGTTCCACTAACGTGTTCGTTCGCATCAAGGTGCGGCGAGCAGCTCGTTTGGGAACGGGCAGAAGACTTGAACTTCCCAGTCAGCCATGCCGCGCAACACCGTGACGTGCTGAACATCCGTCTCCAGAAGTGTCGCTGCCGAAGCGCGCGCGGCGGTCTCGTCAGCGGCGAGCAGATAATAGCGCGAACTAAGCTGCGCCGTGGCGTCGCATCGCTGGATTACGTACCCCTTCAATACCGCGTCCTCCTGCTATTCGTTGTTGAAAGCCAATCCCGCGGCGCCATCGCGCTGCCAGACCACCCGAGCTCGGTGCTTGATACGCAGCGTGGACTCGATCAGCACAACGAAGTGTGGCAGCTCTCGTCGGACAAAATACTCGATGCGCGCGCCGCTCTCGCTCAGGTTCTTGATGGCGACGGAGAGCCGCTCGCCATCCGGCAAGACAACCGTCCCTTGCCGGAAAACCGCATGGCGTGCCGAACGGGCAGGATGAGTAGGCGGCGTGAAGGCAGGCGTCGGCGCAGTTGGGCGTTCGACAGCTCGCCGCATTCTTTCGCTAAGCTGGTTCGACGTTGGCGGAGGTTTATTCTTGCCGAACATGGCGCAAATAGTCAGGAGGTCGCTTTGTATGATCCACGTGTAGGCGCTCGATGAAGCCTGACCTTGATTTTGCGGCCGCAATTTCGTCCGGCGAAAAAAGTTCGGCGAGACCGTCGAGGTTTGCCGCGAGGAAAATCTCCGTTCCCTGGCCGTCGCGGGAATGACGCTCGCGCAGCCAATATTCAACCACACGGCGGGCGTCCGCGGCAGGGCAGACCCAGCCCGAGCGGCGCAGCAGGAAGCNNACTCAATGCTTTGATGAAGCTTGCGATAGTGGGCGCGCACAATGTCTAGTTGCGCTTCAGTAAGCGGAGAAAGATCAGCATTGTCACCGACGACATGAAAAGTATCGGCGCTTGCCCAAACGGGATGTTCGGCATGCGCGCGTCCGAGTTCAACGACCTCTGAAAACCGTACCAACCCGGTGAAGTCGATCACATGTAGCGCGTGCTCTGAGTTGATGGAGATCGAGATTGGCAATTGCGTTGCTTCTTGGTCTCGGGCGCTGGCGGGAAGCGCCTGAAAGCGAATCCGACAAAGCGACTGTCTATCAGCAAATGTCCTGCTCGTACGTTAGCGTCGCCGAGATCGCCTGCAGAAAAGGCTCTGTGTTGAATGCGGCGCGCGTTCTCGCAGAATGCTCGCCATGGATTCTCGCAGAATGCTCGCAACACGCGAGCGCAGACACTGCAGTTGCCTTAAATGTTCATTCAGCGCGGGTGAGCAAATCGTGGTGAGTGTAGATCGGGAACGTCATGGAAATTCTCGTCGTAGATGACGATGCGCTCATCACGCTGATGGTGAGTGAGAGTCTCAAGCTCCAAGGCTTCGGCGTAGCCATTGCCGAGGATGGCGCGGCGGCGTTGACGGCCGTTCGCCAACGACGTCCGGCCCTCATCCTGTTGGACGCGGAGATGCCGGTGCTCGACGGGTTCGCGGTCCTGAAGGCGCTGAAGGCCGACGCAGCGCTCAGTCACGTGCCTGTAATCATGCTGACGGCGCGGCGGAATCTGCGTGACGTCATGTTGGCGCGCAGTCTTGGGGCCAGCGATTATCTTGCAAAGCCGTTCGACATCCTTGATCTGTTGCAACGGGTGAAGGCATGGACCGGGCGTCTGCCGGGCGTTGGTACTGGCCTTGCGCGCGCCGAGCAGGCAAGCCTTGTCTTTGGCGAGGAAGGTACGGACGCGGCGCAGTGGTTCGTGGAGTGAACCCGCCCGTCGGGTCTTACCCGATGACGCGCGTGAGCAAGCGGCGAGGCGCCATGACTGTCGTTTCAAATGACCGGTTTCGCCTTCTGATCGACGCAACGGTCAAGCTCTTGGCGCTCTTCGCTCTATCGGCGTTTGTTATTTTCCTCAGTCTTGAGTTCAGCCGTCACGGCGGCAGGGTAGCGTCGATCTGGCCGCTGAACGCGATGCTGGTGGTGCTTATGCTGCACCGGCCCCGATCCGATTGGTTATTAATCGGGGTAGCGTGCGGGGTTGCAAACATCGGCGTCAATCTCCTGATGGGGGACACCGCGTTCCGCGCGTTTGGACTGACTGGCGCCAATCTCGCGGAGATATACCTTTGCGCTCATCTCCTGTGGCGTCGCGATGGCGTCTTGGACATTACACGCACGCGCGATCTCGTCCGTTTTTGCGTGGCGGCGGGGATCACCGGACCTGCCTTGTCTGCCTGCCTCGCGGCGGGTCTCTTGGTGCAGTCCGCGCCCTTCGTTGAAACGCTCGTGACTTGGTTCGCCGCCGATGCGCTTGGCATGCTTATCTTCGCTCCGGCCCTGCTGGTCTTTAGCGGTCGTCAGACCGAGGCGCTCAACCCGGCGCGGACGCGCCTAGGCGCAGCTACTACGCTTGGGTTGATCGGAGGCGTACTCTTTCTCGTCTTTGCGCAAGACAGCTATCCCATCCTCTTTCTAGTTCCGCCCGTGCTCATGTTCGCCACGTTCCGGTTGGGTATGAGGGGGGCGGCGATCGGCATCCTGATGACGGCGGGCGTGGCGATCTCGTGCGCGATTGCGGGCAAGGGGCCAACACAATTGATTGCCGGCTCGGACATCGAGCGCGTCTTCATCTTGCAAGCATTCCTGGCGGTGATGTCGCTCTCAACGTTGCCGGTGGCATCCGCGTTGAGCGACGCTGTTCGCGTCAGGGCGGAGCTCGTCGCAGCACGCCTGCGAGCCGAGCACAGCGAGACCAAGTACCGCTCGCTGGCGGATTACTCGACGGACATCGTCGTGCGCCTTGGGCCTGGTGGGATCATTTCCTATGCATCGCCCGCTTGCCGCATTCTTGGCATTGAGCCTGAAGCTGCCATTGGCCTGTCGACGATCGAATTCGTCGCGCCCGAGGACCGCGCCTTTGCGCAGGAGGTCGTCGATGACCTCTTCAGAGGCCCAGAACCCGATCGATCGGTGCGCCGTGAATATCGCGTCCCGCGCCCCGACGGGTCGATCATGTGGCTTGAAGGAAATCCGAGCATCATGCGCGATGCGGCGGGCGAGCCGGTGGAAGTGGTTACGATCTATCGCGACATCACCGGGCGTCGCCGGCTTGAGGAAGAATTGTCCGCGGCGCGTTCGTCCGCTGAGCGCGCGGCTGAAGCTGTGCGCGACAGTGAAGCGCGCTACCGGGCGATGGCCGATGCCTCGCTTGACATGATCGCCCGCATGGCAATGGACGGCAAAATTCGTTTTGTGAGTCCGAGCGCGCAGATCGTAATGGGCTATGCGCCGGAGGAACTGGTCGGCACTCGCACGCTCGATTATACCCATGCCGACGACATCGCCGATGTGAAGAGCTTCTTTCGCGATCTCCTTGCTGAAGGTCCGGGCGCTCAGCCCAGGCCTTACGCGTTTCGCGCGCGGCGCAAGGACGGGCGCTACATCTGGCTCGAAGGAATTCCGCGCATCCTCTACGACGCCGAAGGTCGGCCCATCGAAATTCAAGACTCCGCGCGCGACGTCACCGAGCGCAAGCGATTGGAAGCCGCGCTTGCCCAAGCCCGGCGAGATGCTGAGGCTGCTACCGCAGCCAAGTCCGAGTTCCTCGCTAATATGAGCCATGAGCTACGCACACCGCTCAATAGTATTGTGGGGTTCTCGAACCTGTTGGCGCAAAGCCCCGCGCTCTCCGCTAGCGATCGCCGCTATGCCGAACTTACGGCGCGGTCCGGCCAGGACCTGCTTCGCCTCGTCAACGATCTGTTGGATTTTTCCAGCCTTGAAGCGGGGGTTCTGAAACTCAATGCGCAAGCGTTCGATCTGCCTCGGCTGATCGATCGAAGCGTCGAAGGCTTTAGACTAGAAGCAGAGCGCAAAGGCTTGGCGCTTAATGTGGCCATCGACGCGGATGCGGCGCGCGTTTGGATGGGCGATGAAACGCGTATCAGTCAAGTGCTCCTCAACCTGCTCGGCAATGCTTGCAAATTCACCGAGACGGGCGGCATTAGCGTAGTTGTCTACCCATCGGACCCAGACGGGAAGCTGCTGCGGTTTGAGGTTCGAGATACCGGCATAGGTATTCCTGCCGACAAGGTGGAAGACGTGTTCGCACGCTTTACTCAGGCTGATGCGTCGATCGTGCGCCACTATGGCGGCAGCGGATTGGGGCTCTCTATTTCCAAGCATCTGGTTCAGCTGATGGGTGGCGAGATCGGCGTGGTCTCGAAAGAAAGGGAGGGCTCGGTCTTCTGGTTCACGCTGCCGCTGCCGCTGCCGCTCGCCGATGACGCTCACGCCGACGGCGCGTCCCCTCAATCGATGTCGAATCCAGTGCAGGCACGGCGCATTCTCATTGCCGACGACGCTGAACTTAATCGCGAACTGGCCGAAGCCTTGTTGAGCGGTGACGGCCACATCATCGACTTTGCGGCCGATGGTGAGGAGGTGGTTCGCCGGGTGCGGGATGGCGCCTATGACATTGTCTTCATGGACGTGCAGATGCCGCGCAAGTGCGGACGCGAGGCCACGCGTGCCATTCGTGCACTTGATGGTTTTGCTGATCTGCCGATTGTCGCCATGACAGCGCAAGCTCTGCCGGAACAGATCGCCGATTGCTTCGCCGCTGGCATGAACGACTACGTCGCCAAGCCGCTTGCGCCGGAAAGCCTCAAGATGATGGTGGCCAAGTGGCTTGGCGCTGGACCCGAACGGGCGCCCGTGCTGATGCAGTCGCTTCCGGCGCACGTGATGGCTGAGCTGCAGCGGCGCTTTATCGAACGCGCGCGCGCCGACCTTAATCTCATTCTTGCGCGCACGGCCGAGACAGACTTGCGAGGCGTCATTCATCGCATTGCCGGAACCGCGGGCAGCCTGGGCTTTGGCGCGCTCAGTACGGCCGCGCTCGCACTTCATCAGAAGTTGAGCGAAGGCGAGCACCTCAGTGAGGAAGATTGGGCGCTTTTCATATCGGCTTTGCGCGAGACTTTAGAGGCCGCTTGAGAAACCACACCAGCCGCCCCGAAGGGCGGCCGGTGCGGAGTTGCTTTGCTGCGCACAACGTCGGTCGCAAGCAGCGGGGCTGGGGCCAAGATGGCAGCCGCCCACGATGCGTTGGCAGAAACTTCATAGCCACGTAATCTCGCAATTGCCTCTCGATCCGGGGGCTCTTTGCGGTGAAATGCATAATGCCGGGCGTGGTAGTTTTGGTCGCCGAAGATGACGACATCCTGCGCGCCTTCATCGCTGAGGCGCTCAAGGCGCATGGTTATGTTGTGCGCGAGGCGGCAGACGGGCCTGCGGCGCTTGATCTGGCTTCTTCCGATCACGCCGACGTGCTCCTTCTTGACCGCAACCTGCCGGGATTGGATGGTCTTGAGGTCTTACGAGCACTCAGAGGCCGCGATATTCGCACGCCGGCCATGTTTCTAACCGCGATCAGCGGTCTTGAAGAACGTGTGCGCGGGCTTGATTCGGGCGCTGATGACTACCTTGCCAAGCCCTTCGAGATTGAGGAATTGCTGGCTCGGGTCCGGGCGTTGGCCCGCCGCCCGCCGGCGCTTGCTGCCGAGGTTATTTCCTTTGGCGCGCTTCGCTTGGACATGACGAACTGGCGGGCTTTCTTCAGTGAAACCGAGCTTCTCCTCACTGCCCAGGATATGACGCTGCTTGCCCATTTTGTTCGCCGGCCCGGCCAAGTATTCACCCGAGAAGCTCTGCTCAATCAGATGGGCGCTGGTGAGGACATCACGCCCGCTGCTGTCGAACATGCGTTGAGCCGTCTGCGAAAGAAACTTGAGGCAGCAGGGGCGCGCGACGTGATCGAAACAGTGCGAGGTGTTGGATATCGGTTGGGCCGCACTTCTAACTAAACTAAGCGGCGCCCCATCGAACGGAGACTATGAGCCGGTTGTGAGATTTCTAGGTTCGCAGCAAACCCAAACGATGGACCCTTTTGGAGGGTTCTTGCCTAGGCCTAGAGGTCGCGAATGTCCGCTAAGCGGCGAACGCGCGCCGATGTATCTAACTCGGATCTTGGGGATAGAGCGACTTCGACATCGCATCCAAGTACGGCAAGCTCTTTGAAGCCCTTCGTTCGGGTCTCTGCATCAGCGATCCGTCGCAGCCTGTCTCAATCGAAGCGACACGAGCCTAAAATTTCGGATACAGTGGGAGGGGTATAATCTGGGGTAGATTTCGTCGGTGAGACACTTAACGTGTTGAACGACCATGTGTTTGGCGGCTTGAAGAAGGCGGCTTTTCTGCATTCAACCATGATGCATCTTGACGGACGAATGCGAACTCGAATGCAGCGCGCAGTGAATCAAAGTCGTTACCGATATTGTTCACGATGATGGGCGGCGCTTCGCTGGCTCTTCGCGCCTGCAGCGACGGCGAGCGCAACCTGTAACCAGATGCAAGGCCCGCGCGAATGTTTCCATGGCGGACTGAGGATGGTGCATATGGCTTGGCGCAAGGCAATTGTAGCGGCGGTGTTTGTGGTCGCCGGCATGAGCTCTGCGCATGCGCAGGAGTTCGGGCCGAACGTTGGGGACGTGCTGCCTCCCATCTCGGCGATGGATCAGGCGGGCGCGCAGCGGGATCTGGCTTCATTGAGCGGCGAAAATGGCCTTGTGTTGCTTGTCACGCGCGCTGCGGACTGGTGTCCGTATTGCCAGCAACAGATGATTGAGATCGAAGGCATCCGCCCGCAGATCGAACGGCGCGGCTGGCGCGTCGCAACGGTCAGCACCGACACTGTCGATGAACTCGCGCGCTTCGACCAGCGCCGCAATATTGGCTACACCATGCTCTCAGACGAACAGGCGGCAATCGTGCGCCAGCTCAATCTGCTCGACCCCACGCAACCTCCCAACAGTCGCCACAACGGGCTGTCAGTTCCGACGGTGTTGTTTGTGTCGCCGCAAGGCGTCGTGTTGGCAAAGCTCGGCGACGCGAACTATCGCGTTCGCCCAGCGCCGGACGTGGTTCTGTCAACGCTGGACAGGCTTCGCT
>CXWL01126389.1_pt1 | contig 10111 bp, 10 predicted proteins | sample 590931 | NCBI WGS metagenome assembly CXWL01 (sample SAMEA3498368, study PRJEB10139) | groundwater metagenome | biome: water well; material: biofilm material | place: Germany | collected 2015-04-27
GTCGCGGCGCTGACCTTTACCAACAAGGCGGCGCTGGAGATGCAGGAGCGCATCGCCAAACTGTTGAAAGAGCCGAAGCAAGCCAAGCAGTTGACGGTCAGCACCTTCCATTCGCTGGGCGTGAAGATACTGCGCCAGGAAGCCAAGGAACTGGGCTTGAAGGATCGCTTCTCGATCATGGATAGCGACGACTGTTTTTCGCTGGTGCAGGATCTGGCCGTGACGACCGACAAGCAGCTGATACGCCGCATACAAACCGCGATGTCACTATGGAAAAACGGCCTGGTCGATCCAGATCAAGCCTTGAGTCTGGCCAGGGATGAAGACGAGGCGCAAGCCGCGCGCATCTACCGCAGCTACGTCGCCACGCTGTCGGCTTATCAGGCGGTCGACTTCGATGATTTGATCCGCCTGCCGGTTGAACTGTTCCGCAGCAATGAAGCGGTGCGCGACAAATGGCAGCGCCGCCTGCGCTACCTGCTGGTCGATGAATATCAGGATACGAATACCTGCCAGTATGAACTGGTCAAACTGCTGGTCACCGGCATCGGCAAGAAGCCGATGTTTACCGCAGTGGGCGACGACGACCAGGCGATCTATGCCTGGCGCGGCGCGACGATAGAAAACCTGAAGCAACTGCAGGTCGATTTTCCCGACCTGAGAGTCGTCAAGCTGGAACAGAATTATCGTTCCAGCACGCGCATCCTGCAGGCCGCCAACTCGGTGATCGCCAACAATCCTAAGCTGTTTGAAAAATCACTGTGGTCCGACCACGGCCTCGGCGATCCGGTCAAGGTCATGGGCATGCAGGACGACGACCAGGAAGCCGAGCAGGTCGCGATCATGCTGTCGGCGCACCGCTTCGAGCGGCGCGCAAAGTTTTCCGATTATGCGATCCTGTATCGCGGCAATCACCAGTCGCGCGTGATCGAGCAAGCCTTGCGCAAGGAGCGCATACCGTACACGATCTCCGGCGGCCAGAGCTTCTTTGACCGCGCCGAAATCAAGGACATCATCAGTTACCTGCGCCTGGTTGCGAACCAGGATGACGACCCTGCCTTCATCCGCGCGGTGACGACGCCCAAGCGCGGCGTCGGGCAGTCTACGCTGGAAGCGCTGGGTGCCTTTGCCGGCCAATGGCAATGCTCATTGTTTGAAGCGGTGTTCAAGGGCGGGCTGGAATCGAAACTGGCAGATCGCCAGCTGACGCCGCTGCGCGAATTCGGCAACTTCATCAATCAGCTGGAAGTGCATGCGCACCGTGAAGGTCACGCGGCCGCGCTGCTCGACGACATGATGAAGGAAATCAATTACGAAGCCTATCTGTACGACAATTTCGACGACAGGCAGGCGCAATCGAAGTGGCAAAACGTGCTCGACTTCACGACCTGGCTGAAGGAAAAAGGCGGCGGCGGCAAGGATGGCACGGACCCTGAAAAAAGCTTGCTGGACCTGACGCAGATGGTCGCGCTGATGACCATGCTCGAAGGCAAGGATGAAGACCCGGACGCGGTGCGCATGTCGACGCTGCACGCATCGAAAGGACTGGAATTCCCGCACGTATTCCTGGTCGGCGTAGAAGAAGGCATACTGCCGCACAAGGGCGATCCGGATGCGCCTGTCGATACACTGGCTGCGCGCATAGAAGAAGAGCGCCGCCTGATGTACGTCGGCATCACGCGCGCGCAACGCTCGCTGCATGTGAGCTGGTGCAAGAAGCGCAAGCGTGCGCGCGAACATGTGCATTGCGATATCTCGCGCTTCATCAAGGAAATGAAACTCGATGAAGGCGATGCCGTGCCGACCGAGGATGAAATCATCACGCCGCAAAACCGGCTGGCGAATTTGAAAGCCTTGCTGCAAAAACCGAAAGCCGCGTGAGTGGCTGACGCACACAAGAATTGTGAATCAATGATGAATGAAGAACGCATAGTCGATATCGAAATCAAGGTCGCGCGCCAGGAAGACCTGGTCGATACGCTCAACCAGATGGTGTATCAACAGCAAAAGAAGCTCGATGAACTGGAAGCCTTGTGCACGGCCCTGGCGCGCCGCTTGATGGATGTCGTCAGCGGCGGCAATGAGCAGAATGCCGGCAACGAGAAGCCGCCGCATTATTGATCTGCGCCATTCTCCCGACCGCCCACATTAACCTTATATACATAGAATCGATGATTGCACCCGACGAAGAGCAGCAGCTATTGCATGCCAAACTTAATATGGAAACCTCGCAAATTGCGTGGTCTGAATTGCTGCGCTATTTTGCCGGCGGCCTGGTGATCGCCGTTGCTGACGACCTGGACCTGGTCGAAGTCGCTGCGCGTTTCACGATAGACGACAAGACGCTGGTCGAACAGTGGTTGAATGATGCAAAAATTGCCAAGGTAAGCGATGTGCAAGCCAGCGCATGGCTGGCAGCGGATGCGATGTTGTGGACCGTCGTGGCGCGGCCGTGGGTGCTGGTGCAAGAGAAGAAGCCGGTTTGACGCGGCGATCCTGAAAGAAATGATGAACAAGCCAGTAACAAGCAGCGATCCCTTGCACGGACTGAGCCTGGAAAAAATCCTGCTGGCCCTGGTGGAGCGTTACGGTTGGGAAGAACTGGGCCGGCGCATCGAGATCAAGTGTTTCAATATCGATCCGAGCATCAAATCGAGTCTGACCTTCTTGCGCAAGACGCCGTGGGCCAGGAGTAGGGTGGAAGAATTGTTTGTCAGCATGTCCGGCAGCTGAGCCGGACATGCCTGCAGGATGGNNTTACAGCTTCGATTGATGGTGGATCGCGACGAACAGGGTCGCCAGCGTCGACAGCACGGTAGCGAAATGGTTTTCCGGTTCAGTGTTGTCCCAGATGTAATGCACCATCACGGCTTCAAATTCCTTGCTGCGTTTTTTTGCCGTCACCGAATGCGCGCGCGAGATCGCCTTCAGGAACTGGCGGCGCATATTGGGCACGACCGGTATGTGTTCGCTGTCGTCGAGGAATTCGAATCCGCTCGGCAGGGGGCTGCCCTTCATCTGGAATTCGAGGCGTTCAAACACGGCTGGCGGCAAATTGTTGACCAGTTCGCATGCGCTTTCATTGAGCTTCAATACCATGCTGAAGCCGGCCGGGTAGATGGCGTCGAAGTCATCCCTTTCCGACAGGAAGACGGCCAGGCGCAATGAGTATTCGGCCTGGTGCGCATCGTCATAGGTGCTTTTGACGCTGGTGCGCGTGGTTGGCCAGAAGATCAATGTGCCGGGCGTGCTTTCATCATCCGGGTCAGGGAAGAATTCAAGGGCGATATCGTCAGCAGAGTCGCCGACGACGGACAGCATTTTCAATACCGGCGCGGCAAGGTCGCCCAGGATCGATGAGGCAATGGCGCCGGTGGCGGTGATGTCGGCGCTGGTCAGGTCTTCTACGATGTAGCCATCCAGCGGCTTGAGTAAGGCATTTGGGTCGAGCATAAGCGGTGTCGTCATTTCAAATTGATGTGGTTTGTCTGCACGAATAGCGTGGCAGCAAGAGTCGTTGCAATATAACTTAAAACCCGACTGCAACGAAATGGAAATCCATGCCTGGCACTGAAATTATCATGCATCATCGACCCTGATTAAATAGCAACAGGCACTCGAATGCACAGGCGCGATCGATACGCATCATTACCCCTAACGAGGAATCATCATGTATTCATGGCTATTACCTGCCGTCAAGGCCATATTGCCGCATCTGGGCAGCATCATAGATGCCGCCTTGCCGGCATTCAAGAGCCGCAAGGTCGACGAAAATGTGGCGCCGCAGGACACATTGCTGCAACAGCAGATTACCGAGCTGCAGGAAGTGGCATCGCATAATGCAGTCCACATCAAGGATCTGGCTGAGCAATTGAAGCAAATGGTGCTCACGCTGGAGCAGGATGCGCTGGCTCAGAAGCGGCGCTATCGGCGCCTGGCCATATTGTCGTGGATGGCGCTGGCATTAGCGTTGCTGGCAATCGGACTGTGGTGGTTTGGCGCCAATTAACATGCTGAAGGGAGCGTGTTTCGTCGCCAGTGGCCTTGCGTCGGCAAATCAAGGATGAACTTCTGTTAACAAGTCCTGTCAGTAATAAGGTGTGCATCGCCAATCGATTTGATTGGTGGCATCCATTCCCGTGCGAACACTTCGTTTCGGTTTTTTATTATTGAACAAGGATTTGCTTTGATAAAACTACGTACAATTCTCGCCGGCACCGCAGTCGCCATGTTTTCCCAGTTTGCTGCAGCCCAGGCCACTGCGCCGGCCACCATTATGGTACCCGCAGCATCTGCACCTGCCAACCCTAACGATCCGGCTTATACCGATCAATCGCGCTTGAATCAAAGCAGCGATCCATACGTGAAAAAACGCGTCGCTACGAAGAAAGCAACAACCGAATACAAGGCTGACAAAAAAGCCGCCAAGCAGGAATACAAGCAGGAAAAAGCCGAGGCAAAAGCTGAAATGCGCGATGCAAAGAAAGATGCAAAAGACACGCGCGCATCAGAAGTGAAAAGCATGCCGCCAGCCGTTGATCCTGCCGCACCCGTGATGAGTAAGTAATACGCTGCAACTGAATGCAGGGCGAGATCGCGCAAGCGGCCTCGCCCTGTTTCGTTTGGGCCAGCCGATTGCGACTTGCCCATGCGCCGGCAGGATCCGTGGCTCATTTTCTGCGCAGAGAAATATCGGATCAGCCACGTTTAATACTGTACATTTATACAGTAAATGTTATGCTTGCTTGCCTGCATCGCATTTTCAGCCAGCCAGTTTCTTTATGTCGACACGATCCAGCCAGATCGCGCACCTTGATATGGATGCCTTTTACGCTTCGGTGGAGCTGTTGCGCTATCCCGAATTGCGCGGCCAGCCGGTCGTCATCGGCGGCGGCTCGGCGCATGCGCCTGAACTGATGGCCGATGGCAGTCGCCGTTATGCGCGCCTGCGCAACTATGCCGGGCGCGGCGTCGTGACGACCTCGACTTATGAAGCGCGCGCGCTCGGCGTGTTTTCCGGCATGGGCTTGATGAAGGTGGCGCAGCTGGCGCCGGATGCGATCCTGTTGCCTACCGATTTCAATTCCTACCGGCATTACTCCCGGCTATTCAAAACGGCAGTCACAAGCATCGCGCCGCATATCGAAGATCGCGGCATAGATGAAATCTATATCGACCTCAACGAGCACGATGGCGCCATCGAGGTGCTGGCGCAAGCCATCAAGGATGCGGTCCATGCCGCCACCGGGCTTTCCTGTTCGATAGGCGTGGCGCCCAACAAGCTGCTCGCGAAGATATGCTCGGACCTGGAAAAACCGAATGGCTTGACGATCTTGTCCGCCGCCGATATTCCGCTGCGCATCTGGCCGTTGTCGGTGAAAAAGATCAATGGCATAGGGCCGAAGGCGGCGCAGAAGCTGGCCGCGCTGGGCATATTCACGATAGAAGAACTGGCTGCCTGCGATCCTGCCGTGCTGCAGGAAAATTTCGGTCGCGTCTACAGCGCATGGCTGACGCGCGTCGCCCATGGCATCGATGACAGGCAGGTGGCTACGCGCTCGGAACCGAAGTCTTTCAGCCGCGAATCCACTTTCGAGCGCGACCTGCATGCCAGGCGTGATCGCAACGAATTGACGGGATTGTTTACCAAGCTGTGCGAGCGCGTGGCGGATGACTTGCAGCGCAAAGACTATAGCGGCCGCACGATAGGCATCAAGCTGCGTTATGCAGACTTCAGCACTGTGACGCGCGATCTGACCTTGCCGGAGGCGACGGATAATGCGGGCGTCATCCGGCAGGCGGCTGGCGAGTGCCTGCGCCGCGTGCCGCTGGATAAACGGCTGCGCCTGCTTGGCGTGCGCATTACTTCATTGTGCAAAAAAGGGGAAGAGACGCTGGCGCCGGTCGCGCAGGGCGAGCTGTTTGGCGCATAGCGCCAAACGCATACAAACGCATTACTTGTTTTCTTCTGCTTCCTTGACGCCAGCCTGCCCGTAAAACTGCACGCCCATTGCGATGCGTTCACGCCCACTTTCGCGCCTGTGCTTGTTGGTGTCGCGCAGCGAATAGACGCAACCGCAATATTCCTGCTGGTAGAAATTCTCGCGCTTGGAAATTTCTATCATGCGCGCCGAGCCGCCTTTTTTGCGCCAGTTGTATTCCCAGTACAGCATGTCCGGATACTTGGCTGCCGCGCGTACGCCGCAATCGTTGATCTGGTTCATGTCCTTCCAGCGCGAAATGCCGAGCGAACTGCTGATTACCGGGAAGCCGTGCTCATGCGCATACAGCGCGGTGCGCTCGAAGCGCATGTCGAAACACATCGTGCAACGCACGCCGCGTTCCGGTTCATTCTCCATCCCCCTGGCGCGCTCGAACCAATTGTCGGTGTCGTAATCGGCATCGATGAAAGGCACATTGTGCTTTTCTGCAAAGCGTATGTTTTCTTCCTTGCGCAGCAGATATTCCTTTTCCGGATGGATGTTCGGATTGTAAAAGAAGATCGTGTAATCGATGCCGGAGGCCAGCATCGCTTCCATCACTTCGCCGGAGCACGGCGCGCAACAGGAATGCAGCAATACCTTGCCGGGTTTGGCGGGTAGCGGTATGGGTTCGCGTATGAATTCGGTCATCTTGATTTGTCGTTGCGCTGTCACATCCGATCAGTGCGCGCTGGGTGCGACGCATGAGGGCAGGGCGCAAGCAGCCTTGTATTTGCTCAGATGCGTATGGTAACAGAAGCAAAAAATCTACTCACTCGCCGGGGTCGCTGCCTGGCGGCTTACGCTGGGCAGATTGAGGCGAACTACTCTTTTAACCATCTTTCACAATTCAGTGCCTGGACTGGTCATGCATGCAAGATGCTTTCAAGTAATATAACCAGATATGGGCCAGAAAAAAAACATACGAGAGAGCAGGTCCGGACACAGCATGCTTGGTTTTTCTGGGACTGATAGTCGCCGGTCTGGCAGGCAATTATTTCAGCTTCCCCCTATTCCTGAACATCGATTTCCTTTTCGGCAGCATCTTTGCGATGCTGGCGCTGCAATTGTATGGGCAGTGGCGCGGTGTGCTGGCGGCAGCGCTGATTGCCAGTTACACCTACATATTGTGGAATCATCCCTATGCGATCATTGTCGCCACGGCCGAAGTGGCCGTGGTCGGATGGTTGATGTCGCGCCGCAAGTTGAGTGCAGTCTGGGCCGACGTGCTGTTCTGGCTGCTGCTTGGCATGCCTTTACTCTATGTTTTTTATCATTCGATTCTGGGGATGCCGCACAATGGCGCCCACATCGTCCTGGTGAAGCAGGCTGTCAATGGCGTTGCCAATGTATTGATGGCGCGCATACTGTTCTTTGCATGGCAGCGCGGGTCTCACAAGGACAACCTTACCCTGCGCGAACTATTCAGCAATTTGCTGACCGCCTTTCTGTTGTTCCCTGCACTTGTCATTCTGGCAGTGAGCGGTCACTCGGATTTCAAAGACCTGGATCATGAGATCCGCTCTTCGCTCAAGCAAAAAAGCCTGACCCTGACCGATCGCCTTTCTGACTGGGTGGATGGCAGAAGACGTGAAGTGGTCGAACTCACCAAGATTGCTGAAAATCTGGGTCCGCAGCAAATGCAGGCGCGACTGGAGCAGGCGCTTGCCTTGAATGACGATTTTTTACGCATAGGCATGCGCGACACCGAGTCTGTCATCGTCGCCTACGCGCCACCGGTGGATGCAACGGGCTTATCCAATATAGGCAAGAAGTTTCCCGAGCGCCCGTATATTTCAGAGCTTAAAACCACACTCAAGCCCATGCTGGGTGAGGTGGTGATGGGCCGGATCGACAAGCCTGAACCGGTAGTCAACCTGCTGGCGCCAGTTGTCCGGCAGGGTGTGTATGGCGGTTACATCAACGGTGTGCTTAAACTGGAGCGGATCAGGCAGAGCCTGGATACCTTTTCGGAAGGCGATACCCTTTTCTACAGCTTGCTGGATGTGAAGGGTAATGTGATTTTGAGTAACCGGCCGGATCAAAAGATGATGACGGCTTTTGATCGCGGGAGCGGCAGTTTTGAGCGTGTCGACGGCGGCATCAAGCAGTGGGTGCCAAAAATGTCGCGCAACACATCAGCGTTGGAGCGCTGGACCAATTCTTATTATCTGGCCGAGACGACGGTCTCTGACCTGGGAGCCTGGCAACTGCTGCTGGAACAGCCGATAGCGCCTTACCAAAAACCCTGTATGAAAGCTACACGCGCAACCTGACGCTGTTATTAGCCATCCTGGTCTTGACGCTGACGCTGGCCGAAGTCTTGAGCCGCCGTGCGATGCGCTCGTTGCAGCAGTTAAGTGAACTGACGCGCGGCATGCCGCGCAAACTGGCATCAGGCGAGAGTCAACCAGCGCTCCCCCGCAGCAATATCGTCGAGATCGACCAGCTGGTGGAAAATTTTGGCTCCATGTCCGATTTGGTGGTTCAGCAATTCAATGAAATCAAACAGGCCAACGATACGCTGGAGCAGCGGGTCACGGAGAGAACGGCTGAATTGAGCGAGAGTGAGCGACGTTTTCACTATTTCTTCGAGAGCAATTCGTCAGTCATGGTGCTGATAGACCCAAACACCAAGAGGATAGAGGACGCCAACCAGGCTGCGGTTGACTATTACGGTTTGTCTCATGAAGAATTGACGGGCAAGCTGATCAGCGAGATCAATGTTTTTTCACTGGATCGCATTACGTTGGAGCATGAGCTCGCCAGGCAGAAGAAGCAAAAATTTTATCCGGCCCAACACCGGCTGGCCTCAGGCGAGTTGCGCGATGTCGAAATCTACCTGACTGAAATCTCGATTGCTGACCACGATTCTGTATTTGCGATGGTTCATGACGTGACCGAACGCGAACGTGCCCGCAAGGCGCTGGCCGAAAGTGAAGCCAAGCACAGGGCATTGATAGAAAACAGCCACGACATCATTTACACGCTGGATGCCAATGGCGTGTTTACTTTTGTGTCGCCCAGCTGGACCCATCTTCTGGGGCATCAGGTCAGTGAGGTCGTGGGTTCCCAATTTGAAAAATTGGTGCATCCCGAAGACATCCTGACCTGCAAGAGTGCGTTTCATGCCTTGTTTGTCACCGGGCATAGGCAAACCGATATTGAATACAGGGTAAGGCGCCACGATGGCTCCTGGCGCTGGCATAACTCGAATGCCTTGCCCTTGATGGATGCAGGCGGCCAGATCGTCGGCTTTCAGGGCAATGCGAAGGATATTAGCGAGCGCATCGAAATTGAAGAAAAGATGCGTCAACTGGCGCTTTACGATGCCTTGACCAAACTGCCGAATCGGCGGCTGCTTACCGAGCGACTCAACCAGGTTCTGGCTCTGTGCAAGCGCAATCGTACTTTTGGCGCGCTGATGTTCCTGGACCTGGACAATTTCAAGTCGCTCAATGACACGCATGGCCATAGCATGGGTGATTTGCTGCTCATTGAAGTGGCAAGGCGATTGACCGAGTGTGTGCGCGAGACGGATACCGTTTCAAGATTTGGCGGTGACGAATTCGTGCTGATGCTTGGTGAACTGGATATAGAGAGCTCGGTGGCCTGGTCCAAGGCTGCCGGCGTCGCTGAAAAAATCCGGATCTCGCTGTCCCAGCCCTATTGCCTGACATCGGCAGAAGATCAGCCCAAGGTCGTCGAGCACCATTGCACTGCCAGCATAGGCGTGGTCGTTTTCGGGGCCGATGGCGCCAGCCAGGAAGACATCCTCAAGTGGGCCGACGAGGCGATGTATATGGCCAAGGATGCGGGACGAAACCGGGTCCATATCAGGAGCGCTTGATGGGGGGGTACGCGGGCATTTGTATTTGTCGGAGTGGACGGGACTCGCCTACGTGCCGCAGGCCGCGGAATCGCTTGCAGGCGATTCCCTTCGAGTCCCGCGATGAGCCGCGCAGGCGGCTCACTCCAATCCGCAGATTGTCGGCTGCGCCGAATGTGGAGATAAAAACAAAAACGCCCGCTTGCGCGGGCGTTTTCTTATTTTGGCGGAGTGGACGGGACTCGAACCCGCGACCCCCGGCGTGACAGGCCGGTATTCTAACCAACTGAACTACCACTCC
>CXWL01014653.1_pt1 | contig 10110 bp, 8 predicted proteins | sample 590931 | NCBI WGS metagenome assembly CXWL01 (sample SAMEA3498368, study PRJEB10139) | groundwater metagenome | biome: water well; material: biofilm material | place: Germany | collected 2015-04-27
GCGATGCCGCTGCGGCGTGGCGGGCTGCCGCGGCAGCCTGTAGCTTTCAACCAGCCAGGGCGCGCACGGCAGCGGCCGGCCGCGGCGGCGGATTGCGGGCGCCCTTCCACAGCACGCGGGCAAGGATGCGCGGCGAGAACAGGGTGGGCGGCGCCTCCAGCATGTGCACCACCTTCAGGAAGGCCTGGGCCACCACGGCGTCGTTCGGCGCCACGCGTTGCAGCCGCGCGATATAGGCGTTCACCAGGCGCACCGGCAGTGGCCGGTGGCCGACCACGGCGTCAATCGACAGGTCAGCCCCGACGGCGAGTTGCCACGGCGTATCGACGACGCGCGCTGCCGCCTTGAAGTACCGCCGGTTCAGCCCGGCCAGGCCGCGTTGCATCTCGCTGCGCAGCACCAGCGCCTCGCAGGCCGCCACCGTCATGCCCTGGCCGTAGATCGGGTTGAAGCTGGTCAGTGCGTCACCCAGCGCCAGATAGCGCTGCGGAAAACGCGCCAGACGCTCGTAGTGCCGGCGCAGATTGTGTGGAAACTGGTAGCGGATGACGGGCCCGATCTGCTCGGCCTCGTGGGTGACTCTCACCAGCTCGGGGCTGCCGATGGCCAACGCAAACTCGCGCATGGCTTCGATGGTGGCCGGCGCGTGGTCACCTGCATAGCCGCCCACCGCCACCACCCAGCGCGGCACGCCGCCCTCGGCGGGTTCCTGCGCGATCAACACGCCGGGCCGCGGCAGCTGATTGGTCACACCACAGATCACCGCCACCTTGTCGATCACCGCACCGTGGGCGCAGGCACCGATGCGCTTGAAATACGCGCTGGTGTAGCAGATGCCGACTTCGACCTTTTCCTCCACCGGGGGCTCGTAGCCGAAGTGGCTCCACGACGCCAGCCACGCCGGCGTGCGCGAGGCGCGGCCCGTGCAGTCGATGGTGAAGTCCGCGGCCAGCACCTGCACCGGCCGCTCGCTCGTTGCCACTTCGGCACCGGTGGCGTCACGCGTCGCGTAGCGCGCACCGACCACGGCCAGCCCACCGGCATCGAGCACCGGTGCCAGCACGTCCACGCCCGTGATGGCGCGCACATTGGGCAACGCCAATACGCGGTGGCGCAACTCGGCCTCGATCGCGAGCCGGCTCACGGCCAGCGCCGGCTGCCCCGCCACGCCGGGCGCAAAGCGCTGCCCGCCGACGTCGAACGGCGCATCACGGTGCAGGTCGCCCAGCAGGCCGCCGCGATCCACCATGGCCTGCGTAAAGCCGGGGAACAACTCCTCCAGCGCGACACGGCCGCGTGCGAGCAGGCCGTGCGGGTGGACGGCGTGCGGCGTGCCCTTGCGCGGCAGCGCGCGCTCGGGCAGGTCGTCGCGCTCGAGCAGCACGACTTCGGTGTAGTGTTCGCTGAGCACGCGCGCCGCCAGCAGGCCGGCAAAGCTGGCACCCAGGACGACGGCGCGCTGGCCCAGTAGGGGAGTGGCGGGCATGACGGGCTCCTCAAGCGTCGGGTTGATCGCAGACAGCCATACGCGGCCTGCGCCAGACTGGATTCACGGCCGCCCGCGTCGCCATGCATGCCCCTAGTTTGGAACTGCGGCCCCCCCATGAATCGCGCTTGTCGGCGCCGCAATGGACTCACAGGATTGGCACGCCCCATAACCCGCATCCACAAGGAGACCCTTCATGGTCACATCTGTGCGTCCCCCGGTTCAGATCCAGGATACGTTCCAGTTCCGCCCGCGGTGGTGGTGGGATCCGGTGCCCGACTGGGTGCTGGACCAACTCGGCACCACCACGATCCGCGAGATCGCGGTGATCCAGATGCAAACCCAGCTGGCCGTGCTCGAGGCCCAGCAGAAGGCGCTGGAGCAGTCGATCGGCGTCCTGCGCAAGGGCAAGTAGCCGCCGCTGCTGCGGCTGCGGCCACGTGCCGCCAGAAGGGAGGTCACGATGGCCGAGTTTCCGTTTCCCGTCGTCGCGCAGCCGCAAGACACGCCCTGGGCCGCCGCGCGCGATACGCGGCGGCCGATCCTGCTGATCGGCTTCCTGCGCCAGGGCAACCTGGGCCTGGGCTACCTCGCCGCCACGCTGGCGCAGTTTGGTTACCGCGTCGAGGTGCTCGACTTCGAGCAGGACACCGCCACGCTGGTGGCCGCCGCGCGCCGCCTGCAGCCCATGATCGTGGGCTTTTCGCTGATCTTCCAGTTCTACGTGCGCCGCTTTGAAGCCCTGGCGCAGGCGCTGCGCGACGCCGGCATCGAAGCCCACTTCACGATCGGTGGCCACTTCCCCAGCCTCTCCAGCGAGGACACCCTGCGCCTGCTGCCGCAGATCGACAGCGTNNTGCCACGCCGCACCGCCATCTCATCCACGACCTCGACAGCCTGCCCTGGCCCGAGCGCAACTACGAGCCCGAGACCATCCTCGGCCAGCGCGCGATGCCGCTGCTGGCCAGCCGCGGCTGCTCGCGCACCTGCTCGTTCTGTTCGATCCACGTTTTCTACCGCAGCGCGCCGGGCAAGGTGGTGCGGCTGCGCAAGCCGGCGCGCGTGGTCGAGGAGATGCACCACCTGCACCATCAGCGCGGCATCAATATCTTCCTCTTCCAGGACGACGACTTTCCGGTCTTCGGCAACGCCTGGCGGCGCTGGACGCGCGAACTGCTGCAGGAGCTGCGCCGCGCCGACCTGGTGGGCCGCGTGATCTGGAAACTCAACTGCCGCGCCGACGCGGTGGAACCCGAGCTCTTTGCCGAGATGCGAGATGCCGGCCTGTATCTTGTCTACATGGGCCTCGAATCCGGCAGCGAAGAGGGCCTCGGCACGCTGGCCAAGGGCATCAGCGTGGCGCAGAACCTGGCCGCCGTGAGCGTGCTCAAGCAGCTCGGGCTGATGTTCGAGTTCGGCTTCATGATGTTCGACCCTTCGACCACCTTCGACTCGATCCGCGACAACGTGGCCTTCCTGCGCCAGATCGTCGGCGATGGCAGCGCGGCGGCCGTCTTCTGCCGCATGCTGCCCTACGACGGAACGCCGATCAAGACGCTGCTGGCGCAGCAGGGCCGCCTGCGCGGCGACGTCTGCGACCCCGACTACGCCTTTCTCGACCCGCGCATCGACGACCTGTATGCCGATCTGAGCCGGCTCGTGCATATCGCCGGCTGGGTGCACGGCCACCGTGCGCTGTCGCCCAAGATCAACTGGGCCTGGAATGAACTGGCGGTGATGGACAGGCTGTTCACCGGCCTGGCCGGCCGCGAGCGCTACGTGCACAGCCTGCGGGCGATCACGCGCGCCAGCAACGAGTTGCTGTTGCGCCTGGTGCTGGAGACCGCCGCCGCCCATGAGGCGGGGCGGGCCCACCGCTGGGCCCAAGACCGCCTGGCGCCGCCCTGCGACCGCCTGCTCGAGCGCCTGGCTGCCGCACGCGACGGCTATATCGCCCGCAACCAGCCGGCCCTGCTGGCCGCGCTGGCGCAGCAGGGGCTGGCGGTGGCGGCCTGACCCGGCGGTGGCGGGCTGCGACCCTGCGCCGCGGCCCGGCCTCCGGGATAATCCCGAGCATGAACCCGCTGCTGGCGCGCCTGCATCCCTACCCCTTCGAGCGCTGGCGCGAACTCACGCGGGACATCACCCCCAACCCGGCCCTCAAGCCCATCAGCCTGGGCATCGGCGAGCCCCGTCACGCCACGCCGCCGCTGATCGAGGCCGCGCTGATGCGCGCGCTGCCGGCGCTGTCGTCCTACCCCGCCACGCTCGGCGAGCCGGCCCTGCGCGAGGCCATCGTGGCCTGGCTGGCGCGCCGCTACGGCGTGACGCTGGACGCTGCCACCCAGGTGCTGCCGGTAGGTGGCTCGCGCGAGGCGCTGTTTGCCTTTGCGCAGACTGTGATCGACCCCACGCGGCCCGGCGCCACCGTGGTCTGCCCGAATCCCTTCTACCAAATCTACGAAGGTGCGGCGCTGCTGGCCGGGGCGCAGATGGTCTATGTGCCCAGCCTGCCCAGCCCGTCGCGGCCCGGCAACTTTGAGGCCGACTGGGCCGCCGTGGACGACGCCACCTGGGCCCGCACGCAACTGCTCTACGTCTGCTCGCCGGGCAACCCCACCGGCACCGTGATGCCGCTGGAAGAGTGGCGCCAGCTCTTCGAGCTGAGTGATCGCCACGGCTTTGTCATCGCCAGCGACGAGTGCTATTCCGAGATCTATTTCCAGGGCGAGCCGCCACTGGGCAGCCTGCAGGCGGCACAGGCGCTGGGCCGCACTGACTTTCGCAATCTGGTGGCCTTTACCAGCCTGTCCAAGCGCAGCAACGTGCCCGGCCTGCGCTCGGGCTTCGTGGCCGGCGACCGCACCTTGCTGCGCGCCTTCCTGCTCTACCGCACCTACCACGGCAGCGCCATGGGCGGGATGGTGCAGCGCGCGAGCCTCGCCGCCTGGGGCGACGAGGCGCATGTCGTCGCCAACCGCGAGCTCTACCGCAGCAAGTTTGCGCAAACCACGCCGCTGCTGGCCGGCGTTCTCGATGTGGCCATGCCCGACGCCACGTTCTACCTCTGGGCCGGCATTCCGGGCGCGGACGATATCGCTTACGCCCGCGGACTGCTCGCTCAATACAATGTGACCGTGCTTCCGGGCCGCCTGCTGGCCCGCGATGCCGGTGGCCGCAACCCGGGCGCTGGCCGCATCCGCCTGGCGCTGGTGGCACCACTGGATGACTGCCTCGAAGCAGCCCGCCGCATCGTCTCTTACACCGAAAGCCTCAGATGAGCACCGAGCAAAGCCAGCATGTCATCAACCTCGCCTGGGAAAGCCGGGCCGAGATCACCGCCCTCAACGCCCCCGAGGTGCGCATTGCGGTCGAGCAGGTGATCACCGAGCTCAACGCCGGCCGCCTGCGCGTGGCCGAGCGGCGTGGCGTCGGCGACTGGGTCGTCAACCAGTGGGTCAAGAAGGCCGTGCTGCTGAGCTTCCGCCTCAACGACAACCACCTCATGCGCGCCGGCGAGCTGAGCTTCTATGACAAGGTGGCGACCAAGTTCTCGCACATCACCGAAGAGCAGATGCGCGCCAGCGGCGTGCGCGTGGTGCCGCCCGCAGTGGCGCGGCGCGGCAGTTTTCTGGCCAGCAACGTGGTGCTGATGCCGAGCTTCGTGAATATCGGCGCCTACGTCGATGAGGGCACGATGGTCGACACCTGGGCCGCCGTCGGCTCGTGCGCGCAGATCGGCAAGAACGTGCACCTGTCGGGCGGCGTGGGCATCGGCGGCGTGCTGGAGCCTATGCAGGCCAGCCCCACCATCATCGAGGACAACTGCTTCATCGGCGCGCGCTCGGAGGTGGTCGAGGGCGTGATCGTCGAAGAGAACTCGGTCATCAGCATGGGCGTCTATATCGGCCAGAGCACCAAGATCTACGACCGCGCCACCGGCACCGTGAGCTACGGCCGCATCCCCGCCGGCTCGGTGGTGGTGTCGGGCAACCTGCCCGCTGGCGACGGCAGCCACAGCCTGTACTGCGCAGTGATCGTCAAGAAGGTCGATGCGCAGACGCGCGCCAAGACCAGCATCAACGAACTGCTGCGTGCCTGAACGGCGCGCAGCGACACGTCAGGGAGGCATGCATGGCCAACAATCTTGAGCGTGTGCTGCGCCTGATGGCGGAAAAGGCCGCGTCCGATGTCTATATGTCGGCGAATACGCCGATCCTGATCAAGATCCACGGCCAGATCCTGCAGCTCTCGGATCAGCTGCTCACCACCACGCAGACACGCCAGTTGCTGGCCGAATTGCTGGCGCCGCAACAGATGGAGGAACTCGACGATACCGGCGAGCTCAACGTCGGCATCAGCATCCCGCGCGTGGGCAGCTTCCGGCTGTCGGCCTTCAAGCAGCGCGGCTCGATCGCGGCGGTCTTCCGCTGCATCCCCTTCGTCATCCCCACGCTCGATTCATTGGGCATGCCTCCACTGTTGTCGCAGCTGGTGACGGACAAGCGCGGCCTGATCCTGATGGTGGGCGCCACCGGCACCGGCAAGAGCACCACGCTGGCCTCGATGCTGGAGTGGCGCAACCAGCAGATGACCGGGCACATCCTCACGATCGAGGATCCGATCGAATTCCTCTTCAGCAACAAGAAGAGCATCGTCAACCAGCGCGAGGTCGGGCGCGATACGCAGAGCCTGCAGGTCGCCCTCAAGAATGCGCTGCGCCAGGCACCCGATTGCATCCTGATCGGCGAGATCCGCGACCGCGAGACGATGAGCTCGGCGCTGTCGTACGCGCTCTCTGGCCACCTCGTGCTCTCCACCCTGCACGCCAACAACAGCTACCACGCGCTGGGCCGCATCCTGTCGTTCTACACGCCCGAGGCCCGGCCCACGCTGTTGTCCGACCTGGCCGCCGGCCTGCGCGCCATCGTCTCGCAACGCCTGCTGCGCGCCAACAGCGGCGGCCGCGTGCCGGCGGTGGAGGTGCTGCTGAATACCAAGCTGGTGTCGGAACTGGTCGAGAAGGGCGATCTCTCGGGCGTCAAGGAAGCGGTGGAAAAGTCGCTGGCCGAGGGCTCGCAGACCTTCGAGCAGGATATCGCGCGCCTGATCGACGAAGGCATCGTCTCGCGCGACGAAGGCCTGGCTCACGCGGATTCGCCCACCAACCTGCTGTGGCGCCTGCAAAACGAGCAGGGTCCGGTCTCGCGCGTGCCTCCCAAGAAAGAAGAATCCGAAGCCGCCACCTTCACCGATATCACGATCGAGGTGCGACCGGACGATGTGCGCCCCGGCGCCGCCAGTTCGCCGCCGTGGGCGGCCAAACAGTGACCCGCACGGTGCGCCTGGCGGAGGCGCTGATCTCGTGCCGCTCGGTGACCCCGGCCGACGGCGGATGCCAGGCGCTTCTGAGCCAGCGGCTGGCGGTGGCGGGCTTTGCATGCGAGGCGCTCGATGCAGGGCCGCCGGATGCACCCGAGGCCCGCGTGCGCAACCTGTGGGCCGTGCATCGCGGCGGCCGCCCAGGGCCGACGCTGGTCCTGGCCGGCCACGTCGACGTGGTCCCCAGCGGCCCGCTGGAGCGCTGGACGAGCGACCCGTTCGTGCCCACCCATCGCAACGGCCGGCTCTACGGCCGCGGCGCCGCCGATATGAAGACCGCCGTCGCCGCGATGACCGTCGCAGCCGAAGAATTTGTCGGCGCCCAGCCCGCGCATGCCGGCAGCGTGGCGCTGCTCATCACCAGCGATGAAGAAGGCCCGGCGCAGCACGGCACGCACCACGTGGTGCAAGTGCTCGAGCAGCGCGGCGTGGTGCTCGGCGCCTGCATCCTGGGCGAACCGACTTCGGTGGATCGGGTGGGCGACATGGTCAAGAACGGCCGCCGTGGCACGCTCAGCGGCCGGCTGATCGTGAAGGGCGTGCAAGGCCATATCGCCTACCCGCACCTGGCGCGCAACCCGATCCACATATTCGCGCCCGCGCTTGCCGAGCTGGCCGCCGAGCGCTGGGACGCAGGCAACGGCGACTTCCCGCCCACCAGCTGGCAAGTCAGCAACCTGCACGCCGGCACCGGCGCCACGAATGTCATCCCCGGTGAGCTGGTGGTCGATTTCAACTTCCGCTACGGCACCGAATCCACCCCCGAGTCGCTGCAGACACGGCTGGTCGCGGTGCTGAACCGCCACGGCGTGGAATTCGGCCTGGCGTGGGCGTTGGGCGGCGAGCCCTTCCTGACGCCACCCGGCACGCTGCACGATGCGCTGGTGGCGGCCATCGGTGCCGAGTTCGGCTTGCGGCCCACCCTGGGCACCACCGGTGGCACATCGGACGGCCGCTTCATCGCCCGCATCTGCCCGCAGGTGCTGGAGTTTGGCGTCACCAACGAGAGCGCGCACAAGATCGACGAGTGGGTCGAGGTGGCGGCCATCGAACCGCTGAAAAACGCCTACCGGCGCACGCTGGAAGCGTTTCTGCAATGACCGTCATCGAACTGATCGAGCGTTCCGCGGAACGCCTTGAACTCGCGGGCGTGTCTTACGGGCACGGTACGACCAACGCGTTCGATGAAGCCGCCTGGCTGGTATTGTGGAAGCTCGGCCTGCCGCTGGATGCGCTGGACGAAGCCGCCGATCAACCGGTGGCGCCCGCCCTCCAGCGAGCCGCCGAAGCCCTGATCGAGGAGCGCATCGCCAGCCGCCGCCCTGCCGCCTATCTGACCGGCGAGGCCTGGCTGCAGGGCGTGCCATTCTTCGTCAACGAAGACGTGATCGTGCCGCGCTCGCTGATCGCCGAAACGCTGGCCGACGGCACGCTCGATGCGTGGCTCGGCGCCGAGCCACGGCACGTTCTGGATTTGTGCACCGGCAGTGGCAGCCTGGCCGTGCTGGCGGCGATGGCCTGGCCCGAAGCGCAGGTGCTGGCCACCGACCTCAGCGCCGCCGCGCTCGCCGTGGCGCAGCGCAATGTCGATCGCCACGGCCTGGCCGGCCGCATCACGCTGGCGCAAGGCGACGGCCTGGCCGCCGCACCCGGCCAGCATGACCTGATCCTGTGCAACCCGCCCTATGTCAACCGCGCGTCGATGGCGACCCTGCCCCCCGAATACCGCGCCGAGCCGGCGCTGGCACTGGACGGCGGCATGGATGGCATGGATTTCATCCGCCGCCTGTTGGCGCAGGCCGCCCGACACCTGGCCGAGAACGGCGTGCTGGTGCTCGAGATCGGCCACGAACGAGAACACTTTGAAGCCGCATTCCCGCACCTGCACGTCGTCTGGCTGCCCACCAGCGCCGGCGACGACCAGGTGCTGCTACTGACCAAAACGCGTTTCAGAGAAGACTAACTTGTACTCAAGTTATGTCGTAACTAAAGAAAACCTGCTGTGATCACACTGAGAAATATCACCCTGCGCCGCGGCACCAAGGTCGTCCTGCAAGGCGCCGGTGTCACCCTGCAGCCGGGCGAAAAGGTGGGCCTCATCGGGCGCAACGGCGCCGGCAAATCCAGCCTGTTTGCGCTGCTCACCGATCGCCTGCACGCCGATGTGGGCGACGTGGAAATCCCGCCGCGCTGGCGTATCGGCGAGGTCGCGCAGGAGATGCCCGAAACCGAGGACGGCGCCACCGACTTTGTCCTGCAGGGCGATGCACCGCTGCAACGCGCACAGGCCGCGCTCGACGCCGCCGAGGCCAGCGGCGATGGCCACGCCATGGCCGACGCGCACCTGATGCTCGACGAAGCCGGCGCCTTTGATGCCCGCGCCCGTGCCCAGGCCCTGCTGCTCGGCCTGGGCTTCAAGGGCGACCAGGTCGATACCCCGGTCAACAGCTTTTCGGGCGGCTGGCGCATGCGGCTGCAACTGGCGCGCGCGCTGATGTGCCCGGCCGAGTTGCTGCTGCTGGACGAGCCCACCAACCACCTCGACCTCGACGCGCTGGTCTGGCTGGAGGCCTGGCTCAAGCGATTTGACGGGCTCATGATCGTGATCAGCCACGACCGCGAATTTCTCGACGCCATCACCCGCGTCACCGTGCACCTGGATGAAACCACGCTCACCCGCTACGGTGGCAACTACAGCGCCTTTGAAGAGATGCGCGCCGAGCGCCTGACGCTGGCCGCCGCGGCATTTGGCAAGCAGCAGGACCGCATCGCACACCTGCAGAAATTTATCGACCGCTTCAAGGCCAAGGCGAGCAAGGCCAAGCAGGCGCAAAGCCGGGTCAAGGCACTGGCACGGATGGAAAAGCTGGCGCCGGTGCTCACCGCCAGCGACTTCGAATTCGAATTCCGCGAGCCGCAGGCACTGCCCAACCCGATGCTGTCGTTCGACGGCCTGGCCTGCGGCTATGGCAGCAACGCCATCATCCGGGGCTTCAACCGCTCGGTGCTGGCCGGCCAGCGCATCGGCATCCTGGGCGCCAACGGCCAGGGCAAATCCACCCTGGTCAAGACCATTGCACATGCCCTGGCACCGCTGGCCGGCAGCATGACCGAAGGCAAGGGCCTGGTGATCGGCTACTTTGCCCAGCAAGAGCTCGACGTGCTGCAGCTCGACGACGGCCCGCTGATGCACATGGTGCGGCTGGCGCGCGATGTGGGGCCGGCCGCGCGCGAGCAGGAGC
>CXWL01116859.1_pt1 | contig 10110 bp, 8 predicted proteins | sample 590931 | NCBI WGS metagenome assembly CXWL01 (sample SAMEA3498368, study PRJEB10139) | groundwater metagenome | biome: water well; material: biofilm material | place: Germany | collected 2015-04-27
CTTCTGGCCCAGCGCGGAGCAGGAGGCGGCCGCCGCAGGCGGCGCTGCCGCGCCGGTCCGCACGGCGGCCGCGGTGCAGTCGTCCGGCCAGCCGGGCGGACCGCCCCCATTGCCGGCTGGCCTGGTACGGGCGGAACGCGCACGCCTGCTGGCCGAGCAGTACCAGCACGCCGACCAGACTTACTGCAGCTACCTGGCGAGCACAAAATACCCGGTGTCCTCGCGCCCGATCGCAGAGCATCCCGACCAGGTGTATCCGAACCAGCCCGTGGTCGAAAGCCAGCCGATGCGCGGCGAGGGCGGGCGCGGCGGCGATCCGAACGTGCTGCTCCAGACCTCGCAGTCGCGCGTGTTCATGGTCGCCGGCGAAGCGGTGGCCTTCTCGCTGCGCGCCGTCAACGCGCAGGGCGGCGCCCTGCCGCTGGTGGTCACGCGGGCCGTCGCGGGCGGCATGACTTTTGGTACCAGCCGGCCGGCGGCGCAGGTGTCGCTGCCGTTCTCTGATGACGGCACCGGCGCCGACCCGGTCAGCGGCGACAGCCATTTCGCGGCGGTGCTGGCACCGGCGCAAACCTCGCTCGCGCAGTTCAGCGGCACCATCCGCACTGAAGTACGCTATAGCGTCAATGGCCGCGCCGGCGTCGCGCTGTTCGACGTGATCTACAGTCCTGAAGTGCCGGCCACCTGGGCGGGCCAGGCCCGCGAAGTCATCGACGATGGCTCGCTGTCGTATGTGCTGAAGGCCGACGTGCGCCAGGCCGGGCGCTACATCGTCACCGGCCGTGTCGACGACGCAACAGGCAAGCCGTTCGCGCTGGCGACCTTCAACGACATGCTTCGCGCCGGTCCCAACGAGATCAGGCTGACGGTGTTCGGCAAGCTGTTGCACGACAAGGCGCCGGCCATGCCTTTGAGCCTGCGCGACGTCGACGGCTACCTGCTGAAGGAAAACGTCGACCCTGACCGCGCGTTGATGCCGCGCCTCGAGGGCAGGGTGGTGGCGGGCAAGCCGCATCCGCTGCGCAGTTTCTCGGACGCCGAATACGCCGGCGAGGAACGTTCCCGTCACCTGGCCGAATTCGCCAAGGACGCAAGCCGGGCGAAAGGCGCGCTGGCCGCCCTTGATCCCGCGCAGCCGGTCCCGGCCAGCCAGTGCGCCGCCTTGCCGTAAAATAGCGGTTCTACAGAGGATTTTGAAAGCGCAGCATGTCGATACAATGGTACCCGGGCCACATGAACGCTGCCCGCAAGAAGGCGGCGGAGCAGATGGAGAACACCGACCTGGTGATCGAAGTGCTGGACGCGCGCCTGCCCGAAGCGAGCTGCAACCCGATGGTCGAGGAGTTGCGCCTGTTCCGCCAGCGCCCGTGCCTGAAGATCCTTAACAAGGTCGACCTGGCGGACCCCGAGGCGACCAAGGCATGGAGCGCCTTCTACGACGCCCAGGAAGGCGTGACCGCCTACCCGATGACTACCAAGAAGCCGGCCGACGTCGCGCGCATCCCGGACCTGTGCAAGTCGCTGGCGCCGCACCGCGGTGTGCCGACCAAGCCGCTGCGCATCATGATCATGGGGATTCCGAACGTCGGCAAATCGACCTTGATGAACGCGCTGCTGAAGAAGAAGGTAGCCAAGGTGGGCGACGAGCCGGCCGTCACCAAGATGCAGCAGAAGCTCTATCTCGGCAAGAACACCATCCTGGTCGACACGCCGGGCATGCTGTGGCCGAAAATCGCGATGGCCAGCGATGGCTTGATGCTGGCCGCGAGCCATGCGATCGGCTCCAATGCGCTGATCGAGGACGAAGTGGCTGTGTTCCTCGCAGAAGTCCTGCTCGAGCGCTATCCGCATTTGCTGACCGCGCGCTATGGCTTCAAGCTGGAAGGCATCGACGCCATTGGCGTGGTCGAAGGCGTAGCCGCGCGCCGCGGCTTCCGCCAGAAGGGCGGCGACCTCGATTTCGAGAAAGCGGCGCACACCTTCCTGCAGGACTACCGCAGCGGTGCGCTGGGCCGGATCAGCCTTGAAACGCCGGAGACCCGCGCTGCGCGCCTGATGCAGCATGAAGCCGAGATGGCCGCGAAGGCAGCCAAAGCCGCTGCCGCCGCAGCCGAAAAGGCCGAGCGCAACGCGCGCGGCAAGCGCGGCACTTAAGGGTTCGCGGCCTGGCCGAAACGGAAGCTCGACACGGCCAGGCTGCCGAAGAACTCATCCTCGTGGTACACGCAGGCCGCGGCTTCATGTTCGGCCGCGCCGTACGCCACCAGTAACGGCATCAGGTGCTCCTCGCGCGGATGTGCCATGCGCGCATGCGGCGCCTGGTCCCAGTGCAGCAGCGCGCTGGTACGCTCGGCCGGCGCCAGCTCCAGCAATGCGAAGCGCAGCCACGCGTCGAACTCGTGCGACGCCAGCCGCCCGGCCGGGCCGAACTGGTGCAGGTTGTGATAACTCAGCCCGCTGCCGATGATCAGGACGCCTTCGTTGCGCAAGGGCGCCAGCGCACGTCCCGCATCCACATGCGCCTGCGGATTGAAGCCGTGGCGAAGCGACAGCTGCACCACCGGCACATCCGCCTGCGGATAGACCGGGTACAGCATGCTGAAGGTGCCGTGATCGAACCCGCGGTTCGGATCGAGGCCCGCGTTGAATCCGGCCTGCGCCAGCAGGATCGCCGCGCGTGCGGCCAGTTGTGGCGCGCCTGGCGCCGGATATTTGACCTGGTAAGTGTGGGACGGGAAGCCGCCGTAGTCGTAGATCATCCCGGGGCTGGCGCTTGAAGACAGCGTGAACTCGCGCTCTTCCCAGTGGCCCGACACCACCAGCACGGCGTTCGGACGCGCGCCGAGCTGGCGCGGGATGTCGGCCAGCGACGCTTCCAGCACGTCGTAAGTCGAGCCGTACTGCTCCTTCATGAACGGCCAGGGGCCGCCTCCGTGCGACAGGAAATAGGTGGGTAGCGCGCTGGCCATGCTGCCTCCGGTTTCGTTGGTATCGATGTCCATTCCGGCACAGCTTATACCTGATCCGCCAAGCCGGTAAACATCCGGCACACTGCTTGCGCTTATAATATCGGTGTTTTGGTGCCCGCCGGCGTGATCACGCTGGCAGTTAAACGGGAAACACGACGCTGCCGCGCAACCGGCGGCCAACGTGTGCTGCCCCCGCAACGGTAAACAAGCGTCGCCGCATGCCGGCGACTGGCCGCCCCGAACACCACTGTGCCACGGCATAGGAAGGTGGGGCGGTTTGACTTGCGAGCCCGGATACCGGCCAGGACAGGTGGAAGCGCGTGCCCAACGGTTCGCCTTCCGTTGAATCCGGCTTGCGGGGACGCAGGCCGGATGCTCACATTCTAAAAAAAGCACCATGAACCTTCACGCAGCATTTTGCCGCGCACCGGCTGCCCAGCCGATTGCGCTCGCCCTCGCACTTTCCGCCTGCTTTACCGTCTCCGCCAACGCNNCGCCACCGTCATCGACGCTGGCCAGATCCGCCGCGCCGGTGTCACCGACGTCAACCAGGCAATCCGCAAGATCGGCGGCGTCTACGGCCGCCAGAGCCTGGACGGTTCACCCGACTTCAGCCTGGACCTGCGCGGCTTCGGCTCCAACAGCAGCCAGAACATGGTGGTCGTGCTCGACGGCGTGCGCATGTCGGAAAATGAGCTGAGCGGCCCGATCCTGTCGACCATCCCGATCGACACGGTGGAGCGTATCGAGATCGTGCGCGGCGGCGCCAGCGTGCTGTATGGCGAAGGCGCCACCGGCGGCGTGATCCAGATCGTCACCAAGCGCGCGGCAAAGAACGAAGGCCGCGGCATGCTGAGCCTCGAAGCAGGGCAGTTCGGCCTGCGCGAAGTGCGCGCCAGCGCCGCCCGCAGCTGGGATGCGTTCGCCCTCGACGCCTCGATCAGCGACCTCAAGACCGACAACTACCGCGAGCACAACCGCTTCGAGAACCGCAGTTTCAGCGGCGGCCTGCAATGGACAACGGGCGCCAGCCGTGTCGCCGTGCGCGTCGACAGCGCGCGCCAGGATGCCCGGTTCCCGGGCCCCCTCAGCCTACAGCAGTTCGAAGCCAACCCGGAGCAGGCCAGCACGCCCTTCGACTTCGGCGGACTCGAATCGGACCGCGTGACGGCGCTGTTCGAGCACCGTATCGGTGCAACCGACTTCGCGGCGGAACTGTCGCACCGCGAAAAGACGGTGTCGGCTACCTACTACTTCACCTTCGGCGGCGTCACCAGCCCGTCGGCCGCGGCATACGACAGCCGCCAGACCCAGTTCTCGCCGCGCCTGCGCCACCTGACGCAGTTCGACGGCAAGCTGAACGAATTCGTCGCCGGCGTCGACCTGATCCGCTGGAGCCGCAAAACCGAGTCGATGTTCTCGGCCGCCGACGCCAGCCAGGACTCGAAAGCCCTGTACCTGCGTGATGAGATTCGCTGGAACGCCGCGCACAACAGCCGCCTCGCGGTGGGCGTGCGGCGCGAGGCGTTCGACAAGGAGAGCGCCGATGCGCTGGCCTTCCCGGCGCTGGACGAGCGCGTCAAGCAGTCGCAGACCGCGTGGGAAGTGCAGGCCAGCCAGGACGTGATGCCGATGCTGAACGTGTACGCCAAGGCTGGCCGCAGCTACCGCATGCCCAACGCGGACGAAAACGCGTTCCGCTCCGGGCCGTCGCCGCTGAAAGCCCAGACCTCGCGCGACCTTGAACTGGGCGCGGCCTTCGGCCCGTCCGACCGCCAGGTGGGCGCGCGCGTGTTCCGCCACACGATCGAGGACGAGATCTTCTACGACCCGACCATCAATTTCGGCGTCAACACCAACCTCGACCCGACCCGCCGCCAGGGCGTGGAGCTCGATGCCAAGGCGCGCATTTCGGCCGACTGGCAAGTGACCGCAAGCCTGCAGCACGTCAAGGCCGAATTCACCGATGGCCCGAACGCAGGTCGCGAGATGGTGCTGGTGCCGGAGAACGTGGCGTCGGCGCGCCTGTCCTGGGCGCCAGCCGGCGGACACAGCGCCGACATCGGCGTGCAGTGGGTCGACAGCCAGCGCTTCGGCAGCGACTTCAGCAACACCTGCGGCGCGCGCATTCCGGGCTACACGACCGTGGATGCACGCTATGCCCGCAAGGTCGGGCAGTGGGAGTTCGCGCTGGCCGGGCTGAACCTGGGCGACAAGCAGTACTACAGCAACGCCTTCCTCTGCCGCGCTGGTATTTACCCGGCCGATGGCCGCCAGTTCCGGGTCTCCGCCCGTTACGACTTCTAAGGCTGCCGCATGATCCACGCTGCTTCCCGCCATCGCACCGTGCTCGCGCTGCTGTCATCGGCAGCGCTGCTGGTGCTGCTCGGGTCCAGCATGGTGGGCTCGGTCAGCATTCCGCTGTCCGGGCTACCGGCGGCGTTGGCGGGGCTGCTGGGGAACGGGGAGGGCGGCATCGCGACGACGCTGCTTGACCTGCGCCTTGGCCGCGCCTGCGCCGCATTCGCCACCGGGGCCGCGCTGGCGCTGGCTGGCGTGATGATGCAGGCGCTGCTGCGCAACCCGCTGGCCGATCCGTACGTGCTGGGCATCTCCAGCGGCGCCGCAGTGGGCGCGTTGGCGGCGCTGCTGGGCGGAGCCGCACTGTGGGTCGTGGATCTTGGCGCTTTGGGCGGCGCGGTCGGCGTGTCGGCGGTGCTGTACCTGCTGGCGCGGCGCGACCTCGGCGGCGCCGCCTTGCGCGACGCACCCGCCGACACCAACACCCTGCTGCTGACCGGCGTCATCCTCGCCTCGGCATGCATGGCGCTGGTGACCCTGATGCTGTCCATCGCACCGGAATCGCGCCTGCGCGGCATGGTGTTCTGGATGGTCGGCGACCTGTCCGGAGCCGGTTGGCGCGTGCTGCCCTGGCTGATCCTGGCAGGCGCCTTGCTGTTCGCGCTGCGCATCGCGCGCCAGCTTAACGTGATGGCGCTGCACGCGGACAGCGCCGCCACCCTTGGCGTCGATGTGGGGCGCCTGCGCCGGTCCCTCTTCATCTGTTCCGGCATCCTCACCGCAAGCGCGGTGACAACCGCCGGCAGCATCGGCTTTGTCGGCCTGATCGTGCCGCATGCCTGCCGCCATGCTTTTGGCCCTGACCACCGCGTGCTGCTGCCTGCCGCGGCGATTACCGGCGGCGCCTTCCTGGTGCTGGCCGATACGCTTGCGCGCACCGTGCTCGCGCCGCAGCAGCTGCCGGTCGGCGTGCTGACCTCGTTGATCGGCGTGCCGGTCTTCCTCTTCCAGCTCCATCAATTCAAGTTGCACCGGCCATGATCGAAACCACCTCCCTTACCTTGCGCGCCGGAGAGCGCACCCTGGTTGAAGCGCTGTCGTGGACAGCGTCGCCAGGCCAGCTATGGTGCGTCATCGGCCGCAACGGCGCCGGCAAGAGCACCTTGTTGCGTACCCTGGCGGGCATCCGCACGCCCGACGGTGGCCATGTCGCCATCGGCGGACGTGCGGTGGAGGGACGCGACGCAGCTGAGCTGGCGCGCGAGCGTTCGTTTCTCGCGCAGTCGCGCAGCGACGCCTTTGCCTACCGGGTCATCGAAACGGTGCTGATGGCGCGCCACCCCTACCATGCCGACCGTTACTGGGAGGGCAGCGACGACCACCTGGCGGCGCAGCAGGCGCTGGAAGCGCTGGACGTGCTCCACCTGGCCCAGCGCGATGTACGCACCTTGTCGGGCGGCGAACGCCAGCGCGTCGCCATTGCCGCGCTGCTGGCGCAGGACACGCCGCTGATGCTGCTCGACGAACCCGCCAATGCGCTCGACCTGGCGCACCAGGTGTCCGTGATGCGGCTGCTGGCCCGCCTGTGCCGCGAGCAGCGCAAGGCGGTGGTGATGGTCGGCCACGACCTCAATCTCGCGCACAGCGTAGCCACCGACGCGCTCCTGCTGATGGGCGATGGCAGCTGGCTGGCCGGCGGCGTCGGCGACGTGATGCAGCCGTCCATACTGGGGCAGTGCCTGGGCCACCCGATCGAGATGCTCCGGCATGGCGAACGCACCGTATTCGTCGCCGGCGACGCAACCCCTTTCTGACACCACCATGACCAACACACTCAAGCTCGTCCTGCTCGCCCTCGCGGCATACGCGCCCGCAGCCCATGCTGCCATCAGCGTCGTCGACGACGCCGGCAACCGCGTCACCTTGCAGCAGCCGGCGCGGCGCATCATCTCGATGTCGCCGCACGTGACCGAACTGCTGTTTGCGGTGGGCGGCGGCAGCCGCATCGTCGGCGCGATGAACTTCAGCGACTATCCGGAAGCGGCCAGGCGCATCCCTCTGGTTGGCAGCAACAGCCAGATCGACATGGAGCGCGCGGTCGCGCTCAAGCCCGACCTGTTGATCGTCTGGCAGAGCGGGAACACGGCGCGCCAGCTGGAACAGCTGCGCCAGCTCGGCGTACCGGTCTTCTTCAGCGANNCGCGCTGGCGGCGCGCCACAGCAAGCGGCCGAACGTGCGCGTGTTCTATCAGATCTGGGACAAGCCGGTGTACACGCTCAGCGGCGACCATATGGTCAGCGACGCGATCCGCCTGTGCGGCGGCGAGAACATCTTCGCCGGCCTGAAGGTCAAGGCGCCGTCAGTCAGTATCGAGGCGGTGATGCAGGCGAATCCCGAAGCCATCCTCGGCGACGAGCAGCACGGCCCGGATGACGCGGGCATCACGATCTGGAAGCCGTACAAGACCATGACGGCGGTTGCGCGCGGTAACCTGTTCACGCTGAACAGCGAACTGCTGACGCGTTCCGGGCCGCGCCTGCCGCAAGGCGTGTCGCAGCTNNGTCCCGCGTTACAGAGGTAAGCAAATGCAAAAAGCGGACTGCATCACTGCTGGGAGGGCAAAAAAGTGGTAACCTCCGGATCGTTGCTTAACCACACTACGAAGGATAATTATGCGTCCCCTGCGTTTTGCCCTTGCCGCCGCGAGCCTGATCGCCAGCACGGCCTTTGCTTCGCCAACCGCGCCAACCAGCGGCGTTGAATACATCACACTGGCCCAGCCGCAGCCTGCGCAGATCGTTGGCAAGAAAGTGGAAGTCATTGAATTCTTCATGTACCACTGCCCAGCCTGTAACGCACTCGAGCCGTCGCTGGCCGCGTGGGTGAAAAAGCAGGGTGACAACGTCAACTTCAAGCGCGTGCACATGCCCTTGCAAGGCCCCAACGATCCTGAAGCGCACCTGTATCTGACGCTCGAAGCGATGGGCAAGCTCGACGAGATGCATCCGAAGGTGTTCCGCGCCTTCCACATCGAGCGCCAGCGCCTGAACCGCGATGACGCGATCATCGAATGGGTTGCCAAGAACGGTGTCGACAGGGCCAAGTTCCTGGAGTACTGGAATTCGTTCGGCGTCCTGTCGAAATTGCGCCGCACGCCACAGGTGCTCAACGCGTACAAGGTCGACTCGGTGCCGACCCTGATCGTCGACGGCCGCTACATGACCTCGCCATCGGTTGTCGGCGCAGCGGTCAAGGGTTCGACCAACGCCAACGTGGCGCAATCGACCTTGCAAGTAGTCGACGCGCTGGTAGCCAGGGTACAGAAGGAAAAAGGCCTGGTGCCAGCGGCGAAGAAGTAAGCCGTATTCAAGTCCGAACGACTCCGCTGCGGCGGAGTTTTTTTTTGCCCGCAGGAAGCGTACTGGAATAAGTGGCGGCGATTGATTAAAATGAAGCGTCTGGCGCCCCCTGGCGGCATTACGAAAAGGCGACCGAAATGAGCAAAGCAGAAGAAAAACTACTGAAGATGTACGATGGCGCGCGTCCGGTCGAAGAAGACCTGTTCGAGATCCGCTACATCAATCAACTGGCGTGGACCCTGGTGGTGGTGCTGGCTGGTGTCGTGATCTGGCTGTCGATCGCGCTGGTCAACGCCGAGAACCAGCGTAATGCGCTAATGACCAGGCAGTGCGCGGACCCCGTGTTCAAGGGAGAAATCGACCGCAAATGCCTGGAGCTGGTGGCCTCGCGCGAGCACTGGTGGCAGCACCTGTGGTACGGCGTGACGCACCTGCGTCCCGAAGACGCAAAGTAAATACAACTCCGCTGCGGCGGAGTTTTTTTATAGTGCGCCCGCCGTCGTTCCCGCGCCGGCGGAACGACGTGCTGAACTACGGGTGACATAGTTTTTTTATGCCGGNNGCCATCGCCAAGACGGCGCGCGCTGAGCCCAACCTGGCCCTGCGCGTACTTCTGCGCGTTGCGCATCACATTGCAGATCGCGCGCGCCAGCAGGCGGCGGTCGCCCGTCAGTTCGCCAAGGCCTTCCAGTGGCCCAAATGACGGGGCAGGGCCGCCCGGGTCGAGCGAATCGCGGCAGCCTTCCAACGCCAGCGCCAGGTCGAAGGTCTCAAGCTGCAGCGCCTGTGGGCTGTCGAGCCGGGTCATGCTGAGCAGTTCTCCGACCAGCGTATTGAGTTCCTCCAGGTCGCCTTCCATCGCGGCGATGCGTCCTTCCAGCGCCGGGTCGCCGGCGGCGCCGCGCAGGAGCTCGAGCGCGAACTCCAGCCTTGCAATCGGCGTGCGCAGCTCATGCGAGACCGAGTGCACCAGGTTGCGCTGCGCGTCCAGCAGGCCTTCGATGCGGGCCGCCATATGGTCGATGCGCTCGGCCAGCGGATAGATGCTGGCGCTGGGCTGCATGCGCGCCCGCGCCGACAGGTCGCCCGCGCCGAAGTCGTCCGCCACCTTGGACAGCGCCTGCAGGCCGTTCCAGTGGGAGCGCGACCACATCGCGATCGGGATCAGCAGGGCCAGCGCGACGATCACGTAGCGCACCGCTTCCATCTTGAGCGCCAGCCCGACGTCGATCGGGAGGTCCTGCGCGTGGATCACGTCCGCTTCGCTGCCGATGTACTTGTGGCCGGTCAGGTCGACCCTGCGGTAGAACGCCTTGTTGCCTGCGTCGAGCACCACGTCGCCACGGTCGAGCGCGCCCAGCTGCGCGGCCGCGAGCTGGGAGCGCGCCTGGGTCAGCGGGATCAGGTCGAGTTTGACGCCGGACACTTCGCGCACCTTGTTCAGGCGCTCCAGCCATTCATCGGTGGGGGCTTTGTCGAC
>CXWL01117542.1_pt1 | contig 10110 bp, 11 predicted proteins | sample 590931 | NCBI WGS metagenome assembly CXWL01 (sample SAMEA3498368, study PRJEB10139) | groundwater metagenome | biome: water well; material: biofilm material | place: Germany | collected 2015-04-27
CTCGTCGGCGATCTTGCCACTATCCCAAACATCCGCGTCACGGAGTTTCTCTGGACTTGATGCAACTCGGATTTGATAGAAGGTCTGTTTCTGGTTACGTTCGTTCGATGTAATCACCCAACTGAATCTTGGGGTCGGAGTGTCAATGCCAAGTGAAGTTTTGGCATTTTCGATAGAAACGCTTTCAACTTTCACGGTCTCCGTGACACTTAATGTAACAGTACAAAACCACAGAATGGCCGCGAGAAGAAAGACGGAAATAAGTCCTCGATTTTTCATTTGTTAGATTTTTATCTCGACCGCCGACCTAGTAGATACGCCTGGACTCCAGACGCGCGATGGAATGCGGGCCGTGGCCTTCGAGTACATTGAGGTTTTCTACAACCGCAAGCGCCTGCATTCGACCTTGGACTACCGCTCTCCCTGTCAGTTGCTCAGTGACTGGCGCCTTGAGCAACAAGCGGAGAAAAGATTAGCACAACCACCGCCCTTTGGAAGGCGAAAACCCGAGGGAACCTCAAATGGGCCAAACGAGACGGCCCTGGGGGGAGGGGAAGTAAGAATGCTTTGATCCCGGTAGGGAATGGGCTTGTATAACTATGGTGAATTTTCAAAGTAGAGGTATCCATTTATACGTGGGCAACTCGCTCCGAAAATACAACATGCCTATCAATCAAGATGTAGTGGTCAACTAATCCCGGACACTGCGTGAGTTTTTCCTCGGCAACAGCGGGCGGCAGCCCGCCGTTGAATTGATGTGGCCGTTTCCGGTTGCAGCGCTGCATCAAAAACCGACCAATATCCTGCTGTGCCAGCGAAGCATTCATTTGGCCCCCGGCCGGTACCCATTCCGTTTTCAGGCGGCGAAACAACCGCTCCATCGGCGTATTGTCGTGGCAGTTCCCGCGTCGACTCATGTTCTGCTTGAAGCGATAGCGCCAGAGTCGCTGGCGGAAGCTTCGGCTGGCGTATTGGCTGCCTTGGTCTGAGTGAAAGAGCACGTTCCGAGGCCAGCCACGCTGCTCATAGGCCATGTACAAGGCCTTGATTAACAGGTCGGCATCGGGCTTCGATGAAAACGTCATGGCGCCAAGGATTGGCTCCTGCCACCAACTCCTATTGATGCCCAGCCTGTTGATCGACTACGGCCGTTCCAGGGCGTGGAAACCTCTGCTAAAAGCAGGTCCGGCGTCGATCGCCATCAAGAAGCACATTTGAAGAGGGTTCGCCATCTGACGGAAACCGTTCGTCCGGCCATCGTCATCGCAGGGAACGGAATGTGCAGCAGCGGTCGAATCGTCAATTATCTGATAGTCATGCTGCACGACCTGCGACACAATGTTCTCTTCGTCGGTTACCGAGCCTAAGGCACATTGGGTCAAGCCATTCAAGCCTACGGCCAGCGCGGTGGTTACGTGGAGCTGCACAAGCAACGCTATGACATCCGGGCACAAATCCATACCATAGGCGGCTATTCGGCCCATGTGAACCATAAAGGCGTTGTGAATTTTGTTATGCGAATGCGTGCATGATCGTCAGAAGGGCGAACTGCAGGCCAATCAACGATTAGCCGAAATGCTATCCAGCAAGTAAAAGAGTAGAGGAAGGTTCGTAGCTGCTGTTTACCCGAGCCAGGTAAGGGGAGCAGTGGATATTTCAAATAAACAGGCAACGATAAAGAAAAATGTAGATGAGAATTTTAGTTTCAGGTGGAGCTACTTTTAATGGATCTGTCGTCATTCGCCACATCATCTGCAACACCAGTGATGACGTGGTCAAACTCAACGAGCTGACCTATACCGGCATCCTCGAATCACTGGCTGCGTTCATCGAGAACAATATTATCGTGCGCTTATGAATAAAATATTACTATCTCTGCTATCTAATGTTTTATATTGTCAAGTGTAAGGCGGGGCGAGTGAAGTGATTGCATATTTTTCAGTAAGTTTGATGTTGTGGATTTTGTTTCTTATGTCTATAAGCTTGGGCCCGGATAGCCGGGATAGTCGGGCTCTGGATTTTTGTGCGTTGATGTTGTTTGTTTTGTTTTCGGGCCTCCGGTTTGAGACTGGTAATGATTGGCTTATATACAAGCAGGATTACGAAAGTATTGAGGTTTCTGATTTTTTTGCATTTGTTCAGGCGTCGTCATTTGAGCCACTATATTTGGCCGTTACATTTATATTCAGTCAGGTTGTAAGCTTTCAAACGTTCTTGTTTTTGGTATCTGTTTTTAATGGCTTTATTCTTTACAGGTTTTGTAGGTTTTTTGGCGCAGGGTTTTCTGGTGTTGGAGCTGTTTGTTTTTGTTGGACGTACTTGGCAACAAATATGGCGACGATAAGGTTTTCGCTTTCGATTTCATTGGTGTTGCTTGCGGTATTGTGTTGGCTTGAAAAGGATAAGTTTAAATCTATATTTTACACTTGCTTGTCTGTTGGCTTTCATTCCTTTTCGCTTGCTTTTATGCCTTTGTTGCTATTATCGAGGGTTGAGTTAAAGGCGAGCATGGTTTTTCTGATTTTGTCGGGCGGCGTTGTTTTTGGTTTGAGCTTTAGTTATTTGTTAGATTCGGGGCTGTTTTCTTACATTCCTTTCTCTGAGAAGCTGTTGTTTTATTCTGAAAAGTCTGCTCGGTCTGGTATATCTATCGGTTCTTTGTTTTATGTGGCGTTAAATGGTTTTTTCATGATTTGCTTGTTTAGGGATCGATTTGAATCGGTGCTGCTGAATCTTGCCAGGTGGAGCACGCTTATACTGCTTGCCCTTCAGGTTGGTATGTGGTTTTTACCTGTTTTTTGGAATAGATACCAAGTTCTCACGGTTTTAATTCAGGCTGTTTATATTTCATTTAATTTTGTAAGGCGTGGGTTTATGTTGGAAACCTTGGCCCTCATGCTTATTTCGTTATTGGTGTTGGCGAAATTTTTGTTGGATCCTGCTTTTGTCTCATATGTGCCCTATCAAAATGTGATTTCCGAAGTTTTTGGTACTGATCGTGGAGATGGAGAACGAAGATTTTATGAGGCTCTCGATGCTCATATAGATCGGAATGTCAAATGATGGTGGCAGAGAAGCAATGCAATTTTGCATTTTTGTTCGAGATGGGGTCTTCATGATTAGTGTTTGTATCTGGCCGGCAACTGGAGCTGGCTGGAACGCTACGTGGAGGCCGGTTTTTTACCGATCGACAACAATTCCACCGAACGAGCGATAAAGCCGTTCGTGATCGGACGCAAGGCATGGCTGTTCAGCGATACGCCTGAAGGCGCTACGGCCAGTGCCGAGATCTACAGCTTGGTCGAGACCGCCAAGGTCAACGGCCAGGAACCCAGTACGTCGCTGCGCCACGTACTGGAGCGGCTGCCACATGCGCAGTCGGTGGCTGAACTGCTCACCCGAAATATCATGGGAGACGAGGAGCGCACCTGGCGGTACGTGTACTTTATGGATTGCATATGATTGTTTCGCATCCTGCAACAGACACATTTTTGACAAGATCTACCCATCGCCTAAGTTTGGAAGGCAGCTTCGGAAAAGCTGCTTTCTAAAACGATGTCATGGAGCTTCAATTATGCGTACTGGCTATTTCTACTCTCTGGTTTTTGCCCTGCTCACCAGCACTTCTGTTACCACAATTGCCGCACCTGCGACTAAGCCAGAATCAGGCAACGCGCCTCTGGTGCTGGAGGTTTCCCCTAAGACACAGTCCGGCAAAGTCGATCTCAATGCAGCCGATGCCCCGACACTGCAGCGCGAGTTGACCGGTATCGGAGAGGCCAAAGCCAAGGCGATTGTTGCTTATCGTGAAAGTAATGGGCCATTTTCCTCCATAGACGAACTGCTGGAAGTGAAGGGGATAGGTAAAGCGATTCTGGACAAGAACCGCGAGAAGCTCCACGTGAACTAAGCTTGTATCTCAACGCCAGGGGCCGGTCATTGACCGGCCTTTTTGCTTTCTGGCGAAAGGGGCAGTGCAGCGCCTTTTATCGGCCAATAAAAAATTATGGCTATCATATACTGATTAAATTATGCCTATAATTCATTTGTAATTCGCTAAAGCGTACAGGCATTCAGGCGCTCGTTTCCCCTAAACATCCCCCAGGAGCACAGTCATGACTTCCACCCAGTCCCAAGGTACAGCCCTCGTTACCGGTGCATCTTCCGGTATCGGTGCGATTTACGCTGAGCGGTTGGCAGCGCGTGGTTTTGATTTGTTGTTGGTTGCTCGTGACGAGCGGCGGCTTGAGGCGGCCGCGACCAAATTGCGCGCCGAGCACGGTGTTCAGGTGGAAGTGCTCAAGGCAGACCTGACACAAAAGAATGATGTACTGAAGATCGAACAGCGTCTTCGCAGCGATTCGAGTATCAGCCTGTTGCTAAACAACGCCGGCGTCGCGGCAGATGGCTTGCTGGCGAATGCCGACATGGAGCAACTGGAAAACCTGATTCAACTGAACGTCACCACGGTCACACGCCTGGCATCGGCGGCAGCCGCCAGTTTTGCCAAGGCAGGCCGGGGTTCTATCATCAATATAGCGTCGGTGGTGGCGTTGTTTCCCGAGCGCTTCAATGCGACCTACAGCGCCAGTAAAGCGTATGTGTTAAGCCTGACGCAGTCCTTGAATGCCGAACTGGATGGCACCGGGGTCAAGGTTCAAGCTGTGTTGCCTGGCGTGACGCGCACCGAGATCTGGGAACGCTCCGGTATCGACGCTAGCCAGATTCCGGCGGACATGGTCATGGAAGCGGATGAAATGGTCGACGCGGCGCTCTCGGGTCTGGACCAGGGAGAGCTCATCACCATTCCTTCGTTGCCGGATGCCGGCGAATGGGATGCTTTTGTTGCAGCGCGTCATGTCATGGCGCCGAATCTTTCCAAAAGTACGGCCGCCGCACGTTACAAATGAGGCACCTTCCATCGGCTTGAGGTATTTGCGACATGAGTGATCGTCGAGTAGTTGTCACCGGCATGGGCCTGGTGTCTCCGCTGGGTAGCGGTGTTGAAGCTGTCTGGGAGCGTTTGCTGGCCAGGCGTTCCGGGCTGCGTAATTTACCTGAAGATGTGGTCGCCGATCTGCCGGCCAAGGTTGGCGGCGCGGTACTCACCGTGGCGGAAGATCCCGAGGCGGGTTTTGACCCGGATCGAGCAACGCCACCCAAAGAGCAGAAGAAGATGGACCGCTTCATTCTGTTTGCCATGGAGGCCGCGCGGCAGGCGTTGGAGCAGGCCGGTTGGCAAGCGCTGGACCCGCAAGCCCAGGAGCGCACTGCAACCATTATCGGTTCTGGGGTCGGTGGGTTCGGCGCGATTGCCGAAGCGGTGCGCACCACTGATAGCCGTGGACCTCGGCGACTGTCGCCCTTCACTATTCCGTCGTTCCTGGTCAATCTCGCGGCGGGTCATGTGTCGATCAAGTACGGATTCAAAGGCCCGTTGGGTGCTCCGGTAACTGCGTGTGCGGCCGGGGTGCAAGCGATTGGAGATGCGGCGCGGCTGATTCGTTGCGGCGAAGCGGATATTGCCGTGTGTGGCGGCTCGGAGGCAGCGATCGATCGGGTCAGTCTTGCCGGGTTCGCGGCGGCGCGTGCCTTGTCCAGTGGTTACAACGAAACGCCTGAGCGGGCTTCTCGGCCGTTCGACAGTGATCGCGACGGCTTCGTGATGGGGGAGGGGGCGGGACTTCTGGTGATTGAATCCCTGGAACATGCCTTGGCGCGAGGGGCTCAACCCTTAGCCGAGTTGGTCGGCTATGGCACCAGTGCTGACGCCTTTCACCTGACCGCAGGCCCCGAAGATGGCAGCGGTGCGCGCCGCGCGATGTCGCTGGCATTGGCGCAGGCTGGTATTTCAGCGGCTCAGGTGCAACATCTCAATGCGCACGCTACGTCGACTCCGGTTGGCGACCTCGGCGAGTTGGCCGCTATCAAGTCGTTGTTCGGTACAGATAACAAGGTGGCGGTGACGTCGACCAAATCGGCGACAGGGCATCTGCTCGGAGCGGCCGGCGGGATTGAGGCGATCTTCACGCTGTTGGCGATTCGTGATCAGATCGTGCCGGCCACACTGAATTTCGATAGTCCGGACCCGGCGGCGCAAGGCGTGGACATCGTCCACGGTCAGGCGCGGTCCATGGCTATCGAGTATGCGCTGTCCAACGGCTTCGGGTTCGGCGGAGTCAATGCCAGCGTATTGTTCAAGCGCTGGCAGGATTAGCCCTGGGGTTGTTTAAGAAACGTGCGTGTTACGTCGAGAATCCGCTGGGCCAGTTCCGGGTTCTCGACGCTACGCGAGAGCAGCAATGCGCCGACCAGTGCGGACATGATGACGATGCTCTGATCCGCGGCATCTTCGCCTTCAAGGGTGTCTTCTATTTGTTGGAGTCGTGCGTTCAACACTACGTCCGAGGTCGGACTTGGCTGCCCACGCAAACCAAGTTCTGATGACATGGTTGGCAACGGGCAGCCTTCATGAGGTGAGGTCTGGTGCCATTCGGACAAATAAGCGTCGATGAAAGCATCCAGTGGGCGATCCTGGGCGAACAGCTCGGCACACACCGCTTCGACCTGATCGCCAGCCGCTTGCAACGCCTTTTCAACCAGTTCGTCTTTGGACTTGAAGTGCGAGTAAAAGCCTCCGTGGGTCAACCCCAGCGCTTTCATCAGCGGTTGCAAGCCAGTCGCCCCAATACCGTCCCGACGGAATCGCGCTGAAGCTTCCTTGATGATGCGCTTGTGGGTCTGGGCTTTATGGTCCTGCGAGTAACGCATCTGAAATCTCCGCAACAATGCGCCATCTTAACCAATGAAAATGGGATGGTGACTGTACTTCTACTTCTAGAAAGCATGCAGATGCGTCTAATGGTGCTCTAAAAGCGTCATAGACTTATCAAAAAAAATGACTACTCCTTTACCAAAGTTTATTGGGCAATCATAAGGCGAAGTACATCAGCAAGGGAAAGACCTTGGCTGACATGACGCTGGTGGAGAAAAATCAGGTGTTTGCCTACAACGCCAGATAAACAAAACCCTGTCATTCACTGAGAATGACAGGGTTGTCGGGTTAGCGGTCCTTCGCTTCCTTGGCATCCATTTCCGCATTGCGTTCAGCGACGCGTTTACGTTGCTCATCGGTCAGTTCGACCTTGTTGGCGGTGTCGCGCAACATCATCAAACCGCCAACAATCGAGCCGATTGCAACGACCAGAATCAACCAGGCATACCAGGGCATAGGGCTCTCCTTGAGGGCAGGCCGATTGACGGAGTTCGCCAATCGATCGTGCATACCACTTTGAGCGATGGATTTTCGCAGTGGTTCCATTCTATGCCTGATAGGCCAAACGCACCTGAGCTGTTTATAGCCCGGTCAACATTGCGTCCGCCGGCGCATCCGCGCGCAACTGCGCGGTCAGCAGGAAGTACACGAAACCCACTGCCATGAAGCCGAGGAAGATCAGCCCGATCAAGGTGTTGAACCAGGCCATCGCCACCAGGCAGACCACTGCCAGCAGCAACGCGATCATCGGCACAAGCGGGTAGCATGGCGCACGGAACGTACGCTCCAGGTTCGGTTCGGTTTTACGCAGTTTGAACAGGCTGAGCATGCTCATGATGTACATCACGATGGCGCCGAACACTGCCATAGTGATCATTGCCGCTGTCAACGTCATACCGCCGAGGTTGATCAAGCCGTCACTGTAAATCGCCGCGATACCGATCACACCGCCAACGATGATTGCCCGGTGCGGCGTCTGGAAGCGCGACAGTTTGGCCAGGGAGGTCGGCAGATATCCGGCCCGGGCCAGCGCGAAGAACTGCCGCGAGTAGCCGAGAATAATCCCGTGGAAACTCGCCACCAGGCCGAACAGGCCGATCCACACCAGCATGTGCAGCCACCCGGAGCTTTCACCGACTACGGTTTTCATCGCTTGAGGCAGTGGGTCGTTGATGTTCGACAGGGTGCGCCAGTCGCCCACGCCGCCGGCAAAGAACATCACGCCCATGGCCAGCAATACCAGGGTTAGAATCCCGCTGATGTATGCTTTGGGAATCGTCCGTTTCGGGTCCTTGGCTTCTTCGGCGGCCATGGCGGCCCCTTCGATGGCGAGGAAGAACCAGATGGCGAACGGAATGGCCGCGAACATCCCGGCGATCGCCGGGGCACCGAATACATCGGAGCCGGCCCAGCCATTCAATGCGAAGTTGCTGAAGCTGAACGCTGGTGCAACCACGCCCATGAACACCAACAGTTCGGCCACGGCCAGTACGCAAACCACCAATTCGAACGTCGCTGCGAGTTTCACCCCGAGAATGTTCAGACCCATGAACACGATGTAGGCACCAACTGCCGCGTGTTTTGGATCGAGAGCGGGAAACTGCACGTTCAGGTAAGCACCAATCGCCAGAGCAATCGCTGGCGGCGCGAAGACGAATTCGATCAGCGTCGCCAACCCGGCGATCAGCCCGCCTTTTTCGCCAAACGCGCGGCGACTGTAGGCAAAGGGACCACCGGCATGGGGAATCGCCGTGGTCAGTTCGGTGAAGCTGAAGATGAAGCAGGTGTACATGGTGGCGACCATAAACGAGGTCACCAGAAAACCCAATGTGCCCGCGACGCCCCAGCCGTAACTCCAGCCGAAATACTCACCGGAAATCACTAGCCCGACGGCAATGCCCCACAGGTGCAACGTGCCGAGTGTGGGTTTGAGTTGTGTGTTCATGCAGTTGCTCCCTGAACGGTTTGGAATGCTCGAGAGGAGGGCGTCTGCAGTGGGCGTGCCAGTGTTGTGATAGCAGTCGTAAAGCGTAAAAACACGTCGTATCGGGGATGTTCGGTGCTGGATGCACGCATTTTGGTGCTTCAGCAGGGGGCATAGGTGCCAGTAATGCCGCCTTCGCGGGCAAGCCCGCACACATTTGGAATGTGTTTTCCCATGCAACGCGATCCCCTGTGGGAGCGGGCTTGCCCGCCCAGACACCGCTGTAACCCCAGCATAAACCCACTCTTTACGCTTTCTTTATGCCTGGCGCGCACCCTCGGTCTCGTTCCTTTACAGCCTCCTTTCCGACAATGACTCCACACGCGGCAATACGCCGTAACACGGAGAACTTCCATGAGCGTTCTGGACGGGGTGTCGCTGCTGCTCGCAGTGGGGCTGTTCATTTATCTGTTGGTTGCGCTGCTGCGCGCGGACCGGAACTAGGAGCGGCTATGCACAGTTATGACTATTGGCTGATCCTCGGTTTTTTCGCCCTGGTATTGGTCCCGGCGCCGTTTCTCGGGCGCTTCTTCTACAAGGTAATGGAAGGTCAGCGCACGTGGCTGTCGCCGGTCCTCGGGCCGGTCGAACGTGGCTGTTACCGGCTGGCCGGGGTTGACCCGCAAACTGAGCAGAGCTGGCAGAAATACGCTCTGGCCTTGCTCGCTTTCAACCTCGCAGGTTTCCTGTTGCTTTTCACGATCCTGTTGTTCCAGGACCACTTGCCGCTGAACCCGCAGAACCTGCCGGGTCAGGAGTGGACGCTGGCGTTCAACACTGCCGTCAGCTTCATGACCAACACCAACTGGCAGGCCTACAGCGGCGAAGCTTCCCTGAGCTACTTGAGCCAGATGGTTGGCCTCACCGTGCAGAACTTCGTCAGCGCCGCTACCGGTCTGGCGGTACTGGTCGCGCTGTGCCGCGGTATCGGTCGCAAATCCACCCGGACCCTGGGCAACTTCTGGGTCGACATGACCCGCGCCACCCTCTATGGCTTGTTGCCGCTGTGCCTGCTGCTGGCGCTGTATCTGGTCTGGCAGGGCGTGCCGCAAACCTTCGCGCAGTATGTGAACGCGGTGACGGTGCAGGGCGTCGACCAAGTCATTCCCCTGGGGCCTGCTGCCAGCCAGATTGCGATCAAGCAATTGGGCACCAACGGTGGCGGTTTCTTCGGCGTGAACTCGACGCATCCGTTCGAGAACCCGACGGCGTGGAGCAACCTGTTCGAAATGGCCTCGATCATTCTGATCCCCGTCGCGCTGGTGTTCACCTTCGGCCATTACGTGAAGGACCTGCGTCAGAGCCGCGCGATCATCGCCTGCATGCTGGCGCTGTTCCTGATCGGCGGCGC
>CXWL01008566.1_pt1 | contig 10108 bp, 9 predicted proteins | sample 590931 | NCBI WGS metagenome assembly CXWL01 (sample SAMEA3498368, study PRJEB10139) | groundwater metagenome | biome: water well; material: biofilm material | place: Germany | collected 2015-04-27
CGGCGTCTCGCCGCCGAGGACGGCGGCTTGAGCGATTATGGGTGACTCGTAAATTTTTTCAAGCAGTTCCAAAAACTCGGCAGAGGGGCGCGACTTGAGAATTTCCTTGCGTTCATCGCGGGTGAGGCGCTGCATCATCACATATTGCACAGCGTTCTTGCGGAAGAGACGTGAGCCGTCTTCATCGCCATAGAATTCGACGCTGCGGGCGAGATGTGTGCGGATGGTTTCCTTCACCATCTGCGGCGGAACCTGGTCGCGGTCAAGGCGGGAGAATATCCACGGGTTGGGGATGGCGCCGCGCCCGATCATGACCGCATCCACGTTGGTGTGCTGTTTCATGCGGTCGATATCGGCGACGGTTTTTACATCCCCGCTGCCAATGACGGGAATCTTAACCAGTGATTTGACTTCGGCAATTGCGTCCCAGTCGGCGTTGCCTGTGTAGCGCTGTTCCCTCGTCCGCCCGTGGACGGCGATAAGCGAGCCGCCTTCTTCTTCCACGATGCGGGCGATGAGTTTGTAGTTTTTATTTCTATCCCATCCGAGGCGGATCTTTCCGGTAACGGGCACGCGCAGGTGTTTTACGAGTTTGCGAAACGTGCGCGCAATTTTCAGCGGAGTTGGCATCATGCCCACGCCCGCGCCGCGTTCTGCAATGGTTTTCGCAGGACAGCCCATGTTGAGGTCGATCACATCTGGATTATTTTCCTGAATTTTCAGCGCGGCTTCGAGGATGAGGTTGGGGTCGTCGCCATAAATTTGGAAGGTGATGGGGCGTTCGGGTTCGGTGAAGTACATCCGCTTGGCGGGCTGTTTGGATTTGCTGAGAATCTTTTCCACTTTGATGAATTCGGTGTAGCTCATGGCCGAACCGAGTTCGCGGCAAAGCGAACGGAAAGGCCAGTCGGAGTAGCCGTCCATGGGCGCGAGGATGCTGTCTCCATAGATGGGAATTTCGCGGATGTGGAAGGCGGGGGTGGACAATATCTGTTTCATTTGCAATATAAGTATACCTGTTTTATAAGGGTGGTTTCTGCGTGCTATAATTTGATTAATGAAGCCTAAAATTTATCTGGATACTTGCAGCATACAACGCCCGCTTGACAATAAGTCACAACTCCGAATTGTATTGGAAGCGGAAGCTGTTTTAGGTGTTCTCTCGCTTGTGGAGGCGAACAAGGTGGATTTGATTGCGTCTGAAATATTATTGTTCGAGATCAATCGCAACTCAAACCAGATCCGAAAAGAATACGCTTTGGAAGTTGCGTCAAAAGCAAAAGATTTTGTGGAAATAAACCCCAAAATTGAAAAGCGTTCCCGATATTTCAACGAATATGGTATTAAGTCCTTGGACGCTGTTCATCTTGCTTGCGCTGAAGAGGCTCATGTGGATTATTTTTGCACGGCTGATGATGGTTTCTTGAAAAAAGCAAGAAAAGTACAAGATTTAAAGGTGATGATTGTATCCCCTCTTGAATTGGCAAAGGAGTTATAAAATGATTGCAGATACGCTTCCTCTGGCAGAAATTACAAAAGAGGCCTTGCGGGTCCTTTATAAAGAGATTGGCGTTGTTAACACGATTCGGTTTGTAAATCAGTTTACGACCGGGTACGGCGATTATGTGGAGGAACGCAAATCCTTATTCGCCGATATGACTTTGGATGAATTATTCGTTGAAATGGAAAAGTCCAGGCAAAAGCCGCAGCAAAGACGACAAAGAAAATAACCCAGTGAACGAGAGCGCAGAGAATAACATCTGCGCTCTCGTTTTTTTTCTTACGCGGGTTGCTTCTTCAACAACTCCAAATAGTGCTTTCGGAACTTGGCAACCTTCGGGGCAACCACAGCCTGACAATACGGCTGATTTTGATTCCGCGCGAAGTATTCCTGATGATAATCCTCGGCGACGTAGAAATCCTTGATCGCCTCCACCTCCGTAACGATGGGGCTGTTCCAGATCTTCTGGGCATTCAACTCGCTGATAAGGTTTTCGGCAATTTCCTTTTGCTCAGGCGTGTGATAGTAGATGCCGGAGCGGTACTGTGAGCCAACGTCTGCGCCCTGGCGGTTGAGAGTGGTGGGATCGTGGATGGCGAAGAAGACATTGAGCACGTCTCGGACTGAGATGATGGCTGGGTCGAACTTGATCTGCGCGACTTCTGCGTGCCCGGTCATTCCCGTGCAAACATCACGATAGGATGGGTTGGCGACATGTCCGTTGGAGTAGCCTGAGTCCACGGAGAGCGCTCCTTTCATTTCATCAAAAACAGCCTCAACACACCAGAAACATCCCCCGGCCAGTGTGATGGTTTCATAAGTTGTGTTCATATAAAGTCTCCTTATTTATCTTTTTCGATGTTGATTCTCCTGCTCAAGGCGGCATCCTCGCCGCCGAGGACGGCGGTAGGAGCACTTATGCAAGAGGTTTATTTATCTTTTCGGATATTCGTTTTGAACAATTCCACATACTCGCCATATCCTTCTTTTTCCAGTTCTTTCACTGGAATGAAGCGCAGCGATGCAGAGTTGATGCAATAACGCAGACCCGTGGGGGCGGGGCCATCGTCAAAGACGTGACCCAAATGGGAATTGGCAGATTTCGAGCGAACCTCCGTCCGCACCATAAAGAACTTGGTGTCGGTATGAGTGACGATATTTTCAGAACTTAATGGTTCTGTGAAACTGGGCCAGCCGCAGCCTGAATCGAACTTTTCAAGGGAACTGAACAGCGGTTCTCCTGAGACAATATCGACGTAGATTCCGTCCTGTTTATGATCCCAAAATTCGTTCTTGAACGGCGGTTCCGTTCCCGCGTTTTGTGTGACTTCATACTGCTCGCGGGAAAGTCGTTGACGTAATTCTTGATCAGATGGCTTGGGGGTTATTTTCATCGCAGGTCTCCTCTTCTAAAGTAGGGGTTTCAAAGAATAGACGACACGAGAAGCGCAAAATACATTAAGAAATGATAACAGTTAAATAACTCACCTTACGCAGTTTTGCGTGTTTTAGGGTCATGTCGCCCTGAGCGGAGCGAAGGGTCTCTACGACTATCTTAGAGACCCTTCGCTCCGCTCAGGGAATCATAGGCGGTGCGTAAGGTGAGTTAAATAACCAATGTTATGCACCGTCCCGAAGGTTTAATTGGCTGAACAAGGTTTTTCAAGAAAACCTTCGGGACGTTTCGCGTAAGGTCAGTTAAACAAGAAGACCGCCTTGTCTGGCGGCCTTCTGGAGTTTCTATCTCATTCCCGACACTGTGATCAACCCATTCGTGACGTTGATGTTCATCAGTTTCAACCCTGGGATTTCCGAGTTTATCTTTTCTGCGAGTAGCTCATTCAGCCAGGCTTCGGCTTGCGAGAGCAGGATATTTGGTACGGTTTGCTGGCCGATCTGCAGCGCCTCGAGGGTAAAGACGGGCTGGGCGTTCGAGTCAATGCTGACGGTCCCGGCAAGAAGCGCAGAGGTTGAATCCGCGCTGCCGTTGACCATTCCCCAAATTTGAATTTGTCCGCCGCGCAAATAAACCTGAACCTCACTCAACGGCAGGTCTGGGTTATTCTTCATTTCCATGGCAAGCCAGGAAGTGATCTGCTGTTCGGTAATGGTCACAGACGATAATGACCCCGGCTGGGGAATCGAATTGGCAAGTATTGCCTTTGCTTCCAAGGCTTTGACATCGGATGTCAGAATCGTGTCGCCGGGGCGTTCGGGCGCGCCCTCCATGCCGCTGTCTGAGTTTTCCACGGCAAGCAGGATCAGGGTATCTACGAGTTGCGCATATTGCGGATACTTCAGGCTGATCTCTGCGCGTGTTTCGGGCGCAATGTCGCTGTCAACGTTTTCGTAGGCTGTGGGAGTGGCTTTAATCAGGAATTTTGCAACCTTTGATTCAGGGTTGTTGCGCGCCACTACAAGTGTGGTGGTTCCAAAGACGAACAGCGCCACGATCATCACAAGAACGGCGCGCAGTCTGCTTTTATAAGGTTTTGTCGACTGGATTGGAGTTATGGTCAGTCGTCCATTGAGAGGCAGGGTTGGGCTGGTCGAGTCGATGCGGGTAAGCGCGATGTGAATCTCATTATTGTTGGGGTTGATCTTAAGCGCGCGCTTGTAACATTCGATCTTGTGTTCTTTTTCTTCCACCACTTTTGCGAGCAAAATCCATGCGGCTTCCTCATTGGGATATGCCGCAAGCAGGTCGGAGAGATATTTCTTCGCCAGCTCGCGATTCCCGCGTTGGTAGTTGTAATCAGCTTGCTTGAGGAGTTCTTGTTTATTCATTTGTGATATAGACCCTAAAGGTTTTCCCCCCTACGGGGACTTCGGAAAACCTTTAGGGTCTCATAATTTTTTTCCTATAGGCTTGGTTCGGCCACTATGGCTGGGGTTTGTGCTTTTTCCAGCACAACTTCGCCATCATCGTTGACGCTCACCTCAATGGAGTCGCCATTGATGAAGTCACCGGAGAGCATCTTGTCGGATAGCGGGTCTTCCACTTTTTGCTGAATGACGCGGCGTAACGGACGCGCGCCAAATTCAGAGTCGTAGCCTTGCTCTGCGAGCGAGGTCAATGCTTCAGATGAAGCGGTCAGCACAAGGTTATGATCCTTGAGGCGTTCGGCAACCTTGAACAATTCCAGTGAAACGATCTTCTGGATGTCTTCCTTGTTCAACGAGCGGAAGATGACCACGGAGTCCATGCGATTGATGAACTCGGGGCGGAAGGCGCGCTTGAGGGATTCGTTCAACTTCTTGCGCATGTCTTCGTAGGTGAGTCTCTCCTCGTTGACTTCATCGCGCTTCAAGGCAAAGCCGAGGGAAGTTTGCTTCTTAATCACATCTGCGCCGATGTTGGAGGTCATCACGATGATGGCGTTGCGGAAGTCCACTTTGCGGCCTTTCGCATCGCTCAGGTGGCCTTCTTCCATGATCTGCAGCAGCATGTTGTGGACTTCGGGATGAGCTTTTTCGATCTCATCGAAGACGACGATGGAGTAGGGTCTGCGGCGCAGGGCTTCGGTGAGCTGGCCTGCATCTTCGTAGCCGACATAGCCAGGAGGCGCGCCCACCAACCGGGCGGCGGTGTGGCGTTCCATGAATTCAGACATATCCAACTGCAAGGCGGCATCTTCACTGCCGAACATGAACTTGGCGAGGGTCTTGGTCAACTGGGTCTTGCCTACGCCTGTAGGTCCGAGGAACATAAACGAACCGATGGGGCGCTTGGGGTCTTTCAAGCCTGCGCGGGCGCGGCGGACAGCGCGGGAGATGGCGATGATCGCATCTTCCTGTCCGATGATTCCCTTGCGGAGTTCATCTTCCATTTTGAGCAGGCGTTGTGATTCAGCTTCCGCCAATTGCATGAGCGGCACACCCGTCCACATGGAGACGACTTCGGCAATATCTTCGGCGGAAACAACGGGGCTGTTGGCGCGGTCCCAACCCGTGCGGAGGCGTTCGATCTGCTGGCCGAGGTCCAACTCGCGCTCTTCCCATTCCTTAAGATCTTCGTTATTGCCTTCCTCCTGGGCGAGGGTGCGGTTCTGGCGCGCGGCGCGTAATTGACCAAACAAATCCTTGGCGTGTTTTGCGGCGGGGCTTTTGTACATGCGCACCCGCGACGATGATTCGTCAATTAGATCAATGGCTTTGTCGGGTAAAAATCTTTCGGTAACATAACGGGACGATAAATGCGCGGCGGCTTCGAGCGCTTCATCCGAGATGACCAGATGATGGTGCTCTTCGTAGGCGCTGCGAATACCCTTGAGGATTTGAATGGTCTCTTCTTCGGAGGGTTCGTCCACCTGCACAGGCTGAAAGCGGCGTTCGAGCGCGGCATCCGATTCGATGTACTTGCGATACTCGTCCAACGTGGTGGCGCCGATGACTTGAAGTTCGCCACGCGACAATGCAGGCTTGAGGATATTTGCCGCATCGACGGAAGAACCTGCGGCTCCTGCCCCGACCAGCATATGAACCTCGTCAATGAACAGAATCGCCCCTGATTGTTTTAACTCATCGATGATCCGTTTGAGTCTTTCCTCGAACTGCCCGCGATACATGGTGCCAGCGACGAGGGAACCCACATCCAATTGCAGGACGCGCTTGTTCATCAGCGGCGCAGGGACATCGCCTTCGACGATGCGCTGGGCAAGCCCTTCGACGATGGCGGTCTTGCCAACGCCGGGTTCACCGATGAGCGCGGGGTTGTTCTTTGTGCGGCGCGCAAGGATTTGAATGACGCGTTCGATTTCCATCTGGCGGCCAATGACGGGGTCGAGTTTCTTTTCTTCGGCTTTTGAGGTTAAGTCAGTAGCCAGTTGATCGACGAGCGGGGTTTTGGGGTTGGCTGCTCCAGCGGCAGATTTGGCCGGTTGCGGGCCGGCAGGCGTCGGCGAGGAAGATGAAGCGGATTCATTCAGCACGCGGCGGGTCTGGCGGCGGATCTGGTCGGCTGTGACGCCGAGTCGTCGAAGCACTTCCATCGCAGTGGATTCGATGCGAACGAGGCCGAGCAAAATGTGTTCGGTCCCAATGTAGTGATGACCGAGACGGCGGGCTTCATCCACGGCATATTCGAGCACTTGTTGGGTTTCGGGGGCGAGTTCGATGCGGTTGGGGTCGAAGTTGGCGGCATTGCCCGAAACGCGCGCGACGACTTCACGCACGCGTTCGGAGGTCATGCCAAGTTCGCGCAGGACGCGCCCAGCCACGCCGCCTTCTTCATCCATTAATCCGAGCAGAAGGTGTTCGGTTCCAATATTGTTCTGGCGAGCGTGTTCGGCCTCTTGGTGGGCGAGGCTGAGAACACGCCTTGCACGCTGTGTAAATCGTTCCATACCAGCCATAGTTATCTCCTAAATATCTGGCGTGATTGTACCAAAAACAGGGGTGGCCGGTTGTTGGAAAAAGGTTAGAGTTTCCCTACGGGTTCTTTTAGCGTTTAGCGTTTAGCGGTTGGCTGTTAGCTAAAAGCTAAAAGCTAAAAGCTAAAAGCTAAAAGCTAAAAGCTAAAAGCTAAAAGCTAAAAGCTAAAAGCTAAAAGCTAAAAGCTAAAAGCTAATGGCTAATGGCTAATGGCTAATGGCTAATGGCTAATGGCTGGCCGCTTACAGTTCCTTGTTGTCCCCTTCCGCCTGTATCTTACCGCAAAATTCCTAGCTAAACGTATAGGGGATTTTTGGCTGGTTTTTCGGGGGCGAATGCCTGCCTGCTTTTTTGCCTGATCATCTGTTTGTAAAGTCTTTCGTGCTTCGCGAATGTGACCTCTGCCCTGAATTTTTCCGCGATGGCGCGGCTTTTCAGCTTCATTTCGCAAGCTTTGGCTGGGTTACTTAATATTTTGGCAATGCATCTGCTCATGGCGTCAATGTCACCGGGATTGGCGAGGTAGCCGTTGACTCCATGCTGTACGATCTCAGGAATGCAGGTGGCCTTGACCGCCACGATGGGCAGCCCGCTGGCGGCGGCTTCGAGGATGGCGATGCCCTGGGTTTCGATTTCGGAGGCGGTCACAAACACACTGGATATTCTGTATATCCTTGCAAGTTCTTCCTTACTCACCTTACGCAGTTTTGCGTGTTTTAGGGTCATGTCACCCTGAGCGATAGCGAAGGGTCTCTACGAAAGTCACGGGGATTCTTCGCTTCGCTACTAAGGAACAAGGATTTTCAAAACCCTTTTTGCCACCAATTTCGCTAAATTAAACGGATTTTAAAAACCAGTTCGCGAAAATTCGTGTAATTCGCGGCTGAAGCTCTTGTTTCTTTGGCTTTCCCCAAAGAGGACGCAATGAACGGCGCTTTGTTTCGCCGTGGTTTTACTCAGAATGACACCGTAAAAATAAAAAGCCTCTGAAGGTTTGCAACCTTCAGGGGCTAAAAGCCAAATGGCGTCTTATTTCACTGCCGTCTTTTTCTCCATCAACAACCTTGCCAACCCGCGGATGGCGTTGCGGCGGGTGCGGTTGAACGTGCCTTCGGAAATATACAGGCGCGCCATGATCTCGCGGTTGGGCACGCCCTCCACGTAGGTATCGTGCAGAACTGCGTGGTTGTACCAAACGCGCGGGAGGGGCTCAGGCGGGCGTTTATCGGCAGGCCGCAATAATTCAATCGAAGCGACGATGGTCTTTTGCAATTCCCTGCCGCGCTCGATGTGCGAGCCTGCTTTCACTCCCAGCTTGTCGGCGAGCGGTGACTGCCCCAGCACAATATAATCCGACAAATGGCGCAGGCCTTCTTCGACAATCTTGACGAACTCCTGGTCTGGGTTGCTGCCCATCGGATCACCCCCCGCATGGTTACTTTGCTTGGAAACCCCCGCGCGAAAAGATAGAATGCCATCCACAGGCAGGTTGCTATTGCGGTAAGGTCAACCAGTAATGTAGCTTGAAATAGCATTTCTCCTCCTTGTCTTGAAAGTTGCAGGCTGGAAGGTTAGCGGGTGGCAGGTTGAAGGTTATAAGGTTCGTAATTTCAACTTTGAACCTGCAACTTTGAAACTCGAACTGGTTATCGGTTGTCCCCGTCTCCCTGTATCTTACCGCGCGCCTGCCTGTCCAAAAGTTTGGTTATGTTGGCTTCGGCCGCTTCGTCGAGGGAAATGTCCAATTCGGTGCAGGTTTGGGCCAGATACCAGAGCACGTCGCCGAGTTCGGCTTTGAGGGCTTCGCGGGTTTCGGCGTTGATCTCGCCATCTTTATCGCGAAAGATTTTCTTGATCTTGCCCGCTACTTCGCCCGCTTCGTTGACGAGGCCGAGAACGGGGTAAATAACGGCGTGCCCAATGGCGGGGTATTTTGCGGTGGCGCGGGATTTGGTCTGGTAGTCGGTGAAGTTCATTGGTATTTCTTTGCTTCCTTTGTTCGTGAAATTTTTAAATATATACGCTAATCTTCGCGACCGAAGAGTCTCTTAGTAAGTGTGCATTAATAACTTCCGCTTTTCCCGCAGAACCGTCGGACTAAAGTCCTGCCTCAGTACATGGAAGCCCCTTCGGGGCTGAGTCGGCTTTAGCCGACTTGCAAGAACTGAGGCAGGGATTTATCCCGCCGAGCATGGGATAGCTCAAAGTTCAAAATAGGGAAGTTGTTTTTACACGGTTACTTACTGCTGGAGTAGTGATCCTCACCGCACTGACGCGCGGCGCAAGTGTCGGGACGGTGCGTAACATCAGTTAATTAAGCGCCCCCGCCAACCCTCGCCACCACTCATCCTTCTCGCCAGGGACGAAGGGCGTGTACAGCGTAATTCTGTCCGCAATTCCTTCAAAGCGTTTCTTTAAATCCTCGGCCAGGTTTTCCTGCGTGGTCATCAGACAGAACTCATTCAGCATCTCGTCGGTGATGAGCATCGGCATCTCGGCCCATTCGCCCTTGGATGCGAAGCCTGATAATTTTTCGGCAGTCTCACCCCAACCGTGGAAGTCCATCACGGCCTTGTAGGATGGCGTGCTGGCATAAAAAGCTACCTGCATCCGTGCGAAGCCTTCTTCTTCGGGCGTGGTCGCTATGAAGGGAGTCATCGAAACGGTGATGTCACTGCGCTTTCTTCCGCTTTTTTGCAAACCTTCTTCGATGGCTGGCATCATCACTTCATTCATATAGCGCGGGCTATTAAATGGATGCGCATGGAATCCCTCGCACAATTCGCCCGCGAGTTTTGCAAGACCTGTATTCACACCCGCAATATAAATTGGAATGTTCGGAGTCTCAATTGCGCCAGGATTAAAGAACGGCGACAACAACGTAATTTTGTAATACTCGCCGCGGAAATTTAACTTCGTGCCGTTCTGCCAGGTATCCCAAAATGCGCGGATGACTTGAATTTGCTCGCGCAGTTTCCCCGTCACTGATTCAGGCCACGGCATTCCGAAACGCCTCTCAATATGCGCCTTGACCTGCGTGCCCAACCCCAAAATGAATCTACCCCCAGACTGTGCCGCCAGGTCCCATGCGGTGTAGGCAAGGTTGGCGGGCGAACGTGAAAACGAGACCGCGATAGCCGTGCCAAAGCGTAGAGTCTCTGAATGTTCAGCGATCAGCGCACAGGGCAGAAAAGGATCGTGCTGGGTCTCTTGAGTCCACAGCGCGGCGAAGCC
>CXWL01010782.1_pt1 | contig 10108 bp, 11 predicted proteins | sample 590931 | NCBI WGS metagenome assembly CXWL01 (sample SAMEA3498368, study PRJEB10139) | groundwater metagenome | biome: water well; material: biofilm material | place: Germany | collected 2015-04-27
AGGGAGCGGAGCCGGACTCGGTACGGCGATCGCTGGGGCCACACCGAGATCCGTGGCTCTGACCACCGGCGGCGGTGTGATCGGTCCTGTTTGCGTCATCGCCATCTGAACTGCAGGGTTTGATGCCGGCACTAACGTCAAGTGCGGGGTGGCCGGCATTGACGAGGCTGGCGGCGGCGCTGGGATCTGTTGAAGAGGCGGCCCCCCTAGCAACTCAAGTTTTTTCTGGTCCAGCATGGCAATCAGAGACTTGATCAGGGCAATGCTCTGCCGCGTTTCCTCAGAGCCACCCATGAATAGGCTGTGTTGACGATGCGCTTGGAACTCCGGAGATTTTTCACCGAATGTGCGGCGAATGCATTCACGGAATTGCAATTCTGTTCTGGCCTTCGCTGCGTCAAGATAGGGAAAGCCTTCTCGGCCAAGATCCTCCACCTGTGAGAGAAATTCTTTGAGCTCTCCCGCGCCGCGTGTGAGTTCCTCAATCGCGGCAGCAGTGGCGGCTTTGGAGCGCACACGGGACGGTTCTGATGTTTTTGCTCGTGCCATAAATGTGAGGAAAGTCTAGCCCAGCATCCACAACGTGACAAGAAAACATAAGAAAGCAGACAAGCAAACTTTATGTCACCAGAAGAAGAATTCAGTTCTTGCAGCGACGATTGAAGCAGGCAGGATGATGCGCGGTGTGAATTGGTGCCCCCGATACGAATTGAACGTACGACAAACGGTTTAGGAATGTGAGCAAGACGTTTTTGAAAAGGCTCGGTGTTTCAAATGGTTTCCCCGTTTTATATTTGAATACCGAGGCTTAGGACCATTCCCGCACCTCTATTGATTACAGAGGTTCTCATGAATTCTAATAACTTTTAGCACAAATTTAGCACACACTTTTGGGCTTTTCGTCATCTCCTTGTCAAGCCTGATGAACCCAGGGTACTGGTAAAGTTTGGATTGCGCTATTCTGCATCGTTGCCTTCCTTGCAGGTTTTTACTTTCCAGTGACGGAGAGTCATGCCAGTGCTTTCGTCTGTCCCGCGAATTCCATCACTTTCGAATCGAAAAGTCGTCCAATGCCGACGACCAAAAACATCTTTATAGTCGACTCTTCCCCAAGCATAAATCGTATAAACACCTTGATTCATAAGACCGGAATCATATTCTCCGGCTTCTTCCTCCCATCCAGTCACCTCACCTGGCATAATGACAGTCTTGCATTTCAGTTTCTCCAAGTTGAATTGAGTTGTCCCTACGGTCTCAACGGCTGTAGCCAGCCGAATTTCCACCTCTTTTGCCATGGTTTGACCAAAATTCTTAATAGCGAACTGTCCTCGTATGGGACGAGCCACAATGGAAATGTTTTGACAGCCGACATACGCTCTCAACTGCCTTCTGGCTGTATCTCTCGCGTAATAGACCAGTCCAGAAGTAGCTATCGTGAGCAATCCGGTAATCCCAATCAGCCACCAATCTGGTGTCGGATGGTTGTCATCTTGTTCGGGAACTTGCTTGGGTTTCTGATCGCTTTCCGTGGGTGGGGCTATTTTGACAGGGGCAGACGATTGCGCGGCGTCTTGCTTTTGTTGTTGGGCGGTTTTATCGCTACGTGCAGCCTGTTTCTCTTTTGATTCTGATGTCGTTGGAGTCTCTCCATATGACGCGATCACACTAACTAGGAGAATCGAGCAGACTAATAATTTCTTCAATAGACCAAACATGATTGCCCCCCGCTTGCATAGCTGGCGTGACGCGGAGAGTTTGATGGATTCGAGCGAAATTGTAAAACATGAAATACAACGAGAGGGCATGGACATGGTTTTGAATTTTCTTGGAATGCGCATTCGTCAGTTGAGTGAATCGGCGCATGTTCATACGGAAACCCGTCACTCACCCCATTTACTGCAATGATGCAAAATGCTGATTAAAGGTCTGGTCTCCCCATAAGCCTTTGATTCAGCGCTTTCAGCAGGTTTAATTCCCCTTTATGCCTACTCTATAGCTTCCACTATTTCTGGTCGATTAAGTCTTGTGCTAGCACAATTTCAGCACATCCAAAAAAAAGTCTTGATCATTTCGCATTGCAGATCTCAATAGGCCATTCGAACTTGATCGTCTTAGAGGCGACCGAAACTTTGGCCCGCTGATTAAGATTAAGAGGGCTTATACCGGGCGGTTGCTCAAGTCTGACTCCCCCCGTACCCCATAGTTTTTTCCAATTCCGCTCACGCGAGAAGCGATCCGAACGGCACACAATATTTTTGACCGGTTTAAAAAGTGCACCACTTAGAAGTAAGTGACCTCGTTGCGACTAGAGGCCTCCACGAGAGAGGAAAGCTATGTGAACCGCTGTGCAATTCCCCGCTAGTCGATTCTTCGGCGCAACCTCCCTGTAGATCTGACAGCTTGATGAAGTAAGGTCCTGACAGACTGGACCGACATTTTCATGAAGAAATGTTCACCTTCAATTCATTGTGGCTTCATGTCCTGTCGGTATAGTCGTTAGTAAGGAGCTATGCGAACAGACCTCGCAGACACACCGCGAGGCTTAAATGAGGAGATTCGCGATGGATTGGCGAACTAAAGCAAAATGGTTGCTCGGTAGTCGAACTAGGCATATCGAAGGAGATGGACCCTTCGCGTTTGTCATTCCCTGCAGAGATCGTGCGTTTTCTCTGTGGGCAACGAAAGCAGATGCAGAGCAAGCTATGAAGAGCATCATGTCTTGTGGAGCCGATTGTCTGGGCAGGGATTCTCACTATCTAGTGGACCTAGGAAAGTCGGGCTGATCGCATCCTTTTCAGGTTTGACAGGTTTTACTACCTAGTAGTAACCGTGCAATATGGTTATTGGCAAGAAAACCTCTCCAGCGTGTCCGAAGTGCAAGGGGCGGAAGGTCTTACGTGTGGTGCCCTGGAGCATTAAAGGAGCGGTGAAAGGACCAAGGAAAAAATGGTCCTGTCGGGATTGCAAACACAAGTGGCTGGAGCCTTAGCTGTAAAAAATACCGAGCTTCACGAACTGCGACTTTGGGCCACATTGTCGCGCGAGTGAACTTCAACCCAATCGCAACATCTCAGCAAGACGATTCAACATGTCCTGCACCGCGTCCTACTTATGATCCGTCAGTTCACCAGCTTCTAATACAGCTTCGCTCGCCCGGATATAATCCAGATACTCCCCCCAAAATCTGCCATGACTCAACCCCGCCAAGAGTTACAAGGAGGGTGGGTGAGGGAATGGACGCTCACATCGCAACGCGCATCATGGATTGTCCCATGGACACCGGTCGAAGATTTGACCGCAATCGTAAAGGTTGTTAACTCACGGAGAGATGAAGGAAAAATGTGGTTGTCCCAAGGGATTTGAACCCGTGTTTTAATACGACTACGACTTAGCCCTTATTCATCAGAGGTTTCAAACGTTTTCTTCAAGTCAGAAAGGGGCACGACTAAAACAAGCAACCCATTGGAAGGGGAGACATTGAGGGACCGACCAGCGGTTTAGGAAACCGCGGTCACGACCCTACTCAGGCCTACTGGAACTCATTCAGGCCAACTGGGGCCAAGATTTTCGAGAAGTACGAACTTTTGCTGGAGTAAGCCGGAGTTAGGTGGGGTTGAGTACAAAATGAGTACATGGGTGCGAGGAATTCATTATTCCGAACCTTTCTTCGCCCTGCCTTGGATCTTCTTTGCCCTGGCATCTAACGCTGCTGCTTCGTCTATGCGGTCTATTTCTTTGAGTACGGAAGCGTAGAGCGTCAGAGCCGTGGCCACGTCCGGATGGTCAGGGCCACGGATTTTCTCTAAGGTCTGTAGGCGCCGTTTGTGAAACCCTTCGGCTTTGTCATATTGATGTGTAAGGATATACAACATTCCGAGGTTATAAACGGTTTGAAGTACGTCTGGCGCATCTGGTCCAAGATGCTTTTCCCGGATCGTCAAGGCCCGCAAGTAGAAAGGTTCGGCTTTCTCATATCTTCCTTGAGCATCGTAGAGAAAAGCCAGGGTGCTGAGGCTACCAGCTACCTGGAGATGATCAGGCCCAAGAGATTTCTCTCGGATTGCGAGGGCCCGCTGAAAGAGAGGCTCACCTTCCGCGAGGCGGCCATGGGGAAAGTAAAGTGCTAGGCCAAGAGTCGTGAGGCTCTCTGCGACATCCGGATGTTCTGGACCAAGCACGTGTTCTCGAATCGCTAGGACACGGTGATACAACGCTCCTGCCAGCGAGTAGTGGCCATCTAAGTGAGAGTAGACATTCGCTAAGTAGTTCAGAGTTGTTGCAACTTCAATGTCGTCCGGGCCAAGGTTCCAGTCCAGAATAGCTATGGCACGTCTGTAGAGCGGTTCTGCCTTGCTATATTCTTTTTGCGTTCGATGTAGCTCTCCTAGCTTGATCAAAATCCTAGCCACATCATTGTTGTAAGAATGAGGTTTGTCTATGAGGGCTAGAGCCGCACGGTATTTGCTTTTGGCTTCTGAAAAGCGGCCTGCTTCGACTGCTTTGTCTCCAGCCAGGACATAGTTCTCCGAGGTGGCATCCTGTCCATATGCAACACTGCCTTCGCTGGTGCTGAACGTTGAAATGAGCAGGAGACAAGCAAAAAGGAGAGCCATCATTCCTCATCCATCTGCAGACGGTTCAAAAGGCCCAGAAGATTCTCAACGAAAAGATCCGCTTTATCAATGCATTTGAAATTTAGGGAAGCCGGCCTATAAAGAACTGGTTTTGAACCTTTTCCGAATCTCTTCAGAAAAACTTGTGAAGCGGGAATAAACGTCTTCAGCTCGGAACCACATTTCGCTTAACCATAGCCTCCCAGTCCGCTATTTGGGCAAAGTGCTCGATTTGTTTGTCAAGGAGTTCCTGAGCATGACTAGCAGCTTCCTTACTAGGGTTTATAAATTCTACCTTATGAGCGGTGGAAGCCCATTTCCTATACAGCTGCAGAAGGTCTGTATCGCTTTCAGTTAGTCCGACTCCCCAGAATGTGAGTGCGTGAGGCGAAAATGCACTAGTTGGTTTCAAGATCATTGAGGAAACCCAATGTTGGCTATAAGATTTATTCAATCGTGGGGGAATGAAACCAACATAATTTTTTGAACCATCAGCTGGCTGTGGATTGCCAGGCCAATTTAAATTGCCGAAGCAAAATCGTTTCTCCACCTCATCAATAACCAGGTTGAGAGAGCCATGTGGCTTACATATGGCCAATTTTTGTCCGTCCATAGTGTTGGGCAAGAATACTAGTTGATGACCCGCCTGGCTCGCACCAATCTCAAACAAAGTGTCGTAATTCAAATTTACGACTGCATCTCCAGACTTAAGCTGCCTCGCCACAGATTGAGCGCATGGCATAGGACATTCCGTTATGTTTCCTCCTTTCCACAGTCCTTGCAGCAAAAGAAAACCCATTGGGTTGAGAATGCCATGATAGAGTAGATTTTCGTAGGCACCGGGGAAAGAGCTCTGGTTTCTGTATGCGAATTCAAAAAACCTCTCTATGTTCACATTAGTTGTGTTTGTCTCTTCAAGATGGAAAAATACATTCAGCGGATCTTCAGTGGGCTCATATCCTTCCTTTCTGAGATAGGCAAACAGAAGCTCAACCGGACTGTAGTCAGACCAAAGCCTTCTAGCGAAGTTTTTGATCAGCGGAGGGCAGAGTTTCTCTGGCAACCCAGCGCGTAACCCCTCGGCATAGCTTGCGCCAGCCCCAACAATCAGGATTCTCACGTCACTATTCCCCGAGAGTTACTCAAAAAATTTGTTTTTGATCCGGAGAAAGGATACGCCTGAAGCCGTTGAAAATCGAGCCGATACGTCCGCGTTCATTGAATAGGATTTTGGAGCAGAGCGGATGGGGACTATTGTGGGAATCTTAAGGGGTCGGGAATCATCGTTGACGCTGAAACAGAGCACTGCCATTGACACCTACTTGACGTAGACCACTCCCGGTAGATCCTTCAGATCTGCGTCGCCCGTGACCACCTCAGCTTCTTGATCTTTTGCCGTCGCGTACACAATCGCATCGGCCATTGCTAAACCATGCTGTAAACTTACATCAGCGGCTAGAAGTGAGATCGATTCTGTCAATTGAACCACCTGCGTTGCACTGAGCCGGCCCGCGAATAATAATGCCGTCTCCTCGCCTCGTTCCCGCTTGATTTTCTTGTAGACCTCATACAACACGACAGTCGGGGTGATGAGCTGATATCGAGAGGTGAGATAGGGTGCATACCGTTCGGCGAGTGGTCCACCCGTGAAGAATTCGATCCATCCGCTGGAATCCAGCAAGACCTTCACAATCGGTCCTTCTTCTCCCGAAGATCCGTCTTGGACATGCCCTTGAGCGTACCCTTGAGTGATTTCAGGGGGACTTCCGGCACCAGGGTAATGACTCCGCCCTTCTCAACAATCTGCAAACGCTGACTTGGGGCAAGATGGAGCTTTTCCCGTACTTCTTTGGGAATCACAATTTGAAACTTTGGTGAAATCGTCGTCATGGCCATGATAAACCTCCTTACCAATTCATGATCGATCATAATATCGTCATACGCTCCGAGTCAAGACAACCCTGTTCCTCCGCTGCCTCACAACATGAACGATCTGTTAGGCAATAGAGGGCTATTTGTCCTGTACTGACCCCAGCTGACCCCAACTGCCTAATTCCATTCTCGTCCTCATTGCGCTACGCTCCTCCTCACGCTGAACGGATACAGGGCTGACCACCTGATCACGAGGACATGCGCACGAGAGCGCACCAGGGGATACATCAGCATACAACTGCCTAATTCCCAGGACTGGATCTCCGGTGTAGGGTGGCACAAGACGGTGAACCAAGGAGTGCGTATGAAGACAACACATCTTTCGATCAAGGAACTCGCTGCCTACATTCGTGTGAGCACGGATACTATTCGCCGAGCGGTTCGCAGAGGGGAGATTCCTGCGACAAGGGTCAGGACTGCGTTACGGTTTGATCTACAGGAAGTCCACACCTATATGCAGCGGAACGCAGCGGCCAGGTTTGGGGTACGCTCGACTCGCGCGCCGGGCGGCACTGCCGGCCGCGCGCAAGCCGACCGGCCCCCGTCTGGTAACACGGGGGCACTACCCACAGGGATCGTTACAGGAGGTCTATAGATTCCATGAGTTCACCGTTCACGCTCACCATTGATTGGCTCGCCTTTACCCTGCCGTCAGGCTCCGCCCAGGACACGATGCAGATGGTAGGAGGTGACTGGACCAAGAGCGACACTGGATTTCGCGGCTATCCCGCGTCCTGGATCACCACGAGTGCCAGCCGAGGGGTGGGCAAACTGGGTACTCGCGCGCCTCGTGCTCCCCTTGAAGTCCATGTCGATCTCTCTGCCGGAATTGTTGCCCCTTGGCCTACGGAGAAGGTCCGTACGGTCCTCCAGTGGATTCTGAAGCAAGACGGCCATCTGACGCGTCTCGATTGCGCGCTCGATGATCGGAACAGCTGCGTCCCACTTTCGACAATCAGACAGGCCATTGAAGCCGGTCAGTGTGTCACCCGAGCGGACCGGATGCAGCGCATTTCGTCCAGATCCATCCATACAGACACGCCCAGCGGAGAGACCCTCTATCTCGGTAGTCCACAGAGTCAAACCCTGCTCCGAGTCTATGACAAGCGCCTGGAGAGTCAGGCGAAACAGCGAGAGGACTGGCAGGACTACGGCATCCGGTGGGAATTGGAGTTAAAGAAGGATCGCGCTCAGGTCTGTGGACAGGTTCTGTCCTATTTGGAGGAACCCGACTGGCTCGAATTCATCGTGGGCGTACTCCGTAGCTATGTGGATTTTCGCGCGACGAACCGAGACGAGGAGGACGAGTTTCGGTATCGGGCCCCCCTGCTCGACTGGTGGCTCCTGCTAACTGATGGCTTCAAGAAGGGCCGTCTCGTCGTAGAAAAGGACGCCCAGACGCTACCCAAGGTGAAACGTTGGGTAAGTCAGTCGGTCGCGCCCATGTTGGCCGTCATCTGTGCGGCCGATCCTAGCGGGACCGCCTGGTTAGAAAAACAAATCATCGCGGGCAAGAAACGCTGGAAAGCTCCACATCGGCGTCTGGCGAACCAAGAAGAGCCGTTGAGTACGCATCAAGACGCCGGCGGACCCGCGGGCGCACCGTTTCAGGGGGGTGAGGGGGTGTCGTAAGACTCCCCCTGCTGGATCTCATGCTCTTCACGATCAAGGATCTCTCGGCTCACCTCAATATCAAGCCGTCTACGCTCTATCTCTGGGCGGCGCAAGGCAAGATTCCCTGCCGCAAGATTCATGGACTGATCCGGTTCGACCCGGATGCCATTACTGCTTGGCTGCGTTCATTTGAGCCAGGTCCCGCCATAGCGGTTCCACCCTTGACTCGCCGGTCTCATCCTGATGTAGACGAGGTGATTGAAGCCGCAAAACGCGCGGTCTATACTTCCGGCCACGGGGAAACCATAACACCGAGTCCCACTAGGAAGGAGTGAACGAATGGGACTCGTGAAGAGACGTAATACGTGGTGGATGTCGTTCATGTATCAAGGCCAGCAGGTCAGGCGATCGACGGAGACGGCTGATAAACGGCTGGCTGAGGCCATACTTGGGAAGATTAAGGTCCAGATCGTCGAAGGGCGATTCTTTGAGAAACCGACAGAGCAGCAACGGACTTTCACGGAACTGCTGGACCGGTATATCAAAGAGCATGCTGCACGACGTGGGAACTATTATCGGGAGATGACCAGCGTGAGGACGCTCAAAGCCTTCTTCGGCAACCCCACGTTGGATCATGTGAGCCCGAAGCGCATTGTAGCGTACAAGAATCAACGCTATACCGACGGGGTCAAGCCCGCGACCATCAACCGCGAGCTTGCCACGTTGAAAAAAGCTTTCAACTTGGCTCGGCGTGAGTGGGAGTGGTGTACGGATAATCCGGTGTGTCGTGTCTCGATGGAGAGAGAAAACAACACACGGGTTCGTTGGCTGACAGGTGAGGAGGAAATGCGTCTGTTCCCGATGGCGGCTCCTTGGTTACGGGATCTCATGTTGTTTGCCATCCATACCGGGATGCGCATGGGGGAGATCCTTGGCTTGACCTGGGCAGGGGTCGATCTGTTCCGTCGAACGGTGATGGTCTTCAAGTCGAAGAACGGCGAACGGCGCACCATCCCGCTTAATCAGACCGCCCTCGAACTGCTAAAGCAAAAATATGCAAGCCGTTCGGTGGAAACGGAGTTGGTGTTTCCGAGCGAAGCACTGACACGGTTGAATGCAAGCAATATCAGCCGAAGTCTCCATCTGGCTCTGAAGAAAGCCAGGATGACCGACTTCCATTTCCATGACCTCCGCCATACTTGTGCTACGCGGATGGTCCAGGCCGGAGTGGACCTGTACAAGGTACAACGGTTACTGGGGCATAAGTCGCCGATCATGACCCAGCGGTATGCGCATCACTATCCGGAGAGCCTGCGGGATGGGATCGAAGTGTTGGATGTCGGGCGGGGATTTAGCACAAATTTAGCACAATTGCGGGTCGTGCCTCAGGCGGATTCTGCAAGCTGTTGAAAAATTGGTGCCCCCGATACGAATTGAACGTACGACAAACGGTTTAGGAAACCGCTGCTCTATCCAACTGAGCTACGGGGGCGTGGTTTGACTGTAGCCTACTCAAGGGTGGATTGGAAGTGGAGATTGGACGGAAAGATACATGGTGACCCGCCCGCTCTGCTTGACGTCAATGAAGTACAGCCCGATCGCTTGATTCGTTCCTGGTTTACTCGCGAAAAATTTGTCAGTCTTCACGTACAACTCTGCGTCAGAGTCCTCATCGAGATTCGTTCCGATCCAACCATTCGGCAAATTGTCGCGCAATCGTGTGACGATATCTTTCGCCGAATTTTCCGCTTCAGACCTGTCTGAATACTTAAAAATACAACTCCACTTCGCGCCATCTGATTCGTCTTTATCCCTCACCAGACATTGCTTGGCTCCGGCAAAGGATACTTTGGACTGCCAGGTTGTCCCTGTCTTGTCGACCGCTCTATGCCCTGTTCTTAACGTCTGAAAATCTCCAGCGGATGCCGCGAGAACAGCGTGAATCACTT
>CXWL01123359.1_pt1 | contig 10108 bp, 11 predicted proteins | sample 590931 | NCBI WGS metagenome assembly CXWL01 (sample SAMEA3498368, study PRJEB10139) | groundwater metagenome | biome: water well; material: biofilm material | place: Germany | collected 2015-04-27
CATCATGATCACTTCCCGCATCGCCGACAAGCACCGCAATTACGCGTATGAGATGGGTGTTGATGCGTATCTCGGCAAACCGTATCAGGAAGAAGAGTTGTTGCAACTCATAGACAATATTATCAATGCGCCTTCATGACGGAGTGGTTAAGACATACTCTATGAACCCTGTGGCTTGAACCGAGGTTTTAAGGATAATCCATTGCGACCGTTCCCTCCGGGAGGGAACCATGAACACCGAACATTCGTTGATCGAGAAAATTCTGTAACTGCCGCCGACGCGTCTCGCAGAAGTAGCCGACTTCGTGGATTTTTTGCGCAGCCGCGAGAATGACCGCGCATTGGTGCGAGCCGCAACCCAAACTTCTGTAACCAGCTTCGCCGCCGTCTGGGACAACGACGCCGACGCGGTGTACGACACGCTGTAATTCTCCACCATTTCTCAAATGGCATCCGAATCCATTGACCAGTTTGGCGAGAATGCCCTCGTGCCGTTCCCGATTACCAATCAGACGGAGAGCAAAAAACGTCCTGCTATAGTAATCTCCAGCTTCGCTTAACACACCAACAGCACAGACCTGATCATCATGGCAATTACCAGCCAAGCGAACGCTACACTGGCTTTTGCCACCTTCCCGATCACTGACTGGCAGGCCGCCGGACTGCTCAAGCCTGTCTTCGCCAAACCAGTTTTGACCACGCTCGAACAAACGCACGTCATCCGCCGCATGGGCAACCTTACTTCACGCGATCAGCGCTTCCTGCGCCAGATGATCGCGCAGATTTTTGGATAACACGCATGCGCCGCAGCCTTCACGGAAACAATCGTCCTGTCATGTTACGCTGCACCAAAGCATGGTGATCGTCGGCGTGCCCTATTTCTGCGCCAACTGCAATGGCCGCAGGGAATAACCGCTATTCATCATTGCCGGTTGAACATTCTTCCTGTTCTAGTGTAGAATCGCGCCTCTTTTGAAAACTGGTTGGAGTATTGCTATGGCTCGCGTCTGTCAAATAACGGGAAAGCGCCCGATGGTGGGTAACAATGTTTCCCACGCCAATAATAAAACCAAGCGTCGTTTCCTGCCGAATCTGCAGCGCCGCCGCTTGTGGGTGGAAACTGAAAATCGTTGGGTGTCTTTGCGCCTGACCAATGCCGCACTGCGCACGATAGACAAGAACGGCATTGACGCCGTCTTGTTCGAGTTGCGCGCGCGCGGCGAGAAGGTATAAAGGAGAACGATTGTGGCAAAAGGCGCTCGTGAAAAGATCAAACTGGAATCCTCCGCTGGGACGGGGCATTTCTACACCACCAACAAGAACAAACGCACTACCCCGGAAAAACTCGAATTCATGAAGTTCGACCCCGTTGCGCGCAAACATGTGGCCTATAAGGAAACCAAGCTGAAGTGATTCGGCGTAGCCGCAAGGAAACGCGGATTTATTCGGCTCGTTCGGGCTGACCCTTCGACTACGTTCAGTGCTCAAGGCTTTGTCGAAGCCTTTGCTGGCCTGTTGATTTGCGGAAGCGCATTTCTACAGGCTCGACGCGAAAGGATTCAACCTGCGATACCCTTCCCGATAGTTAGCCGAATCTCGTTCCTCCATAGACAGAACAGAAATACCAGCAGCGATAGCGCGGAACTCACCCACCCCAAAATCCAGAATGCCGGTTGATACGCCAGCTCGATTGTATGCGACCCCGGCGCGAGCATCAGCCCGGTAAAACCGATATTCATACGCTGCAATTCGGCGGGAATGCCGTCAACTTTGGCCTTCCAGCCCTTATCGAACGGGATGGTGAAAAAAAGCATCCGGCCCTGTTCGAGCGTGATCTTGCCAACGATCTCGTTCTGGCTGAACGAAACCATCTCCATTGAATGCTCCTGCCGCGCCCGTACATCCTCTCCAAACTGCCGCATATTAAAATTATCCCCGATATCATCTGCGGGCAGGCGCTGATAGCGCCCTGTAGCCGCCGTTTCAAGCGGCGGATCCAGCACCGCTGCCATGATCAGCGCACTATCTTTCTGCCACTCTGAAAGACCCATGAAATCGGTACGCGACATATAACGGTCATAAGTAAAGCCGAACGGCAAGGCAGACACGTTTTGCACCACTCGAATGTCGCCCACCTGGCCGATCGTTCGAAAGCCAAAGCGGGTAAATATCTCAGGATTTTTCGTCAGCATGTATTTCACCGAGGCAAACGACAGCAGGATGGGCCGCTCGCGCAGCCCTGTTATCCAGCGGCGCCCCGAGCGGTTGCTGCCCTCCGATATCAGCCCCACTGCATCCATGAAATCGAGGTAGCTATCTTTGTTAAAAGATTCATAGGATGAAGTTCCCCGGTACCCCTGCACCATTCCATCGTTGAGGCTGGCATGAATGGCGGGGCTGGATGCATAGGTTTTCTCGATGCGGTAGAAACCCTTGTCATTCTTCTTGAGATAATCAACTGCATCAACACTGTAATCGTTATAACCGACGCGCCCGCGAAACTCTGCATCCGTGACCACCGGTCGCCCATTGACCGTCATGGACGCCGTCATTGCAAGCTCTGCACAAAGCGCCACGAACAACAGCGTGGCTGCGGGAACACGGGTCTTTTCCCGGCTTATACCGATTATTAGCAGCGCGTAGAGGCACAATAAACCGACCGTGACCCACGTTAGAATCGGATCTGGCGGCGCTTCCATGTATGTGTCAGACAGGTCATAAGCGAATAGAAGCCCGCCCAGCAGCACGGCCAGAGTGCCCACCAGTATCCCTACATTGAGCCGGCCCGAAGCCATGATATTTCCCAGCGCCTTGAGGGAAAACAACATCGCCGCCAAGGCAATGAACAGCGACAACACGCGGTAATAGTCGCCGGAGAACAGCCAGAAAGCATAGCGAAAAAAAGGAAACACGACCGGCAATACACAGGCCAGCGCCAACGCGCCATACAATACGCGCTGTCGCCCCCCAAGAAAAACAAAAACTTGTGGCACGAGCAAGAGGCTGGTCAGCCCACAGTAAAACAGGGGGTCTTCGAGATAGTTGATCGCGCCCTGGTAGTGGCTGCCGACACCGGCCATATTGCTGGAGAAAGCACGCATCAATGCCGCAATATTGGCTTTCGTGCCGGCAAAGGAAAACACCGGCTGGCCTTGCAAAAGGTTGGACAGAGAGGCTGTGCCGCTAACTCGTTGGCTTTGCAGCATCTCCTGCACACTGGCGAACAGGAAGACCGAAGCTATCCCCGCCCCCATCAGGCCAAGACCTGCCAGCTTCAGGAAAAAACGCACCATTGCCTGCGGATGCCAGCCGCGACAGTCGTGATATCTGATCACCCCATAGAGCACCAGGAAAACCGCGTGGGTATAAAGATCAAATGCATAAGGGCCTGAGGCAATCAGTGCGATCACGAGCGGAAACGGCCACCATACGCCTTGTTGCAAATAGCGCTCGAAGGCGTAAAGCAGCAGCGCCAGATAGACCGCCTCGGTAGAAAAAGTATGCCATGAGCCGCCCAGGATCATGAAGCCAGAGAAGGCATAGAGCAAGCCGCCGACCATACAGACATAGATGCTTGATGACACCAGGCGCAGATAAAGGTAAAAAATGGCTCCGCCAAGAATAACCTTGAACGCCTCCATAAACGCGATGCCATAAGCAAGACGGTCGGAGCCCAAGACAAAGAGCGGCCAATCGAAGGGGATACCCAAGCTGATAGGTAAGATACTCTGCCCCATACCACGGTTGAACGACCAGCGCGGCATGCCGTCCGTGCGCAGATAATCGGCGAGGTTCACCAAGCGTGGATAATTACCATTAAGGGTGTCGCTGCCGATATCCTTGAACAGGAATAACTTGTTAAGCAACAAGTAATCACGGTAGACATAAAAAGTCAGAACACTCACAAAAATTATAAATATGCCGAAAAAATGCTCCGGCGTTATCTTGTCAAGATATTTCACTATTTTTTGCTTCCATGATTCCATCTGAATGACTTGATCCGATAGAGCTTCTTGCAAAACTATTTTTGAAACGAAGCGCAACAGCCGCCCATCTCTACAACTTTTCGCCCAACCTTCGGCGCTTAATTCTGCTCAGACAGCGAGTTTTGCAAGATTATAGAGATGGCAACTGTCAACTCCTGATTACTGAGATGAGGAAACATTGGCAGGCTCAAAACTTCGCGATGAAGTTTCTCAGCAATTGGCAAATCACCCACTTGATAACCCTCATCGGCATAGGCAGGTTGCAAATGCGGGGGAACGGGGTAGTGAACCATGGTGTCAATCCCGGCATGTTCCAATTTGTTTTGGAGCGAGTCTCTCTGAGCGGAGCGCACCACAAAGAGATGCCATACCGGCTCAGCCCATTCCGGAATAATTGGCAAAACCAGATCGCTCGCGGCCAGCCCCTCAAGATAGGACATGGCTATTCGACTACGCGCCGAATTCCACTTATCCAGATGTTTAAGCTTAACCCGGAGCAATGCGGCTAGGAGTTCATCCAGGCGGGAATTGAATCCCTTAACTTCATTGTGATATTTAACCCGTGAACCATAATTTCGCAATACCCTGACTTTGGATGCCAAGCTGTCATCATTGGTAGTAATGGCACCACCATCGCCCAGTGCACCCAGATTTTTCCCCGGATAAAAACTGAATCCCGCCGCATCTCCCAAATTACCCGCCCTGGCACCTTTATAACGCGCCCCGTGCGCCTGAGCAGCATCCTCGATAACTTTCAGGCCATGGCGGTGCGCTATATCATTGATCGCACCCATATCGGCAGGCTGCCCATATAAATGTACAGCGATAATCGCTTTTGTGCGTGGCGTAATGGCATCCCGAATCCGCTGTGGGTCAATGTTGTATGTTGCCTCTATTGGTTCAACCGGAACTGGCTTGGCACCTGCGTAAGACACTGCCAGCCATGTTGCAATGTAAGTATTGGAGGGGACGATCACCTCATCCCCCGCACCTATCCCATACGCTCTAAGAATCAGATGTAGCGCATCAAGCCCGTTGCCAACCCCAACACAATAGCGCGTCCCACAATAGGCGGCAAACTCTTCCTCAAACGCCTCAACCTCTCGCCCCAGAATATACCAGCCTGATTCCAGTACACGCCTGAATGCTGCCTCCAACTCTTGCTGGAGTTCAAGATGAGGCGATTTAAGGTCAAGAAAAGGGACTCTCACACGCCCTCATGCACAACGGCAAGAAAGTTATCATAGTCACGAATATAGTCACTCTCGCTATACATTTCTGATGCCAAAACAAGACATACCGCACCCGATGAAAAATTATCCAGATAACGCCACATCATGGGGCAGACATACAAGCCATAGTGCGATCTATTGAGATGGAAACGCTGCTCTCGCCTGCCATCATTCAGCACCACATCAAAACTCCCCGACATGGCAATAATGAATTGATGCAGTTGCTTGTGTGCATGCGAGCCGCGCTCAGATCCGCCTGGAACATCGTATAGGTAATACACACGTTTGATGTCAAATGGAATGTGGCGTGAATTCTCTATGAAAGTGAGATTGCCTTGCTGGTTTTGAATTTTGGGTAGCTCAACTATTCGACAATTGCTAACTGACATCATCTACTCCCGTTTTCTCTCTAGATGAAAATACTGCTCTTGAAAGAATAAATGTTAGCGGCACTGTAACCAGAATTGCAACCAGAGGTGCAATCCACGCCGCAACCCCTGCGAATTCTACCAATGTGGCTACTAGTACCAACCCCAAGATATACTGAACAAAATAAATCAGAGGAAAGCGAATCAGGCTTCTGATAGCAATCTTGGCTCGAAACACGAACACCGCATTCAATCCATAACTAATCAGAATACCCAACACAAATGCGGCAGTATAAGCAATTCGATAGGAAAATAATTGTAAAAAACCCAGGTACAGCAAATAGGTTATCCCTGTGTTCAGAACTCCACTAATGATGAAGCGAGCAAACGCCAACTCAATAAACCTTTTCGATAACCGTTTCAGGGCGTAAGTTGGTCTCGTCAAAAATTCGCCACAGGTATTCACCAATAATTCCCAACATCAGAATGATCAGCCCAAGCAGAAAAGTAATGAGCGCCACAATTGTCGGAAATCCCGCGACTGTATTCCCCTCAATGAAAGCAAGAGCCACCACCAGAATTCCATAAGAAAAACTCAATAGTGAAACAATCGCTCCAATGGCCGAAATAGCCCGAATTGGGGTCACAGAAAAACCAAGCATCACATCCAAGAACACCTTAAACTTCTTGGCAAATGTCCATCTTGATTTCCCGTGGATGCGTGCTTTACGGTGATAGTGAATAACATCTGGCGTATATCCCAGCCAATAAGCCAGAAGCGCCATATATGAATTTTTTGCGCTGTTGACCATATATAGCAACATATCCTTATCCATCAGAGCTAAATCAAACCCCCCCTCAGGAAAATCCTTCATAACCATCAGCCGTAGCAACTTGTAATATATTTTCGAGTAGATTCTGGTTGTGACAGGATCATCGCGCGACACTCTTTCACAAATCACAAACTTTGAACCCATTAACCAGCGTTTAACCATTTCCAGCAGCATTTCCGGCGGATCTTGCATATCTGCCGCCAGAACCGTAAAGCAATCTCCGTTGACAAATTTAAACCCGGCTTTAATTGCATGCACCGAACCAAAATTGCGCGTAAGTTTTATGACTTTAATTCTGCTGTCAGCATTTTTTATTTCAAGCAATTTTTCAAACGAGTCATCTTGTGAGCCATCGTCCACAAAGATGAGTTCAAGGGTCACGCCAAGAATCAGCAGATCCTGTTCCAGCTTGATCAATGCCTTGTGTAGGTCACTTAATGACGGCGCATTAAAGTACACGGGAATGACAATAGAAAGTTTTTTATTCATGTGACAAAGTAATCGAGCTAATTGATGGCACAACTAGGGCATTTTTCAGCGTTCCTAAATATTCTTCGCTACGTAATCCATTTGCAACCAGCACAATTTTACACCCTAAAGACCTGGCAGCCTCCCAATCCGCTTCGGTATCGCCTATCCACAACGCATTCTCAATATCCACCTTGCTCTGATAAAAACAGCGGGCCGCCTCAGCTTTCCCCTCGCCACCTTCGGCATGGTTACAAACCAACACGGCATAAAAGAACTGTCGTAAGCCCGTCAATTCTAACTGTTCTTCGAGGGCTTGCCTGTTTTTCCGCATGGTCACCAAGGTTAGTTCTATTCCTTGCTCTTTCCAACTACGCAAACAATCAATCGCACCATCTTGCACTTTATCAAAAGCAAGCATATCTTGGGACTCGATCATCGACAGCCAAGCGGCAAGAAAGTCGTCGTAGATTTTTTCTGCGTCAGACATTTTCAGTAAATCTCTACGATTGATCAAGGCTCTTTTCTTTTCCCAATATTCGTCAATACCGATAGGCTTGAAGCCGAACCTTTCCAGGATGCCCCGATAACAGTGATAGTGTCTTTCTTTGCCATCCAGCAGCGGGCCGTCAAGATCCAAAAAGATTAGTTTAATATGGCTCATACCCGACACACAGCATAAATATCTGCTGTGTATTCTGGAAAATCCTTGCCCAACTCATAGAAGCCTTCAATCATTTCCTCTGACCAGTTGTCTTGGATTTGTTTATTGGATAACGGCTTAAAAAACACGCCGCCCATTTCCAACACAACCAACCCTGCCGCTTCAATATCGCTTCTGAAAGTTTCTCTGGTGTAAACACGGCGATGCCCTTGTGCAAGATCTCTAGGGTTCAGCTCGCAAGGCTGCTTCAAAAGACCCATTTTAGTTGCAGCAAGCCTGTGAATTGAATTCCCATTAGGCACCCCCAGCAGTATTCTTCCTTCCGGCGCAAGCCACTCTTGTATGCGCTGCAATAACTCAACAGGCTGATCAACATGCTCAAGAATGTGCTCCATGACGATGGTGTCAAATTTGTTTTGTGGATTAAAATCTTCAAACAATGAGTGAACTTTAATCAAGTTTGGATAGTTAGGGATAAGTTCAAGCAATGTAGGTGCGGCATCAACTACTGTTAGCGATTCAAAATCATTCTTTAGAAATTGGGTCATCTGCCCTTCAGCAGGACCAAGTTCCAAACCTATAGGACCACGAAGATGTGGGCGCAGTGTCTTATAACGAAAACCAATCAAACATTTATCAAAATCCAGCTGTTCTTGGAGATACCAATTAGATACGTCTTCTACTCTTGCTTTTTCACTCACTTAATTTCTCCCTATGTATTCTTTAAAAAATTATTCAACTCGATTTTGGAAAGGCCTAGCAACCATCAGCGTCCGACAAACCCTCGCACTTGTTACCAGAACGACCTTGCCCTCTAACTGGTTCATGGCTGCTTTGTCGCCATTGCTTCAAGTTCACTACGTGTCGTCAACACCGGCTCAACATCCATACCGCGTATCCAGATCAAACCATCAGGCAGTGGATTGATACTCTTTTGCAAAGCTGGAAAATTTCCATCCAGTGCGATATCGCAATAGATTTTCGGCATGTTAAGGCCAGCCTTGGTGAAAAAATAATGCGTGGTGAAAAAACGACCAATATTGATTTCAGTAGGATTGGGAATGCCGGATTGATCGTAGGTCATATCCACGGCAAAAATACCATGTGGCTTGGAGTCAATGGTAACAATAGCATCTTGGGAAATACGATCCACTGTTTCATCCGAACAGGTTTCACCCACGCCAGTAATCCCAGTTACCCCAGACATCGTTCGATTAGCAAAATTCCAGCTTAAGCGGCGGCGAGTTTGGGCAACCACCAGTTCGCCGTGATACCAAATGGAAAGCCACGTTACCGTATCCTTGGTGAGCAATTCTGACGCAGTAAATTCCCCCCATCCGTTGTAACGATCAATCCAGATTTTGGCAAAGTCGTAATTATTCGCCGGAAGCGCACCGCGTCCGCCGCCACCTTCAATCGCCCGCACCCAAATGGTCTCGCCATACAGGTCAAAGGCCTTTTTCAAATCAGTTGGATTGTGCAATAGCATAGTTTTTGGAACAGGCAACCCAGCACGCTGCCAAATCTGGTAAGACTTTTCTTTATCAACACAATTTTCAACCGTTTCAGCTGCGGGCAAATAATGTTTAACGCCCAATGCTTCAACATGATCACGAAGCCGCGAAACGGCTCTGACCTCAAAATCATTTTGTAGGTGGATAAAATCCGACCTAGTCTTCGACAGCATCCGCAACAGCACATCGTTATAGGAGGGGTCTGATGCCAATGGGATTGGATACTTTTCGTCGACATCCGCAAGAAATAAGTCTGAAACATCGCATGATGTCCCTATCAAATAATCGCCTCTGCCAGACTCTCTGAGAGATCTAATAAAACCATTTGAGGGTGCGCCACCAGCACCACCAATTTGTATTTTTGCCATTTCTATTTTTCCATATGCAGACTTATTGTTGCTGATCGCACCATTCCCGCCACATGCCGCGCAAGGCGGCCTCGAAATGGCGGGCAAAACGCGGGGCGTCGAAGATCGGCGATGCCAGCACTTGCTGCCGCAGCCCGCCGCGCAGCGCCGCCAGCCGTTGCAGGTCGCCCGCGTGCGATGCCGCCCGGGCCACATAGTNNCCTTCGGCGCTGGTGGTGGCGCCCGTAAAAGGGAACGGGTCGAGCGCGATGTCCACCCGGTGGTAGGCGGCCAGATATTTTGCCCGTGGCTCCGGGCCCTCCAGAACCAGCCGCCCGGCGCCGATGCCGTGGGCGGCAAACCGTTCGGCGACGCTCTGCCGCACCGCCGTTTCATCCAGTTGTTTGGCTTTCAGGAACAGGCGGCTGCCCGGCACGGCCGCGAGCACCCGCGCCCACAGCGCCACCACGGCATCGTTTACCTTGGTCAGGTTGTTGAAGCAGCCGAAGGTGAGGTAGCCATTTGTTGGCGCGGGTAGCGGGGCGACCTGCAGTTCCATGTCCGGCGGAGTGAAGCACAGCCGGGTTTCCGGCAATCTCCAGATTTTCTCGGTGAAATAAATTTCTTCGGTTGCCGGCAACGTCCACGGGTCGGCGATGAGGTAGTCCATGGCCGCCACGCCGGTGGTGGCCCAGT
>CXWL01009275.1_pt2 | contig 10106 bp, 7 predicted proteins | sample 590931 | NCBI WGS metagenome assembly CXWL01 (sample SAMEA3498368, study PRJEB10139) | groundwater metagenome | biome: water well; material: biofilm material | place: Germany | collected 2015-04-27
GTGCCCAGGGTTGCGTTTGCACTTGGCTTGTTGGCGCCCAGATTCAGGTGCAGCGCACCCACCGGCAGGTTGCAGGTGGCCAGACCGGTGAGGTAGGGCGTGCTGCCTGAGCCGTCGTTGCTTCGGGCCACGCCGATCGACGCGCCGACGTTGCAACCGTCCGGGCGAGAGGGCGACAGACGGAACTTGGCTTGCAGGGCGGTCGCGGTGGTCCGGTTGCTAGTGTCGCGAGCAAATGTTGCGGCGATCTCAACGCCGTCGCTCAGTCCGTACGCTGGCGCAAGCGTCCAGAGCTGGGCGCCGGCGGACTGGCGCGTTACCCAAGTCTCGACATGACCCGCACCCGCATCGTTGACATTGGCGTCGTCGACGCTCAAGGGGCGACCGGCCCAGCACAGGGCGGCGGACAGGCTGCCGAGGGTCAAAAAGGCAAGCCGCAGGGTGTGCTGAGGTGTCATGGCGCATCTCGCGTGGTTGAGGTGGATGGGGGGCCGTCAAACTGGCACGAGCCTCGGTCCTTGCGCGTATCCTACAGGCTTCGTAGTGCTTGAAGGAGTTCACATGACCCGTCCGATTCGGCGCATTGCCATCAATACCGGCGGGGGCGACGCCCCCGGCCTCAACGCGGTGATTCGCGCGGCGGTGACGGCCGCCGTCAACCGAGGCTGGGAGGCGGTTGGCATTCGCGATGGCTTCAACGGCATCTTGATGCCCGAGCATTACCCGCAGGGCGGCGTGGTGCCGTTGACGCGTGACCGGGTGCGCGGAATTTCTCACCTGGGTGGCACCATTCTGGGCACCACCAACAAGGGCAACCCGTTTCATTTTCCGACACCTCAGCCTGATGGCTCGGTGGTGGACACCGACCGTTCGGATGAGTTGCTGGCCTATTTCAAGAACAACGGCATCGACGCCTTGATCTCGGTCGGCGGTGACGGTTCGCTGACCATTGCCAACGAGCTTCACCGCAAGGGCCTGCGCGTGGTGGGTGTGCCCAAGACGATTGACAATGATCTGGACAAGACCTTCACGACCTTCGGTTTCGACACGGCGGTCTCGTTTGCCACCGAGTGCCTGGACCGCCTTCACAGCACCGCCGAGAGCCACCAGCGGGTGATGGTGGTCGAGGTGATGGGCCGTTACGCCGGCTGGATTGCCTTGCATGCGGGCATCGCTGGCGGCGCGCATGCCTGTTTGATTCCCGAAATCCCCTTCGATCTGGAGCAGGTGGCCGCCAAAATTCGTGAACGCGATGCCGAGGGCCGTATGTACACCCTGGTGGCGGTGGCCGAGGGTGCGCAAGCGCGGCACGGCCAGCGCGCCGTGCTGGCGCCGGCCGAAGTGGGTCACGCCGAACGCCTGGGCGGCATTGGCGAACAGATCGCGGCCGAGCTGGGGCGCATGACCAGCAAGGACGCGCGGGTGGTGGTGCTGGGGCACTTGCTGCGCGGCGGCAGTCCGACCTCGTTCGACCGGCTTGCCGCCTTGCGTTTTGGCAGCGCGGCGGTGCGTGCGCTGGAAGAAGGCCTATCGGGCGTGATGGTGGCGCTGGCCTTCCCCAATGTGAACTATGTCAGCCTGGAGGAGGTGGCCGGTCGCATGAAGGCCGTGCCGCTGGACTGCGACACGCTGCAAACCGGGCGCGACCTGGGGATCAGTTTCGGCGACTGAGGGCGCCCTGCGCGCTATTTGGTCAGGAAGCCCAGCATCTTGGTGGCGAACTTGCCATAGGGCGGCCACAGGTACTGGATGCTGCTAAAGGAGGCTTGGTAAAACACCGGGCGCATTTTGGAGAAGGTGACAAAACCTTCGTAACCGTGGTAATGGCCCATGCCGCTTTCTCCCACGCCGCCAAAAGGCAGGTCGTGTTGGCCGACATGGAACAGGCCGTCGTTGACCGAGACACCGCCGGACATCACGCGGTCGAGCAGCATTTGCACTTGCTTGGCGTCGTTGCTGAAGGGGTAGATCGCCAGCGGGCGTGGGCGGCTGTTGATGTAGTTGATTGGCTCGTCGATGTGGCTGTATTCGATGATGGGCAGGATCGGGCCGAATATTTCGCGTTGGCGCAGCACGCAGTCCTCGGGTGCATTGAGCACCAGATGCGGCGCGATCTTGCGGCTGTCGGCGTCCCACTTGGGGCCAGGAACCAGTTGCACCAGCGTGGCCCCGCGGGCCTCGGCGTCGTCCAGTGCGGCAGTCAGCCGGTCAAAGGCGCGTTGGTCAATGATCGAGGTCAGGTCGGGCGTGTTGAGCTTGGGGTAACGCTTGGCGACAATTCGTTTGGCCTCCCGCACGAACTCTTCGGTCTTGCCCTTGGGCAGAAACAGGTAGTCGACGGTGGTGCAGATTTGGCCGGCGTTGAACAGTTTGACAAACAGCAGCCGTTCGGCCGCCTTGCGCACCGGGAAGTCGTCACACACGATGGCCGGCGCCTTGCCGCCCAGCTCCAGTGTGACTGGGCAGAGGTTTTGCGCGGCGGCCGCCATCACGGCGCGGCCGGTTTGACCGGAACCGGTGAACAACAGGTGATCGAACTTGAGCTGCGAGAACTCGATGCCGACGCCCCCGGTCTCGTCAAAGAATGCCAGCTTCTCTTTTGGGAAGTAGGCCGGTATTTTGTCGATCAGCAGTTGCGCCAGGTGGCGCGAGTTTTCGCTCATCTTGACCATGGCGCGGTTGCCGGCGGCAAAGATGTAGACCAGACCCAGAAAGGCCAGGTTGACGGGGAAGTTCCAGGGCACGATGCAACCCACCACGCCCAGCGGCTGGGGGATGACGCGGTTGCGCGCGCCAAAGAAATTGCGCCAGTCGACGCCCCGATGCTGTGGTTTCATCCAGCCTTTGAGGTGGCCCATGGTGTGGTTGATGCCGTCGATGACGGGAAAGATTTCGGCAAACAGGGTTTCGTGTTCGGAGCGGTTGCCGTAGTCGGCGTTGAGCGCTTGCACCAGGGCGGCCTTGTTTTCGCGGATGAAGCGCTGCAAGGTGCGCAAGTCGGCTTTGCGTTCCTCCAGGGTCGGAACCGGGTGCGCCATGTAGGCGGCGCGCTGTTGCTCAAGCGTGGCTTGGAGCGTGTCGCGGATCGACTCTTGGGGGGTGACGCTGCGCAGGGGAAGGGCTGCCATGATGAGTCCAGTCTGACGTGAAGCCAAGCGGCCGGCAAGATGCGGCGTGTTCGGTGCGCCAGCATAGCGCCAAGCTCCCCGCTCGGGAATAGGGAGCGGCCTCCAAATTACCGGGGTCGTCGGGGCGGTGTCGCCTTGGCGACGGGCTTGCGCCGTGCCACCTTGGCGGGTGCCGTTCGTTGGGCCAGCGCGAGCTTGCGCACACGCTCGATGTCGGCATCCGAGAACACGCCGTTGACGCCCGAGATGGCGGCCAGCTTCATGCCGTGTTTGAGGCCCAGGCGGTAGATCTCGCGCACTTTTTTCCATTCGATGTTGCGCCCCACGGTGAAGTTCTCGAAACGCCCGTCCAGCGCCAGCACGATGGTCTCAGCCAGGCAGGCGTAGGCGATGTTGGGGGGCAAGCCGATGTTCTTCATCTCGACTTTGCCGGGCAGCAGGATTTCGCCGGACTCGATCACCAGCACATCCGGGCGCTTGGCCACCTCGGAGGCCGGCAGGTCCAGCGGGCGCGCCACATCGGTGATGACGCAACCGGGTTTGACCTGCATGATGTCGAGCACTTTTTTACCCGCGCCGGAGGTGGCGGTGACGATCATGTCCATGTCACCAATCTCCTTGTCGGCGCGCGACGACAGGAACAGTTTGGTGTCCGGGGTCTCCTTCAGGATCGACTCCTTGAGGGCCAGCAACTTGGCGGTCTCGGGTGAGACCAGGTAGACCTCGCGGGCGACGGTGGCCAGCAGGCGCGCGCAGACCGAGCCAATCGCTCCGGTGGCGCCCACCACCATGGCTTTGAAGGCGACCTTTTGGCCCTTCTTGGGCGGGGGCAACAGCCGCATGCGCAGCATCGCGTCGTGTGCCGCCCAGAGCGCGCCGGAGGCGCTGTAGCTGTTGCCGGTGGTGATCGGCAGGGGGGCCCGTTTGGCCACCGTCAGTCCGGCGTCGCCGACCACTTTGGTGAAGGCGCCCAGGCCCATGATTTGCGCCCCCAGGCGCTTGGCCATGGCGGCGGCGTCGAGCAGGCGCCGGTAAGTGAACTCGGGCGCGTGCGCCATGATTTCCTTGGGTGTGCCGCCGACCGAGATCAACCAGCCTTCGGCCTCGACGCCGGTGGGCGACTTGATGCCACTGACCTTGGAATAGACGAAGGGCGGCGCATAGGCCATGGCCTTTTCCAGCGAGTTCATGAATACCGGCGGCGACACCTGGGACAGCAGTTCGATCGGCTTGACCTTCTTGAAATACTCTTGCGACAAGGGGTGGATCACGAAGGCAAAGCGGTTGGTCCGCTTGAAGCCATTGGGGTAGAGGATGCGCGGCTCCAGCGCCAGGTCGGTGATGATCTCCAGGTAGTCGTCCTCAAGCAGGTCTTGCGCCGGCTTGCCGGTGGCGGCCAGGATCATCGCGTCCAGCAGGTTCGGCCCCAGCACGTGGCCGAACAGAAAGGGCGCGCCGTCGATCACCATGTGCACGCCCTTGTCCTTGAACTGCGCCAGGCGTGCTTCATTGACGGTGGAGGTGATGATGGTTTTGCCCGCCAGTTCCTCAATGCCAAACTCGTCGAGGTCGTGCACGTCGGCCACGATCATGGTGGCCTTTTGCATGGCCCGGCGCAGCACGAAGTGGGTCCAATCCTTGACCGGCGCGCTGGACATCACGGCGGGAGAGGTCCAGTCGGTCACATAGTGGGCGCCGCTGGCATACAACTCCAGCGCGTCCAGCGAGCTCAGCAGTTTGGGCACGCCAAGCTGGCGCACCGGATCGGCGAACTGCAGGTTCTGGGTGTACTCCATCAACGACGCAGCCAACTTGAAGTTGGTGCTGCCAGAGAAGAACAACACCCGCGCATTGTTGAAGTAGTCGCCCAGCGTGGTCTGCACATGGCGGATGGCCCACTCTTGCAGAATGTCGCCCAGGCGTGCGCCGGTGCTGACGGGCACGCGTTTGACGGCGGCCATCAACTGCTTGCTGGCCTTGTCGACGTAACGCTTTGCACCAACGCTGTAGCTGTCCTTGAGCACCCCCAGACCGATGGCATCGGCATGACGCTCCCAGTGCTTCATCAGTTTGCTGGCCTTGGCCACGCTGCCGTTGGTGCCGACGCGGCTGAGTTGGAAGGGTTGGCCCATGAACCTGGCCTTGATATCAAAGTCCTGATCGCTGTGGCCCAGGCTGATGCTGACGACGTGTTTCATGGCTACGCAGGGAGTTGATGGTCGAACTCTCATGGTAGTGGTTTGCGGCCGGAATGGTGCCGGTTCGATTTCGGTTCCGTGGCGCCCGTTTGTCGTAGGTCAAATACGACCACCACGATTCAGTCGGAAGCCAGTTTGCCGCCGGCCCACAACACCTGATCAACCACGGCTTGCACGGCCCGGTGCGCCGCATCGTTGATGAGTTGCCCCTGATCGTCGAAGGCGCTTGCGGCGTTGGCCAGGGCAAATTGTTTGGGTGCCACCCAGCATTGCAGATTGCGCAATAGCGGGCAGAGGTGTTCCAGGGAACGCAAGCCACCCAGGCTGCCGGGGGAGGCACTCAGCAGCCCGACCACTTTGCCCTCAAAGGGTCTGAGCCCATCGGACCATTGTGGGTCGCCCTTGACCGGGCTGGAGGCCCAGTCGATGGTGTTTTTGAGCAGGGCGGTGTAGCTGGCGTTGTATTCGGGTGAACAGATGATCCAGGCTGGGTGTTCAGTCAAGATCGACTTGAGCCGGATCACGTCCGCCGGCGTGCCGCGTGCTTCCAGGTCGGCGTTATAAAGCGGAATGTCGAGTTCGCCGAGTTCGAGCAGGGTGACCTCGACGCCGCTGGCGCGTGCCAGTCCGGCGGTGAACTGTGCCAGGCGGCGGTTGTAGGAGTGCAGGCGGGTGCTGCCCGCAAAGATCAGGAGTTTCATGCCTTGATTGTCGCGAACTTGCAATGGGGCTGGATTGGCGCGGGACTCTTGGTTCGCGCGCTTTACCTGAATACCCAATTGCCTGTACTCACCCCCTATCCCCCCAGCCCCCTTCCCACCCTCGCCAGGGCGGGAAGGGGGAGCCTCATTTGGCCGCGCGATTCGGCACCGGGTAAACCGGGAAAGGTTGAAATCAGCGTTGGCGCGGCAATAACTCAGGGCAAGAGTTCCGAGCGCCGGAGGCAGACTCAGCGGTTCGACTGAGTGGAGGCGAGCAAGCCCGCTGGGCAAGCCTGGTCACGCTGGCGACCGCCGCGCCGCGCGTTGGTTCGACGTACACCCTGGGCGCGTAAATGGCCCTGCACAGGTAAAATTGAACGCTCCCCTCTGACCCGGCGCACCTTGATTGCGCGCCATTCATCCCATGTTGTACCCCCAGGAATTCGATGTCATCGTTGTCGGTGGCGGCCATGCCGGCACCGAGGCGGCGCTGGCCAGTGCGCGCATGGGCTGCAAGACCTTGCTGCTCACCCACAACATCGAGACGCTCGGGCAGATGAGTTGCAACCCGTCGATCGGCGGGATTGGCAAGGGGCATTTGGTCAAGGAGGTCGATGCCATGGGTGGCGCCATGGCCCAGGCCACGGACGAAGGGGGTATTCAGTTTCGTATTCTCAATTCCAGCAAGGGACCGGCGGTGCGCGCCACGCGAGCGCAAGCTGATCGGGTCTTGTACAAGGCGGCTATTCGGCGTCGCCTGGAGAACCAGCCCAATCTGTGGCTGTTCCAGCAGGCGGTGGATGACCTGATGGTGGAGGGTGACCGTGTGGTGGGCGCGGTGACGCAGGTGGGCATCAAGTTTCGGTCCCGAGCGGTGGTGCTGACGGCGGGCACCTTTTTGGACGGCAAGATTCATGTCGGGCTGAACAATTATTCGGCCGGGCGCGCCGGTGATCCGCCAGCGGTGAGCTTGAGTGCGCGCTTGAAGGAGCTCAAGCTGCCGCAGGCTCGGCTCAAGACCGGTACGCCACCACGGCTGGACGGGCGCAGTATTGATTTTTCGAAGTGCGTGGAGCAACCGGGCGATGGCATGCCGGGTGGCATGAGCGCGCGCATGCCGGTGTTCAGCTTCATGGGGCGCGCCGCGCAACACCCGCAGCAGATGTCGTGCTGGGTCACCCACACCAATGCCCGCACCCACGAGATCATTCGCGGCGGTTTTGACCGCAGTCCGATGTTCACCGGCAAGATCGAAGGGGTGGGGCCGCGTTACTGTCCCAGCGTTGAAGACAAGGTCAACCGCTTTGCCGACAAGGACAGTCACCAGATCTTTCTTGAGCCCGAGGGGCTGACCACCAACGAGTACTACCCCAACGGCATCAGCACCAGCCTGCCGTTTGACGTGCAGGTCGACTTGGTGCGCTCGATGGCGGGTTTGGAGAACGCGCACATTCTGCGTCCGGGGTATGCCATTGAATACGACTACTTTGACCCGACCCAACTCAAAAGCAGCTTCGAGACCCGCGCCATCGGCGGCTTGTTTTTCGCTGGTCAGATCAACGGCACCACCGGTTACGAAGAGGCGGCGGCCCAGGGCCTGTTTGCTGGCATTAATGCGGCTTTGCAGGCGGGCGCCAAAACGGCGTGGCCGGGCGAAAGTTGGGTACCCGCCCGAGATCAGGCCTATCTGGGCGTGCTGGTCGATGACCTGATCACCAAGGGGGTGAGTGAGCCCTACCGCATGTTTACCAGCCGGGCCGAGTTCCGCCTTCAGTTGCGTGAGGACAATGCCGACCTGCGCCTGACCGAGGTGGCGCGGCAATTGGGCTTGGTGGACGATTCGCGCTGGGCGGCGTTCAGCCGAAAGCGCGATGCTGTTTCACGTGAAACAGAGCGACTGCGCTCAATTTGGGTCAGCCCCAAGAACCTGGCGGCGGCGGAGTCCGAGCGGGTGTTGGGCAAAGCGATTGATCATGAATATAGTCTGGCGGATTTGTTGCGGCGCCCGGATGTGAGCTACGAACGGCTGATGTCCCTGGATGCTGGCAAGTACGCTGACGCTGACTTGATGGCGGGTGTTTCACGTGAAACAGATGGGGCGATGATGAGCGAAGCAAGTCTTGCTCAGGCGGTGATAGAGCAGGTCGAAATCGCGGCCAAATATTCGGGCTATATCGATCGGCAGCGCGGCGAGGTGGACCGCGCTGCGTACTACGAACATCTCCGCTTGCCGAGTGAGCTTGACTACATGCAGGTCTCGGCCCTCAGCATTGAGGCGCGGCAGAAGCTGACCAAACACAAGCCGGAAACGCTGGGCTTGGCTTCACGAATATCAGGTATCACCCCGGCCACGGTCTCCTTGTTGTTGGTTCACTTGAAACGGAGCAACTTCAAGGAGTTTGCGGCAGTCGGCAAAGTGATGTTTTCAGACGGCGCGGGCGAGGGTGCCGACGCTCCCGGCAACTGATGCGCGATTTGGAAGCACCCCTGCGACACGGGCTTCAAGCCCTGTGCCTGGTCTTGGGGGACCAACAGGTAACGGAGTTGCTGGACTATCTTGAGCTGATTCAGAAGTGGACCAAGGTCTACAACCTGACGGCGGTACGCGATCCGGCAGAGATGCTGACGCACCATCTGCTCGACAGCCTGGCGGTGATCGAGCCCTTGAGCCGGATGCTCGCCGAGCAGGAGGCTGGGCGGGTTGGGGGTTCACCGGGGCGTCGCCGACTGTTGGATGTCGGCTCCGGGGCTGGTCTGCCGGGCGTGGTGATTGCGATTTGTTGCCCTGAAATTTCGGTCGATTGCGTGGACACGGTGGGCAAGAAGGCGGCCTTCATTCAGCAGGTGGCGGTGAGCCTGAAGCTGCCCAACCTGCGCGGCATTCACGCACGGGTGGAGTCGTTGACCGGGTCGTATGACGTGATCGGCTCGCGCGCCTTTGCCTCGCTGGTGGACTTCACCGCTTGGTCGGTGGGGGCGCTGACGGAGCGGGGTGTCTGGATGGCCTTGAAGGGCAAGCACCCGGCGGACGAGATTACTGCGCTGCCGGCCTCCGTAGAAGTGTTTCACGTGGAACCGTTGACGGTGCCTGGGCTGGGGGCCGAGCGGTGCATGGTGTGGATGCGGACTCGTCGGGCGTAGGTCTGGTTCTTCGAGATCGTTCCCTTTTCGGGTGGCTGATCGGTTGAAGTGGTGGATGGGTTGGGGTATGCGATTTGCTCCGTGTCCCCCGGCCTTCGGCCTCCTCCTTTACCTGCGCAAAACGCATACCCCAACCCATCTGCGGGCGTCGGTTGCACTCGCCCAAGCGCGCGTAGCTAAGTCTGAGTGCCTTCTAACACCGTAGGCTGGAGTGGCCATTGGGGTTTTACGCAGGTAAAGGAGGAGGCCGTAGGCCGGGGGACACGGAGTAAAACCCCAATGGCCANNCCCATGCTTGGCGTTACCGACTACGGCACCTTTGTCGTCACCGTGATTGTTTTCTTGCTGATTCCCGGCCCCGGCAATCTGGCACTGATCACCTCCACCAGCAAAGGCGGCATCGTGGGCGGTCTGGGCGCCACGTTGGGCGTGATCCTCGGCGATCAGGTATTGATGTGGTCAGCCGTGGCGGGCGTGGCCGCCTTATTGGCCGCCTACCCGGATGCCTTCAACGCGGTGCAGTGGCTGGGCGCCGCCTACCTGGCGTGGTTGGGCATCAGGATGCTGCTAGCCAAGCCCGGCGCGGCGCCGGTGCTCAACATCACCGCCGGCCACTACCTGCGCCAGGCGCTGATGATCACCCTGCTCAACCCCAAGGCCATTCTGTTCTATATGGCCTTCTTCCCGTTGTTTGTGGACCCGGCGCGCCAGCAGGGCCTGCTCACCTATGGCTTCATGGCCGCGACCATTGCGGTCATCACCTTCTTGTACGGCCTGTGCTCGGTGCTGCTGACCTACTTTCTGGCCGAGCGCATCCGCGCCAACCCCACCGCGTCGCGGGTGCTGGAAAAGATGGCGGGGCTGTTCCTGATTGGCTTTGGCGTGAAGCTGGCGGTGTCACGCTGAGTGGCATGGTCACTCTGTTTCACGTGAAACCT
>CXWL01012924.1_pt1 | contig 10106 bp, 15 predicted proteins | sample 590931 | NCBI WGS metagenome assembly CXWL01 (sample SAMEA3498368, study PRJEB10139) | groundwater metagenome | biome: water well; material: biofilm material | place: Germany | collected 2015-04-27
GTTTAGTGCGTTTCTTATTTTCTATGTGAAAAGTGCATCGCTCGTCGACTCCTGGCCGTTTATCGCGGTTCTTTTCGGCGTCACCATCGGTTGGGAAGTGTTAAAAAAATACCAGTACCTTTTTATATTTCACCTGAGTCTTTTCTTCCTCGGTATTTTTTCGTTCTGTATTTTTGCAGTGCCGTTATGGACGGGGCGTATCGGAACCGAAATATTTTTCTTAAGCGCGCTCATCGCGGTTTTATTATTTTCCGTTTTCTGCCTCGGATTATTTTTTACCGGGCGAGCGCGTTTCAAAAAAAGTCTGAAAAGTATTTTTATAAGTGTCGGCACAATAGTTGCGGTTGTGGTTTTGCTCTATGTGACGAACACACTTCCGCCGATCCCCTTGGCATTAAAAGAAATCGGCGTTTACCACTCCCTTCAGCGTGAAGGAGGGGACTACATTCTTGAGGAAGAGCAGTATTCGATTTTTGATCGCGTACTGGGAACAACAGTACACGCACCTTCCGGAGAGTCGGTATACGTTTTCAGTTCCGTCTTTACTCCGGTGGTAATAAAAACCGATATCGTACATCACTGGGAATATTGGAACACGGAGGAAAACAAATGGATTGATTACGCGCTCGTTGCATTTCCGGCTACCGGCGGGAGAGACCGCGGATACCGCGGGTTCTCGTTGATACCGGACATCCCCTTAGGGAAGTGGCGGGTATCCGTTGAAACCCCTGACGGGTTAAAAATAGGCCGTACCGAATTTACCGTCGTTCGAGTAGCCGCTGTCCCCGAACTGGTTCGAGTGATTAGATAAATCGCGCATGTTCTGATAGCATGCATCAATGTGGAAGCAGATATTGTTGTTGACCTCCAATACGGTGATTCAGGAAAGGGCAAAGTCACCCACTTTTTAGCGAAAAACAGGAAATATACCCACGTGCTGCGCTACAACGGCGGCGCGAACGCGGGGCACACGATTTTTCATAAGGGGAAGAAGTTTGTTACTCACCAGATCCCTGCAGGGGTATTTTGGGGTATTCCCTCCATAATTGGGGCAGGATGCGTTCTTGACCCGGAACAATTTTTTAAGGAAATAAAGGAACTTGAAGACGGCGGAGTAAAGACCAAAGGCCTTATTTTTATAGCAAAAAATGCGCACATTATTACCGATGCGCACAAACATGAGGATGCGAAGGATGCAAAAATCGGTACCACGAAGCGTGGGAATGGCCCCGCATATAGGGATAAATACGAGCGTACAGGTCTTCGTGCCGAAAGCGTTCCTGAGTTGGCGCCATATGTTATAGATTTATATGAAGCGTTTCATCACAATAAAAAGAAGGTGAAGATTCTCTGCGAGGGCGCACAAGGATTCGGTCTCGACATCGATTGGGGTGATTATCCGTTCGTGACTTCAAGCCACTGCACTGCAGCCGGGGCATTGCTCAACGGCATTCCGCCCGAAGCAGTTCGTGATATCTGGGGCGTTGCGAAAATTTACGAAACATATGTCGGTGCGAAAAAATTTGAACCCAACGACCCGGTATTTGAAAAAATCAGAACACTCGGCGAGGAGTTCGGAGCCACAACCGGTCGCCCGCGCCAGTGCAACTGGATAGACCTAAAGCTCGTAGAGCGGGCAATTCGTATAAACGGGGTAACGCATTTGGTGTTCAACAAGACCGACATTCTTGCGGAGGTAGGCGTGTGGGCGGTGTGGGACGGTCCGAAAAAAATATCCTTCAAAAACGAAAAAGCGATGAAGTCATTTCTGACCAAACGGTTTGCAAAAATGGGAGTGAAGAAGGCGAATGTTTTTTTCTCGGCTGATAAGGGCAAAATATAATTTTTGAATTGTACGCAATGAAAAATCTTCTCAAGCATTTTGGTGTTTCTCTCGGGATAACCGCTATCGGTCTTATTTCGATGTTTGTTTTTGGCGGATGGCAAGCATTGTTTATAACCGCGCTTTTGGTACTCCTTGAAGTCACGCTGTCGTTTGACAACGCCGTGGTAAACGCGCGAGTGCTTCAGAAAATGAACGCCGAGTGGCAACAACGGTTCCTGACGTGGGGTATCTTAATCGCAGTATTTCTCACACGCTTTGTACTGCCGATTATTATCGTGAGCGTTGTTACGTGGGCATCACCGTGGGCAATTACTGTTATGGCACTTTTTGATCCCGCGCAGTACGGAGAACTTCTGAAAGGAGCAAAGCATGCGATTCATGCATTTGGCGCCTCGTTCCTGCTCTTAGTGGCGCTGAAATACTTCCTTGATACAACGAAAGAACTCCACTGGATTGACTGGATTGAGAAACACCTTTCAAAGTGGGGAAGAATTGAGGCATTGGAAATAGTGCTCGCACTGCTCGCGGTCACTGGCATCGCTTTTTTGGTTCCGCACGAAGAGCAGGGGACCGTGATGATTGCGGGCGTATTTGGTGTTGTGCTGTTCATAATCATGCAGGGTATTACAAGTGCGTTTTCCATAGAAACAAAAGGGGCGGTGGGACACGGGCTCTCACTCTTCATTTACCTCAATGTTTTGGACTCGGCCTTTTCTCTTGATGGAGTTATCGGAGCGTTCGCGCTGACATCGTCTATTCCCATTATTGCGGTCGGCCTGGGCATCGGGGCCTATTTCGTACGTTCTCTCACTATTTTTATGGTTCGTCAGCGTACGCTCGATACACTTGTGTATTTGGAACATGGGGCTCATTGGGCGATATTCGGACTTGCGGCGTCGATGCTTGTTTCTATGCTTACGGAAGTACCCGAAGTAATCACCGGTTCAATCGGTGTTGCCTTCGTTATTGCGGCGTACTATTCGTCACTCAAGCGGAAGAAGACATAGCGTTTGATACACTAATGATAGGTGAAGTACTTTGTTGCGCATCTTCTTAGCGGAGAGGCAAAGGCGTATCACGAACGCCTGACGCGTGCACTTGCGGCACGATATCGAATATTCCCATTACACGAAAAAGTTTCTCCGCACATCACGGTCAAACCTCCGTTTGAAACCGACGAAGAGGGGATAAAGGAAGTTGAACGAGTCTTGCGCGCCTGCGCACACAGTGAACACGCGGTCTCGCTTTCAATAAAAGGCTTCGGGCATTTTGGATTCAGGACGATATATTTGGATACGCAAAAAAATCCCGACGCTACCGCTCTGGTTCGTCGTGTCATTCGTGCTTTGAATGAAAACATTTCCTGGATGCCGAAATATCCGCATGAGGGAAATAAATTACATGCATCCGTTGCGCGGTTTATGGACCGCGTTCAGTATCGGCGTGTCGCACGCTATGTTGCGAAAGAAACTGCCGACTTTAAAATCCCTTTTGATAACGTCGCGATTCTGAAAAAAGAAGGCAAGGTGTGGGAAGTGGTTTCCATCATTCCGTTCGTGCATGAAGAAAATGCGTGGCTCTCTTCGCAGTATCCGTTGATGCGCAAAGGCGTTTCTGAGGCGCGTAAGGGGTAATTACACTATTGCAAGTAATTTGCGTTTGTGTTAGCGTACCGGAATGATTGTTGCCAATGAATACTCGGCTCTTCTTCGGGCGCGTGGGTTCCGAGTGACCCGTGGCAAGATGTCGATTTTGAAATCCCTTAAAAACTCGCATCATCCGGTGAGTGTCGGGGAACTTTCAAGAAAATTAAAAAATAGAGTTGACACGGTTACTGTGTATCGGGCTTTGGAGGATATGGCAGACGCGGGGCTTGTGCGGAGAGTCGATCTTCAACACCCTCATGCCCACTATGAGTATGTTGATTCCACTCGTCACCACCATCACCTTGTGTGCAAGATGTGCGGAAAAGTTGAGGACGTAGAATCATGTGAACCGAAACATCTTGAGGAACGTGTTCTAAAAAAATCTAAAACGTTTGCGTCGATAGAGACGCACGCGATGGAATTCTTCGGGCTCTGTAAGGAATGTATTAATTCGTAATAATAAATGTTCATGGTACTTCTTATCGCGTTTGCCACCTTCCTCTCGACGCTTGTCGGAGGGTTTTTTGCTTTAAAGTTTCGAGACAAACTTCATTTAGTCTTAGGCTTCAGTGCAGGTGCAGTGATCGGTGTTGCCTTTTTTGATTTACTGCCGGAAGCAATTGAGCTTGGCAGTGCGTTTTTCGAACCGAGCACTGTCGCGGCTTTTACCGCTCTCGGGTTCATTTCGTATCTTGTTATTGATCGCCTTATTACCCTCGGGCTCCCGCATGAGTCTGATGAACACGCCGGGCATGCGCACCATCACCGAGGGACCTTGGGTGCGGCGAGCTTGGTTATCCATAGTTTCCTGGATGGCGTTGCAATCGGGCTCGCCTTTCAGGTGTCGACGGCGGTTGGAGCCGTGGTGGCGCTTGCCGTTCTTGCACACGACTTTTCCGACGGGGTAAATACGGTCAATATGATTTTGAAAAACAACGGTGACCGTGGGCGTGCATTGCGATGGCTGTTACTGGGTGCGGTTGCTCCCGTACTCGGAGCAGCTTCGACGCTTTTCTTTTCGCTTCCCGAAGAGGCGCTTGCCATTATCCTCGCGGTCTTTGCGGGATTCTTTTTCTATATCGGCGCAAGTGATTTGGTACCCGAAAGTCATCACGGTCATCCTAAATTATTAACGACAGTAATGACGGTTGCAGGAATGGCGTTCCTTTTCCTCATCATTCAGTTTGCGCATTTCTAGTTCGACGTCAGGGTAAAATGACGTAATGCGACTCCTGCTCATTTGCGCGCTTGGATTTCTTACGGTGCCGTTTTTTGCGTATGCTGCGCCTGACGGAATCACGACGGAACTCGCGAAAGTTATTTCAATCCAAAGCGAAGAGCAACGGTCCGTGCCGGGGACAGATGTCCCCGCGGACTTCCAAACGCTCCGCGCAGAACTACTTGAAGGTCCCGCGAAGGGGAGTATCGTTACAGTCCAAAACGATTACTTGGTGCTTTCAGTCGGGGAAAAGTTTTACGCGCTCCATACGGTGGACGCGCTTACCGGTATCGACGCGTATACCGTCTCAGAGCGTTATCGTATTCCTGAGCTCGTGGCCCTTTTAGGGCTGTTTGTTGTTTTTGTATTTCTCATTGGCGGGAAGCAGGGGATGAGGGGGTTGCTCGCGCTCGGCTTCAGTTTCTTTTTCATCGGATACGTGCTTTTGCCGGGGATTCTCAATAATTATTCGCCGCTTCTTGTTTCTTTCGGGGTTGCTTCTCTTATCATTGTTTTGGGATCGTATATTACTCACGGCTTCAACCGCGTCACCACCTCTGCGGTTTTAGGAATGATTGTTACCGTAGCTGCTACCGCGGTTCTTGCACATTACTCAATTTTATTTACACACCTTTCCGGGTTCGCCTCTGACGAAGCGGTGTATTTAAATATAGATACTGCGGGAAAAATTGATTTTGCCGCGCTTCTGCTCGGCGGGATTCTTATTGGTCTTCTCGGGGTTTTGTACGATGCGGCAATCGGACAGGCGGTTGCAGTCGATGAACTAAAAGAAGCGGCACCGGACGCTTCACGCGTGGAAATTTTCAAGCGCGCGATGCGCATCGGGCGTGAGCATATAGGCGCCTTAGTTAACACACTTGCGATTGCATACGTGGGAGTCGCGCTCCCGCTTCTATTGCTGTTTTACAGCGTTAATTCCGATACCTCGATTCTGACCACTTTGAACCGCGAGGTCTTTGCGGGGGAGATTGTCCGTATGGCGGTAAGTTCAATCGGCATCATGCTTGCGGTGCCGATAACTTCGGTGATAGCGGTATATATGCTGGTTCAGCATTTCGGATCAAAAAAGTAAGCGCTTTGAAAGAAATTTCAGTCCCGTGCGTCATCGTGTATTATGGGTTTTGCATTAAAAGTTATATTAAATAATCAGTTTTCATCATGAATCACGATACTCAGAACGGCACGCTCAAGAAGGGAATCCTCGAGAGTCCGCTTGTCGGCAAGTTGGCAGCAGCATTTCTTTTAGTCGCAACCGTGTTTATGTTCGCAAAAGCGGTAAACGCAATCGTCAATTTTGACACCATTGCGCAACCGCCCTCAAACGTCATTACGGTAAACGGGGAAGGTAAAGCTTCTTCGGTGCCGGATATTGCAACAATTACCTACACCGTGTCTGAAGATGCGGATACTGCGACGCACGCGCAAGACGGAGCGACGAAGAAAGTAAACGTTACGTTGGCGGTCCTTAAAGACCTCAAAATAGCTGAGAAAGACATTAAAACGAGCGCATACAATGTTTCTCCGCGCTATTCATATCAGCCGCCGTGCTATACGTACCCGTGTCCGTATAACGGAGAGCAGAAGATTATCGGCTTTTCGGCGTCACAAACGGTTGAAGTCAAAATCCGCGACATCGATGTTACCGGCAAAGTCCTCACGTCGCTCGGAGACGCGGGCGTCACGAATCTCTACGGTCCGAACTTTATGGTTGAAGACCCAGATGGGTTGAAGGCGGAAGCACGAAAGGAAGCTATCGAAAAAGCTCGCGCACAAGCACAACAGCTTGCAAAAGATTTGGGCGTTCGATTGGTTCGCGTCGTCAATTTCTCTGAAGGAGGTTCATACGGCGGTCCGATGTACTACAAGGCAATGGATTCCGTAGGTATGGGAGGAGCACCTGAAGCTGCAACGCCCGCAATTCCTGCAGGGGAGAATGAAATCGTAGTAAACGTTTCAGTAACCTACGAAATCAGATAGTGAATGGGTAAGGAAGGAGGAACGTATCTTCGCAGGATTCAAACCGAATCATTCCCCCATACTGAGTTGCTGTACATGCTTGAGGTGGCAAGGGGGCTTCCGACTGTCGAGTCTGTAAAGGCTCGTACAGCAGGGAAGGGGCGACTCAGACTCATTATTAGTCACAGGGCAGAGACTTTCAGGGATTTGTAGAAAAACCCCCTCATTGAGGGGGTTTTTCGTACCCAATTATGTAGGTAAGGTGGAGCTTGACAAATACACTTTGTCGTGCTATCATACACTGATATGGGAGAAACAAGACGTTTTAGTACTTGGGGCATGGCTGCCGCAGTAGCTCTCGGTGGGTTTGCGGGCGATGCGCGTGCGCAGAACTTTGGAGGGATGATTAAAGATGAAATTGCCGAGACTACGGAGGATATTCTTGATGACTACGGAGATTCTATCGTTGACGGCATCCGCGACAGACGCGAAGCGCGCCGAGACGCGAGAGAAGACGAAAGAGATCGACGTCAGCAAGAGATAGAAGACCGAAGGGAAGCACAGGTGAATTTTATAGAAGGCCGACAGGAAGCATTGCGGGATCTTAGGGTTGCGTTTGCATCTACCTGCACTGAAGTTTCAGTAGACGCGGCTGAAGCCCTCGAAGAAGGCGGAACCATGGAGGCCTTTCTTAGAAGTGCTGATTATCGACAGGCCGCAGGAGGTTTGCGAGAAACTGTTGCGGAAAATACCGAGTTTTTGAGTGGTGCTGAAGCGTCCCAACTTAATGCCCGAATCACCCGCAACCTTCCGGGTTGTGCGACAGACGGCCAGTATACAGGCGGATAAACGAAGGATTCTTGACATTTTTTACCGAGAGAGTACTATAAAAAAAGCCCCCGCAGGGCTTTTTTTATACAAGTCAGGCGGGAACTATATACTGTAGATAAAGCCTATGAATCCATTTGTTGATTACATCAAAGCCGTACGAAACGAACTCACTCACGTGTCGTGGCCGACGCGCGGACAGGCGATTGCCTACACAGGTTTGGTTATCGGTATTTCCGTTATTGTCGCGCTTGTTCTCGGCGGGTTCGATTTCCTCTTCACTCTCGGTTTAAAGCAGATTCTTCTTTTGAAATAACATGACTAAACAAGCAGACAGCACACGCGCCTGGTACGCCGTTCACACCTATTCCGGATACGAGAACGCGGTTTTACGTAACCTCAAGCAGCGCATTGAGTCACTGGGAATGCAGAACAAGATTTTCAACGTCGTGATTCCGACTGAGAAAAAAATCAAAGTAACAGGCGGAAAGCGTCAGACCGTTGAAGAAAAAATATACCCGGGCTACATCCTCGTCGACATGATTGTTGACGATGAAAGTTGGTACATCGTTCGAAACACTCCGCGCGTAACCGGGTTCGTCGGCTCAGGTGTTACTCCGGTACCTTTGACCGAGGAAGAAATCGGCCAATTGTTTAATCGCATGTCGACCGAAACGGCGAAGCACAAAATCGACTTCATGGTTGGGGAGCCTGTGGTGGTTGCCGACGGTCCGTTTAAGGATTTGGAAGGCAGAATCGGTGAGATAGACGAAGAGAAGGGCAAGGTAAAAGTATTGGTATCCATGTTCGGCAGGGAAACCCCGGTTGAATTGGACTTTTTGCAAGTTCGTAAGATTTAACGTAGTATCTAAAATCGTATGGCTAAAGTAGTAAAGAAAATCAAGTTACAGGTTCCCGGCGGTAAGGCTACACCTGCGCCCCCGGTAGGTACCGCGCTTGGTCCTGCAGGCGTTAACATCGGCGAATTCGTTAAGCAATTTAACGACAAAACCCGCGACCAAATGGGCGATATTTTGCCTGTCGAGATTTCAGTCATGGATGACCGTTCGTTTACGTTTATCGTCAAAGTTTCTCCCGCATCACGTTTGATTTTGAAAACAGCAGGTCTTGAGAAGGGTTCGGGCAAGGTTCCGACCGTAAAGGCAGGTTCAATCACGAAAGCACAACTCAAGGCAATTGCCGAGAAAAAAATGCCCGACCTCAACACCACTGATGTCGCGCAGGCTGAAAAGATAATCGCAGGCACTGCCCGTTCGATGGGTGTCGACATTAAGTAAGCCGATATGGCCGAAGCGTTGACGCAATCGGACTTAGAAAAAGCCCGTGATAGTAGAGTTGCGACATTAACTGCGCGTACGATTTTACTTAAAAAATACTGGGAGGCTAACAATCGTAGGATCGCTCTTTGGAGTACGGTCAGCGCAGGTTCTGTTGTGGGTATCGGCGCGGGAGTTTTTTATCTTCCATTTGAGGCGGCACTAGCATTTGGAGCACTTGCGATTCCGGGAGAAATTCTGCTTTTACCGACAGCCGCAGTAAAATTTTCAAGAGTCACTTTTAATAGAAGGAAAAAGGCATTGACTGCGGCGGAAATGCTCGAGGCGCAGTGGGCACGACTCACCCCAATTCAAGAGACAGAAAAGGCTTCCACGGATACTGTTCCCGCGGAGGAGGTTTAGGTTCATACTAGGGGCATGGAAGTAACCCCGTTTCAAATTGAGATACTCAAACCGCCGAAAGACGACCTGCTTTCAAAAATAAAAGCATCTGCGCTTACCCTGGAAGAACACGACTGCGTAGCGGTTTCTTCCAAGGTTGTTTCTATTTGGCAGGGAAGATGTGTACCTCGTGACAAAAATGAAAAAGAAACGCTCATCAAAAAAGAAGCGGATTGGTATCTGGATGAGCCGATGACGCACGGGGTACTCCACACCATAAAAGACGGCATTTTAATTCCAAACGCCGGGATTGATCCGTTCGGCGGGCACTACGTGTTGTGGCCTGAAAAGCCCAAAGAAACGGCAGAAGAATTACTTTCCTGGTTTAAAAAAGAGTACAAAATCGAAAGTTTGTATCTGGTTATTGTCGACTCGCGGTCGGTTTTGATGCGCCAAGGGGNNGCTTTACGACAACAGGAAGCGCACAGATTTACTGGGCTTTGATTCAGGTGGCACACAAACCAATTTGCCTGATTCAATCGCAGCCGCGGCAGCTTTGGCGATGGGGGAGGCGAACGAACAAACTCCGATGGCCCGTATTCGCGGACTTCAATTTTTGCCGAACCAGAAACCAAGCCCTGATCAATTTGAAATCTCTATCGAGGAAGATTTGTTTGCCCCGTTCCTGAAAAAAGATAACTGGCGCAGAGGCGGTAAATAGTGAGAGTTTCTCTCCTCCTTGTTTATGGAACCTTTCGTACGAAAGGTAGAATAGGGAGATTAAGGTCGCTCGAGGGTGATGTTGGTATACGGGGTTCCTTCAAAGTCGAGGTTTTCTTCGGACACGACTTTTGTGAACTCGGCATAATCCGGGAAGAATACATCGGCAGGTTTTTCCGCGTGAATAATTG
>CXWL01029607.1_pt1 | contig 10104 bp, 4 predicted proteins | sample 590931 | NCBI WGS metagenome assembly CXWL01 (sample SAMEA3498368, study PRJEB10139) | groundwater metagenome | biome: water well; material: biofilm material | place: Germany | collected 2015-04-27
CTGGGACCGATTTCTGTATCGCACGCGCTGGCTGCGGCCGCTGGCGTGGCTCGTTGAGCGCACCATTTCCACCCCGGCGACGCATTTCGCCCATCACGCGATGAGCGCGCGCGACGGCGTCGGCCACTATCGCGGGAATTACGGCAACCTGCTGTTTTTATGGGACATCCTGTTCGGAACGGCGCACATCACGCGGCGCTATCCGCCACGCTCCGGGCTCTACGACGATGTCGCCCTCGGGCCGGAATCCTGCTGGGTGCAGTTGTTCTATCCACTGCTGCGCTCGCATCGAAAGGGATCGGTGCTGATCGGCTCAAATGCGCCGATCGTCGCGGCCGCGGTCCTCGATCCCGATCCCGACCAACTCGCGGAAGTCAGCCCGTGGTCGCGGGGCGCCATGGCAATGACCAGAACTTAGTGTGGGAGCGGGCTCGCCCGCGATCTTATGGCTTTCCTGTTGCTGCTGGACTGAAGCACGAGCACAACAGCAGAGGCAAAGATCGCGGGCCAGCCCGCTCCCACAACAGCGAAGATCAAAAGATCGCGGGCGAGCCCGCTCCCACAAGAGCCGCCGTCACTCGAAACCATTCGCGAACAGATTGCCTGACGCCAGAACGGTGATGGTGCCGAGAATCACGCGGCCGTTCGCATCGCGCGGGGTGCTTTGCAAGACGATCGGCGGACGCCCGCTGGCGAGGGCGGGAAGGCTGGCGCGCAGGCTGTAGCTGCCGTCGGGGACGTCGGCCGGCAACGTGAACGAATGGCTGAGGTTGAACGCCGTATTGGGCAGGCTGTCACGCGGATCCTGCGCGAAGCTGCCGCTCCAGCGACTGACACCGCCGGCGTCGACGAGCTCCAGGCGCAGTGCGAAGTCGTGGTACGGCGGNNCAGGAAGCTCAGGTGGTAGGTTCGGATCAGGGTCTCGATGTCCGCCTGGCGCGTGACCCAGACGTTCTTCTGGGCAGCGAGCGGACTTTCGCCGGACACGGGATTGCTCTGCCAGTTGTCGCGCGCCCCCGGCGATTGGTGCGCGAACGCCCACTCCAGATTCCAGTCGCCGTCGTCGCTGCATAGCGGCATCGGCGTCGGGAACTGATTGCAGGCGCCGGTGAACGAGGGGAAGTAGTCCTCGTGGAAAGCGAACTCGGTATTGCCGACATCGGTCGCGCGCGAGTAGCGCGTCTGCAGCGGCGTCACCGTCACCATCGCCGCATAGCGATCGCGCACGGCCTGTTTGACGGTCGCGCCTGGCTCGAGCGCCGGGCAGCCGCTCTGATGCCATTCGCCCCAGAGCCCGAGCAGGCCGACCTGGATCGCGGTGATGCGCGGATCACCGTCGTAACGCGCGTCCAGGGCGTCGATCAATTGTTCGAGCTGCGGCTTGAGATTGGCGTGATTCCAATCCGGCGCGCGCCCGGGGCCGTCACCGTCACAGCTCGCGTAATTCGTCGCTGGGATATTCAACGGCGCCTGTTCCAGGAACAGCGGGTAATCGCGCTCGTTCTGTCCGCCGGAGTAATACGTATCGATGCCGCTGCCGGCGCTGTCGGGATAATCCGCGACGAGGCGCAGCACGAACGTGGCATCCGGATAGACCGCGCTGATCGGGTTGAGATGATGTTGCTCGAACCCGGCCCAATCGAACACCTGATCCGCGGTTTCGATCTCGCGCCAGGGCGCGTAGACGTGGAAGATCCGCGAGCCGTAGTGGTCGGTGACGCCGCCGTCCGCAGCAAACGTCGTACCCCAGTGCATAAAGCCCTTGTGCGGATTGTGCAGGTCGTCGCTGCTGCGCGCGGGCGTGAAGCTCGCGCCCAGCGCGTTGCCTGCGAGCGCGAGCAGCGTCAGAAATAAGCTAGACGCGCGCAGTGGACGTGGCCGGGTTGTCGACAGATTGCTCAAGCGTTCCTCGGGCCCATGGCTGCTCATTGATCGCGACGAGACTACCGAAGGACGGCCGGTGAATCCGTGTCGCGGCTGGCAGTTGCGGAGAGGGCTTGGGCTTTTGTGATCAGCGTCTGAACTTTGCCAAGAACTCGTCTTTGCGAGGAAACCGCACACCAGCCATGAACCCCGGACGATTCTGGCGCCTGCACGCAGTGTGGCCGAGGGATCGGGAATGCGATCAGATATGCGGGCAAGGCTCCGATGCGGCAGACGAACGCTATTCTCTAGGCGCCGAGGCCCGGTGCTGGATGCCGCTCACGCAGCGAAACGCCTGGTGTGGGGTCCCATCGGGTTTGCCGCCGGAGCATGCGAGGAACCGCCGTGAACGACGCGATTGCAGGTGGCGCCGCCGAGACGAGAGCACTGCCGCATGGCGAAGGGCCGGGCGGTCATATCGGGCCCTACAAATTGCTGCAGCAGATTGGTGAGGGCGGCTTCGGCGCGGTCTACGAGGCTGATCAGGAGCAGCCGGTCAAGCGTCGCGTGGCGCTCAAGGTGATCTTGCTCGGCATGAATACGCGCGACGTGGTTGCTCGCTTCGAGGCTGAACGTCAGGCGCTGGCGATGATGGATCACCCGCACATCGCGCGCGTGCTCGACGCCGGCGCGACCGACAGCGGGCGCCCCTATTTCGTGATGGAGCTGGTCAAGGGCGAGCCGATTTCGAGCTATTGCGACAAGCACAAGCTGTCGATTGCGGAGCGATTGAGGCTATTCGAGCAGGTGTGCAAGGCGGTCCAGCATGCGCACACCAAAGGCATCATCCATCGCGACCTCAAACCCAGCAACGTCCTTGTCAGCACGCAGGAAGATCAGCCCTGCGCGAAAGTCATCGACTTCGGCATTGCCAAGGCCACCAATGGCCGGCTGACCGACAAGACGCTGTTCACCGAGCAGCACCAGATGATCGGCACGCCGCTTTACATGAGCCCGGAGCAAGCCGAAGGCAGCGCCGACATCGACACCCGCACCGATATCTATTCGCTCGGTGTGCTGTTGTACGAATTGCTGACGGGAACCACTCCGTTCGAATCGGCCTCATTGCGCGCCGCCGCCCACATCGAGATCCAGCGCATCATTCGGGAGGTCGAGCCGCCGCCTCCGAGCGCGCGCCTGACCGAGTCGGTCGACACCCTCAACGGCGTCGCCAGCCGCCGCCGCTCGGAGCCGCGTACGCTGACCCGACTGGTCCGCGGCGAGCTCGACTGGATCGTCATGAAGGCGATCGAAAAGGAGCGCACGCGGCGCTACGAAACCGCCAACGGAATGGCGCTGGATGTGCGCCGCTATCTGACCGGGCAACCGGTGCTCGCTGCGCCTCCCAGCCGCGTTTATCGCCTGCGCAAATTCGTGCGTCGCAACCGGGTATTGGTCGGCGCCGGCTTGATGGTGGCGGTGACCTTGCTGGCCGGCATTGTCGGCTTCGCCTGGCAGGCGCGAATTGCCCAGCAACGGGCGGCGGAATTGGAGCAGGTATCGAGGTTCCAGGCGGAAATGCTGGGACAGGTGGACCCGACGCAGGCAGGCGAGTTGCTGACGGCCGACGTCCAGGGCAAGTTTGCCGAAGCGTTGAGCAAGACTGCCATGAGCCCGGGCGAACGCGCTGCGCAGATCGATGCATTTGCACAGCAGTGGCAGCGTCTGAATGCCACCGACGCGGCGCGCGAACTGATCGATCGCACCATCCTCGCCCCGGCAGCGGAAGCCATCGAAAAGCAGTTCGCGGATCAGCNNGATCAGCCACTGGTGAATGCGACCTTGAGTCAGGTCCTGGCGGAGCGCTATCGGCGCATCGGCTTGTACGAGGCGGCTTTGCCCCTGCAGAAGCGCGCTGTGGCAGTCCGCCATGCGGTGCTCGGCGACGCGCATCCGGACACTTTGAGTTCGCTCAACGCACTCGGCAACCTGTTACGCGATCAGGGCAAGCTCGATGAGGCCGAGACGATCTGGCGCGAGACCCTGCGCATGCGCCGGGAGGTGCTCGGCAACGCGCATGCGGACACCCAGGCGAGCGTCAACAACATGGGTGTGATTCTCTACATGCAGGGCAGACTGAGCGAGGTCGAGCCCTATTTTCTCGAGTCGCTGCAGACCCGTCGCCGCGTTCTCGGCAGCGATCACAAAGACACCTTGAGCTCGCTCAACAACATGGGCGTGCTCCTGCAGGATCAGGGAAAGTTGAGCGAGGCCGAGACTTATTACCGGGAGGCGCTGGAGAAGTATCGGGTGGTCCTCGGAGACGAGCACCCGAACACGCTGAGTTCGATTGCCAACATGGGAAACTTGCTTGAGGCTCAGGGCAAGCTCGATGAGGCCGAGCCTTATTTTCGGGAATCCTTGGAGAAAAGTCGCCGGTTGCTCGGCGCCGAGCACCCGGACACCTTAAGTTCGATCAGCGACATGGGTGAGTTGCTGCACGATCAGGGTCGCTTCGCGGAAGCAGAGCCCTATTACCGCGAGGCCTTGGACGAGCGCCGCAGCCTGCTCGGTGCTGAGAGTCCGGAAACCTTGAGCTCGATCGCCAACATGGCCGCGCTACTGACCGATCAGGGCAAGCTCGATGCCGCCGACAGCTACGCCGTCGAAGCGCTGGACAAGAGCCGCCGGATCATTGGCGAGGAGCATCCCGAAACACTGAACATGACGATCAGCGTCGGCGCATTGCGCGTGGCTCAAGGTCGCTATGCCGATGCCGTGGAACTGCTCTCCGCGGTCGAAACTGCCAGCCGCGCGGCGTTCACCGGCGGCTATGCCTATCGCACCGCCAAGCTCCTCACCGAGCTTGGCAAGTCGCGCGCAGCGTTGGCAGATTTCCCTGGCGCGCAGGCCAACCTGACCGAGGCCCACGCCATCTTCCAGACCGCGCCGGGTCCCACTTCGCGCGATATGCGCGCCTGCGTCCAGGCACTGGCTAAGCTGTACGCGGATTGGGCTTCGGCCGAGCCGGGCGGCGACCATCTCGCCCAGGCCGAGAAGTGGCAGCGTGAGCAGGTCGTGCTCGATCAGGAACTTCCCGTTCAATGAGGCGGGATGACGCATCGCCGTTGTCGTTCTTGGCGGGCGGTGATCAGGCTGCGTTTCCCGGGGTGGATCTGGCGTCCGGTGTGATCGACCAGTTCCAAGTGGTCGCGCGGCCGTCGCATCGTCTGATCCAGCGGTGCACTCATCCGTCGCCCGGCCGCGGTGACTCGAAGATGCCGGCGCCGCCGTTCGCACGCAAGGAGGTGACCAGCTCCCGACGCGCACGCTGGAAGGCTGCGACCGCGTTGGGTGGGATATAGGCATCGAGCAGCGCATCCTCGAGCGAGCCATAGCCGCACAGCAGTTCGCTCAAGCAGGTGGTGCGCACGATGGCGGAGGTGCGGCTGCAGTCGGCGCCGAGATCGCAGGCCGCCAGCAACCACAGCGCGCTGTACTCGTCACTGGGGCCGATGTAGCGGCCGAGTTGCGAGGTGTCGCTGGTGCTGCCGGCGACGTTGACCAGGGTCAGGAAATCGAGATGGCTCGGCTCGGCCAACGCGCTCTTAAGCACCGCATACAGGGCCGACCGCACGGCGGCCGGGTCGGCCTTGCCGGTCACTGGGAACTGCGCTCTCATCAGCCGCAATAACGGGTCGTCAGGGCGGAAGCCGCCCAGAGACAGCAAGCGCGCCCAGTCCTCGTCGCTGCCTGGATCGATTCCGGCGCAGCTTTGCTGGGCCCAGGTCAGCGCCGCTGCATAGTCGTCCTGCGCATCGGCGAGCGCGGCATCCGGCAACGAGCGCGCCCATTCGGTCAAACGCTCGCTGTCTGGGCGCTGCTTGCGCGCCGCGAGACAGGCCACCAGGCGGTCCATTCGCGCATGGACGGCGACGAGGCGTTCCTGGGTCCGCGCGCCCGGATCTCGAGTTGTGCCGGGCGCCGCCGTTGTGGCAGCCGCGGCAGGATTCGCCATTGGAGCGACCGCGGTGCTGGCGGTTTCCGAATTCGCAACGTTGCTGTCCGCGAGCGCGGGTTGGCGCTCCGTGCTGCTCGTCGCAGACGCTGGCGTTGTCGTCACCGTCTGCCGCGAATCGGTCGTCCACCAGATCGCGCCAGCGAGCGCAAAGGTCAACGCCAGCAACAAGAGCCCCATGCGGCGATTCGGTGTGCGGCTCATCCGCCACCTCCAACAGGAACCAAAGGCCGCAGCATGCCTTCCGTATCGCCCGCGCGCCGCGCGGCCAGGATCTCGTCCCGCTCCGCGAGTGTCCTGCGCCACGCACGCGGTGGGAGCGTGTGCTGAATGAACTCGGGCAAGCTTTGCGTTGCGCATTCGATGCCTGACTGTGCGCACCATTGCTGCCGAACATTGTGGATGTTGGTGCACTCGTGCCCGCTCGCGCAGGCAGCGAGGACCCACGCTTCACTGGAAAAGCGCGTGCCGTCAGGCACGCGTTGCGAGAGCGCAAGCAGGTCTTCCGGGGCGCCCGACTGCAGCAGCAGCCGCGCGTATTCGCGTCGGCGCTGAGCGCGCAACGCCGCATCCCGTTCGGACGGCTGCTCGGCGATGCGCGCGTGCAGATCGCCGAGGTCGGCCGCAAGTCGCTGGCTGGCAAACAGCGCGCGCACGGTGAGGATAGTGCGCTGCCGCTGGTCAGTGCCCGGCAGCACGTTGGCGCAGCGATTTTGGATGTGCGCCAAGGCAGCCACTCGCAGCGGGTGGTCGATGGGCAGGCGCTCGGGACCGAACGTAAAGGCGGGCTCGATCTTGGTCGCGGTGGGTAGCCGAAACGAGAGGGCGCCGACGCATTCCTCGTAGATGTCGCGCATGCGCGCTGCGGCGTCGGCGTCCCCATGCGCGGCTCGCCGTTTGAATTCTTCGAGCAGCGGCGCGAGGTCCGTGGCNNCTCTACGGACGTCGTGCTGGCCGGGACGGCCGCCGCCAGTGGCTGCTCCCATGTCGAGCGCATCCACCACCACGCCAGCAGCGCCGCGAGCAACAACAGCAGCAGGACCACGGTGCTGCGCAAGCGGCCAAATTCGACAGACTGGGTAGAGAAGATCGTATCCGCCAAGGAAGTCAGCTCAGGACAGGCTCGGTGCCGGGCGCGTTCCGGATAAGTGCCGCAAGTACTGGATAGGAACCAGCGGCGCAGGCGCGCTGCCTTCCCGCCCAGTCGTGCGACTTCTCGCAGGCCGGCGTTTCTCCTCGCGCGGATCGATCCGCCACCACAGGAATGACGCATGACCCCTTTGTCTGGACTTCTGCAGAAAACCAAGCCTTTGCTCGTACTGACCCTGGCGCTGGCGGCCGTCGCGCCGGCGACCGCGCTGGCCGCGGTCATCCGCGTGGATGCCAGCGCCGTGGGTCTGAACAACGGGAGCTCCTGGGCCAACGCGTACCAATCGCTGCAAAGTGCGCTCGGCGTTGCCATGGCTGGCGACCAGATCTGGATCGCCAACGGCAGCTACAAGCCCGGCGCTGCCGGCAATTCGCAAGCTGCCTTCGTGATTGCCGATGGCGTTGCGCTGTACGGCGGCTTCGCCGGCACGGAAGCGTCGTTGGCGCAGCGCAACGTCGCGCTCAATGTGAGCGTGCTCAGCGGCGACATCGACAACAACGACACGGTGGACGCCAATGGCGTCACCACCGTGATGATGGGCAGCAATAGCTACCACGTCGTGCGCACCGGCGCGGTGTCGGCGCAGACGCGCATCGACGGCGTCACGATCGCCGGCGGCAATGCCGGTCAGAACGACGCGAACGGCTGGTTTGCGCCGATTCCGGACGGCGGCGGCGTGCTCATCGAAGGCGGTGCGCCGGTCCTGGAAAACCTGCGCATCGTGCAGAACGGCGCGCGTCATGGCGGCGGCGTTTACGCGACGGGTGCGTTCACCATGAACAAGGTCGTCCTCGAAGCGAACGGCGTATGGCAGGACGGCGGCGCGTTGTACGTGACCGCTGCGAATCCGACCCTGACGCAGGTGGAACTCAGGAACAACCTGGCGTGGAGCGGCAACGGCGGCGGCATGTCCTGCGTCCAGGCCGCGCCGACCATCCTGGACTCGAAGTTCGTCGACAACAAAGCGTCGGACAAGTCGGGTGGCGGCCTCTATGGTGATCACTGTCCGGCCGTCGTTCAGCGCGTGCAGTTCGTCCAGAACTCCGCCGGCGGCCATGCGCTGTTCAATCACGGTGGCGGCGGCTCTTCGAATCGCGAGGGCAGCCCGCTGTTGAGCGAGGTCCGCTTCGAAGGCAATCGCGCCAACCTCGGCGACGGTGGCGGCTTCCAGCACCTCCAGGGCGATCTTCAGTTCGACAAGTTGACCTTTGTCGGCAATGTCGCGGGTGCCATGGGCGGCGGCATGGCACTTGGCGGCACCTGGGGGCAGGTCGTCGTCGTCGACAGCGAGTTCCGAGCGAATGTGGGGAAGGGCGATCCATGCGCGAACTGCTTCGTCGGCGACGGCGGCGGCGGCGGGCTCGCGAACGAGGGCGGGATCCCCACGACCCTGGTCAACCTGCTGTTCAGCGGCAACGCCGCCACCAATGGCGGCGCGATCTACAACGGCGCCCAGCCGCTCCGGCCGCTGACCGTGGTCAATGGCAGCTTCAGCGGCAACTACGCGTACGCATTCGCAGGCTACGAAGAGACCGGCCGCGGCGGCGGCATCTATAACGGCGGCGACAGCCAGGCCGACATCCAGAACAGCGTGTTCTGGAACAACCAGGACGGCTCCGGCGTCGGCACCCATCGGGCGTCGATCTACAACTCCAATGCGGTGGCCGAGATCAACAACGGCATGAACCAGTTGCCGTCCTTCCAGGAAGTCCTGATCCGCTATTCGCTCGTGCAAGGCTGCAAGCCGGGCGGCGTCTGGGAGGACCTGTGCGGCATCGACAGCGGCGGCAATCTCAACGATGCCAACCCCGCGTTCGCTGCCAACACGCCGGTCGGCAACATGCTCGGCAGCACCGCTGGGGACGCCCACCTGAAGCTCGGCTCCNNCAAAGGCAACAACCTGTTGATTCCCGCCGGCATCACCAAGGAGCTGGACGGCAATCCGCGCATTTCCAACGGCAGCGTCGATCTCGGTGCCTACGAACTCGCGATGTGCCCGCCGAACCGCACCATGCACGTCACCACGACCGGCGCCGGCAGCAAGGACGGTTCGTCCTGGGCCAATGCGACGGACAGTCTGCAATACGCGCTGTCGATGACGGTCTCGACTCAGTGCAACGTCTGGGTCGCGAAGGGGACCTATCGCCCGAGTGCGTCCGGGGATCGCACCAAGAGTTTCCGTCTGAAGAATTTGATCGCTGTCTATGGCGGCTTCGTCGGCACCGAAACCACACTCGCGCAGCGGCTATGGACGGCGAATCCGACCTACCTGTCCGGCGACATCGGAACCGTCGGCGACGACAGCGACAACAGCCTGCACGTCGTGCGCGCTGACTCCACCAACAACACGGCGAAGCTCGACGGCTTCTGGGTGCGCAAGGGCAAGGCCAATGGCGGTGCCGACGTCCAGGACACCTACGGCGCCGGCGTGCTGATGAACTCGTCCAGCAGCGGCCTGCGCAATCTGGTGATCGAGCAGAACGCGGCGACCGGCATGGGCGGCGGCCTGTACAAGACCGGCGTCGGCCAGCCACTCATGGAATACGTGATTTTCAATGCCAACAGCGCGGGACTCAACGGCGGCGGGCTGCATACGAACAACGGCAATCTGACCCTGCGCCAGGTGTATTTCCTCGCCAACACTGCCGGACAGGACGGCGGCGGCATGGCCACGTACTCGGGCGATGTCAGCGCGTACAACCTGCGCTTTCTCGGCAACAGCGCCAGCGCCAACGGCGGCGGGCTGCTGTTCGCGACGCAAGGCAAGCTGTTCGACGTCGAAGCCAGCGGCAACTCGGCCGGCGTACGCGGCGGCGGTCTCGTGCTCAAGAGCAACTCGATCACGCTGACGAACGCGACCGTCGTCGCCAACAGCGCCGGTTCGAGCGCGGGCGGCATCCGGCAGGAATCGGCGACTTTGGTCCTGCAGAACAGCTTCATCTGGAACAACAAGGATGCGAGCGGCATCGGCACCAGCGGAGCGTCAATCGGCAACTCGGGCACGGTCCCGACGATTCGCCACAGCATGATCCAGGGCTGCAAGCCGGGCGGGGTCTGGAAGGGCAGCGTCTGC
>CXWL01016700.1_pt1 | contig 10102 bp, 12 predicted proteins | sample 590931 | NCBI WGS metagenome assembly CXWL01 (sample SAMEA3498368, study PRJEB10139) | groundwater metagenome | biome: water well; material: biofilm material | place: Germany | collected 2015-04-27
AGTAATTAAGCGTTATCTCTTATAATTCCTTCCATGTTCAATCTCAAACAACACTTCCTGCTCGACCCCTCCGTCACCTTCCTTAACCACGGCTCTTTCGGCGCCACGCCAAAACCTGTTTTCAGGGAATACCAGCGCTGGCAGCGTGAGTTGGAGAATCAACCCGTCGAATTTTTAGGCAGGCGGCACAACGACTTAATGCGAACCTCCCGCGAGGCGCTGGGGAAGTATCTCGGCACAAACGCCGAGAATCTGGTCTATGCCCAGAATGTGACCATTGCCTTGAACATCGTGGCGCGTTCGTTGGAACTGGGCGCCGGTGACGAAGTGTTATCCACGAATCATGAATACGGCGCGCTCGATCGCACCTGGCGCTTTCTGTCGAAAGAGCGCGGCTTTGCCTACATCAACCAGCCCGTGGATTTAACTTCACAGGAGCATTTTGTCGAGTCATTTTGGCGCGGCGTCACACCCCGCACTCGCGTTGTATTTCTCAGTCACATCACTTCTCCAACGGCCACGATCTTTCCCATTCAAGAAATCATCGAACGCGCGCGCGCGAAAGGCATCCTTACCGTTATTGACGGCGCGCATGTGGCGGGTCAATGGCCGCTTCATCTTGATTCTCTCGGCGCAGATTTTTATGCTGGAAATTTACACAAATGGCTCTGTGCTCCGAAGGGCGCGGGCTTTTTGTATGCGCGGTCCGAAGTTCAGCGCTTGCTCAAACCGTTGGTTGTTTCATGGGGCTACGAATCCGAAACGCCGAGCGGCTCCACCTTCGTCGACCATCACGAATTCTGGGGCACGCGCGACATCGCCGCGTTTTTATCCGTCCCGAAGGCGATTGAATTTCAACAGGATCATGCCTGGGCGGAGGTGCGAAGCGCATGTCATCAACTGACAGTGGAGACGTGGCAGCGGATCAACGCATTAACAGGGCTTGCTCCGCTTCACCACTCCGCCGATAACTGGTTCGCCCAAATGACAGTTTCTCCGCTCCCGCCACAAACCGACATCATCGAACTCAAGAAAAAACTTTATGATGCGCATCGCATCGAAATCCCGTTGATAGACTGGCATGGAATCAAATTAATCCGCCTCTCTGTGCAGGGATATAATTCAAAGCGCGATATGAATAAATTGCTGAATGCCTTGCAGGTTTTGCTTGCTCGGAATTGAAGGCCAGGCTTGTTTATGAAAAAAATCAATTTCATCGTTTTGATAATATTTCTTTTGCTGGCTGTGAATTTGCAGGCGAGAGAGAAGGTTCTTGCCAGCCCTCAAAATCAAATTACCAGCGCGGGACAATTGATCGATGCCGTTAATAGTTTGCGCCTTTTCTATGGATTGCCCGCATTAATCTCGCATCCCATCCTGATACAGACCGCCCAATCGCAGGCGGATTACATGGCGGCCACCGGGCAGGTGACCCACTCCCGCCCCGGCGGAATCACCTACACCCAGCAATTGCTCTCGCTTGGCTTTCCGCTGGCAGGCGACCTGTCGCTGGGCGGGTTTCGCGCCGAGAATATTTTGATGAGCAGCGGCCCGCTCGTGTGGGATGGAGTTCCGCCGGCCTGGCAGGATGAACAACACATGAATACCATGCTTTCACAAAACTACACCCACATCGGCGCGGGAGTTTCACAGGGGGGCAATGGCTATTATTATGCAGTAGACACCGCCGCCACAACCAGCAATGGACAGATGCAGCCGAACGCATTGCAAAATGGCGGCTCAGGAGAGGCGGCAGGGGTCAGCCAGTACATGGTGCCGGTTGCAAAAAGCACCGCCCGCCCGGATGGGGATGTGATCCATGCGGTTCAATACGGCCAAAGCCTGTGGAGCATTGCCATCGAATATGAAACGACGATCAAGAACATTCAGGCGTTGAATAACCTTGGCGAAGACCTGGTTGTGTTTCAGGGCCAGGAGCTGCTGGTGCTGAAAGGAGCTACGCCTCCTCCGCTTGATGTATCCACGCCTATTATCTTTTATCCGACACTTACGCAAGCAATTGCATTGGATACAGCGCTTCCGCTTGTGCCCCCTGCCACCCCATTGCAGAATACCCCCACGTTTATTCCTACAGCAACTCCGTTGACGGAAGAACCGCGATCCAACAGCACGTCTTCCGGGCTGTTGTTCAGCGTGTTGATCATCGCGGCCTGTGTCATCGGGGGGATGGCCGTCTGGCTGATCCGCGACCCGGAATAATGTAAATCACAGGTATAACTCTGGAATTGGCATCAGCATACCCTATCGGGCACACGAGCTGATGGACTCCATATGGTTGTTGCAAAGTCGCTTGACGTGGTTCTGAATTCATGGCGTTGTTTTAACGCGAACGCCGCGAAAAAAGCGAAAGAGCGCGAATTTTTCCTTTTTCGCGTCCATTCGCCAATTTCGCGTATTTCGCGCTAAGATTTTCCTGACTTTGCTACTGCCATGATGGACTCCAAAATCGTGATTTACTGAAAATCTCGAAAAGGTATAATCTTTTTCGTTCACACTGTCTAACAAGAAGTAATAAGAAAGGCAATTTCAATAAAAATGGATATCACACTGGCATTAGGCGGGGGTGGCGCCAAGGGTAACTCACACATTGGCGTTTTACGCCGCCTTGAAAAGGAAGGATACAGAATTCGTTCGGTCGCTGGCACAAGCTATGGCGGGCTTGTCGGCGTGTTGTATGCCATGGGCCATTCGCCGCAGGAAATACAAACCGCTTTTGAGGCTGTGGACCAAAACCATTTATATAACCGTGATGTTCTGGACGGACCCTCCCTGCTTGGGCTGGGCGGAGTCCGAAAACTGATCGATCAGATGCTTGGCGAGAAAACCTTTGACGATCTGCGCATTCCCTGCGCTGTAACCGCTGTGGATATTAATGCCGGCAGTGAGGTCATCCTCTCCAGCGGGCGCTTGAAGGATGCAATCCTCGCCACCATTGCCTTGCCGGGGATTTTTCCGATCCAACATTTGGACAACTGGGAATTGACCGATGGCGGCGTACTCAACCCTGTTCCTGTTTCCGTGGCGCGGATGTTGTCCCCAAACCTGCCTGTTGTTGCCGTGGTACTGAACGACCCAATGGATAAACCCCTGCGCTCCTATACCATACCTGTGCCCGGTATTTTTCCGCGCCCCATTGTAGAGCGTATCGCGCGCATGTCCCTTGCCCAATCCCTGGATATCTTCCTGCGCTCTGTGGATATCAGCAGCCGCGCATTGTCTCATTACCGTCTGGAATTCGAAAAGCCCGATGTCATTATTCGACCTGCTGTGCATGATTTCAACCTGCTCGATAAAGTTATAGTCGCCGATCTGGCACAGTTGGGTGAGCAAGCGGTTGAGGAAATGCTGCCTCAACTTAAAAAAGCAGTCTCCTGGCAGGCGCGGCTCGGCAAAAAAATATTTGGAGTAAATCGATGAGCCGTGACCTTCGCAAATATATGAAAGACACCAACACGCGCATATTGATCGGCGCATTTCTTTTGCTGTTTATCATCGGCATCGGTTTGATCTGGGCCATTTATGGTTTTGGCGCAGCCGTAACCGCCTTCCTGTGCCTGCTTGGCGCGGCCATCCCGATTGGATTAATTTTTCTTTCCCTCTTTGGGTTGGATTGGATCGTCAAACGTGCAAACCGCGATTAACACCGAACTCATCTCCTTCAACGATTGGACCTTGCGCGTTCGTCCCTCGTCCGCTGAAAACCCGCGCCTGCTGGTTATGATCCACGGCTGGACGGGCGATGAAAATTCCATGTGGGTTTTCACGCGTGGACTTCCCTCCGATTATTGGATGATCGCGCCGCGCGCGCCTCACCCCGCCGAATCCAGCGGCTTTTCATGGCGCCCGCTTCACCCCTTAACCGACGGCAGGCCCAGTCTCGAAATGCTTTTGCCGGCCGCTGAGGCGCTGATCCAGTTCATAGACGAGTACTCAGCTTCGGTTAAGTTGGAAGCGCGGCAATTCGATTTAATGGGATTCAGCCAGGGCGGGGCAATGGTCAATTTGATGGGGATGTTGTATCCGCAGCGTGTTCACAAGATGGGTGTGCTGGCGGGGTTTCTCCCGTCTGGGTTGGAAGATGTCATTGCGAAAAAGCCGCTTGCCGGGAAAAATATTTTCGTGGCGCACGGCACGCAGGATCGACTGGTTCCGGTCGATCGCGCCCGCGCATCCATTGCTTTGCTCGAACAGGCTGGCGCGCAAATTACCTATTGCGAAGACGAAGTGGGCCACAAATTGAGCGCAAACTGTTTGCGCGCGTTGGAAAGTTACCTTTCCTCTTCCAATGGGAAAGGGCAAGATTAATGTATTCTCACTGTGCCGTTGACGCTCATTTTATTTGCAGGTATGCTTGCAAAGATGTTGTAGCGCGGTATTTATGTCGCAACGCAAATTCCCCGGTAGGGCAACATAAATCTTGCCGCACCATTTTTTTTTCATGAGTCAAAGGTGTATCATGCAAAGACCGATTTCAAGACGTGACTTTCTAAAATTGGCCGGAGTTGGTTTGGGCGCAATGGCGTTCAAACCTTATTATTATCCCGACCTTGAACCCTTGTATATACCAAAACGATTGCCGCAATTCCCAACCAGCGAAATCATTGGACGCGTAACCGACCCCGATGTGGACATTCGCAGCCGTCCCACCAATGACCCGGGCTTGAACACATCCATCGGCAAATTGGGCGCAGATACCCTTGTAGAGTGGGGGCGCGAGGTGATCGGGAATGTGATCGGCGGTTTGTCCAACCAGCGTTATGTTGAAACACCGCAGGGATATGTCTATGCTTCCGTTGTTCAACCAACCCGCAACCTTCCGAACACACCCATTACGGAAATTCCCGCAGGGCAGCCTGGCTTTTGGGCGGAAGTGACCGTTCCCTATATTGAGTTAACTCATGAAGGGATCGTCGCCTCTCCCTGGCTCCAGGATCATATTACTTATAATTTTCCGCCGCGTTTGTATTACGGGCAAGTGGTGTGGATCGACCAGATCCGCCAGAACAACGGCTTTGTGGAATATCGCTGGAACGAAGATGCTTATGGCCGCGGCTATGGATATGGCGGCGGATATGGCGAATTCTTCTGGGGCGATGGCGCGGGGTTCAAGATTCTCACCGAAGCGGAAGTGGCGCCCATCAGCCCAGACTATAACCCCGATGAGAAAACAATCTCTGTGGATTTGGATTACCAGACCCTTTCCTGCTTTGAAGGCCCCAATGAGGTTTTCTTTTGCCGCATCTCCAGCGGAAAAGCCTACGACCCGATCACAGGCCAAATCTCGGATCAATTTGCCACCCCCGCGGGGAACTTGATCACCCACTGGAAAATCATTTCCAAGAATATGACCGCTGGTTCCGCTCAGGCTGGGTATTCCACTCCCGCGGTTCCCTGGTCTACCTTCATCAGCGGCGATGGCATCGCCATTCACGGCGCGTTCTGGCACAATGCCTTTGGCGAGAAGCGTTCGCATGGCTGTATCAACGTCTCACCGGAGAATGCAAAGTGGATATTCCGTTGGACGACGCCGTATGTCTCCCTTGCTCAGAGTGAGATGCGCGTGAGTCTCCCGGATCATGGCACAATCGTGCAGACCACAGAGAGAACATTCTAATCCCAGCAGTTTTTGACGGAGTCCGAAGTCCCCTGACTTCGGTGCAAAATCGGGAGATTTTGCACTCCAGAAGAGATAACTATATTCCCGAGGTTCTAAATAATTATGGAAATTTCCCAAATTAGCGTCTGGCTTGCTTTTCTGGCAGGGTTGGCCTCCTTCCTTTCCCCCTGTGTCTTTTCGCTTGTGCCAGCTTATGTAGGTTACCTTGGCGGGCGCGCAGCAGGCGCAGGTGACCAGCCCAACCGCTGGCTGACTTTCAGCCACGGCCTTGCTTTTGTGCTTGGTTTCAGCACGGTGTTTATCTTGCTGGGTGTGGCGGCTTCCTTTGCGGGCGGCCTGCTCTATGACCTGCGCTACTGGCTGGCGAAGATTGGCGGCATTGTGGTTGTCATTTTTGGTTTGCACATGATCGGCGTATTTCACATCCCATTCCTTGCGTATGATACACGCGTGCAGCAAGCTCCAGACCCAAAGTTGGGATACCTCTCCTCGGCATTGATGGGCGTGTTCTTCTCGGCGGGCTGGTCTCCCTGCGTAGGACCTGTCCTCGGCACGATTCTCACGCTTGCGGTCAATGGCGGCTCGGTTTCACTTGGCGCAACCCTGCTTACATTTTATTCGGCGGGACTGGCCATCCCATTCTTGGTTGCTGCCCTGGGCATTGGCTGGGTGACCGCCACTCTGAAAAAATACAACAAGGTGATGCGTTATGTTGAAATTGCCATGGGTGTGATTTTAGTGATCGTCGGCGTGATGCTCTTCACAGGAATATTTGAACTGATCGCCCAGCAAGGCCAGTTCTTCTATTTTAATTTTGGGATTTAGCCAAAAAACAACATTGTGATTCTTAGATTTGTATTCGGAGCGCCGACTTGAGTCTGCTTGCCCTGGCAGGCTCAAGTCTGTAATCCGTTATTCGGATATTTTAATAGGATTCCCTCATGCTCAATGTAACTCTCTACACCCGCAAAGACTGCAAGCTGTGCGACGAAGTCAAAGCCGAACTGGTTGAACTTCAATCTAAATATCCGCACAGACTCGTCGAAGTGGATATCGATTCCGACTCTGCATTGCTCGAAAAATTTAGTATGGAAATCCCTGTTGTGGAAGTTGGTCCGTATACATTACAGGCTCCCATTACCCGCCAGAAATTGCAAGTGACCATCGGCGCCGCCTTCGACAGAAAAAACCAGTTGGAACAATTGGAAGACCCTGAATACAAACAGCGTATCCAAAAAGGAAAAAGCGTCACCACCGGCGACCGTTTTTCCTTTTGGATATCCAAGCGCTATTTGCTCATTTTGAATCTTTTCATGCTTTTTTACGTCGGCCTGCCTTTCCTCGCGCCAACCCTGATGAAATTAAATGCAGACCTGCCCGCGCAGGTCATCTACCGCATGTACAAGCCTTTGTGCCATCAATTCGGCTTTCGCTCCTTCTTCCTTTACGGCGAGCAGCCCTACTATCCCCTGGCAGAAGCGAGGCTGCAAGGCGTAAAAACATTCGAAGAAGCAACAGGCATTGCGAACCTAAGCGACCCCTACAGCTTTACACGCTTTGAAGCCCGCAATTACATCGGCGATGATGCGGTCGGCTACAAGGTCGCTTTGTGCGAACGCGACATCGCCATCTATCTTGCTATTTTGGGGTTTGGCATCGTGTTCGGGTTAACAGGCCGCCGCTTCAAATCTTTGCATTGGATGTTGTGGCTGCTCATCGGCATTGCGCCCATTGGCCTGGATGGATTCTCACAACTCTTCAGCCAGTTCAATTGGGAATGGCTTGCCGCCCTCGTGCCGTACCGCGAAAGCACACCCTTCCTGCGCGCGTTTACTGGTGCGCTCTTCGGTCTGGCGACCGCCTGGTTCGCTTATCCCAACATCGAAGAGTCGATGAGCGAAACCCGTCAGTATTATGTCAAAAAATTTGCAGTAAACCAGGCTTCTGAATAATGCCGTTTCATGAACATAATAGTTTGCGTTATTACAGCTTCAACATCTTTTCGAATTCTGTAATACAAGCTGTCTTCACCCGTCGCGGCGGCGTAAGCCCTGCGCCCTGGCATTCTCTTAATCTTGGAGGATCGGTGGGCGATGACCCTGCCAACGTGGCGGAGAATCGCATTCGCATATTTGATGCGCTTGAACGTGACCGCGCCTCTTTCCATGACGTATGGCTGGTTCACGGCACAGACATTGTCCACGCTGACGCGGCGCGGCCGCTCGAAAATCATCCCGAACGCGCCGACATCATCCTGACGGACAACCCCGAAGTCTCGCTCTTCATGCGCTTCGCAGATTGTGTTCCGCTGCTCTTCCACGACCCGCAGAAAAAAGTAATCGGCATCTCTCACGCGGGTTGGATGGGAACCGTGAAAGGGGTGGCAACGACAACCATCGAAGGGATGCAATCACGATATGGATGTAACCCAAAAGATATTGTCGCTGGCATTGGCCCGTCCATCGGGGTGGATCATTACGAAGTGGGCGAAGAGGTAGTCTCACAGTTTCACGAAAAATATGGCAAAGATACGGAACGTATTATTCAAACCAGGGATGGAATAACCTATCTTGATCTGTGGACAGCCAACTTGATTCAACTGCAAAACGCGGGCGTGGAACAGGTGCAGGTCTCAGGCGTATGCACCGCCTGTCATTTGGATGATTGGTTTTCGCACCGCGCTGAAAAGGGGAAGACGGGCCGCTTTGGCGTGTTGATGGCGCTGGTTTAGAATTTGTCAGCGTGGCGAATGTTTGGGTTGTGCAAACAGGTTTGGGTTAGGAAAGAAGCGCGGTTCGGTTAAAATAAACCCATGAGCGAAGTAGTCGAATCCATTCGTGAAAGATATCTGGCGACGCTGGATAGAATTGCTGTTGCGGCAAAGAAGGCGGGGCGCGAGGCTGGGTCTGTGAAGCTGGTGGTGGTGACAAAATCACAGCCTGTGGAAATTGTGCGCGCGGCCATCGAGGCGGGCGCGCAGATTTTGGGAGAGAATTACCCTGAAGAAGGTGTTATGAAAATTCAATCTCTGCGGGAATTTTCTGCGGTAGAATGGCATATGATCGGTCATGTGCAGAGTCGCAAGGCGCCTCTTGTGGCCGCGAACTTTAACTTTTTGCATTCGCTGGACGGCTTGAAACTTGCCAAAAAGCTGGATCGGTTTTGCGGCGAAGCGAATCGAACTTTGCCCGTTTTGCTGGAGTTCAATGTCGGCGGCGAGGAAAGCAAAGGCGGCTGGCCCGCGTGGGATGAAACCCGCTGGCAGGAATTATCCGCCGAGCTTGCGGATGTTTTTTCCCTGCCGCATTTGAAGGTGCGCGGGTTGATGGCGATGCCTCCGCTGGGTGGAACGGCGGAATTCTCGCGCCCGTTCTTTCAGAAGGTGAAGCGTTTGCAGGAGTATCTTTCGGGGCAATTCCCGCTGGTGGATTTTTCGGAGCTTTCGATGGGAACCAGCCTGGATTACGTGGCGGCAGTGGAAGAGGGCGCGACGTTGGTGCGGGTGGGTACGGCGATTGTGGGAGCCAGAAAATATAATACGGAGATGGATTGAATGAATTTTGAGTTTTTGGCTTTGGTTGTTTTGTCGATTGCGCGGCTGTTTATTTATGTGGTGATTGCATCTGCCTTGCTTTCGTTCTTCCTGCCGCCGTATCATCCGGTGCGCGAAGCGTTGGGCCGCATTATCGAGCCGTTCCTGGGTCCGATCCGCAATTTGATGCCGCGGACTGGGATGGTGGATTTCAGTCCGATGATCCTGATTTTGGCTGTTGAGTTGTTGTCGCAGATTTTGATAAAAATCCTTCTTTCTTTATAAACGAGGTGAACCATGACTAGAAAATTTAACCTTCACGATGGCCAGCGCGGGTCTGCTTTGGCGGTGCGCGTGACGCCGCGCGCGAGCAACAGCCAGGTTGTGGCGGTGCTGGATGATGGCACGATCAAAGTACATCTTGCCGCTGATGCATCCGAGGAGCAGATCAATGTTGAGTTGGTGGCTTTTCTCGCGGAGGTGCTTGGCGTGCCCAAATCCCGTGTGGAGATCGTGGCTGGCGAGAATGGCAGGGATAAGTTGATTTCGGTGCTGGATATGGATGTGGAAACTGCCCATCAGCGCATTACAGCATATATGGATTGATTGGGAAAATACGTACGGAATGGAATCAGTCCCGAATGCCGGGTAATTTATCTGGCATTCGGGACTGCGTATTTTAAGCCCTGCCCAGTTGTAGGAAACTACGCCTTCAGCCTGCGCTGGGTTCCTGCCCTTTGGGAAAGCTCCTGAAGAAGGGGGTGTAATTCATGCGGCGCGGTTGTGTCACTGGTGCGGACGGTGTGTGAGATGGTTTCAGTTTTGACGGTGATTGTGTATTGAAAACCATCCGGGCTGGGGCGGGTGGGCGGGGGTTGTTCCGTCAGCGAAAAAAAATTTGCCTCGTCGAGGAGCCTGCGCAAGGTCCCCGC
>CXWL01121358.1_pt2 | contig 10101 bp, 11 predicted proteins | sample 590931 | NCBI WGS metagenome assembly CXWL01 (sample SAMEA3498368, study PRJEB10139) | groundwater metagenome | biome: water well; material: biofilm material | place: Germany | collected 2015-04-27
CTTGCTCTTTAAGCATGGGCGTGCGGAGGCTGGACAGGTTGCACCGCAAGGCGCAGGCCCATTGCCTTGAGGATGGCCGACAGGCTACTTAGAACGGGATTACCATCTGGCGACAATGTGCGGTAAAGCTGCGTCGCACTCAGGTGGGCCGTTTCAGCCACCATCTGCACGCCACCAAAGGCTTTCGTCATTTGACGTAACGTAATCAGAAGTTCGCTCTGATCGCCATCCTCAAAAATGCTGTTGAGCAACTGAACCGCATAGTCGGGATCGTCCCGGAACATCTCGGCCATTGCGTCGTCATGGGCTCTATCTTTCATCGCTTGTTCTCCTTTGCCAGTCTTGCCAGTATCCACAGGCCCGGTTGATATCCGCATCCTGCGTTCGCTTGTCGCCACCGCACAGTAGCAATACTATTTCCTTACCGGCCACCGCGTAATACACTCGATACCCAGCACCCACATCAATACGCAGCTCCCATACGCCATCACGACAAAATTTGTGATCGCCAAAGTTGCCCCGCTCGATTCGATTCACCCGCCGATCTACCGCAATTCTTGCGGTCACATCGCGCAGTTTGCGGTGCCACTCGAGGTAAACATCCTGCTCGTCGGAAGTCAGGTAGTGTCGGATCTCGTACATGGCCAAGTTTCGTTTATAAACGAATTAATGTCAAGGTCCTTTTAAAAGGGCCAGGCTCGTGTTTCTGAGGCTCGTGTTTCCTCGTGTTGCTCCAGCCGTGGCTGGGCTGGACGCTTACAAAGAATGTGGGTGTCCTATGTTTCGCCAGCCAGCCCATGATCGCCGCCACCGCCGCACGCTCATCAACGGCCACGACACGATCAAGCAAAGCGCCCGGCAGATCGGTCGCCGCGACGACCGGCAGGAACCGGCCGCGCAGGTCGCGCCACACCGCAGTCAAGGTAAATCGTGTCAGCCACCATTGACGCCAGCGCTCGACCGTCCGGACAGGAACCCCGAGCTGCTGCGACAGTTGCTGGCCGCGCCGCAGGTTAAGGCCGGAACACAGCGCCGTGGCCAGCAGCACGACGGCGCCCCAATAGACGCGGCGGCCAAGAAAACGCACCGATTCGGGCGTACATCGCCGACGGCAAATACCGCAGCAGAAGCTCAATCGCGTGGTGTCGGGCGCGATGCCGGGCGCTACGCCATTGGGCTTGCGCTCATAGTTAGCTTGGTGAAGGGGGCCGCCGCAGGAACAGCCCTGCAAACGACACTCGGCGGCATGGTCCTGGTCAATGCGGAGCAGGAGGTCAAAAAAAGCTGGATTGTGAAGAACAGACTGGCACATAATAGGCTCGTCTCATCGGTCGTCAGAAACCAGAGACTCGCCCTTGGAGAGCTTGCTAGTCAAGCTCTTTGAGGGCGCTCATCGTGAACACCCTCAGCTATCTTGCAAAAAAACCACCCCGGGCACATCAAATAACTTGGTCGCGCTCACCCCCATGTTTTCCTTTCAGTCGAGTGCCGCCAGTGCCGCCTCGGGGGCTTTGTCCAACACTTTAAGCAGTGCCTTGGCCGCACCAGTCGGGCAGCGTTTGCCTTGTTCCCAGTTGCGGATTGTGTCGAGTGATACATCAATGCGTTGGGAGAACTCTGCCTGGCTCAGTCCAAGACGCATCCTAACCCGGCGTGCGTATTTCGCTGCGTCCTGCATAGCTTCGGCGTCATCGGCTGCTTGGTGTAGGGCAATATCTTTTTCGGTGGTGGCGTTCACGCGAGCAGGGTCAATGCGCCCCAAAACGTGGGAGGCTGGGACGGCAGGATCAATCGTCAAGCGTACTATTTTCATATTGTCTGACCTCTCGTTGGTTGGCTTTGCGGGCCGAGATGATTCGCATCGTGTCATGGCGCAACGTGTAGACCACCATGAAAAGACGCTGGTCAATCATGCCCAAACAGCTGGTAGCGCTCTTCGCCATAGCTGCGTCTGGTATCAGAATGCACGATTCGGTTGGGATCAAGAAAAACACGTGTCGCGTACACGAAATCAAACCCGCGCTGTTCAAAGCAGGCCTCGCTTTTTGCTTCGTCCCATGCGAAATTCATCGCTTAAGTATAGGCCATTGGCCTACATCCAACAAGGTTGAAACATGCGAGGGAGTTGTGGGGTAGCTGTAGTGGATACGGGATACGGTGTTCTGAGGGATAAGTGCGGGAGCCAGTGTTGTTCTGAGTGTGTCACGAACGCAAGAAAACAAAGTGGGTGTCCTTTTGTTTCTAGTCCAACCGGGTTTATCTGCCGCTACGCTGCGACCGGCCGGACCCGAGGCCGCTGGAGCGGCAGATGAACTCTGTTCGTTTCTGGCGGTGTTTCTGGCGGTGTTTCTGGCGGGGTTAATCAGACAAAGTGGGCGTCCTTTTCCCAATCTTTTTCAGACGCAACGAGGCCGGGCTTGTGGCCCGGCCTTCGTTGCGGAAAATTTTTTAGTTACCCAAGGACATCACAAAACAATGTGGGTGTCCTTTTGTTTGTTTGTTTGCCTTCTTGTTTGCCTTCTTACCCCAGCTTCCGCCAGCTCACGCGGCGCGACCGTGCGGCAAACGAATATCCACGACGATTTCCGAATAAGGCGCAAAGACGCACCCTTTATCGTCCTTCTCCACAGCCTGCCATTCAGCCAGCTTCTCAACATCGCCGTGCACGTTCTTGTAATCGCGCCTGACGCGTCGTGCAAGCTCGGCAATGGTCATGGGGCCACCTTCCCGCAGGGCGGCAAGCAAATCCCAGCGTCGCGGCGTAAATACCGCGAAAAGCTGCCCAACATCGGAAAACCCCACCCCAAAATACGGTGCCGGTGACTCGCCTCGCTCCAGCGCCTCCATCGTCTGGGCAGCCCGGGCCAGTGTGGAGTCCAGCGGATCTCCCACCTTTACATTGAGAATACGTTCGCTCATTATTCAACTCCTTTCACATCAGCCATGAAGTCAGCCATCAGTTGCTGCGGATTAGCGAAGCGGTAGGCCTCTTCCCGGTCGCCCAAATGCTTGTGGTCGCCCTTCCCGCGTTCATTGTCATAACCTACGATACGTTTCCCATCGATCACATAAACCAGTCGATACTTGTAAGGATGCTTGGAAGGTGGAACCGGTTCTGGCACTTGCCAGATCACAATTTCGACAAATCCAACGCCATGGGCCTCCTTGACTCGGAAAAGTTCTTTGGCTTTCATGGGGCCCATTACACCATAGCAAAGATATGGCGTCAAGCACCATGATTAACAAAATTTCCGAAGGTCGGACTGGCCCCGCCCCCGCTCAAAACAAAGTGGGTGTCCTTTCGTTTCTGGTCAAAACAAAGTGGGTGTCCTTTTGTTTCCCGGAAAAAAGGGGGGTCTAACATTCCGGTTCAATCGACCAGTTCCAAGGGTTGATTTTCGGGGCTCTATGCCGTTTTGAGTGGAAATGGGCGGCCAGCACGGTAAATGGTAGTTCGCAGCGGCGCAGCTGGTTGCAAGGGATTCTGCGGCAAGTTTTTTAATTTGGACATGCGAAGGTAGGCGATGGCGACGAAGTTTTTCACGGTTCGAAATCCGCGCGCGGCCCGTTTGACCTGCTGGAGCATGCCATTCATCGCTTCGACATAGGCGTTGCTGCGACCGTCGAGCATGCCGCGCACGACGCCGGCCAGGCGATCCTTGAGCGTGGTGGCGAGCTTCTTGAACGGCTCAAGCCGGCTGCGCCGCGCCCACGACATCCAGCTCTTCAAGGCGGCCTCGGCTTTCTCAGGGCAGTTGCTCGTGACGCCGGTCGTGTAGGTCGAGCGCAGCCCCTCTTTCAGGCGCCACGCGCGTGCACTCTTGAGGTTCGAGCGCTGCAAGCGATACATCGTGTTGATCTGATCCACGCTCCAGTCCGAATGGTCCTTGCGCATGCCCCAGAACATGCCCTTGATTGCCTTGCGCTCCGTTCCCATCGCTGCGCGCACGACGCGGGGCTGGTCTCGCATCTCATCGCGCCGCACGGCGTCCATCGCCTCGTTGGCCAGGGCGATCACATGAAACCGGTCGAAGCTGATCTGAGCTTGAGGCAATATCTCGGTCACGCCCTTGGTATAGGCGGCGCTCATATCCATGCAGACATGCTTGATGTCGTCGGGGTTGCCTCCGTGCGCGATCAAATCGGCCTTGAATTCGATGACTGTGCCGTGCTTCCTGCCCTCGGTCATGAACAGCAGGCGCTTCGCCTCCAAGTCATGGATCACAGTCACATAGTCCTGGCCGCGCCGGAAACTCAAATCGTCGATGCCAACCACGGCGACGCCGGCCATTGCCTCCTGCGCGCGCGCCACACCGACGTAATGCTCGATCCGCCCCCACAACTGTTTCGAATTGACCCGCAGCAGGGCAGCGGCATGCGCGACCGGCATGGATTGGCACAGCGACAGGGCGAACGCTTCGAACAACAGCGTAAAACCGCTGCCCGGGCGCGCCCACGGTGCCTCCATGGTCGTGGTCTTGCCGCAAGCGCCGCAATCGACGCGCGGCACCTCGGCGTGCAGCCACGCCTCATGCTGGAAGAAATCGAGATGACGCCAGTCGCGCCTGACCCTGTCATGAATGCCCTGCCCGTTCACGCCACAGGCAGGGCAAGGCAACTGTTTCGCATTGCACGCGACTTCGAAATCGATCCTCCGCTTGGTGGTGTCGAGCTCGACCTTGACCACTTCCCACGGCGATTTCAGTCCCAGCGCGGACGTAAATAGGGCTTCGACACCAACACTCATTGCGGCTTTCTCAAATTAAAACAGCGGTCATTGCTGTGGACGGGTACATCGTCGCAAGCGGCTGCATGGCCGTCGCCACGGCATGCCATGTCGACGGCCATGCCCCAGCGTATTGGACCTGCACAGCGTCAAGGGTTCGCTTCGCCGGGCCGCGCTTCGCGCAGCCCGCCCTTGACCCTGTTCCGGCCCTCGTCGCATCGACGCACAGGGCCATACAAAGTCACGACGAAAGAGCCCGGCGACACTGGTCGTGTTCGGCCTGCTCGCCGGCTACTACACGGCGTACGCCGCCGGCCTGCTGCGCTGGCACCGTGCCCAGCAAATTGCATCGCCGGCGATCAACTAACCCATCGCGCTCCATACAATTTCACCTCTTGCCCTGGCTCACAAAGGGAACATCTGCAAGGCGATCTGTTCCCATGTTTCACGAGGTCCGCTGACGGGAACCTGCTGCATGCAAAAGCCGACGTCCGAATCGGGCCTGATCAACGCAGTGGCCATGAGCTGCCGCCGCAGGGTTGGCGCATCGTAATCGTTGAGCAAACCGTAGGAGTCGAGGAGTGCCTTCACCAATATTGGGTTGCCTTGCGCCATGAATATCAGTGGCGTCAGCAACTCAAACCGATCGCAATTGCCGACAATCGCATCGCCGAAATCGATCAGGCCACTCAGGGTCCAGTGCCCTTGGTCGTTGTGCGCCATCAGATTCCAGGGATGGATGTCCATGTGAATAAGGCGCGGCTGCGCAGGTAGCGAAAAATCGCCCGCCGCTTCGATGTAGGGCATGACTTGCTCTGCCAAATGGGCGGGCATTGCCTTGCGCTGATGCCGCGCAGGGCACGCGGAAACCAGAGTTCCGATGTAGTGTTGCCAATCCACCCGGATCGCAATGTCGACATCGAAAGTGACGCTACGGAGCTCACGCAGCAGCTTCCCCACTTGCAGCATGATCAAGCGTTTTTGGCCTACATCCAGCGACGGCCAAACATCGGCCAGCGAGGAGCCCTGCAGGCGACTGGAAATCACAAAGACCCAATTATCGACAACTCCGCCGCCCATAAAACGGGGCGTCTCCAGCGATAATTTGCCATCCAATAACGGTGCGACGATGAGTTCTTTTTCACCTTGCTGGCGCCAATTGGGCGGCACCAATTTGACGATCACATCGTCACCAAGCTGGAACAAGGCATTGGCGCCCTCCGGGATCCGCTTCCACTGATCGCCCGGCAATCGAAACGCCTGTTGAAGGTGGTTCAGCACCGGCATCCAGTGACTCAATGGCGCACTCTTGATGAGCTCACAAGACTGGGCAATGCTGGGGTGTTCCGGCAAACAATTGATGGATATTTTCATTAAATATTTCAGAAAAGAGGTGACTGTTCGTCGAAATCAGGCATTCACAGCGGTAGCCGACATGGTAGCCGAAGTCAACTTCCACTCAAAACGACATTGGGCCATTTTCGGACACCGTCGTCAAAACAAAGTGGGTGTCCTTTTGTTTCCTATGATTAACGAAATTTCCGAAGGTCGGACTGGCCCCGCCCCCGCTCAAAACAAAGTGGGTGTCCTTTCGTTTTGATTTTGATCTTCGGTTAAGCGTAGCGTAGCGTCGAGCCGTGGGCAGAAAACGAGAAAACCCCGCCTCCTTGGGAGAGACGGGGTCTTGGGTTACTGCACCCTCGGTGTTTTGAGGGCTAGGGGACTTGGCCGAATAATCGGAGTCTGTCTCCTACTATTATTTATAATTCATTAAACCAATGTCAGTGCGTTAGTACCTACGCCGGTTGCGGTGCTCAGATCAACCAGGCCAGTGAGCTTGACAACCATATCAGTACCGTTCACGAACGTCTGCGCGACGCCTGCCGTAGTATCATGGCGGACTTCGACCAGATACGTATTGCCGCCGAACTGGAACCAGCCAAACGCACCATCGGTTTGATGCGCAGCTTGGGTTGCACCTGCAACAACCGCGTTCGCATAATCCTGGAATACAGCTGTGCTTGGATCCAGCGACGAGATTTTTGCTGCGACAAAAGTCTCGGTACCCAAATTTGCAAACGCGATCGTTTCACCTGCGTGAGCGTCCGTGATTGTCGAGTAGGTATTTACGTTCGCGCCAGCCGCTGTGATGGTGATCACGTCCGCGCCAGTACCGGTCGTAATCGTGTTCACGCCGCCGCCGACCGTAACAGTATCCACACCCGTGCCGCCGGTGTAGGTGTTGTTGCCGGTCGTTGCTGTGAAAGCGTTAGCGCCGTTACCAAAGGAAATGGTGTTGTTACCACCGAGTGCCGTAATAAACGTATCAGCGCCTGCGCCGCCGGTAATGGTGTTATTACCGACAGTAGCACCAGTAACAACGTTGGTGCCATCACCCAGGGTAACGATGTTTGCTTTCCCAGCGGTGCTGAGAACCAAGTTATCATTACCTGATCCACCGACATAGGTCACGATCGCTGTAGCAGCTGCGCCGAGGTCAACGGTATTGGTATTTGCAACACTACCCTTGATTGTGGCGGCAGCAGCCAAGTTACCCGATGTCCAAGCAAACCCAGCACCGGTCATGGCGGAGGCATCTACGGATGTCAGAACTGTGCTAGCGGCGGTCAGGGCCATTGCCATTGTGCCAGCACCGCTGATGTTAATGGCCGTTGCAGCCGCATCTGTAATGGTGAGTGTTTCAGTGGTCAAAACGTGACCAGCAGCTGCCGTGTCTACCAATGTAACGTTGACGGTCTCGACACCTGCGATATCGACCGAGTTCGTCGCGTTTGCGCCAGCTTTCAACGTCAGACCGAAGACATCGCTGGTACCAGTTGCATTGGCCAAAGTAACTGTTTCAATGGCGCCAAGAGCACCAGTGACTGTCAAGCCAGTACCAGCTGCAACATTGGTGAACGACGATGCGCCAGTCAATGCACCTGCTGCCAAGCCTGTAAAGCCAGTTGCATCAAATGCACCAGCCGCAGCGCCACCCTGTTTCAGCACTTCAAAATTGATGTTTTTCGTTGCGTTCGCAGCATACGATGCAGCATTAACTGTCAGAACGTCGGCTGTACCAGCACCACCGTCAATAACTTTGGTCGATACAGCAGAGATCACCACGGTATCAACGCCGGAACCGCCTTCATAGGTCGCTTTGGTGGAATCAAGAGTGATCGTGTTGTTACCCGATGTAGCAGAAGCGTTGACATCCGTTACGGTCGCTGCACTCAGGTTGGCTGTCAGGCCAGCGGCGCCAGACACTGTTGCTTTTGTCAATGTCGTGCCCGTTGCTGCAGAAATGGTCAGCGCGGCCGTTCCAGAAACATTGAGGGTCTTCACATCTACCGCCGCGATATCAGCGATAGTCGATGCAGAACCCGCTGTTACGACGTTCAAAGTTGCGAATCCAACACCAGCTGCCGCAGTAGCGTCAGTGATTGCACCAGCAGTTACGCCAGTTGCATTGATCGTCAACGCGGTGTTTGTCGGAGTGGTCAAACCGGTAGTGATGCCCAGCGTGCCGCCGTTACCCGACAAATTCAGTGTAGTCAACGCGTTCGACGAAATGGTCGAGTTACCGTAGTTAGCGAGGGAAACCGAAGCGATAGTCGCTGCTGCAGTTGCGCTACCCGCATTTGCGTCGGCAATCGTTACAGCACCATCAACAACACCGCTAACAGCAGCAGCAGCAGCAACAGCAGCAGTAGTGACAGCACCGTTGGTTTTAACTTCAGCAACCGCGGCAACAGCAGCAGCAGCGGTTACAGCAGCCGATTGCGTGACCGAGGCGCTGGTCGTTGTGGCAGTGCCATTGACGTTCACAGCACCACCGGTGACGGTGATCGCTGCACTAGCAGTGGTGGAGGTAATATTTTGGGTAACCGCGACAGTCGTACCACCGGTAGTGGCAATAATACCGCCTGTACCAGTCGCAACATACTTATCGGTTGCAGTAATAGTGATCGCGCCTGTCGGTGCCGTTGTACCACCAACTGTGATAGTTCCGGTCGATGCAGTGATACCGCTAGACGTAAGGGTAACGCTTGTGCCACCGTCGATCGCCGTAACTGCGCCAGCTTGAGCAGCATCGGTGGCAACAATCGCGCCAACTGCGCCGGACAATGTCAAACCACCCTTTGCCGCAACGGTTTGGCTCAAGCCACCAGTTACGGTAACTGCGCTTGTTGAATCGGATGCTGTAACAGCAGTTGTTGCTGCAGCTGTCACGGTCGTGCCACCAAGACCGGTTGTTGTCAATTTGGTCAATCCAGTCCAACCGGACGCATTAACTGAAACAGTGCCTCCACCGGTAAAGTTGGCAGTTTCAACATTCTTAACGATGACGCTTGCTGGAACGCCAATTGCATTTGCATCAACAACATTCAACGTGTCGTTGCCAGCAGAGCCGTCAATGTTGTCGAGTGCCGACAAGGCCGGCAAGGTCAGTACGGAAGTTGCGTTGAACACGTCGTTGCCAACAGTACCAGTAATGGCATCGATACCAGTAGTGAGCGCGAACGTTGTAACGACTGGCGCTGGGGTCGACGTGACAACCATCTGAGCCAAGTTTGCGGCCAGTGCTGCTGGCGCGATAGCTGTCGTCAGGGAAGCATCGGTCGTGATGCCGCTCAGGAATGCTTTTGCCGAAATAATTGCGTTATTGTTCGAGTATGCCAGACGCAGGCCGACGTCAGCGTTCAGTGCGTCGGTGTAAGCGACACTTGCGGTCGTGCGGTTGCTGTAGGTTGTCAGATCCAAACCCTGCGCGCCTTTACCGACTTCGGTAACGATTTGGTCAATGGTAACCAGCTTGGCGGTCAGCTTTGGGCTCCAGAAGTTCAAGCCTACGGAGTCAACAGTGCGACCGAAAATGTTCAGGTAAACCTGGTTGATCACCGCGTCGTCGGACAGGCCGGCGTATGCAGCTTTGTATTCAGCGGACTTTGCGAACTCGGCGCTGACTGCAGTGGTTTTGCCGCCTGCGGCTGCAACGATCGTTTCCCAGTATGCCAGACCACTAGGATCAGCAGGACGGTTGAAGTATGCAACGTACAGTTGCTGAATCGAAGCTGTGTATTGGGACATTTATAGACTCCTAGGGGTTGTATATCTAAAGTTGAGCTTTGCGGCCCACGTACTTGCAATGCGGCAAGAGCGCGTACCGAATCATGGCAGATCACCGATATGGTTTAATGTGATGAACATCACAAAAAACATAAAAGCCGTTTTAATTTCGACGTTTAAACGACAGAAATTACCACGCGGGCGATTATGGTAGAACATTTCTCGAAACGCAACGTTTTTTATTCGACCTTCACCCTCGAGACGCATCGCGTCGGGGGCGCCCGATGATATACCAGAAGCTGTTC
>CXWL01018385.1_pt1 | contig 10099 bp, 4 predicted proteins | sample 590931 | NCBI WGS metagenome assembly CXWL01 (sample SAMEA3498368, study PRJEB10139) | groundwater metagenome | biome: water well; material: biofilm material | place: Germany | collected 2015-04-27
GCAAAGAGCATTCTCGATGAAGCCGAAGAGTCGGCGAAGACCAGCTACGCCGAGAGCACGGGCAGCGTCACCCAGGTTGACTTGCAGAAGCTGCGCTACGGCGGCGTGGAACTCGCCAAATACCAGGTGCAGGCGCGCATCGGCTCTGAGCTGGCGCTGGCGGCACTCAAGCACACCATGGGTTGGGTGCAGTCACGACCTTTGGATCTTGTAGATGAAGCGCTGCCTGACTTGCCTTCCACCCCTCCCCCCGCGCTGGAGCAGTTAATCGCCGCGGCGATGCAGAAGCGACCTGAAGTGGCGCAGCTCAAGTTCGGCGCCGAAGCGGCCCGGGCTTTCGCGGAATCAGAAAAGCTCTCGGTAATGCCGACCGCTTTCGTGGGTGGGCAGCTCGACTTGAATTGGGCGCCGCACTGGCCCGCTGCGCCCGACGCCTTCTCGTGGGACCGGTTCAACAGCATCACCCCTGGCATCGCAGTCGGCTTTCAGTTCGACATCGACGCCCGCAAGTCGTGGGCCAAGTACCAAGGCGCGCTGGGCCTGGTGGAGCAGGTCGAGGGCCTGAAGAAGTTCGCTTCCACCGGCATTCCGATGGAAGTGCGCAAGGGCTACGACGACACGTTGCAGGCCGACGAGCTGACCAAGTTGTCGGCGACCGGCTCTGCCGCGGCGAAGAAGTGGCTCGTTTTCGGGGGCACAGGTTACGTGGCGGGCACCGGTGAAGCGAAAGATGTGCTCGAGGGGTTGGTCGCGTACCTGACCGCCCGGCAGAGTTATTTTTCGAACCTGCAGTCGGCGCACTTCGCTCGCGCGAACTTGCAGTACGTGACCGGTGAGACCGGCGTCGATGGGGACGCCGCGAAGTAGCTCTACTGCCCCAGACCTTGCGTGAACGGCGCCCGGTACTTCGTTGCGCAGTCCCGACTTGTCTTCCTCACGCTGCAACTTCCGACAAGCGGCCGATGTCGAAGCAACAGATCTATAGCGTCTGCTGTGCGTTTGAGCGTGAATGCGCCCCTACGCACCGAGCGTCGAAGAGAGAAGGTTCCATGTTGCGAACGTTGAGCGTTGCTTCAAGCCTTTTGGCCGCCGCCGCGCTGGCCCAATCTGACCCGTCGTTCGATGCCGCCAACAAGTATGCGAGTGAAGAGACGCATTCGCGGGCGTGCGATGGCTTCACGGCTTTCTTGAAGGCGAGCCCGGGGTCTGCCCTGAAGCGAGAGGCGCAGGCGAAGCAGGCGAGATCGTGCCTCAAAGCCGGCCGCGGCAGCGAGCACTACCAAGCGCTCCAAAACCTCGCCAACCAGGGCGAGAAAGACTTCGCGCGCGCGTTCGCGCTCTTCACCTTGGGCGAGCAAGGGTACGGAGATTCTTTCGCCAAGGCGATGCCGCTGCTCAAGCAGGCCGTGGGTGAAGACCGGGTGGGCAAAGAGGCGCGGCTGCTCTTCGTGCGCGCGGCGTTCATGGAAATCGATCGCAATGCCTACGACCGCAAGCGGGTGTCGACGCTGGTGGAACAAGTGTTGGAAGTCAGCGGCAAGCCGGCCGAGAAGAACCGGGCGCGGTACCTGCGCGGCCGTTCGAAGCTGCAGGACGAGAAGACCTTCGCCGATGCCGAACGAGAGCTGCGCGAGCTCGGAGGAGGAAGCTCCGACGTCGCTGACGACGCGCTCTATGAGCTCGCGCAGGCGTACGAGAACCGGCAGAAGTTCGTCGAGGCCCTCGCACTCTACGATGACGTGGTGCGCCGCTTCGCTGCGAGCACCAGCAACGTGCGCAACTCCGCCCAGTCGCAGGCTGCGAACATTCGCCGGCCCACCGCGAGCATGAATATTTCGTACATCGAGCTGCCCGGCATGAAGCCGCAGGTCTCGTTCTCGTATCGCAACATCGATGCCGTGCAGTGGACCCTGCGCAGGGCGAACCCGATGGCGATGAACGCTGAAGGGGCGATCAACGGGCCCGATGAAGCGTTGGCGAAGACCGCGGGCAGCGTCGAGAAGCAGTGGACGACACAGCTGAAGACGACGGGCAAGCACGCGCCGGGCAGTCAGAGCTTCGATCTCGACGTGCCAGGCAGCGGCGCCTGGGTGCTCAACTTCAGTGCCAACGGGCTAACCGGGCTGGGCATGGCGCTGGTGACGCCGCACGCGACGATGCTCAAGAGCGAGCGCGACCAAGCCATCACCTTCACCGCCGATGCGTTGACCGGCAAGGCGCTCGCCAACGCTGAGGTCGCGCTCTACATGCGCTTTCATGACAGCAAGCCGCCCGAGCGCCTCTTAGCCAAGGCCGATGCCACCGGCGTGGCGCGCTTCGATCTCAAGGGCAAGAACGTCTATTCGTTGAAAGCCTGGGTCGAAGGCGGCGGCAGCTACAGCTATGCCTCAGGCCACATCGGCAGTTGGTCGAACGCGCAACGCGAGCACCTGGCCTATGTGCTCACCGACCGGCCGCTCTACAAGCCGGGTGAAGCGATTGGCTTCAAGGTTTACCTGCGCTCGCGCGAAGACGGGCCCACGGTGCCGGTCGCTGGCACCGCGCTCACCCTCTACGTGCGAGACCCCACCGGCAAAGAGCTCGCCAAGCCATCGCTGACCACCAACGCGCTGGGCACCGCGAGCTTCACGCTGAACCTGGCTGAGAACGCGCAGCTGGGCGCTTACTCGATGTACGTGCAGTCGAGCGGTCTGTCGCTCCAGCAGAGCTCGGGCAGCTTCCGCGTCGAGGAATACAAACCTCCCGAATACACCGTCAGCGTCTCCCCGCTGGGCAAGCCGGCGCTGGGCGAGAAGCTGAAGTTCAAAGTGGCGGCGTCATTCTTCTTCGGAGGGCCGGTCGCCAACGCCAGCGGCCGGGCCTTGGTTCAGGTGAAATATTGGACGCACCGCTTCGGCCCGTGGCCCGACATGCCGGCGGAGGAGGACACTGGCCCCTATGGTGGCCACTACTACGGCAAAGGTCGCCACCACTACGATGAAGGCGACGGGTACCGGTACCAGCCGCAGATCGCCAACCACACGCTGACTTTCAAGACGGGCGCCGATGGCACGGCGGAAGTGGAAGTTCCCGCGCCTCCCACCACCGTGGCTCCCAACACCCAGGGGCTGGAGTACGCGATTCAAGTCTTCGTCACCGATGCGTCGCGCCGCGAAGTGAGCGGTGGAGGCTCGGTGAAAGTGGCGAAGGCTCCCTTCTTTGCCGATCTTCGCGCCGACCGTTTTCTCTACAAGCCGGGCGAACGGGTGGAAGTGACGCTGCGCGCAGAAGACGCGAACCGCAAGCCAGAATCTCCCGAGCTCTTCGTGCGCTTGGTTCGGCTGGGCAAAGACGGCAGTTCGACCATCGCCGCGCAGAAAGTGAAGCTGGCGGGCGGCCGCGGGGTCGCCAAGCTCGATGCTGATGCGTTGGGGCCGGTGCGTATCGAGGCGCGCGCGGGTGAGAAAAACGATTCGCCAGTGCTCGCTCAGTCAGACATTTGGCTCACCAATGACGCCAAACCGATGATGCCCGAGGGTTATGGCTTTCAGGTCTTCGTCGACAAGGCTCCGCTCAAAGTGGGGCAGAGCATTCGGGCGTTGGTCGTCACTCCCACCGCCGGCGGGCACACCCTGCTCAGCATCGAGAACGAGCACATCGTCTGGGTGAAGGCGGTGGAAATGAACGGCCGTGGCCGCTTCATCGAAATACCGCTGACGGGAACGATGGCGCCCAATGCCTGGCTACAGGTGTATCGCTTCGAGCAGCTGACGCCCTACCAGCAGACGGTGCCCGTTCGCGTCAAAGGCAGTGAGGTGGAAGTGCCGGTGAAAGTGAGCTGGCCCAAGACGAGTGCTGAGCCGGGTGCGACGGTGCCGCTGACGGTGGAGGCGCCAGGCCTCACCCGCGGTATCGACATCGACGTCGCGGTCACCGTGGTCGACGAAGCGCTCTATGCCATCGAGGCAGAGAAGAAAGACTTCCTGAGCTTCTTCGGGCGAAGGCAGCGTGACCTGCGGGTGCAGACGACTTCGACGATGAACGAGCGCAGTTACCGCCGGCCGGTGGTGGCTGCGCAGAATCAACCGGGTAACGACAAAGATCGACGGCAGAAGAATGAGGCAGCCAAGCCGGTGGGGCTCGCCGTGGCCGACAGCACCACTTCGGGGGCTCCCGCGCCGCCGGGGTCAGCGCCGATGTGGGCGATGGAAGCCGAAGAATCGGGTGCGAAAAAGTCTGCGCGAGGCGCGGCTATCGGTGGGCTGGCGAAGGAAGGCAAGGCAGGCAAGGGAGACGCTTTCGGAGAGGCGGACGATCAGCTGGCGGCTGGAGCCGCTCCGGTCAAAGTGCGCACCGACTTCGGCAGCTCCTCGGGCTGGTTCGCCTCCGTCGCAGGCAAGGCACCGGGCGCTGTCGCGCAGAAAGTGAAGCTGAAGGACTCGCTCACTTCGTGGAAGGCAACGGCCTACGTCATCACCGCAGGGCCACAGCTGGGCGTGGGCAGCGGCAGCATTCGCACCGAGAAGCCACTGATGGTGCGGCTGCAGGCGCCGCGGTTCTTCATCGAGCGCGACGAAGTGACGCTGTCGGCGATCGTCACCAGCCGGCTCGAAAAGGCCACGGACGTCGAAGTGTCGCTGGTNNAGCACTCGGGCCGGCGACGAAGACCATTCGCGTGGAGCCGGGAAAAGACCTGCGCTTCGACACCCGGTTTCAAGTGGTGGACATCGGGGAACGGGCGATTCGCGCGGTGGCGAGGGGCGGCGGGTTATCAGACGCGATGGAATGGAAGCTGCCGTCGATCATCCACGGTTCTGCGCAGCGCAAAGCATTCGCCGGGCGCCTGTCAGACAAGTTCAACCTTGAGCTGGAGCTGCCTGAGAAGCGCAACCCGAAGGCGACGCGCTTCGAGCTGACGCTGTCTCCTTCTCTCATCTCGGTGATGTTCGACGCCTTGCCCTACCTGGCCCAGTACCCGTACGGCTGCGTGGAGCAGACCTTGTCTCGCTTCGTGCCGGCGGCGATCGCCCGGCGCGCGGTGCATGACTTGAAGCTCCCAGCCTCACGCGTGCCCGAGAAGCTCGACGACATGGTCGATGCCGGCTTGAAGCGCCTCTACAGCTTCCAGCATTCAGACGGTGGCTGGGGTTGGTGGCAGACCGACCCGACCCATTTGTGGATGAGCGCTTATGTCGTCTACGGGCTTGGGTTGGGCAAAGAGACGGGGCTCGCGGTCGACGCAGCCGTGCTCGAGCGGGGGCGTTCTTTCTTGGTGAGCAACCTGGGAGCGGCGCGAAACCAGCCCGAGACGCAGGCCTTCATCGCTTATGCGTTGGCCTCGACCGGCACGGTGCCAAAAACGGCGCTCGACTTCGCTTTCGAGCAGCGCACGAAGTTGAGCCCGCGGGGCCGGGCGCTGGTGGCGTTGGCGATGTTGGTGGCGAAAGATGGCCGGGCGCGCATCGCGGTCGAGAATCTGGACGACATCGTGAAGAAGGCCTCGGCGCGCGCTGACGCGGCGGTGGGTGACGCCAACGATGCCTGGAGCACCTCCGCGGCCATCGAAGCCACGGCCTACACGCTGATGGCGATGCTCCGCTACGACGTGAATTCTCCGCACGTGAAAGCGCTGACCGACTTCTTGGTGCTGCGGCGCAACGGCGGCAAGTGGCGCAACACCCGCGACACCGCGTTTGCGATCTACGCGCTGTCTGATCTGGCGCGCAAAGAAGAAGCGGCAAGCCGGTCGGGCGCATTCGTGGTCAGCGTCAACGGAAAGGAAATCAAGCGCGTGCCCTACAGCAAGGGCGGGTTGGACCTCACCGCGCCGATCATTCTCGATGACAACGCGTTTCGCGGCGGAAAGAACGTGATCGACGTGCGGCGCGACGGCGGAGGCACCGGCTACTACGCGGTAATGTTCGACGTCTTCAACCAGAACGATTTCATCAAGGGCGTGGGAAGCGACTTGGTCGTCACGCGCAAGTACACGCTGCTGGGCAAACCGAGCACGCAGCCTGGCTCGGCTCCGGCCGAGTACGGAATGCCGCTGGCATCAGGCGACCGGGTGCGCGTGGACATCGAGATCAAGGCGAACAAAGCCGTGGAGTTCGTGATGGTCGAAGACTTGAAGCCCGCGGGGTTGGAAGCGGTGCAGCTCAAGAGCGGGCCACAGGTGTGCAACTACGCCTGCGCGCACGCGGAGCTGCGAACGGATCGCGTGGCGATGTTTCTGCAGCAGATACCGGTGGGAGTGACCAAGCTCTCTTACGAGCTGCGCGCCGAGGTGCCGGGGAAGTTCTCGGCGCTGCCCGCGCGGTCCGAGGCGATGTACGCGCCAGAGCTACAAGCGACCAGTGATGAAATGCGCTTCGAGGTGCGTGACGCACCTGAGGGAAACATCGTGGAACGGTAAAAAAACCCGCGAGACCCATCACGAGCCTCGCGGGTTCCAACGAACATCTCACGGGCCTCTTCAGCCCCTCGTCGTAACGCTAAAAGAGCGTCCCTGGGTACGCCATCGTCTGCGCGACGCCGCTGCTGTCTTTCGCCGCGGTGACCGAAACCGCGCCCGAGCCGTTGACTCCGGCCGGCACGGTGATCGTGAAATTACCCTGGAACGGCGAGTTCCACGACCAGGTCGACGTCACCTGCGCCGGCAACGTGATCATCGGGCTCATCATCTGCGACATCGGCTCCGAGAAGCTGACCCGGTAGACGATCGTCGCCGGCATCGAGCCCGCGGTGTTATTCGACGCGCCCGACAGCTGCTGTCCGGACGTCACCGTGGGAGCCACGTTGTCCGCGATCTCCACCGAGGCCGCGGTGGCCAGAGTCGGCTCATGACCCTGCGCGTCGACGGGCACGATGATGAACTTGATCTTGTTTCCGTAGCCGAGCGGCGTGTTGTACGGGTCGCCCTGCACGGCGTCGAAGTACGACAAGCTGACCGAGGTGCTCCCGGCGCCGACCCCAAAGCTACCCAGGCGCAGGTACGCCTGGTTGTTCAGCATGTCACGGCCGTACAGGCGGTAGCCCCCGACCATGGGCACCTGGTCCCACGAGAGGCTGACTGCGCTCAACGCCGAATCGTAATTCGGCATCACCGGAGAGGTGATCTTGAAGTTCGTCACAATCGCGGTGGGAGGCATCGACGGGCCCGCGCGCACCACGAAGCTGATGGTGTTCGACGAGGTGGCGCCGTTCAACGCCTTCACCTGATACTGAATGTAGTAGCTCTGATTCGGGGTCCACGGGCCACCCACGGGGCTGAGCGCGACCTTGGTGGTACCGGTCCACGTTGCCAGGGTGGCGACGGCGAGACCGCCGCCATTTTGCACCACGGTGAACATCGACGCCGCGGTGTCAATCGGCGTGGTGAAGTCGATGGTGATGGCATCGGAGGGCGCAATCTCACCGTCAGAAACGTTGCTGGTCACCACCGCCACCGCCACCGCCGAAATGTTCACGGTCGCCGGCGTATTGAAGCCCGGGTACAGATTGATGTTCCGCGAGCCCGCGCTGTAATCAGGCAGCCCGTCGGCGTTCTCGTCGAAGGGCGGAGCAACCACGGTCACGTTCAGCCCCTGCGCCGCGCCCGGCAACCCGGTGAGCTTGAACTTGCCCGACATGTCGGTCTTGGTCGAGAGCACGAGGTCGTAGTTGTCATCGCGCAAGTCGATGTACACGGCGGCGTTGGCAGCGACGCGGCCATTGTTGGTCAGCACCTGGCCTTCGACACCGGCGTTGGCGGGTGACATGTCGAGATCTTGCGTCACCACCACGTTGCCCACCGGGTAGTTACCCGCGGCGCCGTTCAAGCCAACAAAGAAGAGCCGCTTCACGTAACCCTCGAGCTCGACGAAGACGGTGTAATTGCTGCCGGCCGGAATGGGCCCCAAGCGGTAGCGGCCGTTGGCATCGGTGGTGGCGGTGATCGGCCCGTTGGCGAAGGTGTTGACGACCGCTCCCGCGATCGCCATGCCGGTGGCCGCGTTGAGCACCCGCCCTTCGATGTAGCCGGTAGGTGTTGAATTCTGCTGCACGTTGGTAATCGTCTGGTCGCCGCCTGCTCCTCCGCATGCGAGCGCGAAGAGACACAGCAACGACACAGCCACTGAGCGAATTCCAAAGTTCATATGTGTGATTCCCCTTTTGAAGGCGCGGATAATCGGCCAGGTCTGCTGCCGTATCAAGCCTCTTGTGCTACTCGCGCGTCTGCAACGCGCCCATGACCGAAACACCATCGACACCGCGCCGAGCCGCGCTGAGCTTCATTCTGATTACGGTGATGCTCGACATTCTCGCACTGGGAATGATTATTCCGGTGCTCCCGAAGTTGATTTTGGGCTTCTTTGGCGGCGACACCGTTCAAGCCGTGCAGATAACCGGCGTCTTCGGCACCGCCTGGGCGCTCATGCAATTTGTCTTCTCGCCCATTCAGGGCGCGCTATCTGATCGCTTCGGCCGGCGGCCGGTGGTGCTCCTTTCGAACTTCGGCCTCGGGTTCGACTACATCTTGATGGCGTTGGCGCCCAACCTGGCCTGGCTCTTCGTGGGCCGGTTGATCTCAGGCATCACCGCGGCCAGCATTTCCACCGCCAGCGCTTACATCGCCGATGTCACCGCGCCCGAAAAGCGCGCCGCCGCCTTCGGCATGATCGGCGTCGCCTTCGGTGTGGGCTTCGTGTTGGGCCCCGCGGCCGGTGGCCTGTTGGGTGACCTCAACCCGCACTTACCGTTCTGGGTCGCGGCGTCATTGAGCCTCGCCAACGCCATGTACGGGCTCTTCGTGCTCCCTGAATCGTTACCACCCGAAAAGCGCATGGCGTATTCGTGGAAGCGGGCCAACCCGATCGGTTCCTTGAAGCTCCTGCGTTCGCGCGAGGGCGTGCTCGGGCTCGCGGGGGTGATGTTTCTCTACCATTTGGCGCACCAGGTGTTGCCGAGCGTCTTCGTGCTCTACGCCGGTTACCGTTACGGGTGGGACGAGAAGGCGGTAGGGCTCACCCTCGCCGCGGTCGGAGTGTGTTCTGCCGTGGTTCAGGGAGGTCTCGTTGGCCCCGTGGTGAAAAGAATCGGACAGCGCCGCGCGCTCTGGGTGGGGTTGAGCTGTGGGGCATTGGGCTTTGCGATCTATGGGCTGGCTCCGACCGGGCTGTGGTTCAACGCGGGCATACCGGTGATGGCTCTGTGGGGCCTGGCCGGCCCTTCGATTCAAGGCCTGATCACCAGCAAGGTGGGGCCTTCAGAGCAAGGCCAGCTGCAGGGAGCGCTCAGCAGCATGGTCGGCATCACCGGCATCATTGGGCCCGGCATCTTCGCGATCACCTTCTCGACCTTCATCAGTGCCTGGAAGGGCTTCAACTTGCCCGGAGCGCCGTTCTTGCTCGCCTCAGTGATGTTGCTCTTCGGGGTGGCCTTGACGCTGGCGATCGCACCGCGCGAAGAAGCCAAAATCTGATACAGAAATGGTTAAGCCGATGCCCACGATTCCTGGGGAAATAATTGTGGCTGTCATTCGAAACCTGCCGAAGAACACCGGCAAGCGGTTGGCGTACGAGCAGGCTTGAACGAGACGGGGCTAGGGGGAATCACGCATGAAGAAGGCTCTTAAGATTCTGGGACTGGTGCTGGCGTTGCTGTTGCTCGTGGGCTTCGGCTTCTTCGGCTACGTCGAAGCGACGTGGGAACAAAACTATTCGGCCTTCGCCGAGCCGAAGATCAAAGCCAGCAAGGACCCCGAGGTCATTCGCCGTGGCGAGTACATCGTGCACGCCGTCGCCCACTGCTCAGTGTGCCACATTCCCCAGGATGACGCGCGCAAGCGCGCCGCGGGAGCGAGGCCTGACCTGGTCGGCGGAGGGGAGTGGAACCTACCCGCCTTTGGCTATTTCTGTTCAGCGAACATCACCCCCGACCCCGAGACCGGCATCGGCAAAATGAGCGATGGGCAACTGGCACGCGCAATTCGCCACGGGCTTTCGCGCGAGGGGAAGCTGCTACCGTTCATGTCGCTCGCCGTCGGTCAGATGAGCGACGAAGATCTCACCGCCACCGTGTCGTATTTACGAGCGCAGCGCCCGGTGAAGCAGGCGCAGCCCGCAGACCGACCCGGCTT
>CXWL01125572.1_pt1 | contig 10099 bp, 9 predicted proteins | sample 590931 | NCBI WGS metagenome assembly CXWL01 (sample SAMEA3498368, study PRJEB10139) | groundwater metagenome | biome: water well; material: biofilm material | place: Germany | collected 2015-04-27
GTTTTTCTGTGGCGGTGGCAACAGTGGCCGGGTGAGGGTAGTACGCCGCCGTTGACGCGGCTTAACCCTTCAAGCTTCGCCCTCCCGCGCCAGCGCCTTCAGGTAATCGCCGAAACCACCCTGGGCCCGGCAATCCAGACGGCTGCTGGTGCGCACACCGTTGAGCGCGGTCCAGACGATGCTCGCGCCGCTACGCTGCAGATCTTCGATCAAGTAGCGGTCCTCGTGCACCGCCAGCGGTTGGAAGCCACCCACGCGCCGATAGGCTTCGGCGCAGACCCCCAGGTTGGCGCCGTGGATGTGCCGGTGGCCCTCATGGGACTGGTACAGGCTCTGGTAGCGCTGGCGTACTTCGGGTGAATGCAGCGGATCCCACTCCTCGATACTCACCGTGCCGCACACCGCATCGGCGTTGAACGCCAGTTGCTGGCGTAACCAATTGCCTGGCACTCGACTGTCGGCGTCGGTGCAGGCCAGCCAGCGCGCTCCCTGATCCAGCAGATGGGCGGCACCGGCGCGCCGCGCATAGCCGACATTGCCGGCCTCAATCTCCAGGGTCTGCACCCCGCAGGCTTGGGCAATTTCCCGGGAACGGTCGGTGCAGGCGTCGAGCACTACGAGGATTCGCACCTCTTCGCCGGCCTCATCGGCCGCACACCGCAGTGCCTCCAGGCAGTCCTTGAGCAGCGCTTGTTCATTATGGGCAGGAACGACGACACCGATCATAAGCACGGCTCCTCAAGGTCCAGGCCGCCAGGTTCGCGGCACCAGAGTTCGAGCAGGAAATCCGCTTCCCGGTGCTGCATCANNCCCTGGGGGCTGAGGCTGGCTTGCGCCTGGTCGATTACCTGAGCCCAGTCGCTGCTGTCGAGGTAGTAGCCAAACTCGCTGAGGACGATCAGTTCGAACTCACCCTCGGGCCAGTCGGCGGGCAAATGCCCCTGCCGCACTTCGACCTGCGGCTGGCACTGCAAGCGCTGGCAGGTCAGTTGCGTGGCGGTGGCACTGGAGTCCATGCACAGCAAGTGCTCGCAACGGGGGGCGAGCAGGGCACTCAGGTCGCCATTGGCGCAGGCCGGTTCGAACGCCCGCGCATAACGTTGCCGGGGCAGCGCCGCGAGAGTCAGGGCGCGCTTGCGCTGCTCNNGTGAACAACTGCTCGAAGTAGGTCGCGTCCAGGCTCATAGGAATACCAGTTCGAAAGGTTGCAGCAGGCGCTCCAGGGTCGCCGTAGAAAGAATCGCCGGACGCCCGGTACTCGGGTCGGCCAGCACTTGGCTGCGGTGGGCGGCGAGGGCAGCGCGCTTGCGTTCGAGGGTATGGGCCGGCACTGCCAGCTTGCGTGCCCGTAGCCAGGGCAGACGCGGATCCTCGGGATGTGCCCAGTGCCAGGCCCAGACGGGAACCTCCAGCAACTGCGCCTGGCATCGCCTGGAGGCACTGGCGCAGGCGCGGCCCACGGCTTCGTGATCGCAGTGGCCGTCATGGCGCCAGGTGGTGAGCACGCGGTCGCCGCTGCGCAGGACTGCACAGAGTTGTTGAAGCAGGGTTTCGTGACTGTCGGCGACGGCACTGTCGGCCAGCTCCAGGCGCCGCCATTCAACCGTGCGCGGATCGAAGCCAAGGCGCGACAGGGCCTCGGCACTTTCCCGAGGACGCTCTCTGCGCAGCCGTTCCACCGGCCACAGGGTCGAGCCCGGATGACTGCCGGTGCCGTCAGTCACGGAAATCAGCAGCAACTCGTTGTCGTCCACCGCCAGATTGGCCAGCAGGCCGCCACACATCAGCACCTCGTCATCCGGGTGCGGCGCCACCACCACCAGCCGGTGGCCGGCGGGCAGTAGCAGATCGCGGGAAATCGTCGGCACTGATTGCAAGGCCCGAGAGGCTTGCCACTGGGCGAGGGTGGTACCGGTGCCGTGAAAAGATTTTTCCGCATCCGCGCTCATAGGCACCAGCCCTGGCGCGCATCGGCAGCCAGTTGCCGCCCCAGTTCCGCCAGGTCACGCTCGGCGTGGCTTTGACGGATGAACACCGGCAAGTCGGCGCTCAAGCGGGCGAACTGCGGATCACGACAAAACGGTGTGGCGCCCAATGCCCGACCGACATGCCAGAGCACCTGTTCCACCGACGCTTCGACCTGGGCCCGGGTGCGACGCACGATCAACTCGACATCGGCGTCAGGCTGCTGGTCAATCCATGCCGCGCACTGGCGCAGGCTGTCGGCGGCGCCCTGCAGGGCTGCATCGACGGCACCCAGGTGGGCCTGGGCGTGGGGATCCTCGCGCGGGCCGCTGCACTGCTTGCGCAGACGCTCGGCCAGCGCCTGGGCCGCGCCATACCAGCAGGCGGCGATCCCCGCGCCGCCCTGCCAGAAACCCGGGCGCTGAACATAAGCGCCGCTGATGCCGACGCAGTCCGCTAACACGTGATCCAGCTCGACATTCGCGCTGGCGGTCAGCGCCATGCCGCGTGCCTGCCAGTCGTCACTGCGCAGTTTGACACCCGGTTGCGCCAGGGTCAGCGCGACCAATTGCGGCCGTTGTTGTTCATCCCAGGCGGTGAGCAAGGCGTGCTCGATTTGCAGTGCGCCAGAGCACCAGGCCTTGGTCCCACTGAGGCGTACCCGACCTTGCTCACGAGCAACAATCTGTACTTTGGCATTCGGCGGTTCAGCGGCCCACACCCCCCAGATACCCGGTTGGTTCAATGCCTGCGCGTGCAATTCAGCAAGTATCGCCTGGGCATCGGTGTGGCCTTCGTACAGCTTGAGCAGCGCCAGGTCGGCACCGGCAACCTGGGCCAGACTGCGCCAGCGTTGCAACGTCTGGCCGTGACCGGGCAGCGGCAGGTCGGTGTGGCCTGCCTCGATGCAAGCTTGCAATAACTCGGGCAGGCGTCGGTCCAGTTCGAGAGGGGCCCCACGCCCGGCGAATTCAGCGAGCAACTGGCTCATGGAGTCCTGCACAGTCGATACGTCCATCATCCTTCTCCCCCAATATCTGCGCGGCGGCTGTGCCTGCATATGCATTGTGAGAGACGGTTTTTTCCGGAGTTCAAATTCTTTGCAGCGGGCTGGCCGCCCCGTCTGTCGGCCATCGAGGAAAAATTCCAAACCTTCCACACGACCTTGCTTTCTACCTGTACAGGCTTTGTTTTCATCGTCGCCATGACCAAGGCTCTGACCAAGCAGGTAATCGAACACGGCATTTGGGTTAATGCGGTGGCGCCGGGGCCGATCTGGAACGTGTTGCAACCCAGCGGCGGCCAGCCCCGGGAGAAAATCGCCGACTTCGGCGGTCACCCCCCTATGAAGCGCCCCGGCCAGCCCGCAGAATGCGCACCACTCTATGTGTTTCTGGCCTCCAGGAGTCCAGTTACATCACCGGCGAAGTATTTGGTGTGACCGGGGGCAATCCGCTGCCGTAGCCATGGCTTGTCATCTATTCTCAACACCTCGGAAGCCTGCATGCGACCTGCCATGAGCAAAGAACCGAAAAACCCGCTGGAACAATCGCGCCTGAAACTGTTGATTGACTCGGTGGTGGACTACGCCATCTACATGATCGACCCGCAAGGCGTGGTATCCAGCTGGAACGCCGGCGCGGCACGGATCAAAGGCTACACCGAGGCGGAAATCCTCGGCGCCAATTTTTCCTGCTTCTACACCCCCGAAGACCGACGCAGCGGCCTGCCGCAGCGAGCCTTGCGCACGGCGATCGAGGAAGGTCGGTTCGAAGGCGAAGGCTGGCGGCTGCGCAAGGACGGCACGCCGTTCTGGTCCCACGTGGTGATCGACCCGATCCGCAGTCCCGAGGGCGTTTTGCTCGGATTTGCCAAGATCACCCGCGATCTCACCGAGCGCAAGGCTGCCGAGGAAACCCTCAAGCAGAGCGAGCAGCAGTTCCGCCTGCTGGTACAGAGCGTCACCGACTACGCGATCTACATGCTTGACCCCGAAGGCCGGGTCAGCAACTGGAACCTGGGGGCGCAGCGAATCAAGGGCTACATGCCCCATGAGGTGGTCGGCCAGCATTTTTCCCTGTTCTACACCCCCGAGGACCGCGAGAACGGCGAGCCGCAGCGGGCGCTGGAGGTGGCGATCCGCGATGGCCGCTTCGAAAAGCAGGGCTGGCGTGTGCGCAAGGACGGCACTCGATTCCTCGCCCATGTGATCATTGATCCGATTCGCGGCGAGACCGGCAAACTGCTCGGCTTTGCCAAGATCACCCGCGACATCAGCGAATCGGCCCAGACCCAGCGCGAACTGGAAAAGGCCCGCGAAGCGCTGTTCCAGTCGCAGAAACTCCAGGCCATCGGCCAACTCAGTGGCGGCATCGCCCACGACTTCAACAACCTGCTGACGGTGATTCTCGGCAACCTGGAGTTGCTGCGCAAACGTGCCGGCGACGATCCCAAGGTCCTGCAACTGCTGGACAATGCCGCCCTCGGCGCCCAGCGCGGCGTGTCCCTGACCCAGCGCATGCTGGCCTTCGCCCGCCGCCAGGAACTCAAGACCGAGTCAGTGGCCTTGCCGCGGCTGCTGGAAAACATCACCGGGCTGCTGCGCAGCTCCCTCGGGCATCTGGTGACCATCCAGTGTGACTTGCCGCCGGACCTGCCGCCGATCCTGGCCGACGTCAACCAATTGGAACTGGCGATCCTCAACCTGGCGACCAATGCCCGCGATGCCATGCCCCAGGGCGGGCGGATTCTGATCCAGGCTGTCGACTCGCAAAGGGGCCAGAGCCTGCCCACTGGTTTGCCCAACAAACCCTATGTCTGCCTGTCGATCAGCGACAACGGCCAGGGCATGGATGATGCCACCCTGGCCCAGGCTACCGATCCGTTTTTCACCACCAAAGGGGTAGGCAAGGGCACGGGCCTGGGCTTATCGATGGTGCATGGCCTGGCCGAGCAACTGGGCGGTTGCCTGGTGCTCAAAAGCGAACCGGGGCAGGGCACCTGCGCCGAACTCTGGTTGCCGCAGGCGATTGCGGCGGCGTCTGCGGTCACCCCGGCGGCCCAGCCGGAGGTGTCGGCACCGAGGCGCTTGTGTGTGTTGCTGGTGGACGACGACAATCTGGTCCTGATCAGCACCTCACTGCTGCTGGAAGACCTCGGTCATCAGGTGATCTGTGTCACCTCTGCCACCGAGGCGTTGCAAGTGTTCAAGAAACGCGACGATATCGACCTGCTGATTACTGACATGGCCATGCCGCTGGTGGATGGCGCGCAACTGGCGCAGGCGATTCGCGCACTGCGCCCGGACTTCCCGATCATCCTCGCCACCGGCTTCGCCCAGCGCCTCGATGGCTTTGTCGCCGACCTGCCGCGACTGGCCAAACCGTTCAGTCAGTTGGGCCTGATGGAAATCCTCAACAAGGCGATGGGGTGAACTCACGGGCGCTCATCAAACTCCCTGGCCACGCTGCTTCAACCACACCGTCAAGCCCAACCCACCCACCGACAACGCCGCCGCCCAAAAGAAAATCCACGAATAGCCCAGATTCAACGCCACCGCCCCCATCAACGGCCCAGCAATGGCCAGTGCCAGGTCAAAAAACACCGCATAGGCACTCAAGCCGGCCCCCCGGCTGCTGCCAGGCACTTGCTTAATCGCTTCTACGCCCAACGCCGGATACACCAGCGACAGACCAAAACCGGTCAGCCCGGCGCCAATCAGAGCGAAGCCGGTCGAGGGCGCTAACCACAACAGCGTCAACCCCACTGCCTCAATACTCATGCAGGCAATGGCCGATCGGTAACCGCCAAAGCGATTGATGCTGGAAATAAACAGCAGCCGCGCCACGATGAAACACACGCCAAACACCGTCAGGCAATAAGCGGCACCGGCCCAGCCACGGTTGACGTAATACAGCGCGATAAAGGTGGTCAGTGTCCCGTAACCAATCGAGGCCAGGCACAGGCTGGCACCAAAGGGCGCTATCCGGCCGAACACCGACCAGAACGGCATCCGCTCACCGCGAATCACCGGCACTGCAGGTTTGTTGCGGATCAACAGCAGGGCACCCGCCGCCAGGACCGAAAGGGCGATCCCCAGGCTGGCAAACCCCCAGGCATCGATCATCACCACGCCGAGTGGCGCACCAATGGCGATGGCGCCGTAGGATGCAATGCCGTTCCAGGAGATCGAACGCGCGGTGTGCTCGGCGCCGACCTTGCCCATGCACCAACTGATGGTGCCCACCCCAATCAGCCCCTGGGCTACCCCCAATAGCAGTCGCCCAGCGATCAGTACGCCGAGGCTCAGCAACGGCCAGTTCTCCAGAAACGTGCTGAACAGGGTCAGCAGTCCGCTGAGGAAAATCCCCGTCAGGCCATAGACAATGGCGCGCTTGGTGCCGACCGTGTCGCAGGTGCGTCCGGCCATGGGCCGGCTAAGGAGGGTGGCCAGGTATTGCGAACCGATGGTCAGACCGGCAACCACGGCACTGAAGCCCAGATGCTCATGCACGTAGCCGGGCAGCACCGCGATCGGCAGGCCGATGCAGATGAAGGCAATGAAGGTATAGAAGACGATGGAGACGATTTGCAGGGTGATCGCCATGGAGCTGACGTGGGGGGCTTGCTGCGCAGACATGGTGGCTCATTCGCGGGCGGGCGGTAAGCCGCATCATGGCGCGGGACGGGGGCAAAAGGAAGCAGGCTAACGGTTTTTTCGACCAGCCCAGTCGAGAGGCTGTGGAGCAGCGCCCTCGACTGGATGAACCGGACTCAGTTCAAGCCCAGCTTGCCCCGCAGCGTCGACAGATCCTCAGCCAGGGTGTTGACCGGTCCGACCAGCGCCTTGCGATCGTTCGGCTTGACCTTGTCGTACGTCTCAAAGCCACCGTCAGCGGTTTTGTACTTGGCGAGGATCGTGTTGACGCTGGCAAAGTTCTTGTCGACCTTGGCCACAAAAGCCTTGTCCTGCTGTTCCAGTTGCGGGCGGAACAGCTCGACGATTTTCTTCGCTCCGTCGATGTTGCCCTGGAAGTCGTAGAGGTCAGTGTGACTGTAGCGGTCTTCCTCACCGGAGATCTTGGTCGCGGCCACTTCTTCGAGCAACGCTGCAGCGCCGCCGACGACTTTCTCAGGCGGGAAGGTCAGGCCGGCAACCCGTGCTTGCAGGTCCTTGACGTCCTTGTCCAGGCCATCGGCCAGGGCGTCCAGTCCCTGAGTGCTCTTCTCGGAAAACAACGAGTATTCGATACGGTGGAAACCGGTGAAATCTTCGGCCTTGACGCCTTGCTCGTGGTCATCGACCCGCGAGTCGATAGAGGCGTCGAGATCGCTGAACAACTCAGCGATCGGTTCGATCGACTCGTAGTACACCCGCGTCGGCGCGTAGAGCTTTTGCGCGGTAGCCAGATCGCCTTGCTTCACCGCCGTGGTGAAGGCCTGGGTATGACTGGCCAGCTCATCAAGCTGTTCGGTGACGTAGATCTTGTAGTCAGAAATCGGCCCCACCAGGTCCAGCGGCGCGGTGGCGGCGAAGACCGAAGCGGGGGCGTGCAGCAAACCAAGGGCGACCAGCAAAGCGAGAGACGACTTTTTCATGGGACTGTTCCGCGGGTGGGTGGGAAAATCAAAGTGCCGATCTTTGTAGGAGCGGGAGATGACGATCAAACCGAGGTTTTCGGCTGCGTGGCATCAAGCAGCGAACGACCAATGAAATCCTTGTCATCGGTGACCCCAGGCAGCGTGAAGAAATACCCACCGCCAATCGGCTTCAGGTACTCCTCCAGAGGCTCGCCATTGAGCCGGTTCTGCACGGTGATAAAGCCCTTGTGCAGGTCAGCCTGGTAACAGATGAACAGTAGGCCCATCTCCAGTTGGCCGTTCTTGCTCACGCCGTTGGAGTAGTTGAACGGCCGGCGCAGGATCCGGTTGGCCTGGGTCTGCGCGGTGCGCGGGTTGGCCAGGCGGATGTGGGCATCGAGTTTGGTCAGCTTGCCCTGGGGATCTTTGGCGTAATCCGGGACCTGGCTTTCATGCTGACCGCCAATCGGTGCGCCGCTGGTTTTCACCCGGCCCAGAATACTTTCCTGCTCCTGCAGCGGCGTCCGGTCCCAGCGCTCCACCAGGTTGCGGATGATCCGCACCGCCTGATAGCTGCCATGGCTGGCCCAGGCCGGCTCGTCGCCGCCGGGCTGGACCCACACCAGCTGACTCATCAACGGCTGGTCGTTGGNNGCCTGCGGCGGCACGCTGCCTTCCTGTTTCCAGCGCACCGCCAGCAGGTCCGGCAGGTTTTTCAGGATGTCGCGCAGGGCATGAATATTGGTGTCGATGCTGTTGGCACAAAACTGCAGGCTCAAGTCGCCATGGCAATAGTCCGGCTGCAGCGCATCGTTGGGAAATCCGACCATGCGGATCAACCGTCCGGGCTTGGCCGCGGCCAGGCCGAAGCGTTCGTCGAACAGCGACTCACCCACCGACACGGTGATGGTCAGGTTGTCCGGGGTCACCACCGGGCCAAGAATTCCGGAGTCCACGGGCGGCAGTTTCGGGTCGACCTCGGCCACCGGTCCGCCGTGCATGAGAAAGGCGATGCGTTGATCGAGGGTGCGGAACAGGCGCTCCAGATCCTTGCGGTCAGTGGCCAGCACATCGAACGACACCAGCATGCCCGAGGTCGGTCGCGGTGTGACAATGCCGCTCTGGTGCAGGCCATGAAAGGCCTGGCGCTCGTGGGTTTTCTCACTGCTGGGGGCCACGGTGACGGGCGCCGGATTGGCGGCCATGGCCGGGCAACTCAAGCTGCTGCCGGCGAGTGCGACGCCGGCGGCACCCATGCCAAGCAAGACGCGGCGGCGTTGGGCGTTGATTTGATCTGGATCGTTCATCAGTGGGGTCTTCTGCTTACAGGCCGGAAAGGCCAAGGGCGGGATCGATTGCGTCGAGTGCGTCGGCCAATGTCCTGGCTTGGTCGGCGATGCGTTTGCGCCTGTCAGGGTCGACGCTGTCGTAATGGCGGTAGCCATCCTTCAGCCGCAGGCTGTCGAGTTCGGCATCAAGGGCCGTGGCGCTGCGATCGATCTGCTCCAGCAACGGGCCGTTGCCCTTGCTCAGCAACGGACGCAACAGCTCAAAGACTTTGCGGGCAGCCTCGAGATTGGCGGCAAAACCGTTGAGGTCGAGGTGGCTGTAGCGTTCCTCCTCGCCACTGGTTGCCCGCACATCAGCCAGGCTGCGCAGGTTGCGCACCACACTGCTGACCAGTTGTTCGGGTGGCAGCGATTGCGCCAACAGTTGTGGCTTGAGCTGGCTGACGTCAGCCAGCAAGCGCGCCGCGATGCTGTTCAGGCCTGTCGTGCTGCGCTGCTGGAACAGGCCGTATTCGATGCGGTGGAAGCCGACAAACTGTGGATCCTGCTCGCGCTGCTCGAAGTAATCGGCGCGAGCATTGATCGCGTTGTCCAGCTCCGACAGGCGTTGCGCCGCCGGTGCCAGGCGCTGATAGGCCACCCGTGCCGGCAGGTACAGTGCCTGCGCCTGGTTGAGATCGCCGGCATCAATGGCCTGTTGCAAGGCGCCAACCGCCTTGATCAGCGCATTGCTTTGGCCATTGAGGTAAACGCGGAACTCCGACAACGGGCCCACAAAGGCTATCAGTGACGGTCGGGCCTTGGCCGCAGCATTAGAGGCAGCGGTCGGGGTCACGTGCAAGGTGCCGCGTGGGTTGCTCAGCAGGCCACAGGTAATGCTGTAGTCACCCGGCTGCAGATTCGCATTAATCACCTGGCTCAAGCCTGGGGCGATATTTTCCCGTTCTTCAAGCACCAGCACGCCGTCGAGGATTTCCCACTCCACCGCCCGTTCGGAGCGGTTGACGATGCGAAAGCTGCTGTGTCCCGCCGCGACCGTGAGGGCGTTGGGCTCGCAGCTGTGGGCGTCAATGTTGACGGTGATCTCGCCGAGATGGGCCTGACGCTTGGCGGCGGCCATGTTCGAGGCGTAGTAGAACAACCCGCCAGCAGCGATCATCACGATCACCGAGCCGGCCAGGGCCCAGCGCAAGGCACGCGCCGGTGGTGGGGAAAACGGTGGCTGACTGGTCATGAGTGCCCTTGTTGACGGGAAACGGAAGAAG
>CXWL01123199.1_pt1 | contig 10097 bp, 12 predicted proteins | sample 590931 | NCBI WGS metagenome assembly CXWL01 (sample SAMEA3498368, study PRJEB10139) | groundwater metagenome | biome: water well; material: biofilm material | place: Germany | collected 2015-04-27
GGAATGTAGTCCTCGATATTGAAGTTTTTTACTTCCCCAGCAAAGTTTGTGCTGAAGGGAGTTGCATCAAATTTGGTGATGGTTGCAATGCCGGATTGACCGGCAAGAATTGCATTCCATGCATCAGCGATACTGTTACCGACGGGAGAAACACAACCAAGACCAGTGACAACGACACGACGTTTACTAGAGCGGCTCAAGCAATTCTCCTGGAGTCGTTCAACAACTTAGGCTGCTTTTACGTGTGCCTTGGCGTAATCGATCGCCTGCTGCACAGTAGTGATTTTTTCAGCTTGTTCGTCAGGGATTTCCATCTCGAATTCATCTTCGAGTGCCATCACGAGTTCAACGGTGTCGAGCGAGTCAGCACCCAGATCGTCAACGAAAGACGATTCGATTTTGATGTCTGCTTCAGCGACGCCCAGTTGTTCAGCGACGATCTTCTTAACGCGTTGTTCGATATCCGACATGTTTTTACTCCAATGAGTGGTTGCAGAAAGTGCGCGCATTTTATCAGGTTTGCGCACCGAAAATTCACTTTTAGCTTTTGTTGCCAAGAAAGTGGAAACTTCGGCTAAAAGTACTTAATTACTAGTTTAACTCATGTACATCCCGCCGTTGACATGCACGGTGGTACCTGTAATGTAACTTGCTTGCGGCGATGCGAGAAAGCTGACCGCAGATGCTATGTCTTCCGGCAAGCCCAAACGTCCCAGCGGAATCTGTTGCAACAGGGCTGCAATTTGCTGCTCGCTCAGCGTTTTAGTCATATCAGTATCGATAAAACCAGGCGCCACGCAATTGACGGTAATGTTGCGACTGCCGATTTCGCGCGCCAGCGCACGGCTCATGCCCGCCACGCCAGCCTTGGCTGCAGCATAATTCATTTGTCCTGGATTGCCGGCAGAGCCCACAACGGAAGTAATGTTAATGATACGACCATGCTTGGCCTTCATCATGCCACGCAATACGGCGCGCGACAAACGTGCCACCGAAGTAAGATTGGTAGCAATGACGCTATCCCACTCTTCATCCTTCATGCGCATCGCAAGTTGATCCTGCGTGATGCCGGCGTTATTGACCAGGATGGTGACGGCACCGAATTCTTTCTGGATTTCGTCAATCAAGGCCACAGCGCGCGCGGCATCATTGACGTCCAGTACCACGCCCTTGCCGCCATCAGCAAGATATTCCGAGATGGCAGCCGCACCGGATTCCGATGTCGCCGTGCCGATTACCTTCGCACCCTGCTGCACCAGCGACTGGGCAATGGCGCGACCGATACCGCGCGAGGCACCTGTTACAAGAGCCACCTGGCCCGTCAAATCAGCAGTAGTCATTATTTCAAGAGCTCCAAAACAGCGTCCAGTGACGCTTGATCGATAATCGCATGCCCGGTCAGTTCACCGTTGATGCGCTTGGTCAAGCCAGCCAGCACTTTACCAGGGCCGCACTCAACCACATCCTTGATACCTTCGGCTGCCATCTTCTGCACCGATTCCACCCAGCGTACCGGATTGGCCGCCTGACGCACCAGCGCATCCTTGATGCCATCCACATCGCTGACTATCGCGACATCGACATTGTTGATCAGCGGGATCTGTGGTGCGCTGAACGCTATCTCTGCCAGGTAAGTGCGCAGCCGATCCGATGCAGGCTGCAGCAACGATGAATGGAAAGGTGCCGAGACCGGCAATGACAATGCGCGTTTGGCGCCTTTGGCTTTGGCTATTTCGCAGGCGCGTTCGATTGCCGCCTTGTGGCCGGCGATCACCACTTGCGCAGGTGCATTGAAGTTGACTGCCTCGACGATATCGCCCTGTGCAGCTTCTGCGCACACGGCGAGCACGTCAGCATCCGACAAACCGAGTATCGCTGCCATGCCGCCCTGGCCGACGGGTACGGCTTCCTGCATCGCTTGGGCGCGGAAACGCACCAGCGGCACTGCGTCCTTGAAGGCAATCACGCCGGCGGCGACCAATGCCGAATATTCACCCAGGCTATGCCCGGCGACGATGGACGGCGTCTTGCCGCCTGCTGCTATCCATGCACGGTACATCGCAACGGCAGCAGTCAGCATGACCGGCTGCGTATTGGTGGTCAGATCGAGTTCTTCTTTAGGACCTTCAGCGATCAGCCTGGCCAGATCGAACTGCAAGGCGTCCGATGCTTCTACCAGCGTCTGCTGCACCACGGCGTTATCGGCAAAGCCATTCAACATGCCGATCGCTTGCGATCCCTGCCCTGGAAAAACGAATGCAAATTTGCTCATGCTATTTTTTGATTTTAATAGTTATCTGATTTGTGCTTCGCGCCCGAATCACATCCGTGCCAGCGCCGCACCCCAGGTGAAGCCGCCGCCCACGCCTTCCATCATGACGTTCTGGCCCGGCTTGATGCGACCGTCGCGCACGCCCACGTCCAGCGCCATCGGGATAGACGCCGCCGACGTATTGCCGTGCTGGTCTACAGTGACAATCATCTTGTCCATGCCCAAGCCGAGTTTTTTCGCCGTGCTTTGCATGATGCGGATATTGGCTTGATGCGGAATGATCCAGTCGATTGCAGACGCGTCCATGCCGGCAATTTGCAATGCTTCGTGAGCGACTTTATCCAGTACGGCTACCGCCAGCTTGAACACTGCCGGGCCATCCATATACAGGAATGCACTGCCTTCCAGCGTACCTTTGTTGACCTTGCCAGGCAGACAAAGTATGTCGCCATAATTGCCATTCGCATGCAGCTTGGTCGCCAATATGCCCGGTTCCTGCGAAGCAGTCATGACTACCGCGCCCGAGCCATCGCCGAACAAGACGCACGTCCCGCGATCCGTGAAATCAATGATGCGCGAAAACACTTCAGCGCCTATCACCAGTACATTCTTGTGCGTACCGGCCTTGATGAAGCTGTCTGCAATCGACATTGCATAAATGAAGCCACTGCACACCGCCTGGACATCGACTGCCCCGCATTCATTCGTGATGCCCAGCTTGCGCTGCACGACGCACGCAGTGCTTGGGAAGCCGCCGAAAAAATCCGGTGTCGATGTCGCAAGGATGATCAAGTCCAGATCGTTGGGCGACAATTTCGCCATTTCCAGTGCGCGCTTGGACGCTTCAACAGCCAGGTCACTCGACTGTACGCCGGGATCTGCATAATGCCGCGCCGAGATACCGCTGCGCGAAACTATCCATTCATCAGAGGTTTCAATTCCATTGGCGGCAAGTTGTGCTGTTAAGTCTTGGTTCGTTACACGGTTAGGCGGCAGATAGCTGCCGGTACCGATAATTTTACTGTAGAGAGTCATGCGGTTTTCTGGCCTATTGTTTCTGTTGCACTAGTCGATTCTTCGGAAAGGGGAGTCAACACCGATTGCGGCATGAGATCGGCAATTTTTGTCGATATGCGTGCCAGCACGTCATACTTGGCGGCATCAAATGCCCGTTTGATGGCCCACTGATGTCCGTAGGCATCGGAGCCGCCATGGCTCTTGAAAACCAGGCCGCGCAAGCCAAGCAAACTGCCGCCATTGTAGCGAGAAGGATTCAAGCGTTGTGAAATTGCTTTCAATGCACCACGTGCTATCAAGGCACCCAGCATATTCAAGGGACTGCTTTTGAATTCAGTGGTCAGCACGCTCTTAACAAAGCGCCCCAATCCTTCGGAAGCCTTCAGCGTCACATTGCCGACAAAACCGTCACAGACGACAATATCAGTCGTGCCCTTGAAGATATCGTTGCCTTCCACGTTGCCGTAAAAATTCAACGCGCCTCTTGCATGGTCGGCACGCAGCAAGACTGCNNGTGCGCTTGACGATGTCATTACCCTTGATATCTTCCTCGCCCACATTGAGCAAGCCGACTGTCGGTTTGGGCTTGCCCTCCATCGCGGACACCAGCGCAGAACCCATCAACGCAAATTGATGCAAATGCTGCGGCTCGCAATCGACGTTGGCGCCGAGATCGAGCATGTAGGTAGGGCCGTTTTTTTGATTCGGAAGTATGCTGCAGATGGCAGGACGATCGACGCCTGGTATGGTCTTGAGCACGTAACGCGAGATCGCCATCAAGGCGCCCGTATTGCCGGCAGAAACGCAGGCGTCCGCCTGCCCTTGCTTGACCAGATTGATGGCAACGCGCATAGAAGAATCCTTCTTGCGACGCAATGCCACTTCCAGGGTGTCGTCCATCTCCACGACTTCCGTCGCATTGACGATCGACAGGCGTGGATGTCCACTTGCCTTGTGTTTTTTCAATTCAGCCAAAAGCAGATCTTCCAGCCCGACGAGTATAAGCTCGGCGTCTGGCTCGCTTTCGACAAACGAAATGGCAGCAGGAACGGTAACTGCAGGGCCGTGATCGCCACCCATGCAGTCAATAGATATTTTTATGGTCATTGGTTTGACTCGTGCCTCACTCTGGCCACATTATGGGCCAAATTTGGCTTGATTCAAAATGACGCTGCTTTGTCTGGGCATATTAAAAAACGGCGCCAAGTATGAACTCACGCGCCGCTTTCTTCGCCTGAACGACAAAAAATTATTCGTCGTTTTTGGTTTTCAGAACTTTACGACCACGGTAAAAGCCGTTTGGGCTGATGTGGTGACGCAGATGCGTTTCACCTGTGGTTGGTTCCGTACCCAATTGCGGCGCGACCAGGAAATCGTGCGAACGATGCATGCCGCGTTTTGATGGGGATTTTTTATTTTGTTGAACAGCCATGATAACTCCTAAACCTTAAGTTCTAAAATTCTAACACATCCGGTTTGCAAACCCACGCAAAACCGGCAATCCTTACTACGTAACCACAATACGCCCGCCCAAACAGCAACGACAGCGACTGCAAAATCTATTGTTTCAAGCCTTTCAGCACATCGAATGGAGATGGTTTTTTTGCCGCCATCACCTCATCCAGTGCCGAATTGTCAGGACAGACGCCATGCTTGGGTGCCAGCGGTATCGCCAGCAAAGCCTCATCCTCAATCAATTCCATCACATTCAGCATCTTCGACCCGACAATCACATCTACCGTGTCGTCGTCCAGCAAGACGTCGATTGCATCTGCCTGCTCTTCGTCTTTTGCAAGAATCAATACAGATTCAGACTCAATCGCAAACTTCAGCGGCGTCATGCAACGCTGGCACATCAAATCTATCGATCCCGAGACTGCCATGATCAGTTGCGGATGACCCAGCGTATCCGCACCACCTTGCAAGGACCAATGCAGGGATCCTGACGTATTCACGGATTCGGCAGCAAGTCTAGCCATGCTGGCGACAGGAATATCGCCTTCGCGCCGCTCTTTAAGCCGACTGAACTCGAAGGCATTGATTACAAAAGCGCTCATAGGCTTAGCCGGACCCGGAAAACCTGCGATAATAACAGGCTTTTCCTTTATTCGTCAAAGTGTTAGCGCACTTTTATTGAGCGGTCATTCAAATAAACATCAAATAATGCCTACTCCCTCCCCGCAAGCACGATTGATACTCGGTTCAAGCTCGGTTTACCGCAAGGAATTACTGGCCCGACTGCGTCTTCCATTCGAGGTGATGGTGCCGGATATCGATGAAACTGCCGCTCCCGGCGAATCACCGGACGCAACTGCATTAAGGCTGGCACAGCAAAAGGCGGCCGTCATCGCCGCCCAAAACCCGGATTCGCTGGTCATAGGCTCGGATCAGGTGGCAACCCTGGATGGCGAGCAGATAGGCAAACCGGGGACGCATGAAAATGCACTCAAGCAATTGCAGAAAATGCGCGGCCGCAAAGTCGTCTTTCATACCGCACTATGCCTGTTCGATGGACGCTCAGGTATTGCATCGCCGCGCATCCAGCTGGAAAATATCCAGACTTTCGTGACCTTCCGCGACTTGCCGGATGCCGAACTGGACGCCTATTTACGCATAGAGCAACCTTACGATTGTGCGGGCAGCGCGAAAAATGAGGGGCTGGGCATCGCGATCATAGAAAAAATTGAAAGCAGTGACCCGACTGCGCTGACCGGCTTGCCCTTGATCGCCCTCACCAACATGCTGCGTCGCGCCGACATCGGATTTTTCGCTAACTAAAAACATTGCCCGCTCCAGCGAGTACGCCATGCTACTTCTTCATTTTTACCAATAACATGCCAGGCATTCTTTATCTGATCCCCAACACGCTAGGCGAGACCGAAGTCGGCACCACCGACCCGCTCGCGCATATCATTCCTGTCGAAGTACAGTTGCTGACCGCCAGGCTCGATTATTTCATCGCCGAGAACGCCAAGACTACCCGCGCCTTCCTCAAACTGATAGGCACCCGCAATACGCTGGCCAAACCGATACAGGAAATACGCATAGACGAACTCAACGTCAATACCGGTGCAAAAGCCTTGCCGGCATTGCTGCAACCACTCCTGTCCGGCCAGGATGCCGGCTTGATTTCGGAAGCCGGCGTGCCGGCAGTCGCCGATCCGGGCGCGAACCTGGTGCGCCTGGCGCATGCGCATGGCATACAAGTCAAACCCTTGGTCGGCCCCTCCTCGTTGTTGCTGGCGGTGATGGCCAGCGGCTTGAGCGGGCAGAATTTTGCCTTCAATGGCTATCTGCCCATCGATGCCGCTGCGCGGATCAAACGCATCAAGCAGCTTGAAGAGCGTTCGCGACTGGAAAAACAGACACAGTTTTTCATTGAAACACCGTACCGTAATGCCGGCTTGCTGGAAACACTGGCTGCGAGCTGCAATGCAAACACCCTGGTTTGCATCGCCACCGACCTGACCCTGCCATCGGAAGCCATCAAGATGCAAACGGCAGGAAAGTGGAAGGCGGAATTAGCAGCCGGCAAGACGCCCGACTTCCACAAGAAGCCTACGGTATTTCTGTTATTGGCTGAGAATGCTTAATTAAGTAAACGCAGAACGGCGGTGCTTCACCGCCGTTCTGCCTGTCTCCGAAAGAGACATGAGGAAAGGTCCGCAGACCTTCATTGTTTACATCGACACGCTACCGAAATGCGAGCGGTTACAACTTGGTAGTTGCAGACGTTGTTGCATTCACCTCTTTAGAGGTAGGTAACGCCTTTTCAATATAGTCGGCCACGGTCAAATTACAAGCCGATTTTCCAGCATAAGGCAAAGAATTTTCTCGCCTTTGCTCTGGATAAATTATTTGAGACTAGGTGCCACTTGCAAAGCGACTGCCTTGACTGCAGATGCACCCACCGCCGCGCCGAATTTCCTCAATACCCGATCCGACAAGCCTTCGTGCTGGGTGTAATCGACGATATTGCTCGACTTGAATTCCTCGCGCGCCACGCTCTCGACAGTACCGAAACCATCGGCCAAACCAAGCTCTACCGATTGCGCGCCACTCCAGAACAGGCCAGTGAAAATTTCCGGTGTTTCTTTCAAGCGTTTGCCGCGCCCCTTGCGCACCACGTCTATGAATTGCTGATGAATTTCATTCAACATGCCTTGCGCATAATTTTTTTGCGTTTGCGTTTGCGGGCTGAACGGGTCCAGGAAACCCTTGTTTTCCCCAGCCGTCAGCAAACGTCGTTCCACGCCCAGTTTTTCCATCGTGCCGGTGAAGCCGAAGCCATCCATCAACACGCCTATCGAACCGACGATGCTGGCCTTATTGACATAAATACGATCGGCGGCAACGGCGATGTAATACCCGCCTGAGGCACAGATTTCATTGACCACCACGTGCAACGGCTTTTTCGGATATTTCTTGCGCAAACGCGTGATCTCATCATTGATGATGCCGGCCTGCACCGGACTGCCGCCCGGGCTGTTGATTTCCAGAATCAAGCCTACCGTGCCCGGATCGGCATAGGCCTTGGTCAATGCGGAAATGACGGTTTCCGCATCGCCGGCGCCCTTGGCTTCTATCGTGCCGTCTATCTTGATCAATGCCGTATGCGGGCCTACATTTTCCATCTCGGCGACAGTCGGTCCCAAACCTATCCACAGCGCAAACGCCAGCAACGACAGCGTGGCAATTTTGAAAAAAATGCCCCAACGGCGGCGCAAGCGTTGCTCACGCAGCGTCGCAAATGCCAGCTTTTCCAGCACCTTGCGCTCCCAGCCATCATCCTTCGAGGTTTGCCCGGATGGGGTTTGATTGAATTGATCGTTATCGTTACTCATGTCATCGCTCGTTTTGTTCCGCGCTGCTTATGCGCGCGCGGGTCTTACATATTCGTCCGGTTGCCAGAATACCTGATTATCTTTTTCCAGGATTTCTATCCGGCGCAAACTGCGCCCCCGGCAAGGTCCGCCTTCGCAGCGGCCAGTTTCCGGCGCATACATCGCGCCATGCGTGGAACAGATCAGGTACAAGCCGCTAGACTCAAAAAAATCGCCCTCGTTCCAGTCCAGCTCTATCGGCACATGCGCACATCGATTCAGGTAGCCGCGCGCCACGCCGCCATATCTGACAACAAAGCCGGTCGCATCGTCGCCGCCAGCGGTGACCGGGAAGCGTATCCCCTTGCCACCCTCTTCGAGAGCAGCTGCATCGCAGACAGGAATGAGCTCGGTAGTCAAGGTTGCTTACGCGTTTTCACCCAGCCATGCATGCAGCTCGGCCACCGAGTTGGCTGCATACAGCGGCTTGAGGGCTTGCAATTCTGCCGGCGTATGCGCACCGTAATGCACGGCAACGCCGGATGCGCCGGCATTCTGCGCCAGCAGCAAATCATGCGTGGTGTCACCTATCATGACGGTACGCTTCATGTCCTGCCCCAATTCCCTGGTCAACTCCTGCAACATCGCCGGATGCGGCTTGGAAAATGTTTCATCTGCACAGCGGGTGGCATCGAACAGCGACAGTAATTTTGATGCATCCAGCGCGCGGTTCAAGCCGACCCGGCTTTTGCCGGTAGCCACGGCAAGGAAATAACCCTGCTGCGACAAATCGTTCAACATTTCGCGTACGCCATTGAACAATACCAAACCGCCATCCTGATTCAGATAGTGATAGCGGTAACGCTCAACCATGCGCGGATAATATTTGGGATCAACATCCGGCAGCGCCACTTCCATTGCATTTTGCAGGCTGAGGCCGATCACGTGTGAGGCCGCCTTCTGGTTCGGTATCGGCAGGCCCAGATCCTTGGCGGCGGCTTGTATACAGTTGACGATCACCGCCGTACTGTCCATCAAGGTGCCATCCCAATCAAAGACGATGAGATCAAATTGCTTTCTTGCCATGTAACCTGACAGCATGCGCTGCCAGCTCCTTTTGCTGATTTTTGCTGACGTATGAGCCCTAGAACAGGCTCACGCTTATTCAATTCGACAATTAGTTAGGCGTTTTTTTCAGACTCTTGAGAAAACGTTCACATTCCGGCGGCAGCGGCGCATTCAGCGTCACCGGCTTGCCGGTCTCAGGATGGATGAAGGTAATCTGATGTGCGTGCAGAAACATGCGTTTCAAGGCAACGCGCTCGCCATCGGCTTTTTGCAAATCGCGGTTCAACGCAAAATCGCCATATTTGTCATCGCCGGCAATCGCAAAACCACTGGATGCCAGATGTACGCGTATCTGGTGCGTGCGGCCGGTTTTCAATTCCGCTTCCAGCAAGGCGAAATCGCCGTAACGCTGGATCAGGTTGAATACCGTATGCGACTCCATGCCATCGGCCTGGACGCGCACGCGTCGCTCACCCTCCGCCGTCGTGTATTTATGCAAAGGCAATCGGATATGCTGGCGCGCATTTTTCCAGTCGCCATGCACCAATACTAGGTAGCGCTTGTCGGGCTCGCCGCCGCGTATCTGCTCATGCAGGTTGGTCAATGCCGAGCGCTTCTTGGCCAGCATCAGCACGCCCGAGGTGTCCCTATCCAGCCGGTGCACCAGTTCCAGGAATTTCGCATCCGGACGGGCGGCGCGCAACTGCTCGATGACGCCGTAACTGACGCCGGAACCGCCATGCACGGCAACGCCGGCCGGCTTGTCTATGACCAGTAGATGATTGTCTTCCAGCAATATCTTGAATTCTGCGCCCGGCGCAGTCGAAGGCGCCTTTTCCGCGATGCGGATAGGTGGGATGCGTATGACATCGCCTTCGGCCAAACGGTAGGTTTGGTCTATACGGCCTTTATTGACG
>CXWL01023294.1_pt1 | contig 10094 bp, 9 predicted proteins | sample 590931 | NCBI WGS metagenome assembly CXWL01 (sample SAMEA3498368, study PRJEB10139) | groundwater metagenome | biome: water well; material: biofilm material | place: Germany | collected 2015-04-27
TGGGTCCTGGGCTGCTCGAAAGCTACGGGCTACGCCAAGCCCCTCCTTGCGGAGAGAGCTGTGGATCGCCACCACCAGCCGAGAGTATGAGCGCGCTTGAGCATGGCCCAAGTATCCACGGGGGCTTCGGGGGGCGTCAAGGGCGTGGACGTGCCATTGGGTGCCGTGACCGGCTGTTGGCCAGAGACTGGCGAAACTGGTCACAGATGCTGGAAAAGGCCATTGACCCCGAGGTATCGAGGGGGGCGACAATCGGGCGAACCTTATGGATCAATACCACAGTCGATGAGGCACCCCATGTCGCGCTGGCAATTCCCGGATGGCAAATCCACGGCCGTTCTGCTATCGGCCGAGGACTGCCGGCGTCTGACTGCGCCAAAGCTCTCGTTCATCGAGTTCATGCGTAGCTCGCCGCTGGTCGGCGTCGACCTGAAGGTCAGGCGTTCACTCTCGACCACCCGCCGCGTCGAGCGTTGGAGGTCGAAATGAGGAAAGTGAAAATCCGGATTCGAAGAAACACGGATGCCGCGCTCAAGGAAATGGGTACGCGGTTCGTCAAGGCATGGAAGACCGGTAAGCCTGCGGGGGATACCTTGCAGTTCGAGTCTCCGGCAGCTTTGTTTCGGGTACTCACTCCCAGGCGCTGGGAATTGATCGAACTGTTGCAAAAGTCAGGTCCGTGCAGCTTACGCGGCCTGGCGCGCGAACTCGAACGGGACGTCAAGCGAGTGCATGAAGATGTCAGCAGCTTGCTGGAATGCGGGTTGATTGCGCGCACCGAGGCAAGGAAGATTCACGTCCCCTATGACGTGATTCACGCCGACTTCAATCTGCGCGCGGTAGCGTGACAGCCTGCGATAATTTGACTATGGCCACCACGGCACCAAACACCCCGTCTTAGCCCGATACCCCGCATACCCCGGCAAATCCGCCCGCCCCAGCAACTCCCGCTCCTCCTGGCGAATTGCGCTCAGATAGAACGCCGCCCCCCGCAGGGTCGGTCTTGTCAGACGACTGAGGCATTGTTGTGGGTCCCGGTATTGACCTGGTTATTTGTTATTACGTCCCCACGCTGCCTGACCGTAACAGGCGGCTGCGAGTAAAGCTATGAAATGCTTATGTAATCGCCCCGCGTATTCGGCGGGAAAGCTCATTTACGACGACAACCTGGGGCCGCAGACCCCAAGACAATAGGGGCGCCTTTCGGCGCCCCCAGATTTTGTGGGCAAGGCAGCTTGTCATCACCACCAGGTCCAGCTTCAGCAGACGTGATCTGCCGAAGTCTCACAAGCCCCTTCTCGGGAACGGGAGAAGACGACCCTCGGACCTCACCGCGCCGAGAGCCGTCTGAAAAAGTGGCAGTACCAAATTTGGGCAAGCGCCAAATCCGGTACCGCCTCCTGGGAAGCCAGAAGCAAGGCTTCAAACTCCCCAAGCGACAACAAGGACCCCTGTCGGGGCCCCCGATTTTTTTGTGGGCAAGGCAGCTTGTCATCGCCGCCAGGTCCAGCTTCGACAGTCTCGGTATGCCGAAGTCTCTAAAGTCCCATAACGGGCACGCTGGAAGCCTACACCACCGGGACAAGTCGCTGTCAAGCGCGCCAGGAGCTAATCAAAGGCTGCCCAGCGAGGCCACCGCTGCTCTGCGAATCGCGCGAAAGTCGGTGGCCGTCAACCGCAATGGGCCATATCGGCGACCCTCGATGCGAATGAGGCCGAGACGGGCGGTCGACAGGGTATAGAGCAGATCACACTTGGCCCACATGGCGGGCCCTTCATCCAGAGGCTTGAGGGGCCCGGCGACACGATAGTCGCCAGATTTGATAGCGTCGAGGTGGCGTATGGCTCAGGGGAATCACTGTAACCAACTGCAGGGTGTCCCGGTTCGACGCCAGGATGACTACCGGCCGCCGTTTCACCATCTCCGGCTTCTCGAAGCCCCGAAAATCGCAGATCAGGACCATCCCTGGCTGGGGCTGGAACTTTAGTGTCATGCCTCACTGTGTGACTCCCGGGTTGGCCAAGCCAGCCGCAAATCCGGCCAGTTCCACTGGAAAGGTAGAAGGCAGATTGCACGAGGCTTTGCAAAAAACAGGTCGATTTTTTCAAAGCTCTGACCGACTCGGAAAGAAACTTTCAAAGCTCCCCCAGCCGACCGGAGCAGCTTGAGACTAAGATAGCCGCCAGTTCCATGGCCCCGCCCTTTATACCCATGACTGCAGCTTCTACCCCCCCCGAAAAGCGCGGCGACATCCATTTCGCCGCCAAGGACGCTGGCCTGCGCAAGGACGTGCACGACCTAGGCGTCATCGTGGGACAGCTCCTGGAAGAACAGGGCGGCGCGGCACTCTTCGACCGTGTGGAGCAGGCCCGGCGGGCCGCCATCGACGCCCGCGAGGGGGATGCCACCGGGGTACAGCGGCTGGAGGCCCTGGTGGCGACGCTGTCGCCGGCGGAAGCCCAGGACTTCATTCGCGGGTTTTCCACGTACTTCCTGGCGGTTAACCTGGCCGAGACCGTGCACCGCATCCGGCGCCGGCGCGACTACCTGCGGGAGGGCAAGCACCGCCAGCCCGGCGGTTTCGAGGACACGCTGTTTGAGCTCAAGGAAGCGGGCGTCACCCTGGACGAGGTCCGCAAGGCCCTCGTCACCCTGCACGTCGAACACGTACTGACGGCGCACCCCACGGAGCCCACCCGGCGGACCATCCTGCGCCGGCAGAAAGACATCGTGAGCCGACTGATCGACATGCAGAACCCCGCACTGTCGCCCCGCGAACTGTCCGCAGACCTGGCGAACATCCGCGACGACATCACGGCGATCTGGCAGACCGAGGAACATCCCACCGAGGCACGAACCGTCGCCGCCGAGCGCGAGCATGTGTTGTTCTTCCTCACGGACTGCATCTACCGCGTAATCCCCGTCGTCTACGAGACGGCCGAGACCGCGCTCGAGGCCGTGTGGGGTGAAGCCGGTCGTACCACCGAGCTGCCGGCGATGGTCCGCATGGCCTCCTGGATTGGTGGCGACATGGTGGGCCGGAGCGAAATCACCGCACGCAGTATTCGCGACACATTGGCGAGGCAGCGCTCGCTGGTGCTGGACCTTTACCACCGGGAATGCCGGGAACTCGCCGAAAAAATGAGCCAGAGCACTACCCGCGTCAGCGTCTCCTCGGCGCTGGAGGAGCGCATCCGCCTCTACGCGGGGCACTTCCCCAACGCGCGCGGAATTACCCCCTTGCGGCATCGGGAAATGCCCTACCGGGTGTTCATGCGGCTGGTGATGGCGCGGCTCCAGTCCACCGCCACCGAGGGCCTCTACCCCTTCGATTCCGCCGACGAGTTTGTGGCAGACCTGCGGCTCATTGCCGACAGCCTGGTGACGAACCGCGGCAGGCACGCGGGGCTCTTCGCCGTGCGCCGCCTGCTGCGCCGGGTGGAAACCTTCGGTTTCCATTTCATGACGCTCGACGNNAGAGTGGCTGGAGCAGCCAGCCACCTACCGGATCGAGCGGCTGCGCCGCGCGCTGGCCGAGAACGAGTCGCCCACCGGCGAACTGGACAACGAGGCCAAGCGCGCCGTTGGTATTTTCCAGGCGCTTGCATTCTGCCGGCGCCGGTATGGCAAGCGCTCGATCGGGCCCTACATCATCAGCATGGCCGAGGGACTGGACGACGTGCTCTCGGTGCTGCTGCTCGCCCAGTGGGGTGAACTGCGCAAGGGCACTGGCACGGTCCCTCTCGACATCGCGCCGGCCTTCGAGACAATTCACGGCCTGGCCGGCGCCGCTGCCCTGATGTGCCAGCTCTACGCGGAACCGATGTACCGGGAGCACCTCAGCGCCCGTCGCCAGAGGCAAACCGCGATGCCCAGCATTGCCGACAGCAACGTCGAAAGCGATCTCACCTCCGCACGTTGGTCGCTGCTCAAGGCACAGCGGGAACTGCTCGATACGGCCCGCACCGACGGTGTGCAGCTGACGCTGTTTCACGGCCGCGGGGGGGCCATCGGCGCCGGCGGCGGCAAGGCCCACGTGGACATCCGCTGTGCACCGGCCGGCACCCTGGAGGGTGGCGTGCGGGTGATCGAGCAGGGCGAGCTGGTCGCCAACAAGTACGGGGTGCGCGCCATCGCGCTCCGCACTTTCGATCAGGCTCTTGCAGCGGGCGTGCGCAGCCTCTTGCGCCCCGGCGGCCCTCCGGCGGCGGACGGCCACCGCAACTGGGAAGATGCGCTGCAGGTCCTGTCCACCGCATCGCGCACCCACTACCAGGCGCTGGTCCTTGAGTCGCCGGGCTTCTCTGACTACTACCGGCTGGCAACTCCGGCCGACGTCATCGAGCGGATGCGCCGGGGCACCGGGCTCGAGGTCGGGCTTGCCGACGGGTTACTCGCGGCCGCGGGCACGGCACCGTGGGTGTTCGCCTGGACCCAGAGCCGGAATATCCTGCCCGGCTGGTACGGCTTCGGCACCGGTCTGACGCGCGCGCTTGAGCAGTTCGGCGAGGAGACGCTGCAGGCGATGCACGCCGGCTGGTACTTCTTCCGGACGCTGGTGGCCGACGTGGAAACCGCACTGGCCAAGAGCGACCTGGCAGTCGCCGCCCGTTATTCGGCGCTCGGTGGTGAACTGCACAAACGGTTCTTCGGGCCGATACGCGACGAGTTCGAACGGACCACCACCGCTGTCCTGCGGGTGAAGCAGCAGCAGGTACTGCTCGAGCGGGACAACACCCTCCGCCGGTCCATTCGCCTGCGCAATCCCTACGTGGATCCCATGAGCATCCTGCAGGTGGACCTGCTGCGCCGCTGGCGGGAAACGGGCGACGAGGCGCTCTTCACCGCCCTGATCGCGAGCGTCAACGGGATCGCCCGCGGCCTGCAGGACTCCGGGTGAAGGCGGCGTTCCTCGACTTCGACTCCCTCGGCCCGGCCGACATCGACACGTCGGCCCTGAAGGCCACACTGCCGGACATCGAACTCCATGGGTCGAGCGCGGGCAACCAGATCGACGCCCGGATCGCGGGCTGCGAGATCCTGCTGGTCAACAAGGTGCGCCTCGACCGCGCACGCCTCGCAGCGGTGCCGACTCTGTGCCTGGTCGTCCTTACCGCGACAGGCACCGACAACGTGGATCTGGTTGCGGCACGGAAGCTGGGGATTGCCGTCTGCAACATCCGGAACTACGGGACGTCGTCGGTGGTTCAACACGTGTTCGGCCTGCTGCTGGCCCTCACGCTGCGCCTCGACGAGTACCGGCAGTTGCTCCAGAACGGCGCATGGGAACGGAGCCCCCAATTCTGCCTGCTCGACTTCCCCAGCCGGGAACTGGCGGGCAGGACCTTAGGCATCGTCGGCTACGGCCAGTTGGGCCGGGCCGTCGGCGAGGTTGGCCGGGCGTTCGGCATGCAGGTGATTGCCGCCGAATCGGCCACCGCGAGCAGCGCCAATGTGGACCGGCTACCCCTCCCCGAACTGCTCGCCACGGCTGACGTGGTGTCGCTGCACTGTCCCCTGACGCCCGCCACCCGGCACCTCATCAACCGGGAATCCTTAAGCCGGATGCGGCGGGACGCAGTGCTCATCAACACCGCCCGGGGCGACCTGGTGGATTACGCAGCCCTGCTCGATGCCCTGCGCAGCGGCCACCTGGGTGGCGCCGGGATCGACGTGCTCCCTGAGGAACCCCCCGTGGCGGGCCATCCCCTCCTGGCTGCCCGGCTGCCGAACCTCATCGTCACACCCCACATCGCCTGGGCGGCCCGGGAATCCCGACAACGGCTCCTCGACGAAGTGGTTGCCAACATCAGGGACTTTCTCTCAGGCGGACGCCGGAACCGCGTGGTGTAGGGGAAATGGGGACATGCCTAATTTCAATTTGAGAAATTAGGCATGTCCCCATTTCCCGGCGAGCTGAGCCTCGGCCCAATCGATAACTACGACCACGCGGGGCGCCGCCAGCCGGCTGGCCTGCGCAAAGCTGAGCCAGCGGTACTCGCTGTGCTCGGGACGCCCGGTGTCCGGGCTCGGCAGCAGCTCCACATTTTCCTGCGTGGTGCACGCCAGGTAGTAGCGCGCGATCTTGCCGCGGCTATAGGGACCGGTGTCGATGTAGATGTCGCCCCAGGGAAACGTAAGCTCCGTGATGCTGGACTCCTCCCTTACCTCCCGAAGCGCCGTCTGCCGTGGTGTTTCGCCCGCTTCCATCAGGCCCTTCGGAAAGTCCCAGTGCTGGAAAGCCCGGAGCATGAGCACGCGGAGGCCAGCCGGTGTGTCCCGCAGGATCACCGCGCCGCAGGACATGAGCTTTGGTTTGGTGCTCACCGGTCGCGCAGCACCGCGACGGGCGGTTCGTTCACTGCACGCCGGGTAGCCAGGGTGCCGGTGATGCCCACGATCAGGGCACCGGAGGCGAGCCCCAGCGGCCACAACAGCGCGCTCACGCTGTACTCGAGCTTGAAGGCGTAGGTGGCAAGGCCCCAGCCGAGCAGCGTGGCACCGATGGCGGCGAGCACACCAGCCAGGCTGCCCAAGGTCACGAACTCGATGGCCACCCCCTGCAGGATCTTGCGACGGGAGGCTCCGAGCGTGTGCAGGATGGCGCTTTCAAAACGGCGCTCGTCGCGGGTGAGCTGGATGGCCGCAAGCAGCACCACGACGCCGGCGAGCAGGGTAAACAGGAAGACGTACTGCACGGCCATGGACGCCTTGTCGATGACCGAGCGCACCTGGGACAGGATCACTTCCAGGTCCAGGACGGTGACGCCCGGGAACTGCCGCACCAGCCTGCTCAGCATCTCCACCCGGTCCCGGGGCACGTACACGCTGGCCAGGTAGGTCTGGGGCAGATCAGCCACCAGGCCCGGCGACAGCACCACGTAGAAGTTGGGCTGGAACGAGTCCCACTCGATGGCCCGCAGACTGGTGATCGGGGCCTTGATGTCCTCCCCGGCGACGTTGAAGGTGAGCGTATCGCCCACCTTCAGGCCCAGGTTGGTCGCGAGATCCGCATCCAGGGAAAGCTGCAGGGGCCCGTCGTAGCCCGCACCCCACCACTTGCCGGCAGTCACGCGATTACTGGCTGGCAGGGTGTCGGTCCAGGTGAGGTTGGCTTCCCGCTGCAGGAAGGCGGCGCCTTGGGGCTTGGCCACCTTGCGCTCGGCCGTCGGCGTGCCATTGACCGCTGTCAGGCGGCCACGAATGAGCGGCAGGGAGAACGGCTCCTGGCCGACTTCCTCCCGGAAGAAGGCCTTGAGGCCGGGCAGCTGGTCCGGCTCGATGTTGATCATGAACTGGTTGGGTGCGTTGGCCGGCAACGTCTGCTGCCAGGTCCTGAGGATGTCGTTGCGGACGACGCCCAGCAGAAGCAGGACCATCAGGCTGAGACCGAAGGCGATGATCTGCACCACGCTCTCGCCACCGCGGCGGGCAATGTTGGCGAGGCCGTAGCGCCACGCAACGCCAGCGGCACCACGAAAGCGGCTGAGAACGCGGACCAGCAGCCAACCAAGGGCAAAGGACACGAGCGCCGTGCCCACGAGCCCGCCGGCGATCAGCCCGAGCAGCAGCGGGTCCCGGACGATCACCAGCACCAGCGCACCCATCGCGGCCAGGGCGATGCCGTAGGTGGCCGCTGCACTGAGCCGTGGCGGTGGCAGGTCCTTGCGCAAGACGCGCAACGGCGGCGTGGTCCCGATGCTGAGCAGATGGGGCAGCGCGAAGCCGACCACCACCGTCGTCGCCGTCAACACACCGAGCAGGAACGGCTGGCCCGAGGCCGGCGGCAGCACGAAGCCGATGAACTCAGCCGCAATCACGGCCAGGCCGTACTGGGCGCCGTAGCCCAGGATGACGCCGACCACGGACGTCAGCGCGATCACGAAGACCAGTTCCGTGACCGTCACGGCGATGACGAAGCCCTGGGTGGCGCCGAGCGTCTTCATCAGGGCGATGTTGTCCAGGTGCCGGAGGGCATAGCGGCGTGCGGCCATCGCGGCGGCCACAGCGGCCAGGATCACGGTCACCAGGGACGCCAGTGTCAGGAAGCGTTGGGCGCGATCAATGGCGGCATTGATCTGGTCGCCCGCATCTTCCCGGCCCCGGAGGCTCTCGTCCGGCCGCAGGCGCAGCATAAGCTCCTGCCGGAGCCGGGCAATCAGCGCGTCGCTGCCGGCGAACATCTGGTTGTAGGTCACGCGGCTGCCGGGCTTGACCACGCCGAAGCCCGGCACGTCGTCCAGGTTCACCAGCAGACCGGGGGCGAGACTGACGAAGCCCAGGTTCTGGTCCGGCTTGTACTGCAGCACCCGGGTGATGCGCAGGGAGCGCTCCCCGAGTGTCACGCTGTCGCCCACCTCGAGGCTCAGGCGCCCGAGCAGCCCGGGCTCGGCCCAGGCCTCCCCCCGGCCCGGTACGCCGGTCGCGGGCCGGCCGTTGCCGAACAGCGTGTCGGCCACCCTCAACTGGCCACGCAGCGGATAGCTGGCACTCACGGCATCGATGGCCGCCAGTGTGGTCTGCTCTCCCGACAGCACGACCGTGGGAAACGCGAGGGTCTCGGCCGACTCGAGGCCGAGGGCCTCGGCCTCCCGAAGATAGTCCGGGCTGATCGGGGCTGCGGAGCGCAGCACGAGATCGGCCGCCAGCACCTGGCTGGCCTGATCCTTCATGGCGCCACCGACCCGGTCGGTGAAGAAGCCCACGGCCGTCATGGCGGTAACCGCCACGATGATCGCAGCGAGCAGGATGGACAGCTCGCCGGCCCGCAGGTCCCGGCGGAAAGCCCGCAGCGCAAAGCGCATGATCTTCATGAGAGGACCTTACCTGCTTCGACCTTGCCTGCGTCGATCTGTATCGTCCGGTCGCAACGCGAAGCGAGGTTCCGCTCGTGCGTCACCAACACCAGCGTGGTCCGGGACTCGGCATTGAGATCGAACAGCAGGCGGCCAATGCGCTCGCCAGTTACGCTGTCCAGGTTGCCGGTGGGTTCATCGGCAAACAGCACCTCCGGCCGCATCACGAAGGCCCGGGCAATGGCCACCCGCTGCTGTTCGCCGCCGGACAGCTGCTTGGGGTAATGACCCAGCCGGGCGTCGAGGCCGACGCTGGCGAGCGTGTCGCGCGCCACCGCAGCAGCGCGGGCCTCGCCCGCCAGCTCGAGCGGCAGCATCACGTTCTCGAGTGCCGTGAGCGACTGGATCAGATGAAAGGACTGGAAGACGAAGCCCACCCGGCGCGCCCGCAACAGGGCCCGGCCGTCCTCGTCCATGGCCGTCAGCTCTTCGCCGCAGAGCCACACCCGGCCCTTCGTCGGGCGATCGAGGCCCGCCAGGATGGCCAGCAAAGTAGTCTTTCCGGCACCCGAGGGCCCAACCAGTGCCACGGATTCGCCGCGGCCGATGCTTAAGCTCACGTCGTCCAGGATAGTCAGCGTCCCTTCCGGACTGCTAACCTGCTTCGTCAGGCCTGCGGCACGCAGCACAGCATCCATGCGCTTCAACTTTCGGACATCGGGATTGGCCACCGTGGCAGCGTTGCTGCTCACGTTCTTCGCTGGTTCGCCACAGTTGGCAGCGGCTGACCGGGACCAGACCGTGCTCGTGGTGGGTGACAGCCTCAGTGCCGGACATGGCATCACCCTGGAGGAATCCTGGGTAGCGCTGCTCGGCGAGCGGCTGCGCTCCGAAGGTTACGGCTATGCCGTGGTGAATGCCAGCATCACGGGCGACACCACCACAGGGGGCCTGAAGCGCCTGCCGCGGGCCCTGAAAGTTCACCAGCCCGCCATCGTGATCATCGAGCTCGGCGGCAACGACGGCCTGCGCGGGACACCGATCGCCGTGATGCGCAGCAATCTGGTACAGATGATCGAACTCTCGCAGGCCGCGGGCGCGCGGGTGATCCTCGCCGGGATGCAGATCCCGACCAACTACGGCGGTCCCTATACCCAGGCCTTCGCCGCTGTGTACCCGGAGCTCGCCAGGAAGTACCGGACCGGGCTGGTCGGCTTCTTTCTGGATGGCATTGCGCTGGATATCAAACTCTTCCAGGCGGACGGCATTCACCCAACGGCGGAAGCGCAGAAGATACT
>CXWL01012881.1_pt1 | contig 10093 bp, 10 predicted proteins | sample 590931 | NCBI WGS metagenome assembly CXWL01 (sample SAMEA3498368, study PRJEB10139) | groundwater metagenome | biome: water well; material: biofilm material | place: Germany | collected 2015-04-27
CGAGGGTTTTCGCACTTTCCTTCAGGGAGCTGCGCGGCAGAGCCGCGAGGTAACGAAAAGAATATTTCGATCCCCAGAAAAGACAACAAGGTCGGCCCGGGAAACAAGAATTTTGAAACGACGGCTTGTCCCACCATGCCGATTAGGGAAGCCGCGCTGCGTCGCGATGTACGGATGAACTCCTGCGCCTATGATCCTCTTACCGAAACCCTGTATGACCCCTTTGATGGAACCGACAACGTCCGTCGTAAACTGATCGAAGTTACCGACCCAGTGACCTTTCAGGAAGACCCCTTGCGTATACTGCGCATCATGCAGTTTGCCGGTCGGTTTGGATTTGAGGTTGGGGAAGCCACCAAAGCCCTCTGCCGTCAAATGGTCGAAAGGGGCGATATCGATACGCTTTCGATGGATCGGATCGCCAAGGAGATGAAAAAATTGATTCTTAAATCAAAGGTGCCCTCGTGTGGTTTGCGCTTTGCACTGGAAATCGGGATCGTCGAAAAATACTGGCCGGAATTGCATGCCTTGATCGGTGTCAAACAAGAGCCAGGATGGCACCCAGAAGGGGATGTCTGGACGCATACCCTGCAGGTAATGGATGCCGCGGTTCTGGTGGCCAACCAGGCTGGACTTAACGACCGGGATCGGGAGATTCTCCTCTGGGCTTCCCTGACACACGACCTTGGCAAACCGGTGACAACTACAAATGGACGACGGGGTCATCCGCTCCCGCGGTCACGAGGCGGCCGGTGTCGCCCCCACATTATCTTTTCTGGAGAGATTTGCCAATCCTGGTGAGCCCAACACCGGGGTTCTCCTTGAGGTTAGAAAAGCCGTCGCTGCGTTGGTCGGTGACCATCTCAGGCCAAAAGAGATGTGGCTCGATGTCGTCAAACGTGGCCACAAACTTGGGGGCCGGGTCAGACGACTTGCCTGGAAACTGGGGCTGGCCGGAACCAGCATCTACCTGCTCTCACTATTGGCCGAAGCGGATCAACGTGGACGAAACGGCATCGAAAACAAACCACTTGACAGGAGAGAAGTCGAAGAGCTTGAAATCTGGCAGTCCTGGCTGGAAGACATTTCTCAAAAACAACAGGTTAACACCAAGCCACCTCAGAGAATCTGTTCCAGCTCGATGGTGATGAATCACGATCACGAAAAAAACCCGGCCCCTGGGTTGGAGCCGTCCTTGAATGTGTCTATCAGGACGAGATGGACGGTCTGGTAGAGAATGAAGAAATGGCAATAGGGCGGGCCGGCTTTTGGTACCGGACTTTGTCGGAAGTTGTCAGATTATCGGTTGCCGCCACAAAGAAAAAGGAACATGAGGTTTGGAATGAAATCAGAAACGCCAAAGACCCACGTACCTTCATTCAGGCAATCACATAGAAATAATCCATGCCGGCCGGGTCTAGCTACTCACTCGGATAGAGGCTTTTCAGCTGTTCCGGAGTCATGTTCTGCAACTGGCTGGGGTCGACGAACTGGACACTTGCCGGAGGCGTAAATTCCGAGTCTGACAAGCCTCCCGACTTGCAATCGAGTTTGTATTTAGTCTCGTCATCATACACGGCAACCTTATTGTCCGTATCAAAATCCGTCCCAGAAGCCTCCTTCTCCCCATCCTTTGTCGTCTCCTCGGGATTCTTCGTCTTGAAACCGTTCTTCTCACCCTCGGTCCAGATATAGGTGTATGCCCCGTCGTTTATCATCGTCCCTTTCTTCCCTTCGCCAAAGTCAGATCCAACAATTTTCATCTTTTTCCCAGAAACGGTAAATTCCACCGTCGAGTTATCGGCCAGACTTGTTATTAGACAAGCGGCATTACCTCCGCTACTGATTATCTGCGCCAGTGTTTGCGCCTGTTGCTCCGTGGTGCCAGTGATGTTGCCAGATGGTGTACAGGCAGCGAGTAACAAAGCAGAACCGACCAGAACTGTGATTTTTTTCATAAATACAGTATAGACCAAAAAAGAAAAGCCCGGAGGGAGTCTCGTTGATTTGAGATTCGATATCCCATATAATATCGGTGACAATTTCGCCCCTTAATTTTGATAAGGAGAGACTAAAGTGAATAAGAAAAAAACTCTTGCACGGGTACTTTCTGTATTGATTTCATCGGTTCTGGTGGCTGGGTGCCAGAGTGGTTACACCGGCGCACCCCCTCAAGACGCCCCCCTTCCACCCCCCGATTTCTCACAAGTTATACTGACTCCAGAGTACACTGCCTGCGAGCCAGCGGAGACCAAGATCGCACAATTGGGCACGATCTTTTACGACGCCGCCTTTGCGCTGACGAATGGGAATCTGGCCACCTATCAGGCCAAGTTGGCAGAAGCCGAGGAGTTCGAAGTTCCTCAATACAAAGAGGCCGTGGTGTACAAAAACTCCGTGGTAACAGGGATCCAACTCATCAAAATGGTAGTTGAAGACCCCGGGAATACAGGCCTCCAGGCTGACTATGAGCGACACCTCGTCCTGATCGACGAAAAGGCAGCGCAATGGCGAGCCAAGGCCTGCGGTACCAGCGCCCAAACTAGCCAGGGGCAACCAAACCAAAACGACGGTAGCGCTCAAGGCCAGTCCGGGCAGGATACCAATCAGCAATCCGGATCGGGAAACGACTCAACCGGTCAAGAAAGCGCTGGCCCGTCAGGGCAAGACTGCGAAACACTACGCCGCGCAGTCCAGGAATTAACTAAGTTGTCAGTTGATGCAGTCTCGGACCTGCCATCATATGACATCTACCTCACACAGGCCGCGGGGGTAAACGTCGGCTCATCCGCCGAGGGCCTAACCTTCAAGGACGCCTTCATCTCATACATGGAGGAACTGAAGGCCTCCATAGAAGACCCGGGGGACATGAGCCTCAGACAAGAGGCCCAAACCCAGCTGACCGCGATGCAGTCCGCTCAGGCCCAATGGGAAATAAAAGCCTGCGGCAGCTCGGCCATTAGGCCCTGAATAGACGTTTTAAACGAAGTTGTCACTGCCGTCCGGGGAAACCTTTTTCCCCGGACGGCAACCTCCTCACCCATAATTTGATATATAGTAACCCTATGGCCAAAGATAAATACACCGCTACCTGGGTTTCCCACTCTTCCCTCTCCGATTTCCTCCGCTGCCCGCGCGCCTACTACCTCAAAAACGTCTACAAAGACCCCAAAAACAATCACAAGATCCAGTTGGTAACTCCGGCTCTTTCGTTGGGCAGTGCCGTCCACCAAGTCCTCGAATCTCTTTCAATTCTCCCCACCAAGAACCGCTTTCGCGAACCCCTCCTGACGAAGTTTGAAACCGTTTGGTCCAGGTTTACCGGGCGCCGGGGAGGCTATTTCGATGCCGATTCCGAGTATCGGCACAAACAGCGGGGGATTGCCATGCTCAAACGAGTTGATAATAATCCTGGCCCCCTGATGAATCTAGCCGTCAAAATCGACATGGAACTGCCCTTCTATTGGCTTTCCGAAGACGACAACATCATCCTTTGCGGCAAGATCGACTGGCTCGAGTACCTGGAGGACCTCGATAGCGTTCACATCATCGATTTCAAAACCAGCAAAAGCGAGGAGGACCCCAAATCTCTGCAACTCCCCATCTATCATCTCCTGGTTCACCACTGCCAGAAAAGAAAAGTAAAAAAAGCCAGCTATTGGTATCTGGACAACAGCGATTCACCTGTCGAAAAAACCCTGCCCGATCTCAAAGAGGGGAGTGAAAAAATCACAAAAATCGCCAAACAAATCAAACTCGCCAAACAGCTGGAACGATTCAAATGTCCAACCGACGGTTGCCGCTACTGCTCCCCAATGGAGGAAATAATAGCCGGGCGGGCGGAGTTCGTCGGCATTAGCGACTTTGGTCAGGATATGTATGTCCTGCCCTTCAAGGGTGACGAAAAACGGGAAGGGATTGTTCTCTAGACCTTTTTTTGCTAAAATTAGCCATAAATAATGGGTAAATTTCACCGCATCAATCAATACATCAAGGCTGAATCCGTCCGGGTTATCGGTCCAGACGGAACCCAGCTGGGCGTCATGCCCACACGGGAAGCCTTGGAGAAGGCCCGCACTCTCGGCGTCGACCTGGTCGAGGTCGCCGAAAGCGCTAAGCCTCCCGTTGTCAAATTAATCGAGTTTTCAAAGTTCAAGTATCAGGAAAGTAAGAAGGACCGGGCCGGCACCGCCAGCGCCCAAAAAACCAAAGAGGTTCAAATGACTCCTTTCATGCCCGAGAACGACTTCCAAAATCGACTCTCCCGTGCCCGTGATTACCTCTCGGGTGGCGATAAAGTCCGCCTCGTGGTAAAATTCAAGGGTCGCGAAATCACCAAGAAGGAGTTTGGCGAAAAATTAATGGCAAAAGCGCTCGAACAGCTGGCTGAAACAGCCACGGTCGAGAAACCGCCAAAGTTAATGGGGAAGTTAATCATCGCCCATCTTAAACCGAAGAAATAATGGCTACTAAAGTTAAGAACAAAACCAGAAAAATCGTCTACAAACGATTCAAAATCACCGCCACCGGCAAGATCATGCGTCGGATGCCTACCATGCGCCATCTCCGCCGCAAAAAAAGCTCAAAAATGATTCGCCGTTACCGCAAGTACGTCGAGGTCACCGGAGTTTTGGCCAGAAAAATTAGATCCATGATGCACTTTTAATATTTAATATTTGAGATTAAATCTAGATTCGAAATATCAAATATAAAATATCAAATATCAAATAATTTCCAATGCCAAGAACAAAAACCGGTGTCGTCAGACACGCTACTCACAAAAAAGTCCTTGCCGCCAACAAGGGTTACCGCATGGCCAAGAGGAAACTCTACAAGGTTGCCAAGGAGGCCTACCTTCACGCCGGTCAATACGCCTATGCCGGCCGCAAATTGAAAAAACGCGACATCCGCTCTCTCTGGATCACCCGTATCAATGCCGCTCTTCGCCTGCAGGAGAATCCCATCTCCTATTCCAAATTCATTGCCGCCGCCGCCGACAAGAAAGTCACCCTAAATCGTAAAACTCTTAGCGAACTGGCCGTCAGCCTCCCCGAGGTCTTTTCCGCTGTCCTTAAATTTACCACCACCAAATAACCTTCTTCGCGGTGCAACGTGTCATTCCCGCGAAGGTGGGAACCTATTTGTTATGATAAACAAGATGAATTCAAATCAAAATAAAGGAGGTATGGGAGTTCCACCCCTTGATGAAATTCTAAACCGCTTAAAATCAGACACCGGAGTTTCCGGTACCATAGCTGAAATTGAGAAGGTAGATGCCAAGTATTTTGGCAAAAGTGGTAAATTCAACCAATATTTCAAGAGCTTGCCTCCTGAACAAAAAGCCGAGCAGGGGACAATGTTCAATAATGCAAAATATTCGGGAAATGTAACAATATCGGAAAGAAAAGATGAAATTCAAACCGAAACAGAAAATCAGAAATTTGATGTCACCATTCCGGGAATATTGCCCCCCATGGGACATCTGCATCTGATCACTGTCGCCATTAAAGAAATCACCGATATCTTCACCAAGATCGGCTTCATCCGCCGCCGCTATCCGGAGGTCGACACCGACTGGTATGCCGCCGAAGGACTCAATATTCCCAAAGACCACCCCGCCCGGGATGATCAGGAAACCTTCTATGTCTCCGACACGATCGTCCTCACTCCTCACACCAGTAACGGCCAGTTACACGAGATGGAGCTGATGAAAAAACCGCCAATCAAAATGATCAACATTGGCAAGACCTACCGCCGCCAGATCGACGTCTCCCATACCCCCATGTTTCATCAATTCGAAGGTTTGATGATTGATAAGGGCATTAACATCACCCACCTGATCGGTGTCTGCAATTATTTCGTCCAAAACTACTTTGGCAAAGACAGGCATATCCGTCTGCGCCCACATCACTTCCAATTCACTGAACCCAGTTTCGAGATCGACATTACCTGCGGCGTTTGTAACGGCGTTGGCTGTCGCCTCTGTAAGGCCGGTTGGCTGGAGCTCGGCGGCGCCGGCATGGTTCACCCAAACGTTCTAAAAAACGGCCAGTTAAATCCAGAAAAATACTCCGGTTTCGCTTTCGGTTGGGGCGTCGAACGAGTTATGGCCATGAAATACAATCTTCCGGACATCAGAAACATCTACTCGACCGATCTCCGAATATTAAATCAATTCTAATAATAATAAAATTATTTATAATTTGCGATTTGTAATTTGTAAATTGTTATTTGGAATTTCACAGACATGGATATAAAACTCCCCGACTCCACCTTAAGAAAATATCTCCAGACGATAGCCACGGCCGAGAAAATAGCTGAAGTACTGACTCTCTGTGGCCCATCGGTTGACCGCCTCCACAAAGTTACCGATAACTATGTCTACGACATCGAGGCCATCACCAACCGGGTCGACACCGCCTCAGCCTTCGGCATCGCCCGAGAAGCCGCCACCATCCTGCCGCTTTTCAATATCAAAGCAAAGTTAGTCAACAATCCCTACGACATCACCCCCTCCCAACTACCCAAAAGAGAATCAAACAAACTTCCGCTGGAAGTGGAGATCAAAGACGAGTCACTGGTAAAGCGCTTTGCCGCCATAGTTCTTGACAAGATCGTCGTCGAAGACTCGCCCCTACAAATCAAAGAAGAGCTGGAACTGGCCGGGCAGCGGGCGATTAATAATCTGGTTGATATTACCAACTACCTAACCCTATGTTACGGTCAACCGGTTCATATTTTTGACTACGACAAAGTTCTGGGAGCCAAAATGATTCTTCGGGAAAGTCAGATTGGGGAAAAGGTTGAAACCCTCGATGACCGGACACATATCTTACGAGGCGGAGACATTGTAATTGAGGACGGGCAGGGTCGCTTGATCGATCTTTGTGGCATCATGGGAGCCAAGAACAGTCAAGTCGACGAGAACACCAAACGGGTAGTTCTTTTTGTCCAAACCTACGAACCCAAAAGAATCAGGAAAACCTCCCTCTATCTCCAAGAGCGAACCCTCGCCGCCCAAATTTTCGAGAAACAACCGGACAGCCGCCTGGTCATCCCCACTCTCATCGAGGGTGTCAAACTTCTGGCCCAACACGCCCAGGCCTCGGTTGCCGGGGACTCCATCGATCTCTACTTCTCCAAATCCCAAACTAAGACCATCAATCTAAAACTCAGACAGCTCAACGATCTAATCGGTTATAAATTTAACCAGGCCACTGTTAAATCCATCCTCTCCGGTCTCGGATTTACCGTCAAAAAAAGTTCATCTATTGATCTTGATATCGAAGTACCCACGCCCCGTCTCCACGATATCACCATTTGGCAGGATCTGGCCGAGGAGGTTGCTCGCGTCTACGGCTACTTCCGTCTGGAAGGGAAGCTGCCGGTCTCAACTTATCTTTCAACCACCAACAACTCCTTACTAGATCACGAATATCAGGCCAAGAATTACTTAGCCGATCTGGGGTTCACTGAAATCTTTAATTACTCACTGGTCAGCCAAGATATCTTCAAAAGGAGCCAGATGGATATCGACGGCGCCATCTCTCTTACCAATCCTCTCGCCTCGGAGTTCGAGTATCTTCGCCGCTCCCTTATTCCGAGTCTCCTGATGGATCTGGAAAATAACGCCGGTAAGGTCCAGCTACCCATCCGCATCTTCGAACTTTCAAACATATATTTACCCTCCAAAGCCGGGGATCTACCCGAAGAACGCTCCACCCTAACCTTCGCCATCAACGGGCTGGAATATCGGACAGCCAAAGGCTACCTCGAAGCCTTTCTTACCAAATTCAGAATCAACGATATTACCTTCAAACCAGTAGTCGAAGATGGTGGCCCGTGGCAGATAAATCAAACCTCAGAAGTCTATTCCGGCAACCACCTTCTTGGAATATTTGGCCAAGTTAGGACAGCCGTTAGATCCGCCTTCAATTTGAAGGGAGACGTCTATCTGGCCAATCTCGACTTTGGTACACTTTCCTCCTTGGTCAATATCAATTATTCCCATACCCCCATCTCCGAATATCCTGACATGATCGAGGATATCACCCTTACCTCCGACAAAGGTATCGGGCAGTTGCTTCAAATGATAAAAGCCAAGAGCAATCTGATCACCAAGGTTCTCTATAAGGACTCATTGAAAAATCATCACACCTTTACACTTCACTTCAATAATCCAAAGAGTAATCTTACCCAAGAAGAAGTCAACCAGATCAAAGAAGGGCTTCTCAAACTGATTTAGCCGGAGAGAAAATCTGACGAATAATTTCCTCCAAACCAAGTTCTGAAATATCTAGATCGTCGACCGGAAACTTAGACAGAATTGAGGCGGCAATTCTGGTATGCTCGCTTCTTTTCACCGAAATCGTCGCCGCCAGACCATCAGAACGGTAATTGCTAACCCTACCGAATACTTTCAAATCAGGCAGTGCAATCGGTTTATAAAAAACCAGTTTCAAGTTCTTACTCTTAGCATACTTACTCACCAGTTGTGTCAATGCCCCATCGTAGATAATTCGACCATGGTTAATGATTATTACTCTGTGGCATAGCTCGGAGACATCATCCATATAGTGACTCGTCAACATAATTGTCGTCTTGTACTTCTCATTGTAGTTTTTCAGGAAAGCCCGGATATTTTTTGCCGCCACGACATCCAGGCCAATTGTCGGTTCATCCAGAAACAGAATTCTAGGCTTATGCAACAGGGCCGCAATCAGTTCACACTTCATTCGCTGACCCAAAGACAACTTCCGAACCGGAACCTTCAGCACTTCGACCACATCCAGGATAGTCGCCAACTCCGATACATTCGTCTCGTAGTCCTTACCACTGACTTCATAGATTTCTTTGTTCAATAAAAATCCCTCCATCGGTGGTAGGTCCCACCAGAGTTGTGACTTCTGACCCATCACCAGGGCATAGCTTTTTAGAAATTCCTTTTCTCGTTTAAATGGTTCCTGGCCCAGGACCACGACCTCCCCGGAAGTAGGGTAGAGTAGCCCGGAGAGAATTTTCAAAGTTGTCGTTTTACCCGCACCATTTGGACCGATAAAGCCCACCATCTCCCCCTCATCAATCGAAAATGAAATCTTATCTACCGCCGATACAGCAAACTTCTCCCGTCGAAAAAGTCCCTTGATCGAACCCGCCAACCCCGGTTCCTTCTTATATTGCTCAAAAGAGCGGCTTAAATTTTTTACGCTGATCAACGGCTGTTCCATTTCCTTTAGTTTAACCCACCCCCGAATAATTAATCAGTCCTTTTTTCCAGATCCATTTCTGCAAGAAATAAAAAACCAAAGTCAGTATGACAGCTCCCGTCGTCGGAAACCATGGATTCGATTTCCCCTGGACCACCAATACCGGATAATAGGTGACAAAGGCCAAGGGAATCACGAACGTGAGGGTGTACTGAATCGCTTTCGGGAAGAAGCTGACAGGAATCCGCGACAAGTCGGTCGATCTCTGGGTCATAAATTCCTTGAGAGACTGGGCATTTTCAATAAAAAAGGTCAGACCGATCAAAGCCAGACTCAGGAAAAAGAAGGCGATCAGGCCCAATAGACATAGACCAAGAGCCGAAAGCATCAGCTTAATCGTCAAAGACTCCCGGCCAATCAGACCATAAATAAGCATGGGGGCGACTGTTACTATCATCGGAATTACTTGAGCTACCGCCATCGTTTCAAACGAAGACAAAAACTTTATATTGATCGGCTTAGTCAGCATCCGGTCAAAATCGCCGGAGATAATTTTTTTGGGTAAATTCGACAGATTGATATCGTAGATCATATAGGAACCATAAACATATATCTGGCCAAAGGCCAACAAAAGAATCAAATCGGGGAAACTCCAGCCCTGAAAGGTACTGATTTTGTCAAACAGAAACGAAAGCGAAACTAACTGAGAAATCGTCCAGACAGTATTGGCCAAAATCCCCATCAAAAAGTTGAACCGATGGCTCATAAATAGGGTGATCGAGTTTTTCACAAATAGATAATAGATTCTCAAATATCTGATCATAGGTAAAGAACCCACGACCTTACGGTCGGGGCTTTAGGAGAGTACAAACTTCGTTTGCCCTGCG
>CXWL01115951.1_pt1 | contig 10093 bp, 13 predicted proteins | sample 590931 | NCBI WGS metagenome assembly CXWL01 (sample SAMEA3498368, study PRJEB10139) | groundwater metagenome | biome: water well; material: biofilm material | place: Germany | collected 2015-04-27
AGGGTTGGGATGGGTGGGGTATAAGGCAGCGAGGAAAGGGGCCGCTGAATCTGACCCGTTCCGTATGTTTATCCCCCCACAAGCCCCCCTCGCCTCAACTCGGGGGGCTTGTGGGGGGATTGGAGGAACGGGTTCCCCGCGGCCCGTGCTGACCACGTGGGGTTAGGCGCCAAGTGCGCCGGCTTCACAGCGCAAGCGGCGGCTCAAGGGCTGTGACAGCGGGGTTTGCTGGCGCAGCCCTTGATGTCACCTGGCGACTCCGGGACGAACCGCGGCCGGCTTCACAGCGCAGGCGGCGGCTCAAGGGACGTGCCAGCGCGGGTTTCGCTGGCGCGCCCCTTGAAGCGGGTCGTCCTCACTTCAGGATGTTTCTATGCAGGCCGACGGTGGCGTTACTGACCGCCGCCAGCAGCCGCATTCCGCCGAGCGCCGCCAGGCGCGCTGGAGCGAAGCGGAAGGCCGCCGGGCCGAGCCCGCAGGGCCGAGACCCGGGCTTTATCGGGGCTTGGTTCACGAGAGACCGGGGTTTCGGCCCGGAGGTTGCATTTCGCCTTTCGGCCTCCCTGCATCGCGGCCAGGCTGAATCGTTTGAGCCTGCAGTGCGGCGACCGGTTTCCTCCCCTCATCTGGCATACGATACTGGGCTGCGTGCGCGCAATACAACGGACGAACCGGGCCCATATTCTTACTGTCTCGTCAACAGGAGGGCGTCATGCGTGCCAACATACTGCAGAACTTGAAACAAGCCCGCGACCAGCTCGCGGCCCAGACCGGCGTACGGGCCCGGCTAATCGGTGACCCAGACGATCCTGCCAGCCACGCTGATCGGGCCGACGTGCTGTCACAGATTGCACGCCACGACAACCTGGTCTGGTTCCGAATAGCACGGCACGCTGACGCCGCGGCGCATCTCCAGTCGATCACCCTGCACATCGAACGCCTCACTGCCCTCGTGGCTGAAAGTCTCGACGGAATTCTGACCGGGGGGCCGCGAGTCCAGGTCAGGATCACATTTGACGGATACGAGCGCGACAAACGCGAGGTGTACGACATCGAGGAAGTGCGGACCTGGATGCGCAAGGTGTTGGTTGAGACTGTGCCGCAGGCGATCGCGCTGCTCGATCCGGTCACCTTCCACGTTGCGCAGGCGACCTGTAACCCAGTCGTCCGCAGCATGAGGAAAGTGGGCCCAATCATCGGCAGTCCAGGGCGGGTTGCGTGCGAGATCTCGCATGAATGGCAGATCGCCTGCTATATGGCGGGCATCGATGCTCGCGTAGCCGCCACCCGAATCTAACGCTCATCCAGGTGTCACGCCAGATACCGCCGAGGATGCGGCGGAGAGAGGTAATGCATGGGCGGCTAGGTCGCTCTGCTAGCCACGATGCAGGTACGTCCGCTGATCTAAGGTAGTTCCACTGCCGTGCGCGGACCCTTCTTTGCCTTCGCTACAATAGGCCATGTGCGGCCGACTCGACCAGAATGACATCAGCAGACTGATCCTCAATTTCGATTGGGCAGACGAGGTATTCAATCGTAGCCAGGCCGAGGACAAAGTAAACGCTTCGCCTGGAAGATTCAGGCCCCTATTCCGCCTCAACGACGGCGCGCTTTTCGTGGACGACGTCCACTGGGGATACCGCTCAACCTGGGCCGAAGCCTCAGGCAAGATCTCCATCGCCATCAACACCAGCTTGGACAAAATAGTCAACCGCTACTGGAAGCCACTGCTGAAAACTGGCCGCGCAATTGTCCCTGCCCAGGGATGGTACGAATGGACCGGCGTGAAAGGCCCAAAGCAGCCCTGGCCCATCCACCGCATCGACCACGCCCGCTCTACCTGGCAGCATCCCTATACAGGACCAGGTCGACAAGCAAATTAAACTCTGCGCAAAGCTTTTCTACTAATGGAAGAACTGTCACGGGGCCATCTTCTAGTGGCCCAGCGCGCAGAACCGTGCTCTTTACCGCGGGCCCGTCATGTCCAAGCCCGTGCACATCGGATGCGCAAATCAATCGTCCGGTTGATGAGTCGACTAGCGAGCGTAACCGGCTAGAGAGATTTTCAGCGATCAAAATAGTCTCGTCTGCTTCTCCGCTTTCTTGTGGACCGATTGACCCAGCCCGAGGCGTCTGAACTGCGACGATCATCTCAGCAGCATGCATCATCTGTCCTACAAAATCATCGATGGCAAAGCACAGTGCTGTCAGACGACCAGCGGCAGCACTAACAGCCACTTCGTTTAAAGATTTCAACACTGATTCAAGTCGCACTTGCAAATAAGCCAGCCTCGCTGAAACGGCTACGGAAATCGTTGGACTAACGGAACAGACCTCCTCCCAGCAGGTGCTGCGAAAGTCGTCGAGGGGCGGCTGCAAGATCGCGGGGCGTTCAAGGGAGTGCGTCGCCGTGCTTTCCAAACCTAATGTCGGCGCGATCAGCGTAGCCTCCGCTATCGGCTTTCGCTCGTTTACCTGATTGTCTTCGTCCGGTGCATGGACAACGTCGGCTAAGGGGCTCAATGAAGGTCCTGCAGGCTGTAGCTGCCGTCGGGTAGCCATTTCCGCGATAGACTCTCCACCCAGTTTCATCCACTTATAGTCATCACTACTTGCAAGGAGAATCACGCTGCTTAAGGAACTAGGCGGACAGCGCAGCAATTGGGCGCGTTCATCGTCAACACCGCCGGCAATCACTAGGTTAGCTTGAATCTTAGGCTCGTTACGTTCTCGATCTTTGCTTGTCGGAAGAGGAACGGCCAGCCACCGGCCGTATTCGAGGGCTGCACGAGATGCGTATAAGCTCCCCCCAGAAAGATCTGATTGGATCATGACGACTCCTTGTGCCATCCCCGCTTGCGTTCTATCCCGTTTGACGTATTGTTGCCGCTGAACTTCCCGTCCAAAGGGATATTCGCTAACGAGAGCCCCTCCGGAATCTAGAATTCGTTCGGCAAGACCTCTATTGCGTGACGGGGCGATCATTTGAAGCCCATGGGCTAGAACTGCGACCGTATGCGCTTTTGCCTCCAGCGCGGCTTCATGGGCGATCGAGTCGCATCCGATTGCTAACCCACTTACAACGCTCCATTGCTCCTCAGCGAAGTACTGGGTGATCCGCGTGGCAATTCGCTTCCCGTGAAGTGTCGGTTCCCGGGTTCCAATTATCGCAACGGAATTCATTGGCGCTGGGGCGAGGCGGCCCCGCACAAAAATTAGTATCGGATCATCTTTTGTCGCTGCCAGCAACTGCGGATACTCCGCGTCACAGACACAAAGGATTCGGGCGTTATAACGGCACGCCTCATTTATTTGTCCCGCCGCTTTCTCTTGGGCCTGCTCCCACGCAAAAGGCGAGACAAGTGCTTTGGCGACCGCGGGGACTCTAGCGGCGATGTGCTCGATGGACAACTCGTCAAGTCGCCCCAACGCAAGTAGCTTTTTCAGGGTCGCTGGGCCCACTCCCGGGAGCTGAGAGAGAGCAAGCAGCATTCTTGCATTCGTCGAGATTTCAATCATTAAAGAGCTTGCCAATATTCTTTGCAATCGCGAGGAGCTTCACATCCGTGGCGCCGTTTTCCTGCAAATATTTTTGTGAATAAAGAAGCGACGCGCCGGTCGTAACAACGTCGTCGATTACAAGAAACGCCTTCCCCGCACGTACTATTTCAGGTTGCTGCACGTACAGGTGATCTCGTACGTTGCTGAATCGCTCTTCCTTGTTTAGGTGCTCCTTGTGCTGGGACTTAACGCCTTCCTTATACGCAAACAAATTCGGCTGACACGTCACTTTCAATTTCCCAATGGGGACTGCTGCGATAGACGCTGCCAGCTGCGTCAAGAAATTCTCCAGCCGCGCCTTCCGCTCCGGTCGGCGGGGCACTACTGCAACGACTATCTCAGACGGGCCCCAAAATGTCCGATAGTTAGCCGCAATAAACGCGCGGACTGTTTCTATCCACGCCTCAGGAAAGGTGTCCGAAAGCTTATTGTCTTCAATCGACTGGGTAAGTATATGCGATTGTCGGCGGTACTCTATTGAGTCGTATTTCGCGAATGACCTACCGCAAACAAATATTGGAGCCTTTGCCACGGGGCTGCCGGCCGGCGCCGGGAAAAAATGGTTTAGCTCGTCGAAGCGGTCCGGCCGCTGCTTTTGCGCTATACCGGATAGCGCGCGCTCAAGTGCAGGTAGAAAGTCCAATGGGTTGCTCAGGACCTCAAGTATTTCCTCAGGCGACTGGATAATGGCGTCTGCTACATGCTGGATCGCCCGCCAATGTTCGGTCTCTTTCCTACCAGGCCATGCACTTTTGTCGATCGCGATGAGACACCCACAGTGATAGGCAGACCGAACGTCTACGTCGCCATCGCCGACGAGTATGGTTCGCAAAATACCGTCAGCATCGAACTTTCCAAACTTTTGCAGCACGCTGTCAATCCCCTCGCCGTACGGTTTCGTCTTTTTCACGTCCTCGTAGGCCACTACGATATCCCACTGAAAGCCGGGATAGCCCCACTCGAGAGTCGTCAAAGCGTAGCTCCTTGGTGATCGCGTAAAGATCCCGAGCTTCATCTCAGGATTATCTTTCCTGATCTGGGCAAGGATCTCCTGACTGTAAATCCGCCGGTCGAACCTCCCGGCAAGGTGTTTTCTCAATTCTTTATGATATGCCTGGTCGTCCACGTTCTTTCCGGCCTCGCGAATCTCCCTTAAATCATCAGTGCGCAGCAACGTTTCATCTAAATCGAAGAGACAAATATCGAACATCGTGAATCCTTATCGGGGGCGCGAGGCGCTGGCACAAACTGCCAATCGGCAATTTTAAGTGCCCCATCATAACCAATAAGATATTCAAAAATAAAGATATTTATTTAATTTGACAACTTCAAGAAAAGACTCATGCAGGCCGCATAGCTTATGGGAGCAATCGGAGGAAAACTACCCGCTCGAAATTCGTTTTAGTATAAAAACACCAATAGGCTCGGCGAGCGCTTTGCTTCCGTAAATGCACAAACCCACCAGAGCCAAGGAAAAAAACCAATAACCTACCAGGACAGCGAAGCGCACCCGCCAGCCGTCATTTCGGAAAAATTCCAAAACATGCTTCTTCTTCATTTCGCGCTCCGGTCGTGGCATCTTTTCAGCGTGTCGTCACACTTATGTGAGTGCGAAGCCAAGCTTTGAATGTCTCAATCTCCCATCGGGGAGAGTTCCCGATTCTGATGTCAGGGGGCGGGAACGAGATATTTCCTTCCCGAAAACTCCCCGTAAGATCATCGAAACCCGTGCCGCCAAAAACTGCAAGAGAACCGCCTGGCTTTCCGCCGCCGTTCCGGACCCAGCGGTCGAAAGTAGTACGCGACACGCCAATACGTGTACAGATATCCTCGACCCCCAGAAGTGTCGCCTCGCCTTCCGCAATCCGATCAACTAATGACTTGCTCATAAAAACTCCGAATACACTAGATTTGCATTGACAAAAAAACACCGGCGGTTAGAACGTTGCCAGCTGACTATGAGGATGACGAAGAATAACACAAAATGTGGCTTAAGGGACGGAATGACGAAAGATGGCGAAGTCATTCGGCTTCGAACGAGTCTCTTTCGAGACCAAAAAAGATATCGAGGAAACGTTGTGTTCGGTGACTTTCTATTGACCAAGTGTCGACAAGTCGACATAATTTCGGACTATGAAAACTGCAGACTCTAGCGTTTCAAACGCTGCCCCACGCCAAATTGTGGGCCTTAGCCTATCCCCGGAAATTGCTGCTGAAGTGAAAATGGAAGCGGCGCGCCGTGGAATCTCTCTACGCAGGCTGTTTTTGGAAATGTGGGAGCTGTACAAGAAGAGCCCAATATGACAAATGTAAGCTTGTCACCCTCGGTCGCATCACTGGAAGACCTGCTTCATCTGCCGACCTTGGTGTCAGTTGCGAAAGCAATCGTAGGCCAAACAGAGATAACGGATCAAGAGAGGCATGTAATAGAAGAGTGTGGCTCCACCGCGAGCCCACAGCTCGTTCAGATTGTTCTTGATGCGGTCCGAGCTAGTACGGACCCACTTGGTACTGCCTACTGCATAATCAAATCACCAAAAGAGCGGCGCGGCGCGGGCCAAACGTTCACACCAATCGAAGCCGTAGAAGGGATGTTTCGATGGGCGGAAGGACAAGGAGCCGTTTCGCGAATCGTGGATCCAGGCGCCGGCTCGGGCCGCTATGTTTTGCACGGATTACGTCGCAACTTGGACGCCTTCGGCATCGCTGCCGAGACGGATCCACTGGTTGCGCTCTTGTTGCGTGCCAATGCCATCGCGCTCGGCGTGCATGATCGCTTGCAAGTCCATTTGGGCGATTACAGGACGCTTGAATTAGCATCCATTGAAGGCCGTACGCTTTTTATTGGCAATCCACCATATGTTCGACACCATGACATCGCTGTCGAGTGGAAGGAGTGGTATAGCTCCAGCTTGAAGGCCCTCGGTCACGCGTCTAGCCAGTTGGCTGGCCTTCACCTGCACTTCTTTGTGAAGACCCTTGCTTTAGCCAAGGCGGGCGATCTGGGCTGCTTCATAACTGCGGCCGAATGGTTGGACGTGAACTACGGGCAATCGCTTCGGGATCTGCTCACCAACGGGCTTGGTGGAAAGGCTGTGTTCGTCGTTGCGCACGAGGTCCCCGTATTCGGTGATGCGATGGTGACTGCATGCATCACATGCTTCGCGCCAGGCTCAGAAGGTACCCAAATCGAGTTTAAAAACATCGCGTCGGCCGAGGAGCTACTTGATTTGTCGGGCGGACACTTTGCGGAGAAAGCTCGGGCGAAAGCTGAGCGCAGCTGGAGCATTTTGCTGCGGAATCGCCAAATTGTTCAAAATGACGGATTTATTAATTTAGGGGATCTGTTTCAGGTTCGCCGCGGGCAGGTCACCGGTAAGAATAGCGTCTGGGTCACTGATCACAATCGATTCGGTTTGGCGGAGGAATTTTTGGTACCCTCCATTACAGACGCTGCTGACATCATCCATGCACCCAATGGCCGCATCGAAGATCTCACTGCTTTGCGACGAGTCATCGCGCTCCCAGCGTCTCTGGACGAACTGGAACTAGATCGGCGAGAAGCCATCCTTGAATTCTTGGAGTGGGCGCGATCAGAGGACGCCGATAAAGGATTCGTGGCTCGAAATCGTAAGCCGTGGTGGAAAGTGAACATGACGAGCGTTCCACAGGTCGTTGTTACCTACATGGGGCGCCGTCCGCCTGTCTTTGCAATAAACACGGCCGGGGCGAGCCTGATCAATGTTGCGCATGGCCTCTATCCAAAGGTGCAATTAGATCCCGATGCCCTCGAGGCTCTGATCATTTGGCTCAACCATAACGTGAGGCAAGATTCTGGCCGCGTGTACGCAGGCGGGTTAACGAAATTTGAGCCGTCCGAAGTTATGCGACTTCAGGTGCCAGGGCTTCCTATGCTTGAGGCTGGCATCTGAACATTAGTGCATAATGTAAACTTATTTACATTATGCTCTGATAAATGATAAGCCCGCCCCGCTGGTCCCCCGAAGAGTTGCTCGCGAATGCACAGATTGCAGCCGCAAACTTCCGAAACGAGCGTCTAGCGCCTTCAGTCGCATGGGGTAGGCATTACTCAGATGCTCTTACAAAGTTTGAGGCGTTATTCACTCAACTAGGCGATCTTGACCCGCAGCATTTCACAGACGCCGCGCTCGCTGGTGCCTATCGTGCCGATATGGGCGAAGCACTGCGATACCTCGCCGGCCCTCCTATTTCCGACGACGACCTAAAGATTATTGCCGACGTCCCTTCATTAAGTCCTAAGGTTATCAGTCGGGCGCACGCCGACGTACGGAAAGTTTTCGATGTGATTGAGCGTGTGATCGACGCCAAGAGGTTTCCGTGGGTGGCGGCCGCTCGAGCGCCAACAGCAGAAGAGAGGACGACAGCCCTAATTGGGTCATCTGTCCTGCTAGCAGCACAAAGGTTGGCAACCGAACGTCGTAAGAAAGGCAAAGACGAGCAAGAAAATCAGGTTAAGGACTACCTTCGTACACTCGGGTTTGTGGAGACGCCAACGGCTCATATCACAACAATTGTCAAAGGTCCTGGTCCGGGCGAATTTTGCGCGGAGTGTCGGCTCGGAGATCGCAAGGCGGACGTGGTAGTGCGCCTCCACGATACTCGCCTGATGCCAATCGAATGCAAGGTGTCCAACAGTTCGACCAACAGCGTAAAGCGGCTCAACAATGATGCGGCCGTGAAGGCTACGCACTGGAACGATCAATTCGGGCTCCAGCAGGTAGTGCCCGCCGCAATGCTGACAGGTGTGTTCAAGAGGATCAATTTAGTCCAAGCGCAAGATCGGGGTCTGACCATTTTTTGGGCACACGACCTAAATGAGTTGGGTCGTTTTATCGAACAAACTCGGTGATGATTGGGGGCATTTCAGATTAGGTCTGCCTGCCTCCTGTATGAAGGCTTTGTACGAGTATCCCAAATGCATGCGATGTGCCAAAGTGGATTATGCGTAAGTTAGTTCAACTTACAGGTGGGGTTAGCCTTGCGCGAAGCGCAGGGCGTGACGTTGAAGTCAGCCTTGCGCGAAGCGCAGGGCGTGACGTTGAAGTCAGCCTTGCGCGAAGCGCAGGGCGTGACGTTGAAGTCAGCCTTGCGCGAAGCGCTGGGCGTGCTGTTGGGGTTAGCCTTGCGCGAAGCGCAGGGCGTGCTGTTGGGGTTAGCCTTGCGCGAAGCGCAGGGCGTGCGGTTAGGGTTAGCCTTGCGCGAAGCGCAGGGCGTGCTGTTGGGGTTAGCCTTGCGCGCAGCGCTGGGCGTGCTGTTGGGGTTAGCGTTGCGCCAGCGCTGGGCGTAGCGTTGGGGTTAGCCTTGCGCGCAGCGCTAGGCGTGCCGTTGGGGTTTAGCCTGGTGCGGAGGCGGGTCGACAAAGATTTCGCGAGCGGGATAAAAGGACATCTTCCAAAGCAGGTCAATGTAAGTCGACCGCTACCTGTTAAGTTCTTGGTATGAAGCGACGAACTACCAGACGACGAATTGACCGCCTAGCCGCCTTGCGCGTCGATGTCGGGCTAATCGTTCTACAACGGCTCGGCGCTAAGGCTTTTAGAAACGAGCTCATCGGCAATGGTGTCGCGCCGGAAACAATCATCCGAGTATTGTCAGTGCCGACAAGGCGTCGGCCGGTATTCCCGGACGAAGAAAACCGGCCCAGGCGATCTCCAGATTCAGATGCCTGGGTGGCAGTGCTGAGGGTAATGGATTGGCTGTCGTGTCGCTGACGATCCCCATTCAATGCCGACGGTGACCCCGTCAACTGTTGTACGCCGCTGCGTGGTGCTTATGGCGCTCTGCCCACTCGCGCTGGGACTGCCATCCTTCAATGCGAGCCACATTCCCATGTTTTCTATCTGGCGCGCGTTGAACAGCTGGGCGATCTCGACAGTTGTGCACGCGACCGCGATCGATTCGACGTAATAACCGTCGTCGTCAACCAAGCCGTATAGGTCGAGCATCAACCCTTCATCATAGGCGTAACCAGCATAAAGCAGCTGGCCGGTAACCTGGTGCATCTCCATGGCACTCTCCCATGTGCGATAAGAACCAGTATAGACGCCGTTTCCATTATTGCGGCCTGTGGGACGTCCCCGCCAGCTCGGCCGGCCGCTCGACCATGACCTGAACCGCCCACTCCTGCTTTTCCGGCTCCGCCGTGCCAGTGAGCTCGAACCCTTGGTATAGGATCTTGTCGCCCCGAATCATGACGACCTTTGCGCGCCACATCAACGGCAGGATCGGCTTCTGCACAGCGTCGTCGCCGGCACCGTGCAACTTCTGGACTGGCACATTCTCCACCAGCACGAGCGTGATATGACCGACAAGGCCGGGATCGGACGCGATCGCATGGTCGCTGATTCGTTCGCCATGGCGCCGAAGGCGTTTAACTTTACTGTACATCCATACAGTATTGTCAACGGCGATTTAAAACTGATACAGTTTTCGTAGTGCCAGCGATTTAAAACTGATACACCGCCGTCGCTGAACACAGTCGGTATTCAGC
>CXWL01040679.1_pt1 | contig 10092 bp, 6 predicted proteins | sample 590931 | NCBI WGS metagenome assembly CXWL01 (sample SAMEA3498368, study PRJEB10139) | groundwater metagenome | biome: water well; material: biofilm material | place: Germany | collected 2015-04-27
CGCAGGGCAAACGAAGTTTGTACTCTCCTAAAGCCCCGACCGTAAGGTCGTGGGTTCTTTACCCTCGAATAGTTGTATTCAGGTTGGCGGATCGTGCTCCGGAACTGGAGGTGGGGAATGTCATCCAGTCTCTAACAACTGCGCTTGTAATTTGTGCCCGAGTAATGGCTATTGTACGGATAATTGCGGTGGAGTAAATACATGTACACCGGGATGCGGTACTGGTTCCTCGAGTAGCAGCTCATCGAGCAGTAGTAGTGGTAGTGGAGATTGTCCACCCGATAGCTGTTGGTGTACTAGCGGACACGATGGAGTTAATTCCTGTGGAAATAATCCAGTGTGCCCCGATGGCTGGGCCTGTTGTACTCCCCAACCTCCCGGCTGTCCTCCTGGTTCATGTGGTCCAACCTGTAATTCACCGTATTGTGGTCAGGGTGACGGATGCGGCGGTTCTTGTTCTAGTTCGGATAACTTCTGGACTTGGGGAGCTTGTTCGGCGGTTACTTTCAGACGGACCCGTACTAATGCTTGTGCTGCTCCCATATCGGAGTTATGTATCGGGACTATTTCAGGTTATATTTTCGATGCTACAAATACGGCGGTCTGTCCAAGTACATTTACGGGTCTGGGTATTGACGGCGCGACAGTAACGGCAGCGAGTGCGACGATAACATATTCGAGTATCGCCAATGCCAGCGGATTTTATCTGTCTTCAGTTAGAAGCCCGAGTACATACTCAATTTCTGCCACGATCCCAGCAGAATTTGTGGCGACCCCCAAACTAACTTGTCAGGCAAGCACCACTATCTTTACCGGTCAATCACAAAATTCAACCCGCAGTTTTGGCTATTTACGTATCTACGACGGTTGGTTCCAGGCTGATGGAGGCTCTGTCTATGGAGGTGGGGGAATCAGTAGCACCATCCCGGGAACATTACCTCTTAATGAACAATACTTGATCTTGGATAGTGGTGGAGGGGGAGCGGGAACGTCCAATTGCGGCACTGACAATGTTGCCAGTTTCAAGACCGGTTCAATTGACCTGGGCACTTATCCGGGCGTCACAGTTTCAAGCGACGGGGTTAACGCTAATACCGGCTATGGCGGAGATGATCCCGACTATCAATACTTCAAAGCCAAGATGGGCTCATTTCCTAAGACCGCCTGGAATGGTTTGTCGCAACCGACATATAGCGGCGGAAGCGGTAATCATGAAATCTACACCCACACCGGAGATGTAACGATCAACTGGAGTCCGGGAGCCAATCAAAGAACCATCTACTTAATTGATGGCGATGTCATAGTTTCAGGAGATATTACGATTCCCAAGACGGGCACTACCTTTATGGCTGTCTTTGCCAGTGGTTCAATTATCTTTAATCCAGACGTCACCCACGTCGATGGCTGGTGGGTGGGCCGGTCTTTGGCTTTCCCCTGTGACGATGATTCACCGGCTGACAGTATCTGCGATGAGACTGATGTCCAGTTTGTCGGTGAAGGTTCGTTCATCGGCTATGATTCGATCACACTCTTGCGTGATCAGGGCATAATCAACAACGATCAACCGGCTGAACTCTTCATCTGTCGCTCTGATCTGATGCTTAATGTTCCTGAGCCAATGTATGTCTCCAGGTATATCTGGAGGTACAAGTAAGGAGACTACTGATTGATAATATAGTAGTTGAGGACTAGGTCGCTGTTGGAAGGATTATTGATACCCAGGGTGAAGTAGCCCTCACCTTTGGACATGACATAGACGATATTGTTGGAATCGGAAATAGGGGTGAGGTAGATGTAGGAAGTTCCTGTGGCCATCGGATCAGTGACGGCGAATTGTCTGGCCTTGGCCGGGAAGGTGATGATTTTCTTGGAGGCATTACTGGCAGAGTCGGTTTGGGCGGATGGACTGGCGACCGGATCCGTCGAGAGAGCGATAATGGCTGATTGTGTTGAGACTGTTGGAGCCGGGGAGTTTTCTGTGATTGTTCCTTGGGGTAGAGGGGAGAGGAGAGAGCCTGTGGGTTGGCGGTTGGGGATGACGACAAAGAGGATCGGGAGGATGGCGGCGCTAAGGGTAATAATTGTACCCAAGATAAGGGGTAAGCGATAAGATGAGCTTGATTGGGGTTGGGTGGTAATGACCGAAGTGCTTTCGATGAGCATTTGAATATATTTTACAATAATCAAGAGGCTTTTTCCGTAAGGATTAGTTCAGAATTTGGAACCAAATCTCTCAATGGCTCTTTCGAGGGCATCATCACCCCTACTAACGCCGCGGATTAATCGCCATTCTTGATCTGTTCCGGTGAATTTGGCTGCCTCTTCCTCGGTGACAGGAAGCTCCTCTTTGAGGATGGCAATCAAATCAGGGTCGCCGCCACAGGCTTCGTTTACCCTGGTAACTACTTCGCCGAAGAAGGGGATTTGGTTTAGATTGGTGGCGGTAAACATGGCGGTGTTAACGATATATTCATGCATGTCTGACAGAAATTCCCTCAGATGGACGTGACGATCTTCCTGATCGAGCATGTCAAGGGAGATGGTGGGGGCAAATTCGACCTCGGTGGCTCGGGCAAGCGTTTTGTTTTGGATATGAGTGTGGTGGTTTGCTTGGTCTGTTTTTTCGGAGGCAACACTGGTGGATGGGGTAATTCCGGCCAAAATCATATTTGCCGCCTGAGAAATGGCACACTCTGTTGTCCAATTGAAGTAGTCGGCATCGAATTTCCTTTCATTTTTTGCTCTGAGGGCTCTCATTATTTTCGGCTTTTCGATTTCTTGCCACCTTTTTCGGCCTTGATGAATTAGTTCCAGGTATTCTTTTGGGTACAAGTAGGCACTGAATCTTGCCGAGCTGCCAGGATCATCGCGACTGACCATTGGGATGGCGCAGGCAGTATCGTCGACGATCATGTCCGCGCTTCTGGCGGCAGTAATAGGATAACCACGCAGATACAACGCGGGTTTTTGAATGCCGTATTCGGATTGTCCCAGTCCGAAGAGGTTGACGTAATCGGCAACCGAAATTATCTCCCCGTCGTAGACCATTTCGAGTGGTTCCAGAATGGCGAGGGGAAGGATGGTTTCGATTCCCTGATTTCTGGCGAACTGAGTTAGCTTTTGATCTATTTTGGCTTCGTTTTGGGATAGCGGACCCCAGACGTAGTTTGGATCGTGTTCGGAGACATCAATTTCATGATATTCATGAGGATATTTTATTTTGTGTTGGTTGGCGCGGTGTCCGGATTTGGTGAAGAGACATCCTTTGGTATCGTAGGCGTCGATTGGTAAACCGGTGAGGGGATCGGGGAAGGTTTTCTGTAGATTCCCACAGAGGGCTCGACCGGCAGTGGGGAGGCTGTAACGGACCTCGCCGGTGTTTTTGACACTAACCATCACCGCGGCTTCGGCAAGAAACTTTTCCGGATTACCGTATGTATTGGTCAGGTAATCCTTAAAATATGGATCAATCCAGATGAGTTGATAACGTATTCTCCTAACGTGATTCTCGGTATAGTATTGGTTGTAAGTTTCGGAATGGCGCGACATGATCGGCATTATAGGACAAGAACAACAAAAATGCCATTCAGGGGTAGCAGGGTTGGGGGTAGACTTCCCAGCCGGGGAGGGAGCAGGAACCTTGACAGTTGCTGGTACAGAAGAGCGGAGCGCAGGCGGGTTTGGTGACGCCACTGATGAGAACACAGGCGCCTTGGACGCAGGCGTAATATCCACCCTGGCAGAAGCTTTGACCTTTACAGGTGAGATCGATTTCGGCCTTGGTGGCATTGGCGGAGTTGGTGACATATTTACCGTTGCAGGCAATTTGAGGGTCGTTGGTGTTAGAAAGCAGAGTAGAGAGGTAATATTTTTGGGCGCAACTGGCGCTATCGAGAGTGAGGGTGTAGGGAGTTTGGGTTTCCGGGTCACAGGGGATCTTATCCAGAAATGGCACAAGACCGGTACCGCCACAGGTGTTTAGGGTACTGGCGGGAGGATAACACTCGTGCTCGCTGTAGTAGTGTTCGAAAGCGGTCTTGATATTATTGAGGTCCCGTTTGCGGATGGCGTCGAAGGATTTTCTTAGTTGAAGGCGGTAGCCGAAGAGACCGGCAGTGAGAAGAATGGCGATTAGGGAGACGACGATGAGAAGTTCAATGAGGGTAAACGCTCTTTGAGTAGTGGGTCGGGACATATATATAAGAGCTTGCTCGCTACGCCAGAGTAACTAATCGTTACTATTCTGGCTTCACTGCGCTTCCTCTTATAATTGAGCGTAATTCGCTTCGCTCAATTACATAGCTCAATTATAGTATATAGTTTTTGGGGTTGTGGTTAGACAACCCATAAGATAGAATGGGCAGGTGCGTATTGCACTTTGACAACTGGAGAAATTTAGAAATGGTCCGTGAGGCGCGGAGAACTCATCTCAATCGGTGAGCTTTTGGCGCTTTACGGATCGTAGTAGGCGCAATTGACCCCAAATGGGGATTTTGAAAATATAGGAGACTGTATGAAAAGGTTGGCTTTGATTCTGGTTTCTGGTTTGCTTGTTGTGATGGTACTTGCGATCGGAATGGCGCAAGGCGCCCCCTGGGTCGGAAATGTCGGTTCGACGGCTGATTGTGACGGAGTAACCGTCACTGCCAACCCCGAAGTTTACAATGAGGATGCGTCTGGTCGGGACCGTGTCCGTTGGGTGGGAGACATGGTCGATGGTGCTGGCTTTTTTCCGTGGAGTGGGGCGACCTCACTTTCTGGTGACGTGTTTGTCACCTGGAAAAAACAGACTAGTTCCGATTCCGGCTTGACCTGGATGGACGCCGGGCCGACACACACGGAACAATATTCCTGGGCGGAAAGGCGATCGGATGGTTGCCCGGTTGTGCCGACTCTTGAACCGACCTTGGTTCCGACTCCCGAACCTGGAGTCAATTGGCTTCGGGCTTGGGGTGAGGTCGACTGCAAGGCGAGCACCTGGCGCCTCTATGCCGAGGCGAGTAAGGGTGTTTCCCTGACCCCTCATCCGGCTTGGGAGGGTTCGATGGGTGACCTCGCATCGGTCGAGGTCAATATCGACGCGGATTGGGAAAGCGGTGAACCGCGCCATATTGGTCAGACCGTGACCATTGAACGGGAATGCGATGTTCCCGCAACGGTGGTGCCGAAGCCGACAAGGACTATTGCCGCGACCTCTACTCCCCGGCCGTCCGGCTGCTCGGATCGGCAGGGAAAATGGCAACTGAAGGGCTATTTGTATGGCCTGGATGGAAAACTCCTGAGGACCGAGTTCGGTAACGTTTACCACGTCTACTTCCGCTTGGTGAAAACCGAGTCGGGCGTAGAGGTGGGGGACCTGGGATTGCAAGACTTCCCAGTGTTTGCCGATGGGGCCTTCGGAGGCGGCTTCCCCGTCAACCAGAATCTGGTCCTCGGCTGGGTCAAGGTTTTCGCTGGAGGGGTGACCTACAACGCTGTAGCTAAAGTCGTCCACGGTGAAACGGGCCAGCCTCTGACTGATCAGCCGGAATACGCCGGCACCTATTGCGGTGCTGTGAGCGTGAGCGTTTGGTTGGAGGCGCCTGAGCGGTAAATTTCTCTAGTTTGTGTCCTCTCGGTGGAAGCATCGGGAGGACACTTAGTTTTTTTGAACAATCAATTATTTACGGGCAAAGGGAGTTCAATTGGCTGGTGCGACGGCGTTAGACGTTACTCGTAGTAGGTGAAGGCGTTCATGCGGAGAATGACATTTCCCGTACCTAGATACTTCAGATGAGTATAACCGATAGCATCCCGGGCGGTGGTGGCAATACCGCTGATATCAAAGACTTTCTCTTCCCAGGTGTCGGCGGCGTTGACGGTAACATTCCAGGTATTTTCGGTGGCGGCGGTTTCACCAATTCCAAATTGAAGGATATTGGCGCCAGTGACGCTGCTTTTTATCCAGATGCTGATGTGGCCGTAGAGTGAGAGGTCGAGTGGGGCGACGAGAGTGCGGCGGAGTATAACGTTGGTATTGGTGGGAGTGGAAAGAGTGCCGGCGTTGTTGGCTGGTGAGGTTCCGGAACAGTTGCCGGCGCTATTGTCACAGCGAATTCGTCCGACACCTCCCAAACCACCGCTGCCACTAATGCCCCCACCTCCAGTTCCGCCGGCAACACTGGACGCGAAGATACCGTTGGTGCCGGATATAGTGGAAGCATTGAGGCGGATAGCGCCCCCACCTCCACCCCCACCTCCACCTCCGGATCCGTTGCTGCCGACATTTCCGTGAGCTCGAACGTAGCCTGTGGCGTTTCGGGTGATACTATCGGCGTTGAGGACAATGATGCCACCACCGGTGCCTCCGGCTCCGCCCAAGGCGCCATTAATGCCTCCACCTCCACCGCCTCCTCCACCCATGAGGAGGGTGCTCAGGTTGGCATTGCCGTAGGCCACACCACCGGCGCCCCCCGGCATACTTGAACCCGAACCGCCCTGGTCTCCGTTGGTACCGTAAGCCCCACCTCCACCTCCACCCCCGTTGTAGGTTGGAACGGGATTTGAATCACCCCCTCCACCTCCACCGTTTGATTGGACGGTGAGAGCGTTAGAAGTGCACGAGTTGTGGTTTGTACCTTGGAAACCCACGGATAGACTGTTCCCACCAGCTCCGCCGGGAAAGCCCAGGCCAGAGGCGTTGATGGTCCCGTCGAGGGTTATTGCACCAGTGGCACGGATAAAGATGACCCCGCCTAAGAAAGTAGCGCATGAGTAGGCATTGGCGGTAAGGGTAGTACCGGTACTCAAGGAGACGGTACTATAGTGGGGGATGCGCTGGACCATAATTTTGGCGCTAGTGCCGTTATAACCATTGAGGAGATTCTTGTTGAGTGTTAGGGTGTTGCTGCTAATTGAAATTATGATGGCGGTTTCGTAGGTGCCAGCGCCGCCGCCCTGAAGGTTGATAATGAGAACTTCGTCGTTTACGGCTAGACNNCGGCTAGACCAGTGCGGGTAGTGGCGAGGGTGATTTGGTTTTGGCCGGCGGCAGTATTGGCTGTGACTCTGAAGTTGACAGCATCGGCGGTAGCCCTGCCCGAGCAGCTTTGGGTGTTTAAGTTTTTCGTGCCGGAAGTGATGGAGCATGTCCCATCGAAACCGACACCAGAAACCGCTGATTGCATTGAGATTTGTAATGAACCCGGGCCTCGGAGTTTGTCACTAGTATCAGCGGAAATTACGCCAGCGTCTTCATCGGTTGAGGTCCAGGTGGTAGTGCCGTCGGTGGGATCGAGAAGGGGACGGGAGAGGTAACCTTCTGGTCGGGTATCATCTTCGTCGACGAAAAGTTTGGTCTTGATAGTATTGCGGCGTTTGTAGTTGGCATTGGGGGCGGAATTTTGGGCGGTTTGGGTCAGGCTGGTGGCGTATTGGTCAGCGTCGACGTCCTGCATCCAAAGATTGGTTTGTTTAATTTGTCCCCCGGCGGCAATGGCGATATGGGCGCCATCGGGAATGATGATTTGTTTGCCGGCGTTCCAAGCTATGGTTTGGTTAGCGTTGATAGTGAGGGTGTTGCCGGCAGTGATAGTCATATTGCCTGACTCGACACCGTCGACGGCATCGGAGAAACGGCAACTACTGGTGACGGAGAAGTCTCCGCTAATTGGGGGGGCACATAAACCAAGGCGAACGGTGACAGTGTTGGAGTTGGCGCTGGTATCGATGGCGCTAACGGCGCGGACGCGGTAGTAATAGGTTTGTCCGGTAGCGAGTGGAATATCGGTTAGTATTTCTGAGGTACTGCCGACGGTCCGGTTTTGATATCCCGTTAAGTAGGAGCTAAAGTTAGCGGCGGTGCTGATATCGAGACGGTAACTGACGGCGGCGGCGACAGCACTCCAGTTGGCAGTGAAAGTGGTTTGGTGGACGGCGGTGGCTGGATTACCGATCGGTGCGGTCAGATTGATAACCGTGAAGGTAATGGTAGAGGAGGGGTTGCTAAAAATGCTGCCACCGGCGGGGTCGAGGGCGGTGGCGCGGAGGTAATAGGTGGTGCCGGGGGTAAGGTCTGCTTGGGTGGTATATGTGGCGGTAGAGCCGGAGTTATAGGCGGTGTTACTGGCAGCATTTTGACCGGACCAACCGGTTTGACTGACAGTTTGATTGGCAGTTAGGACGATTTGAGAGAAACTGGCGTCGGTAGCAAGTTCGAATTTATATTGGAGATAATCGTTGTCGGAGTCGGTCGTAGAGACAGTAAAGGAGGGACGGAACCGAACGTCGGTGGCGCCGTTGGCGGGAGTGCTGATGGTGGGGGCATTGGGAAGGTTATTTTGAACATAATTTAGGACGGCTGAGGTGAGGCTGGGGGTGGTTTTGGTGTCCGAGGTAGAGAAGATGCTTCGGTATTGGAAGTAGCGGTTTAAGGTGGAGGTGATACTGGTGGAACTGTAAGTGCCGATGCCGGTAATGGTATCGAAACCATCGGCGGCGTTGTCGGCAATATAACTCGAACTGTTACGTAGGTCGTCTAACCAGATATTGGTATCTTGAGTATTGTTGTAGATCCGGTAGGTGAGGCGGGTGACGGCATCGCGCAGGTCGGAGCGCAGCCCAGTGATGTCAAGATATTCTTTCTGCCATTTTGTGACGACGGCGCCAGTAGTATATCCGCCGGCTGGAAATGAAGGTGCGGCGACCAAAGTGACGGTGCCGTAGGTGGAGCTGGTGTCGGTAACGGAGGCGACGACTGCTTGACCGATGGTTTCGGTACCACTGACAGTCTCTTTGAAAATAAGTGTTTCGCCGATGGAAAGAGAGTCAGTGAGAGCGCTGGTGCCTGAGGGATTGTTGATGGTAACTGAAGTGCCGGAAGTGTAAGCAGCTTGAGGGGTGGTGACAAAATTGAAGGTGAGAGATTGGTAGCGGCGGCTGAATTCGTAGGCTTGGAGAATGTCCGCGGCGCCCAAGGCGGCCGAGCTGACAAAAGCCTCATCGATTAAACCGCCGAAGAATGAGGTGCCGCAAGTGGTGGCGGCGGAAAGAGCACCGACACAGAATGCCTGGGTGGAGTCGCCGATGGCTGAGGTTGAAGTGGCGGCGGAGGAAACGAGCTGACCATTGACATAGAGTGAGATAGTAGATGCCGTTCCGTCATAGACACCAACGATATGGTACCAAGTATCGAGGGTGGGGATGAAGGCGTAGTTGGTGGCTCGGTTGCTGCCGTCATTGATTGAAAAACAAAGGTTGCCGGTCGTGCAGCCGTTGGTAGTGAGGTTTAGGCCGAGGAAGTATCCGTTGGCGGTGTCCATCTTGTCGATGATCGGGCGTGCGCCGGTGGCGCTACTGAAGTTGACCCAGGCGCCGACGGTGATTTTGGTGGTGGTGTTGTCCAGGTCATCATCGCAGACGCTGTTATTGTTACTGTCTGAACAGAGGTAGCCGGAGGTGCCGTTGAACTGACGGGCGTAACCAATTTTGCCGATACTAAAGTTGGTGACGCCGAGGGGAACAAGATTTTTGTTGTTGCCGCTATTATCGATGATAAAGGCGTCGGCGCCGTCGCGCTCTTCGAGGCGCCAAAGTCCGAGGGTATTAGCGTCGGACTCGGAGTTCATCGGCCCTGATTCGCCGATCATGGCGGAGATGAAGGATCCGGGGCGGTCGGCCGCAGCTGAAAGTTGGAGCTTGGTCTTGGCGGAGAGATTGGTGCTACTAAATGTATGGCTGAGGACGGTGGTGGTGGGGAGGGGATCGTAGACGGAGACTTCGGAGAAGGTGCCGGTAGTCGCGGCTTGGGCGATTTGGACGCGCATCGGCTCGTTACTTAAGCCGCCTCCGGGGCCATCATAGATGAGAGTCCAGTCGGTGAAAGCACCACCCTTGATCTCGTAGACAGCACCGATGGGTTTGAGGGTGATGCGAAATTCATAGGTGGTATTGGCGGCATAAGATGTGGCTGGTCCATTGGCGGCGTAGGAGCCGCTGTTTTCGTAAACAATAAGAGCCCCGCTGTTGAAATAGAGGGCGTGGTTGATGTTGGTATAGGAGGCGACGGCGTCGGTGTTGGCAGCCCAACCGACCATAGCGTTAAGACTGGGGGTG